>OLYI01000512.1_pt1 | contig 13862 bp, 10 predicted proteins | sample 1644251 | NCBI WGS metagenome assembly OLYI01 (sample SAMEA103958140, study PRJEB25191) | human gut metagenome | biome: human-associated habitat [ENVO:00009003]; feature: intestine environment [ENVO:2100002]; material: feces | place: Germany | collected 2013/2015 | reverse complement strand
GCGCTGATTACCTTGTTGGCGCAGATGGGTAGTTTTGTTCCTGCCGAAAGTGCGCGGATCGGTATGGTGGATAAAATATTCACCCGTGTGGGAGCCAGCGATAACATTTCTGTGGGCGAATCTACCTTTATGGTTGAAATGAATGAGGCGGCAAATATTTTGAACAACCTCTCTAGCCGCAGTTTGGTGCTGTTTGATGAGTTGGGACGGGGAACCTCCACTTATGATGGTATTTCCATTGCTTGGGCTATTGTGGAGCATATTCACGAGCATCCTAAAGCCAAGGCACGTACGTTGTTTGCCACTCATTATCATGAGTTGAACGAGATGGAGAAATCTTTCAAGCGCATCAAGAATTACAATGTATCTGTGAAGGAGATAGATAATAAAGTGATTTTTCTGCGCAAACTGGAACGTGGCGGCAGCGAACATTCTTTCGGTATTCATGTGGCAAAGATGGCAGGTATGCCGAAAAGCATCGTGAAGCGTGCCAATGATATTCTGCATCAACTGGAAACGGACAACCGCCAGCAGGGCATTGCCAAGCCTACGGCTGAGATAGCGTCCGGCCGGAGCGGAATGCAGCTCAGCTTCTTCCAGTTGGATGATCCGGTATTGAGTCAGATACGGGATGAGATTCTGAATTTGGATGTCAATAATCTGACCCCTCTTGAAGCATTGAATAAACTGAATGATATCAAGAAGATAGTAAAAGGCAAATAAATGCCTTCATTTTTCATTAACCGTTAATTACTAACCATTAATCATTATCATGAAACACTTACTAACCTTATGGATGTTGGCCTTGTGTCTATGTGTTTCGGCCAAGGAAACATGTCCGAAAGTAATTCCCGCCCTGCAAGAGTGGAAGGGGGGAAGTGGAAAACTCGTATTGCCTGCTGAAGGCAGTATTGTTGTAGCTCCTGCCGATGAGGCGGCACTGAAAAGTGTGGCGACTGTGCTGGCACAGGACTTGAAAGACCTGTTGGATTGGAACTACACCATTAGGACCGGGAAACCGGGAAAGAATGATATTTATCTTTCATTGATGAAACCCGACAAACAATTGGGAAAGGAAGGGTATGTGCTGACTGCCGGACGCTATGCCGGTATTGAAGCACCGGCTCGTCAGGGAGTCTTTTGGGGAACCCGGAGTTTGTTGCAGATTCTTTATAATGAAAAAGGACAGTTGCCCAAAGGAGTTGCACGTGATTGGCCGCAATATCCCAGTCGTGGCTTCATGCTGGATGTGGGCCGTAAGTTCTTCACAATGGATTTCCTGCGGCAATATGTCAAAATACTATCGTTCTATAAACTGAATGAATTCCAGATTCATCTCAATGACAATGGTTTTGTACAGTTCTTTGATAACGACTGGAACAAGACCTATGCTGCTTTCCGCCTGGAGAGTGAGCGTTTTCCGGGGCTGACCGCCAAGGATGGTTCTTATACCAAGAAAGAATTCACCGACCTGCAACGTCTGGGCATGGAATATGGTGTGAATGTGATTCCGGAGATTGATATTCCGGCTCATTCATTGGCCTTTACACATTATAAACCCGAGATAGGCAGTGATAAATATGGAATGGATCATTTGGATTTATACAAGGAGGAAACCTATCGTTTTGTAGATTCTTTGCTGGATGAGTATCTTTCTGGTGAGAAACCGGTTTTCATAGGTCCCGACGTACATATCGGTACAGACGAGTACAATGCCAAGGAAGCTGAGAAATTCCGCTATTTTACAGATCGGTATCTGAAGTATGTAGAGAAATACGGGAAGAATGTCCGTATGTGGGGAGCACTGCGCTGGTTGAAAGGAAACACTCCGGTGAAAGCGGATAATGTAACTATTAATGCCTGGTCATACGATTGGATTGATCCTAATGCTTCTTTGAAAGACGGATATAAGATTATCAATACGTGTGATGCTTATCTTTATATTGTTCCGGCTGCCGGATATTATCGTGATTTCCTGGACACGAAATGGCTGTATGAGCAATGGCGTGTGGGTAAAGTGAATCCTAAGGAAGAGTTGCCTGAAGGAACTCCGGGACTGTTGGGAGGTATGTTTGCCGTATGGAATGACCATTGTGGTAACGGTGTGTCACAACAGGATGTGCATTTCCGTACATTCCCGGCCGCTCAGGTACTGGCCGAGAAGATGTGGAGAGGGAAGAATGAAATGGTTTCTTACGAAGAATTTGAGAAATTGTGCAAACAGATGCCTGAAGCTCCCGGTGTCAACCTGCTGGGGCGTGTGCAGGGTGAGGTAGTCCTTCCGGGGCAGAATGAAGAACTGTCTTTGAACGGTACGGACAGCATTGCCACTATGTTGCCGGAGGTAGGCTATCCATACGTGGTAGAATTTGAAATAAATCCGGACAAAGACCAAAATATCAACGGTATTTTGTTTAAAGGTCCTCATTCCACCGTATATGCCAATTGGGAAAATAAGGGAAAATTGGCTTTCAGCCGTGACGGCTATACGTTTGTATTCCACGCTGCCACACTGCCTGCCGGAGCATGGACGAAGGTACGCATAGAGGGAGACCACAAAGGTACTACTCTTTACATAAACGGTGAGAAAGCGGAACGTTTGGAAGGACGTGTCAAGCAGTTTTACAACTATACTCATAAACGCAAGGACAAGATGTATATGCAGGAAACTTTGGTGTTTCCCATGCGGCAGATTGGGGATGTGCAGAATGGGTTCAGAGGGAAGTTGCGGAATATAAATTGCACGCAATAAAAGATATTTCTTTTCTCTTGCTGTGTAGGGGCAGGTTTTAGACCTGTCCCTATGCCCAATAGGAGTGAAATTTCTCCGAATGTTATCTTTAATAGTGTTATATTGTTTATTATCAAAGTTTTATATGCGGTAAATGTTATCTGTTTTATTTTCATGAAAAGGGCTTTATACCTTACTTTGCATTATTAAACTTAAGCAACAAACCCGATGAAAATAAAACAAATTCTACTTTGCATGCTTTTAGCCTGCTTTATTCTTCCCGCTTCCGCACAGAATAGCTGGGGTATTGTAGGAGGCGGACTTTTTTCTAAATCTCTGTCCAGGGATGCACGCTTCAGCCTGGGCGGTTATGCCGGAGGAATGTATGACGTTCATGTTAAAAACTCATGGTATGTACAACCACAATTATTATTTACTTATGAAGAATTCAGATCCAAGACAAGACTTGGTACCGATTCTTTTTTTAGTAAATTCAATTTGGAGCTTCCTATCCTTGCTTCTTATAATGTTGCTTTAAATAACAAATGGAATTTGCGCATCAATGCGGGACCGTATCTGTCCTATGCTATGTTTGGCAGGGATAAATCCATTGATTACGCCTATGGCAACGGAATGCATTCTAGTTTGGGCTGGTGGCATCAGGATTTTCCAGATCATTTTACTTACGGCGGAAGGGCCGGGGTTTCATTGGAATCCGAGCATTTCATTTACACTATCGATGGTAAGTGTTCTCTTCGTAAGAGACCTTTCGGGCAGAGTGTCAGTTTATCGGCCGGTGTAGGATATAAGTTCTGAGTTTTCTGTATCTTTGTCGCCGGAGAATAAAAATAGAGTTGCATGTATGTTTATATAAAACAGCCGGGTATTGTTTGCCTTCTATGTTGGCTTGGTCTTTCCTGTACTTTGCAGCGCACGGAACATCCTGCTTTGCGGCAAGCCGGATACTTGATGGAAGAACATTCCGACAGTGCGTTTTCATTATTGAAATCCATCTCTTCCCTAACCGGTATGAGCCCGGAAGACAAGGCCGGTTACGCTTTGCTGCTGGCTGAGGCTGCGGATAAAAATGGTTATTCACTGCTTCCTTGTGACTCATTATTGAATTTTGCTCTCCATGTATATCATGAAGAAGCCAAAGAACATGCCATAGCTCTTCTGTATAAGGGTAAAGTGCAACAGGAAATGGAAAACTATGCCGATGCCCTGAAAAGTTACCGTATGGCGCTTGAAATCCTTTCCGCCTATCCATGTGAATTCTATTGGAAGGGGTTTGTATATAATATGTTGGGTGGGCTGTATGGCAAACAGAACTTGTACGCACAGGCCAAAGATATGTATGTCAAGGCTTGTTATAATGATTCGCTGGCACGGCATAACCGTCATTTCATCAGTTCACTCAGCAATCTGGGGGTAGCTTATATCGGCTATGGAAATATAGACTCCGCTTTTATCTGCCAGCAACGCGCTTTGCAGCTTTCTCTTTCTACTGATAGTTTCCTTTTGCATTCTCTTTATGGAAATATAGGGGATTTATGCGGACGTACAGGACGGAACAGTATAGCTATTATTTGTCTGAAAAGGGCATACGATGCCTGTCGTCTTAGAGAAGACAGCTTGCAGTGTCTTTGGAATCTAGGGGAATTTTATTATAATAACGGGCAGCTTGATTCGGCTCTTTATTATTTGAACCGAAGCAAGGAAGCTGTCGATATTCATATCCGGTATCTCTCTTTCTTTGACTTGTATGCCATAGCCAAGCAGCAGGGAAATGTGGAGAAAGCTTTGGAATATCTGGAAATCAGCACCCAGTTGGAAGATTCTATCTATTCCACCAATGTGGCTACGGAACTGGAGAAGAAGACCTATCGTTGGAATGCCGACGCGCAAGTAAGGAAAGAACAGTTCAAGGCTAAACGGAGGATATACACCATTGCGATGATAGCTGTGGTGTTGCTGCTGGTCATTGTGATTATTTATCAACAGATACTGAAGAACAAGAAGATACAGCAATCCAACTATAAATATCTGTTGCAGAAGCTGAAACAGAACCTGATGGATATGCAGCAGAATATTGCTCAACATGAAGAGGTGATAGCCGAATTGAAACAGAAACAAGAAAGCCGTGTCGAGGAAATAGAAGAGAAGGAACGGGCTATAGAGGCCATGAAGATGGAGAAGGAGAAATTGCGCAACTGGTTGTTCCGGCAAAGTGCCCTCTATACGAAAATAGACAAACTGGCCAACCAGCAAAAGCATCACAAAGAGCGTATTGCAGTGCTCACCAATGCTGAGCAACGCCAACTCAGAGTGATTATAGGACAGATTTATGCTGATTACATAGAGCAACTGCATACCCGGTATCCCAAGTTGAACGAAGATGATGTCCTTTTGCTATGTCTGCAATTGGCGGATTTATCTCCTTTTGCCATCGCTTTATGCTTTGGTAATAATGATGCACAGATTGTAGCGCAACGCAAATATCGTATGAAAAGTAAGATGGAATAATCCTATGTTATCTTTAATAGTGTTACATTGTTGATTGTCAGTAATGTATGCTTAGTAACTGTTATTGGGTTTCGAATGTCTGTACTTTCTATCTTTGCGGAATAAAACCATAAAAATAGAAACGATATGGAAACTAACAAACTAATTCTGGCGTGCCTGATTACTCTATGTTCATTACCCGTCGCCGCACAAGTAAAACTGGGAATTGAGGCTGGTGCCAATCTTTCCAACTATATCACCGACAGTCATTCAAACCCTTCGGACAGCAAAAACATGAAAGTAGGTTTTCAAGCAGGCCTGACAGTCGACTATGAGTTTCAGAATCACCTGATGCTGATGTCTGGACTTTTTTTTGTCCGAAAGGGTGGAAATTTGAAACTGGGTGAGAATTACTACGGAAAGGATGGTATAAATGCTTATTACCGTTATCCCGATGTGGAAGTAAAGATGAACTATCTGCAAATACCTGTGAAACTGGGCTATAACTTTCATATAAATGATAAACTAAGTCTTATTCCCAATGTCGGACTCTATGCGGCGTATGGTTTCAATGCCGGTGAAAGCGATTTGCAGATGGTGGGTGACGGTAAATTGATTCATGCCGGCTGGAAGCCGCTGGATGGCTATGGGAATACTTCCGATCAGGCTATTCGGGGGTTCAACCATTGGGATGTCGGAGCGACAGCTGGTATCAAGGCAGTGATAGGTAAGCATTACACGATTTCATTTGATTATAATATCGGTCTGAACAAAGCACAAAGTACATACGGATTACGAAACTCTACATTCCAACTTTCAGTTGGTTACCGTTTTTAAATTTTCATCACTTTAGAGAAAACCGAATACTAGACTTTATTTTTTAAGAAGAGAGATGCTCTTGCACGAGAGTGTAGGGGCATTTCTCTTGACATTTTTCTTCGCAAACCACCATCTCCATCCCCTGGTAAACCAGGCGGGAAGCCAGCTTGTCTTTCTCATAATTCAAACTTGTCTGCCTCGTTCAGTCATAATAGTGCCGTAACATGGAGAGAGTGTTAGGCTTTTGCCAAAGCGACGGAAACGGATGAGGAAAAAGAACTTGTTGGCCCTTTCAATCAAAGAGATGTAATGCGTCTTGTTCACATAATAACAATTGTCTTCGCGGACAGCCACAAAATTCATCATTCCTTAAGGGATACGCTACGGTAAGGCATGTTAAGTACATCAAATACATTGGGTATGATTCCTCCTTTTTGTTTTCTACAAAAATAGTCTTTTGGGGCAGACGGCCAACAAGCAACAAGGATATTTGTACTGTGTTGCTTATTAATCGATGTCCGTGTACCGGGTTATGAAAGCGTTTTTCTATCTTTGTGCATAGAAAGCTAAAAGATAAAATCACTATGCGTTCATTTATTATATATTTAAATTTCGTCAATTTGCTGGCTGTCTGTTTGTTTGCCTGTAACCACCATTCTTCCAATCCGATGTTACAGCAGGTAGATTCATTGTTGGAAATGAAGCCGGACAGTGCATTGACTATTTTAAAAAATATATCTGTTTTAGAGGATTTGCCGGAAGTAGACAAGGCATACTATGCTTTGTTGCTGGCTGAGGCTACGGACAAGAACAAACTACCCTTATTGCCTTGCGATTCCTTATTGAATTTCGCCTTGGATTATTATGGAGATGATGATAGGGAGAAAGCTGTGGCATTGATGTATAAGGGAAGGCTGCTGGCGCAGATGAATGATGAAATGTCGGCGATAGAGCATAATTTGAAAGCGTTGGAAGTGTTGCAGAATTATCCGCAAGATTTAAAATGTAGAAGATTGATTTATAGTATGTTAGGGGTATGGTATGGTGATTGTGAATTGTACGACAAGGCGTTGGAAATACAAAATCAAGCTCTTCTTTATTCTTTTAGTGCTAAAGATACTGCTATTGCCTATCATAACATTGGATATATTTATGGTATGAGGGATATGCAGGATTCTGCTATAACTTATCAGAGAAAGTCTGTGGAATATGCTATGCGTTCTAAAGATACAAGCATGATACTCACTTCTTGGCACAATTTAAGTCTGTATTATGGACGATTTGAAAACATCGATTCTGCCGTGGTTTATGCCTATAAAGTTTTGCAAAATATATCTGATGAAAATAAAATATTTAGCGGTTATTTCTATAATATAGGTGATTTGTACATTGGTTTAGGACAATATGATTCTGCTAGGTATTATTTAGAGAAAAGCCTGCTCTTTTCTCCATCCCTTTCTATGTCTTACTGGTCACTTGCCGTAATGGAAGCTAAGCTAGGAAATTTCAAGTCTGCCTATCACTATCTAGATACTTTTGTCATGGTTCAGGATTCATTGGATGCTAGTGAGCGATTGTCTGAAGTGCAGCATATAGTCTATAAAAATCAGACAGCATTGGAAGTAAAGGATGAGCAAATAAAATCTAGAAAGGTTATAGGGCGTATTGTTTTTTCAGCCATTATTATTTGCTTTGTCGTTGCTTTGATTTACCAACGTTGGATAAATAAGAAAAATAACCAGCAGGCACTCTATCGGCAAGCATTACAATATGCTGATGAGAAACAGAATGTGATGCAGCAGCGCATAGAAGAAAATGAATCCGCTCTTGCACTGTTACAGGATAGGGAAAACCAAAATCTTGATGAAATTGCCCAAAAAGAGCAATTGATAACTCAATTGAAGAAAGAAAAGTTGGCACTTCGTACATGGTTATTTCAGCAGACTTCTATATACAAAAAGGTGATGTCATTGTCTGACCAGCAGCAGGTGAATAAGAAAATCCGTAAGGTGATGGCAGCTGCTGAATTGGACAAACTGAAGAAAACGACCTTTGAAATCTATGCTGATTATATTTCTCCTTTGCAAGCACAATACTCCCAACTGACGGAGGATGACTTGTTGGTCCTTTGCCTGCAAGAAGCGGGTATTTCTCCGTTGGCCATTTCTTTATGTTTCGGACATACGGATACGGTAGCCCTCAATCAAAGGAAATCGCGTCTAAAAAAGAAAATGTCAGAGTGATAAACTGAAATATATTGTTTATCAGTGTTTTATAGAAATATTATGTCACAGCAAATAGTTGTACGTTCTTTCCTTTCCCTCTAACTTTGCGGCATCATTTTTAAACAAAAAGAAGTATGAAAGCAAAGTTATTATTGATGTTATTTTTAGTTTCCTTGAGTTTGGGAGTTTTTGCTTCGGAGCATCACCAAAAGAAGCCTCATGCAGTTTGCAAAGTTTATGAAAAGGTGGCTACTAGAATTCCTTTTATTTTTTCAGTACAAGCCGAAGATATAAATGACTGCTTGTATCTCACATTTCAATTTTCATTAGATGATGCTGACATTACTATGCTAGATAAGGATGGTAATGAAAAGGTGTAGTTATGAATAACGCATTTGAAAAAACAGCTGTACTTCCTAAGTGTGATAAAGGAAGTGCTTACTCGACTCAGATAAATTTAAGTTTTTAAGTAATTCCAATTAAGGCTGTATGATAATATTTTAGTTGATAATCTAAGGTTATTGATAATGTGAAGTTCATATCTGAATCTTATTTTATTGCTCATGTTATGATAAAATATGTTATATGGTTGATTTTTAGTGTTGTATAGGTGAGTGGATGTTATATGGATAGAGCTTTATGCTTATATCTTCTTTCTAATTTTGCAACATCAAATAAAAAAATAAGTATGAAGACTAAAATGATTGTAGTGGTGGTGTTGGCTGCCATGTGTGTATTGCCTTTGTCTGCACAGGTAAAAGTTGGTGTGGAAGGTGGAATGAACCTGTCTCATTATCTGGTTTCCGGTTCTGACGGATATAAAGCCGAACAGGTAGGTGGAATGAAGCCCGGCTTTCAATTGGGGGTGACTGTGGACTACGAGATAGGAAAGCATTGGATGTTAATGTCCGGTTTGTCTTGGTTGCAGAATAGAAGTACCATGAAAATGATGGATCACATGGTTACTTATTTTCCTAAGACAGAGATAAAGATGAATAATCTGATTTTGCCGTTAAAAATGGGATATAATATTCGGGTTTCGGATAAACTCAGCCTCATTCCGTCGGTTGGAGTTTATGCTTCTTACGGATTTGGTGCTGGAAACTGTTCTTTGGATGTTATTCACCAAGAGGGGGATAATATAACTACCGAGCCTGCAAAATGGAAGCCCTTGGATGGTTTTTCCTATAAAGCCGGGGAGCCCAATAATAGTGGTAATCTTCAGGCTTTCCGCCGTTGGGATTATGGGGGCATTGTTGGAATGAAGGCTGTTATTGCCGATCATTATACGATAAGTTTTGATTATAGGGTCGGAATAAAAAAGATACAGGCACAAAATGGTTTGCGGAATTCAACTTTCCAGTTCTCCGTAGGCTATCGTTTCTAAACTGATTTAATTAAACTGGCAATCTGTCAAAATGATAATGCCGGTGTATGAGGGTGTCCTGTTTCAAAGGATACAGTTTGTGTATTTTCATCGTATTCTCGTGCATCGGCATTTTGACAGATTGTCTTCTTTTTCTGGTTATTTATTCTTTTATGGATATATGTGAACGTATATGTAGGGAAATGCATACATACGTGTCCGACAGGGATCTTTATGCCTTTTGAGACCCCTCTATTTATTGAGCCAGCTCTTTCAATATCTCCTCTATTTTCTGAAAGAGTTGTCCTATGTGCGCTCCGTCCACAAAAGCATGGTTTACAGTGAAAGCGATGGGCATTACCAGTCTTCCTTCGCGTGGCACTACTTTGCCGGCATTCATCAGCGGATAGTCTAATGGATGGTCGGGAGCCATTTGTGTATAGGTGAGTGAAGTGAAATAAAGCTGAGGCGTGGCACTCAGTTGGATAATATCAAAATCTCCCTGTTCTGTAATGACTTTTTCGGCTCCATACGGGTCACCCTCTTCGGGGATGTTATGGACGATGTGATATGCTTCGGCATAAAACCGTTCAAAATCTGCATGGTAAGGGATGCGGACTGTGTAGAAAGTCTTGCCGGGTACAGCGATAGGTGATATGATGTCCACCTGATCGTGATAGACCACCTGTCCGTTTTTATCTGTACGGAAACGGAATTCTTTCACTTCATTGGCAGCACGCAGCACAGCATACAGGTAATACAGGAAAAAAGAGCGCTTGGCGGCTTTTGCAGCTGGAAATGCTTCAGTGCAATCCACTTCACTGGTAATGGATATCCATGAATTATGGAAGTTGCGGAAAAAATTATAATTGTCCCGGCGTTCCCAGGTTTCAATATCTATTATATGTTTCATTTATTTTACGGGTTTAAAAGAATGGTACATGAAGTGCGCTCCCAGCAGTATGAACGGAATGCTGAGCCATTGCCCCATGTTCAGCATCATACTGTCTTCAAAGGCTTCCTGGCTGGCTTTTATAAACTCCACAAGGAAGCGGAAGGTGAATATGGTAGTGAGGCAGTAGCCGAAATAGAAACCGGGGTATAGCGTGGTTTTGTACTTTTTATACAACCGCAAGCCTATGATAAAAATCAGAAGATAGGCGATGGCTTCGTAGAGTTGTGCCGGGTGGCGGGGTTGCATATCTTCGTGCGGAAAAATGAACGCCCAAGGAACATGAGTTACCGTACCTACTATTTCACCATTCATCAGGTTACCTAAACGGATAAAACAACCTGCCAGCGGGGTGGCGATGGCTATATTGTCTAGTACAGTCAGGAACTTCAATTTTACACGGCGTGAATAGATCCATAAGGCGAGCATTAGTCCGATGGTTCCTCCATGGCTGGCAAGACCTTGATAACCGGTCCATTTTATCCCAGAATCGGTAATCTTGACGGGCAACAGCATTTCTACAGGGTGAGAGAGCCAATAGCCTGGTTCATAGAACAGACAATGTCCCAGGCGAGCACCGATAACAATACCCAGCAGGCAGTAAACGAACAGAGAATCAAATTTTTCGTAAGGAATTTTTTGGTCTTGGTAGAGTTTGTATATCACCCAGTAGGCCAATGAAAGCCCTGTAACGAACAATACGGAGTAATAACGGATGGAAATGCCGAAAATGGAAAAGATTTCTATATCGGGATTCCAAAGAATGGCTGACAGTGTATTCATATCTTGAATTTTTGTGCAACTTTGCGGTAAGTGGGCATATCCACATCCATCTTTTCGCCCAGTGCGATCATATCAAACAATAGTCCTTGTATTTCGGACTCGTGTCCTTTGGCTATATCTTTTTGCATGGATGCGGTACTGTCCGGGTCTAATTTGTCAATCACTTTTGAGTTGTATCCTATCGGGTCTTCCGCATAGGTAATTCCCATTTTGCGGCCTATTTCAGAACTTTCCTTGGACAGACCGATGAAAGTGTCGCGTTCTGCTCCGGGATGTTGCAGAGGACCCATCGGGACATCATGGTAGGCACCTGTGCAGGCCATAGCCGAGATGAATGACCATTTGATGAAGGTGTCGCGATTGATATCATCCGAAATATCGGCTTTGATCCCTGCTTTTCTTAGTACATCGGCAATGGTTTCCAGACGTTCCGGAGCCACACCCTGTTGGGGACGTGCACCGAAAACCAGCCGGAATATTTTGCCCATTTGTGTGATTTCACCCGGTCCGGAAACGAAACCTACGATGTAGATGCATCCATCCAGTACTGTTACATGTGGAACGAGTTGCCCGATGCGGGGACCTGTACCGTAAACATTCAGGATGGGGATAATCAAGGTATCTTTATCCGAGGCTTTTTCCAACAGATCTTTGATGGAATCCAGGGAATAGCCCTTCACGCATACAAAAATTACGTTGGCTTTCTCGTTGTATTCCTCGGCTGTGCAGGCTTGTATAGGTAGAAAGTGATTACCTTTTAAGTCTGATCTAAGGTGAAGCCCTTTTTCACGAATGGCTTCCAGATGCTTGCCACGGGCAATGCATGTTACGTCTTTTCCTGCTAAAGCAAGGAAACCGGCGATGCTTCCTCCAACGCCGCCGGTTCCCACGATTAAATATTTTTCCATGTTAGTTGTATTTTGTTTTAGGAAACAAAACACTGACTTATCGGTCTGCCATCAGTTTTGCTGGTTTCCTGATGTTTTTTCATGCATTGCATGACAAGTCTTTTGCGTTTTGATTTACCTTATACATTGAAACGGAAGTGCATGATGTCACCGTCCTGTACTACGTATTCTTTACCTTCCACGCCCATTTTTCCAGCCTCTTTCACGGCGGCTTCCGAACCATATTTAATGTAGTCTTCGTACTTGATTACCTCGGCACGGATAAATCCTTTCTCGAAATCGGTGTGGATGACTCCTGCACATTGGGGGGCTTTCCATCCTTTACGATAGGTCCAGGCTTTTACTTCCATTTCTCCGGCGGTGATGAAGGTTTCCAGTTCCAGCAGGTGATAAGCCGATTTGATCAGACGGTTTACACCTGATTCTTTCAGACCGACTTCCTGAAGGAACATCTGGCGGTCTTCATAGGTTTCAAGTTCTGCGATATCGGCTTCGGTTTTGGCGGCTACGACCAGAATTTCTGCATTTTCTTCTTTTACGGCTTCGCGTACTTGTTCTACATATTTATTGCCGGTAGCAGCGCTTGCTTCGTCCACGTTGCATACGTACATCACTGGTTTGCTGGTCAGCAAGAACAGTTCTTTTGCGATTTTTTGTTCGTCTTTGCTGTCAAATTGTACGGTACGCGCAGATTTGCCTTGTTCCAATGCGTCTTTGTATTTAACAAGGATGTCGTACATTTGTTTAGCTTGTTTGTCACCGCCCGTCTGTGCCTGTTTTTGTACTTTTTGGATACGGCTTTCAATGGTCTCCAAATCTTTCAGCTGGAGTTCGGTGTCAATGATTTCTTTGTCACGTACCGGATCTACACTACCGTCTACATGAGTTACATTTTCATCGTCAAAACAACGGAGTACGTGCAGGATAGCATCTGTTTCACGGATATTTGCCAGAAACTTGTTTCCCAGCCCTTCACCTTTGCTAGCCCCTTTTACAAGTCCTGCAATGTCAACAAATTCTATAACTGCGGGAACTATTTTTGCCGAATTATATAAATCAGATAATAACTGAAGCCTTTCGTCAGGTACTGAAACAACACCGACATTGGGGTCGATTGTACAGAACGGATAATTAGCCGATTCTGCACCTGCCTTTGTCAATGAGTTAAATAATGTACTTTTCCCTACGTTGGGAAGGCCAACGATTCCGAGTTTCATTTTGTTATTTACCTATCCGAAAACCCATCATTTATACAGGTTTTCACCTTTCTTCAGATTTCTTGTACGCCCTTTTTACGCCCTTTTTACGCCTTTTTGTGACCGACGGCGCAGTTTGTTTAAATTGGCTTATTAGACCGTACCGCCCGCCGGATTGTCCCTGACTGATATACTGCCATCATGCACTCTCACAATTTCACGGACCAGGGCAAGTCCAAGTCCCACACCGCCCAAAGCCCTGCTTCTGGATTTATCCACACGGAAAAACGGTTCAAATATGCGTTCTCTGAGTTCCTGCGGAATTCCGTTTCCGGTATCTGTCACGGCAAGATAAATATGTCGGTCTTTCCCGGCGG
>OLYI01000501.1_pt1 | contig 14204 bp, 10 predicted proteins | sample 1644251 | NCBI WGS metagenome assembly OLYI01 (sample SAMEA103958140, study PRJEB25191) | human gut metagenome | biome: human-associated habitat [ENVO:00009003]; feature: intestine environment [ENVO:2100002]; material: feces | place: Germany | collected 2013/2015 | reverse complement strand
TTGTCCATAATTCTTGATAAGATTCGCTCCGAATACAGATCGGTAAGCTGGGACAATCCGAGGTTTGTGGAAATGATGGTTGATTTCCGGTGCAGGATCCTTTCGTTTAAGCACAAAAACAACTGGGAAGTCGTAAAAGAATTTGTAAGCTCTGTGCCGAGATCATCGATGATCAGAAGATCGCAGGTAAAAATATTTTCATTTGCGGCAATCGCTTCCTCATCTTTTGCAAATACACCCTTGCTTAATATATCAAATAATTGGAATGCTGTAAAGTAAATTACGGAGTAACCTGCATCTAAAAGCTCTTTTGCAATGCAATTAGATAAAAAAGTCTTTCCGACACCGGTATTACCGTAGAAAAATATGTTTTTAGGTTTGTTTTCAAAATTATCTATAAATTCATGACAGTTCGTCACGGCAAGCTTTGCTGTGGCGAGCGCAGACAGCCCTGTCGCAGGATTTTTCTGCTCATCTGAGTAATAATCAAATGAGAGCGTGGAAAAATTCTCACGAGACAAAATCTCCCTGATATTGGACTGCGAATAAACGGTATTGATAATAGCCTGCTTGAAACAATGACATTTCTGACCGTTTATGTATCCTGTATCGTGGCAATCTGGACAGGTGTAAATAGGCTCAAAATAATCAAGCGGATATCCGAGTGTGGATAGCAGTGCAGCACGCTCCTCTTTATAGTCATCGATTGCAAGGCGTAAAGCGGCAAGAGCATTCTCATCGCCGTCCATAAGCCTGTACGCCTGCCTGACAGATGCGGATGCAATCTCTGAGTCAATCTCCCTTAGGCGGGGCGCCTTGCGATAGGCTTCCTCAATACGCTTGTCATGTATGTATTTGTTCTGAAGCTGGCGTTTATCGTAGCTTCGCATTATCTCATCATATTGAGCATTGGTAAGTGCCATATACCCTCCTTGGGATGTGTAAATCTAACTTGAAAAATCATACAACGAAATTGCGCAACAGAAATCATACAAGTTAAATTATATAATTGAAATCACGCAACAGAAATCATACAGTTTAAATCATATAATTGAAATCATGTAGCTTAAATCATACCGTAGAATTGAGAAACAGCTTCTCCAGCTTGTCGTAATCATTGTTGCGCTGATTGAAGTTGTTAAATTTATTCTTGGAACTTGAATTATTGCTTTTGGGTTTTGAGGAACCGTTTGCAGCATTTGTGCCTTGTGATGAGCCTGTAGCAGAGGCTTTATTGGCCTTGGCAAAGTTGGCATCAAGCACTTCAACATCCTTTAATGTATGTACATCCTTTTTCCTCCAGTTCGCGAGTATCGAGTCTGTGTACTCGAAGCTTGGCTTCTGGATAGCTGAAATAGTTTTACTGCAGGCGGCCTTTACAAGCTCTATATCGAAACCGTATTCGCCGACCCATTTGTTGATGAGTGACACCTCAGAGTCAACCAGATTGCGGCCTGTGATGCCTAGAGCCTTCATTACAGAATAGTAAATCTGTGAGTGAGCGGCTGCATCGTCCTTTGCCTGGTCTACGGTCTTTATGCCGGCATCGGCCCAGCCGAGAGCGACCTTGTTCATGTACCGAAGGCTTGAATGTCCTTTGGTAATGCAGTACTCCACGAGATACTCCACCAGGTCGGTAGAAAAATGAAGCTCGTCCAGCCAGTAGAGCACCATATTGGTGTCTGTGGATGAGAGCGTATGCTTCAGATATGTCTCTATAATAAAGAAAAGCTCTGAAATGTCAGGATTCTTTCTAAATTCCTTAATCTCATCAAGTGTGTATTCCTTCTGTGAAGAAGCAGCTTTGTCAGTAGTCTGGCTCTTAAGCTTTTCCACAACAGAATCCTGCATCCGAATATTTGCGGTAGAAATATTCTGTGCAGCATTATTAACCACGCCGTTTTGCAAATTATTCTGTGTAGCATTATTAACCACGCTGTTTTGCAAATTATTCTGCGCGGCATTATCAGCCACAGCGCTTTGTATATTACTCTGAGCAGCCTGCATACCGGATACAGAAAGACTGCAGAGGTTGATTCCCATAATCTGGCCATCAGCGCCGGATTGCAACTGTAAAATGCCCTCAGAGGCCCAGTAATTGAGAGCACGTATGATGTCGGCCTCGGTATTGCTGAAATGATCGGCAATCTCTGAAATAGTTGCTATGCCTGCCCCGGAGCCTGTCGCACGGAGCAGATAAAGGTATACCTTGACAAACTCACCGTTTGCCTTTGGCATGTATTGATCTATAAAAATATCTGACACAGTAGTGAATGATGTTGCTATGTCACTGCTAATGTTTATCGCTGTCATATAAAAAACTCTCTTTCGCTTAACCTGTGAGCAATTATAGCACAATATTTTAACCGTGTGAAGATGGTAAAAGTGCTACAAGCCTTGTAAACTCGGGCTTTCTGAATCCACAAAAAAATGTGGATAATGTGGATAACTATGTAAAATAATTGAAAAATCAATGTATCACAGGGTATATAAGCTGTTGAAAATTATTTAAAAAATCCACACACAAAATGAGAGTTGTTAACATTTTGTATGTGGATAACGTGGATAACTTATTTCTTAAGCAGGTCTTCGCCGATTTCTACTACATTTCCGGCACCCATTGTTATCAACAGGTCGCCGTTTACACAATTTTCTGATAAAAATTTCTCGATTTCCTCAAATGATGGGAAATAGTGCGCATTCACACCTTTTTCGAGCAATAAATCAAGGATGTCCTTAGATGAAATGCCATAGGTGTTCTGCTCACGAGCAGCATAGATATCAGCTAGCACCACAACATCTGCCATTGAAAGAACATCGGCAAAATCATTTAAGAATGCCTTGGTTCTGGAATAGGTATGTGGCTGGAAGCAAAGGACAAGCCTGTCATGTGGATATTTTTGTGCAGCTGTCAGTGTTGCACGGATCTCGGTTGGATGGTGAGCGTAGTCATCAATGATTGTGACGCCGTTTACCTTGCCCTTGTACTGGAAACGTCTGTCAGCACCGCCAAATTTGTCGAGGCCTGTGAGGATAGACTCCTCATCAAGACCGAGTGTGGTGGATAAAGCTATGGCTGCGAGCGCATTGCTTACATTGTGAGCGCCCGGAACAGAGAGTTTTACGTCGAAAAGTGGACTACCATGTCTCATAGCTGTAAAAGATGCACAAGCTTTATCGTCATAGGTTATATTTTCCGGATAGAAATCATATTTTGAATCAAAGCCATAGGTGATAATCTTCTGAGGAAGACCTGCGACAATCTCTTCATAGCGGTCAATTTCACCATTGATGATGGTAGCACCGTCTGCGAGAGTGTTTGATGCATACTCGCGGAAGGAATGCCTGATGTCGTTGATATCCTTGAAGAAATCCAGATGCTCAGCCTCAATATTTAAAATAATACTGTAGCGTGGTCTGAAATTCAAAAAGCTGTTTGTGTACTCACACGCCTCAGAGATGAAGTATTCTGAATCGCCCACACGCAGATTGCCGTGGATAGATGACAAAATACCTCCTACGGAAATGGTAGGATCTGTCTGAGCGGCGAGAAGAATCTCACTGATCATGGATGTGGTGGTAGTCTTGCCGTGTGTGCCGGCTACAGCGATAGAATAATCGTAATTGTCCATAATCTGTCCGAGAAGCTCGGCTCTGGTAAGCATTGGAATACCGGCTGCTTTTGCTGCGGCAAACTCAGGATTGCTTTCGTGGATAGCAGCAGTGTAAACCACCAGGTCGATATCGGAGGTGATATTGTCTGCACTCTGACCATATATGACTTTTATGCCCTTGGCAGCAAGAGTTTTTGTGAGGTCTGATTCCTTTGAATCGGAGCCGGAAATGGTAAAGCCCTCCTCATGCAGAATCTCTGCGAGACCGCTCATGCTGATACCGCCGATGCCTATGAAATGGATGTGTATTGGTTTGCTGAAATCTATTTTATACATTTATTTTACCTGCCTGATTTATTATAATTTATATTGTAACTATTAAGAACTGCTGAGAACAAAAAGCCGATGCGTCATGATTGCATGTAAGCGACTGATTTTCTTGTTCTGAATAGTTACTTTATATTAATTATACAACTAAATACAGTATTTGCAAAGGAAAAATAAGGTGAAAGCAGGCGTGACTTTCAAATGATAAGATCCCTTGCAGGTTAAACAGATATACGATAAATGACACTTGTGCAAAATGTCAAAAAAAAAGAAAAATATTATTTGATTTTGTGAAAAATGTTGAAGTGATAATGCGGCTGTGGTATAATTTTTTTTATAAAAATAATTCATCCGGACCATATGAATTTGATGGGTTTAAAGTATATGGCAGTAACTGCAATTTATGCAGCGGCAACTATAATTTATATGGAAACAATTGTGATTTATTATAGAAGCATTACAGATACGGTTATTACAGAAACTAGTGGTGGGGACCGGATGGGCACAACAAAAATTAGGACAGACGAGGAGTGATAACGTGATTAAGAAAGAAATGATAGCCATGCTTTTAGCAGGCGGTCAAGGCAGCAGACTTGGTGTTCTGACAGCGGACGTAGCAAAACCGGCGGTTTCGTTTGGTGGAAAGTACAGAATCATAGATTTTCCGCTTAGCAACTGCATCAATTCAGGCATTGATACAGTTGGGGTACTTACACAGTATCAGCCACTCAGACTTAACAGCCACATAGGAATAGGTATTCCGTGGGACCTCGACAGGAATAACGGAGGAGTGGCAATACTGCCTCCTTATGAGAAGAGCGGCAACAGCGAGTGGTACACAGGTACAGCCAATGCAATCTACCAGAATATGAGGTATATAGACAGTTACAACCCGGACTATGTGTTGATACTGTCAGGAGACCATATTTACAAGATGGACTATGAGGTGATGCTTGATTTCCACAAGGAAAACAATGCAGATGTGACCATAGCAACAATGCCGGTGCCTATCGAGGAGGCAAGCCGATTTGGTATCGTCATAGCCGATGATGATAAGCGCATCAATGCATTTGAGGAAAAGCCGGTTCATCCGCGTAGCAATCTCGCATCAATGGGCATTTACATATTCTCATGGCCGGTGCTAAAGGAAGCCTTACTTGCACTAAAGAATCAGGAAAACTGTGATTTTGGCAAGCATGTCATACCATACTGCTTTGAAAACGACAGACGTATGTTTGCATACGAGTTCAACGGATACTGGAAGGACGTAGGTACACTGGGCTCATACTGGGAGGCCAATATGGAGCTTGTGGACATCATTCCGGAGTTCAACCTGTACGAGGAGTATTGGAAGATTTACACAAAGAACGATGCAATCGAGCCACTTTATATAGCCAAAGGGGGTCATGTGGAGCGAAGCATCATGGGTGAGGGCTGTGAATGCTATGGTCATGTGGAACATTCTGTTATAGGTGCCAACGTCAAGATTGGAAGAGGCGCAGTAATACGTGATTCCATCATCATGCGTGACACGGAGATAGGCTCCAATGTCACGATAGACAAGTCCATTATTGCCGAAAATTGCAAGGTGGGCGACAATGTGACACTTGGCTTCGGACAGGAGAAGCCGAACGTATTAAATGAGAGCATATACTCATTTGGGCTTGTCACTATAGGAGAAGATTCTGTGATACCGGATGGGGTAAAGATAGGCAAAAATACAGCAATCTCCGGTGTTACATACGAAGAGGATTACAAAGATGGTGTGCTTGAGGGCGGAGAAGTTATTATCAAGGCAGGTGACGGAAAATGAAGGCAATAGGAATAATTTTGGCCGGCGGCAACAATAATAGGATGAAGGAACTGACAGCAAAACGAGCAGTACCGGCCCTGCCGGTAGCAGGCAGCTTCAGGGCTATAGATTTTTCACTCAGCAGCATGTCAAACTCACATATACAGACAGTTGCGATATTGACACAATATAATGCACGCTCACTGAATGAGCATTTAAGCTCATCAAAATGGTGGAATTTTGGCAGAAAGCAGGGAGGATTATTCCTCTTTACACCTACAGTCACAGCGGACAACAGTGACTGGTACAGGGGTACGGCAGATGCGATGTATCAGAATATTGATTTTCTCAAGAGACGCCATGAGCCATATGTCATCATCAGTAGCGGTGACTGTGTATACAAGCTGGATTTCAACAGAGTGCTTGATTTTCACATCGAGAAAAAATCAGACATTACAGTGGTATGCAAGGACATGATGTACAACGACGATGTCAGCCGTTTTGGTGTGGTACGCATGGATGAGGAGTCAAGAATCACAGAGTTTGATGAAAAGCCGATCGAGGCTTCATCCAATACCATTTCCACAGGTATCTATGTCATAAGGAGACGACAGCTCATAGAGCTTTTGGAGGCAGCAGCTGAGGAAAACAGATTCGATTTCGTAAATGATATCCTCGTGCGCTACAAAAATGTAAAGAAAATATATGGCTACAAGATAAATTCATATTGGAACAATATCGCCGATATTGATGCATACTTCAAGACCAATATGGATTTCTTAAGACCTGACGTCAGAAGCTATTTCTTCAGGGAGGAGCCGACAATCTGTTCAAAGGTGGACGACCTGCCACCGGCCAAGTTTAATCCGGGATCAGACATTTCAAACAGTCTCGTATCAAGTGGCTGTATCATAAACGGCAGAGTGGAGGATTCGGTGCTTTTCAAGCAGGTATTTGTGGGCAAAAACACCACAGTGAAGAACTGCGTGATACTCAATGATGTCTACATAGACGACAATGTGCACCTTGAGAATTGCATCGTAGAGAGTCGCGGAACTATCAGTCCAAACACATACTACTGTGGTGAGGATGGAGTCAGAATAGTAAAAGAAAAAAATGTAAGATATGTAATTTAAAAACAGACCAGGGGGACAAAAATATGCAGATTACAGACATCAGAATTCGTAAGGTAGAAAAGGAAGGCAAGATGAAGGCGGTTGTGTCAATTACAATCGATGATGAATTCGTGGTACATGACATCAAGGTAATCGAAGGAGAAAAGGAACTTTTCATCGCCATGCCAAGCCGTAAGGCAAACGATGGCGAGTACAGGGATATAGCCCATCCGATTAACTCTGCCACACGCGAGAAGATCCAGAATATGATTCTTGAAAAGTATAAGACAGAGATTGAGAATGCATAAAATCAAATAATAACTTTGAAAAAGCGATGAGCAAGGCGGGATATAAAATACCTGAGCTGGTATAATAATCCAAATATATTTCACACAAACCGGTCTATCCGTGGTACAATAAGCCACAGACAGACCGGCTTTTTAGAATGTGCGTGGGATGGTTCTAAATAGTTACGAGTATAGCTACAATAAAAGAGGATAGACAAACAGATATGTACAAGACGAAAATAGATAATCTGGATTTAAAACAGATTGCTGACAGTGGTCAGTGCTTCAGATGGAAGAACACAGGAGAAAACGAATACACGGTAGTGGCATTTGACAGGGCACTTCGGATTAAGCAGGACGGGAATGAGTTTGAGCTGGACTGTGATGAGGCAGACTGGAACAATATATGGAAAAGCTATCTGGATATGGATACGGATTATGCGGGGATTGCAAAGCTGATAGCAGACGGAGATGACGCGCATCTGAAGGAGGCATATGCATATGGCAGTGGTGTGCGCATTTTAAGGCAGGATTTGTGGGAGATGATTGTTACTTTTATGATTTCCCAGAATAATAACATAAAGCGAATCACAAACAGTGTGGATTTACTTTGCAGGCGGTGCGGACATAAAATAGACGGCAGTGCAGAGGGAGAAGAACTGTATACATTTCCAAAGCCTCTTGAGGTACCGGATGAGGTATTTGATGACAGGAGCATGGGCTTTGGCTATAGGGCACCGTATCTGAAGGAAATATATGAGTATGGCGCTAATAATCCTGACTGGCTTGATAATCTGCGCAAAATGAGCTATGATGAGGCGATGGAAAACCTGCTTACTCGCAAAGGAATTGGCAAAAAGGTGGCGAACTGCATATGTCTTTTTGGTTTACATCATGTGGATGCGTTTCCGATAGATACGCATGTAAAGCAGCTTTTGGACAAATATTATAGTGACGGCTTTGATTTTGAACGCTACAAGGGTGTGGCGGGAATTATCCAGCAGTATTTGTTTTATTTTGAATTGTAAATGATATGAGAAAGAGAAAGGATAAACGATGTACGTTATAGTAGGACTTGGAAATCCTGACAAAAAATATGAGCACACAAGACACAATATCGGATTTGATGTGATAGATGCGCTTGCGGATAAATATAATATAAGTGTGACAGACAAAAAGCACAAGGCGCTCTGTGGAAGCGGAGTGATTGAGGGCATGAAAGTGCTGCTTGTAAAGCCGCAGACATACATGAACCTAAGCGGTGAGTCTGTTGCTGAGGTGATGAATTTTTATAAGCTTGATCCGGATGAGGAAATGATTGTTATTTTTGATGATATTTCGCTCGAACCGGGGCGTATCCGTATCCGCAAAAAGGGCAGCGCCGGCGGTCACAATGGGATTAAGAGCATCATTGCAATGACCGGCACACAGGGCTTCAGCCGTATCAAGGTCGGTGTTGGAGAAAAGCCGCAGGGCTGGGATCTTGCTGACCATGTGCTCGGGCGTTTCAGTTCTGAGGACAGGGCAAAGGTGGAAGAAGCTATAGGTCATGCGATGGATGCAGCAGTTCTTATGATGCAGGGCGAGACGGATAAGGCTATGAACACATATAACTAGCTGGAAATCGACAAGGTGATTTTGAACAGACAGAAATGGAGAATTGAAAGTGAAAGCATTTACAGAGCCACTCCTTTCCCTTGCGGGCTTTGAGGAGATGACAAAAACGGCAGAAAAATCGTCCGGACTTATATCTGTCACGGGATGTATAGATGCGCAAAAATCACAGATGATATATGCCTTTGGAGGTCACAGGAAAAACAAGCTTATTGTGACCTTTGGAGAGCAGAAAGCGAAGGAACTGTACGATGAGTACAGTTTTTTTGACAAAGAGGTGGTGTATTATCCATCAAAGGATGTGCTTTTTTACCAGTCGGATATCAGGGGCAATCTCCTGACAGCAGAGCGTATCAGGGCTTTGAAGGCTATCCGTGAGCAGGAGAGAGTGACGCTTGTGACCACATTTGACGCGCTGATGAATACGATGGCGCCGATAGAAAAGATGTGGGAAAATGTACTTACACTTGAGCAGGGACAGCTTTTGGATTTGAAGGAAATACAGGCTGCTCTTATCAGAATGGGCTATGAAAAAGAGTATCAGGTCCAGACGATGGGACAGTTTTCTGTCAGGGGCGGTATTCTTGATGTTTTTCCGCTGACGGAGGAGAATCCTATCCGAATCGAGCTGTGGGGAGACGAGATAGACACCATCAGATATTTTGACTGCGAGAGCCAGAAATCCATTGAAAATACAGACCGGGTGAGCATATATCCGGCGGCAGAGCTTGTACTTAGTGATGAGGAAAAGGCCAGGGGAATTGAAAAGCTTAAGGCAGAGGCAAAGAGGGTGTCTGACAAACTTAGAAAGCAGATGAAGACAGAGGAAGCCCACAGAGTGAGTGTGATGGCAGACGAGCTTACCGAGGAATGGGGAGAGCTGTCCATGTATGCAGGCATGGATGCTTTTTTGTCGTACTTTTTTGACGAGAGAGTCGGGCTTTTGGATTATTTTAAGCCATCGGACAGCCTTATATTTTTCGATGAGCTGACAAGATGTACAGAGCAGGGAAAGCTTACAGAGACTGAGTTTTCTGAGAGCATGAAGCAGAGACTTGCGATGGGATATATACTTCCGGGGCAGATGAACGGTCTTTTTACAGAGAAGGAGATTGTGGCAAAGCTCGAGAAGTATTCGTGTATCGCACTCGGTGCGCTCGATAATAAAGCAAACGGACTGCACCAGCTGGGAAGCTATGGTATTCACTGTCAGAGTGTCAGCCCATACAATAACAGCTTTGAACTTTTGATAAAGGACTTAAAGCGCTATAAGAAAAACGGCTACAGAGTCATTCTTTTATCTGGTTCAAGGACAAGGGCAAAGCGGCTTTCAGAGGATATCACAGATCAGGGAATCACATGCTTTTACACTGAAAACTACGACCATGAGCTTTTTGAGGGACAGATTATGGTCTGCTACGGCAAGGTGAGAAGAGGCTTTGAGTATCCTATCCTAAAGTTTGCCGTGATTACGGAGTCGGATATTTTTGGGGCGCAGCAGAAGAAAAAGAAGCGTCACCGCACCTATGAGGGTGAGAAAATACAGAGCTTTACCGATCTGTCGGTGGGGGACTATGTGGTGCATGAAAACCACGGACTAGGTATTTACCGCGGCATTGAAAAGCTTGAGGTGGACAAAAAGGTAAAGGACTACATCAAGATAGAGTATCAGGGTGGCTCCAATCTCTATATTCTTGCCACCCAGCTTGACATGATACAAAAGTATGCCGGAAAGGATGCCAGAAAACCAAAGCTCAACAAGCTTGGCGGTCAGGAATGGACCAGGACTAAGAACCGTGTCAGAGGTGCGGTAAAGCAGATTGCAGGAGACCTGGTGAAGCTGTATGCCCAGCGTGAGCAGCAAAACGGATATGCCTTCGGCGAGGATACGGTATGGCAGAGAGAGTTTGAGGAGCTTTTCCCTTTTGATGAGACTGAGGATCAGATTCTTGCAATTGAAGCCACAAAGACTGATATGCAGAGTCATAAAATAATGGACAGACTGATTTGCGGTGACGTGGGCTACGGCAAGACGGAGGTTGCGATCCGTGCGGCCTTCAAGGCGGTGCAGGACAGCAAGCAGGTGGCATATCTTGCCCCGACAACCATTCTGGCACAGCAGATTTACGATACGTTTTCGCAGAGGATGAAGGATTTTCCGGTGAATGTGGATTTGATGTGTCGTTTCAGAAGTCCGGCGGAGCAGAAAAAGACGATAGAGAAGCTTAAAAAGGGTGAGGTCGATATCATTATCGGAACACACCGCATACTCTCAAAGGATGTTCAGTTTAAGGATCTGGGGCTTTTGGTAATCGATGAGGAGCAGCGCTTCGGCGTAACTCACAAGGAGAAGATTAAGCAGATGAAGGTCAATGTGGATGTGCTCACACTGACCGCTACACCGATTCCGAGGACACTTCACATGAGTTTAATCGGCATAAGGGATATGAGCGTGCTTGAGGAGCCGCCGATGGACCGTGTGCCGATTCAGACATATGTCATGGAGTACAATGATGAGCTTGTCAGAGAGGCAATTAACAGGGAGCTTGCCAGAAACGGACAGGTGTACTACGTATATAATAAAGTGCGCGACATAGCAGAAATAACGGCAAAGCTGCAGGAGCTGGTGCCGGATGCGACTGTTGCATTTGCACACGGACAGATGAAGGAGACGGAGCTTGAGCGCATCATGTACCGTTTCATAAATGGTGAAATAGATGTGCTTGTATCCACGACCATTATTGAGACCGGACTTGACATCTCAAACGTCAATACAATGATTATACACGATGCGGACAACATGGGACTTTCACAGCTTTATCAGCTTCGCGGACGAGTCGGCAGATCTAATCGTACTGCGTATGCATTCCTCATGTACAGGCGCAACAAGATGCTAAAAGAGGTGGCAGAAAAGCGTCTTGCAGCGATAAAGGAGTACTCAGACCTTGGCAGCGGCTTTAAGATTGCCATGAGAGACCTTGAAATCCGTGGTGCGGGCAATTTGCTCGGAGCGGAGCAGAGCGGACACATGGAGGCAGTGGGCTACGATTTGTACTGTAAGATGTTGAGCGAGGCTGTAAAAGAGGCAAAGGGAATCGAGGATATCAGTGATAAATTTGACACGACCGTGGATATTGTGACCGATGCTTATATTCCGGCAGGTTATATTGCAAACGAATTCCAGAAGCTGGATATATACAAGCGTATTGCAGGCATAGAGACAGAGGAAGAGAAGGACGAGATGCTCGAGGAGCTTATAGACAGGTTTGGCGAACCACCAAAATCAGTGCTCAGCCTGCTTCGCGTGGCAAGGCTTAAGGCGTTGGCTCATGCCGTATATATCACTGAGATAAAGCAGACCGGCTCATTGATAAAGCTTACCATGTTTGAACGGGCAAGGATAAATCCGGAGAAGATACCGGAGCTTATTGCCCAGTATAAATCCTCACTCAAATTTAATATGGCAGAAAACCCATATTTTACATTTGATTTAAAAAATGGCAGCGTGGCGAAGAAGCGGGATGTGCTTGATGTGGTGGAGGAACTGATTTCGCAAATGCGTAAGGAACTGATTACAGCTGAATAGTTACCCGAATTTTGGAATCATGTAGCATATAGCATAGGAAACACCACATGCTTTACGCGAAATTGACGATAATTTACAAAGTTTAGAAAATGCTTGCCAGCAGGCCCGAAAAGCTCTATAATATACGAGCGATACTATACCAATTTTAAAGAGGATAGATACAATGAAAGCGAAAAAAGTAATAGCTATGTTATTAGCTGCAACACTCTCAGTTACAGCTTTTACAGGATGTTCAATAAATAAAACCGCAACAGTTGCGACATTAGATAAAGAGGATATCAAGCTTGGGCTTGTTAATTTTATGATAAGGTACCAGGAGGCCGGTTATGATGACATGTATATACAGTACATGGGCGAGGGCTACTGGGACAAGACAGTATCAGGCAATAATACTGTGCTTGAAACATGGAAGAAAAATGCTATCGAGGAGGCTCATGAGCTTTACACATTAAAGGCGCATCAGTCAGATTACGATGTAGAGGTTTCTGATGATGAGAAAAAGGAAATCAAAAAGGCCGCAGAGAAGTTTATGAAGGCAAATTCCGATGATGTGATAGACGAGATGAGTGCTACAGAGGAGATTGTCGAGGAATATTTAGAGCTTCGCCTCATAAAGAGTAAGATGTATGCTGCAATCATCAAAAATGCTGATTCAAGCGTGACGGATGAGGAAGCCAATATGGCTGCATACACCATTGTGAAGCTTGATTACAAGGGTGCATATGACTCTAATTACCAGTATCAGACATATACAGATGAGCAGTCAGCACAGATAAAGGCACAGGCAGATGCAGTGGTAGAGGCTCTTGCAGGAGGATCATCCTTAGAGGATGCAGCCAAGGCAGCAGGCACTACAGCCACAACAGGCACATATGCCACATACGTTGATCCGTCATCGAACAGCAAGACAAAGGACAGTGTATATACTACAAACAATCTTGATCAGAGCGTTGTAGATGCACTCAATTCCCTCGAGGAGGGACAGACCTCAGACCTCATCACTACAGACAGCACTTACTATATCGTAAGGCTCGATAAAAAGACCGATGAGGAAGCAACAGAGTCAAACAGGAAGACTGTAAAGGGCAATAAAGAGGACAAATATTACAATGGCATCCTTTCAGGATGGCAGGACGATGAAAAATGGTCTGTAAAGCAGAAGCAGCTTGACAAGATCAAGATTCACAATTATTTTACTACTACCAAGAAGGACAAAAAGGCAGCAGACACAAGCGCTACAGAGAGCACACAGCAGTCAGAAAGCACCAATAGTACAGATACAGAGAATACTGAGGCAGTAGATGGAACAGAAAACTAATATCGTACTTATAGGCATGCCGGGAGTTGGAAAGAGTACCATAGGCGTAATACTTGCAAAGGTGCTGGGATACAGCTTCCTGGATGCGGATTTACTGATACAGGAGCAGGAGGGAAAGCTTCTGCGTGAGATAATTGAGGAAAAGGGCACGGATGGTTTTATAGAGGTAGAGAACCGTGTCAATGCCTCTATCAGGGCTGATAGGGCCATTATAGCTACAGGCGGTTCGGTGGTATACGGAAAAGAGGCCATGGAGCATCTTAAGGAGATAGGCAGAGTTGTGTATCTCAAGGTTTCTTATGCCATTTTGGAAAAACGACTTGCAGACATAAAGGGTAGAGGTGTAGTATTAAAGAAAGGGCAGACTTTAGAGACCCTTTTTGAAGAGCGCTCAAAATTGTATGAGCAGTATGCAGACATCGAGGTTTCCGAGGAGGGGCTTGATGTGGAGCAGACAGTAGATAAGCTGGTGGAGGCACTTGAATTATAGTGCTTATTTATCGTGATATGATTAGATAATAGTAGCTGCTGCGTCATTTATTAAAAGCAGC
>OLYI01000499.1_pt1 | contig 14245 bp, 9 predicted proteins | sample 1644251 | NCBI WGS metagenome assembly OLYI01 (sample SAMEA103958140, study PRJEB25191) | human gut metagenome | biome: human-associated habitat [ENVO:00009003]; feature: intestine environment [ENVO:2100002]; material: feces | place: Germany | collected 2013/2015 | reverse complement strand
CCTGGGTACCGTCCTCTGTATAGGTTCTGCCATCGCTAAGATACAGGCTCTCATATGTACGCAACAGTTCCACTCTGGTGGAAACGAGCCAAGTTTCTTCCGTTAAAAAACGCAGTCCTGCACCCTGTCGGGTCCAGAGGGGATAGGTGATGTCTACTCCCACGCGACCATTGTCCAGATAGAAATTCCCCAGTGTTGAGGAGATTGTATCATCTTTTTCCACCGATACCAGCTTAACGATACCGCCGTCCCCCGCGGTGAGTGCCTTGTCAACATCGGAAGAGGCCGGCATCACGTATCCCGCCTCATTGACAGTGGAAAAGCTGCCGGTTGCCAGCACCACGACCACAGAGACAGCCGCCAGCAAAGCAGCCATTCCTATAAATAGCTTTAAGATGGCACTCCTTTTCATATGCTACCTCCCGTCAGTATATCAAAACAGGGAATCCAATTTCTGCGGTTCTCCAAACAACAGCACTCGCGTGCCGTCGTGCCGTTCCATTGAATCGTCCAGCAAATAAACCGTGTAATCTTCGGACGCCGGATAGACCCAGCATCTGCTCTTCATTTCCTCAAACAACATATCCCCGTTGGTGTTGTATACGGATATCATTCCGATTTGCGTATCCGCCTCCACACAGGACATGGCTCCCAAATCAATGACCGCTCCATTAATAGACAGCTTCACCGGTTCGAGGAATAAATATATATCCTTTCCGTCGTACAGGAAGCCTGCCTGCATATCCGCCGTTTTCTTTTTTTGTTTAATCTCCTGCACACCGAGGCTATTGTAGGTCAGTTCACTAAAGTGCTTCACCCGCAGACACGTGTTGTCCCGCGGCGCATAGTACACCATATCCTGCGGCAACACCACCATCTGCTTGTTTTCATAATAGATCGGCAGTGCATCTGTCTCGCGATCCAGTGCACCGCCCGCCAGCTTTGTACTTTCCTTCCCCTCTCGGTACATACGCGTACCCTCTGGGATCGAGAACTTCTGACCGCCGTAGTATTGTCCAGCCACATCGTTGAACCGGTACTCCGTACTTCTCCGGGCAAGCAGCGTCACCGTTACCGCAATTGCTACCAGCAACAATGCCGGCACTGCGATGCGTACAAGCTGTCCGGCTCCACGGAAACGTTCATTGCTGCCGTCGGTGGTCATGCGCTTTGCGTGGCTCGCTTCTCGCTTATCTGTTTCCGGTCTTAAAAGCCCTCCGTGTCGTTCTTTGACTCTCTTTGTATCCGCACTTTTCGTTTTCATGGGCATCCCTCTCCATCCTCTTATGGCATTTCAGCGTAGTGCTGAGCCCTTCCTATCCTCTGAGATATTCTCCACCTCCAGCAGGAGCAAGTAGATGTTGAATAACAGGACAAACAGGCACAGCACCACATACAGTGACAGGATAACAAAGCTTCCGCCCACACCCTGCCAGTAGCTGAAAAGTAAATTCGTGAGCATCACACCGACAAACAGAGCCACATTTCCCAGAAAACGACCTCCCCAGCGACCCGGAGCACCTCCCCACAAGCCCACTACCATTGGGAGGGCAAGCAGCACATAGTGTTGAGCTGAGAGCCGGGACATGATGGGTATCAGCATTACGATGCATAGACAGAATCGGAGCCACACACAGGCTAAGCGCACACAGTCCCAGCCGCGCAGCCCGAAAAATATACCCATCCAGCCGGTGCCGCGCCTGTCGTCCAGCCAAAAGCGGCTGCACGGCAACAGCAGCAGTACCATCGCTACCACCGTCAGTCCTGCGGTGGTCAGCACCGCAGGCACCAGCGGCTCCAATAGGTACAGTGTCCGCAGTATCGTTTCCCAAATCATATTGAACACCCCTGTTCCTGTGCCACCTCATAGTCGATAAGCAGGGTAAACTCGTTGTGCTGCAACTTGTAATAGGCATGGATAGACCGGTATTCGATCTCCCTATCCGCTGTCAACACCACTACATCCCCCTCAACCTTTCCCAACATAGGGGTATAGTCTTCCATAACCAGCAACCGATACTTTTTGCTTAAAATACGAATAGCCGCTACACCCTCAATAACTTGCAATCCCTGTTTCTGGTCAATGACACGGACATGGATGTTCCCCTGCCGTGTGCTCTGCGTCTCCTCCTGCTTTCCTCGTGCCATGGCCGTGCTCTCCTATCTTCTGGATGCCAAAAAGGCTCCAATATAGTTGAAATCGCTCTCCTCTACGTCATCGCAACGACCATCCAAAATGGCCTCCACATCGTCAAGCACATCGCCAATCCTCACGAATTGCCCCGGGATACCGGTATACTGCTCTGCAACGTACATGGGTTGGGAGAAGTAGTTCCGCAGCTTTCTTGCGCGGAAGAAAGTATTGTAATCCGCCTCGGACAGTTCGTCAATACCCAGTACCGCCACGATCTGTTCAAGCTCTTCATATCGGGACAGGCAACTAAGTGCCCTCTCAACTAAGTCGAAGTGCCTTTGCCCCACCACTTCAGGGTCAATAATACGAGAGTTGGTGGCAAACACGTTGATGGCCGGGTATAAGCCCTTTTCCGCCACCTTACGATCTAACACTACCTGCCCATCCAAATGCTGGCTGATAGCGTGTACAGCGCCATCGTTAAGATCGTCCGCCGGGATGAAAATGGCTTGAAAAGAAGTGATAGAACCGCTGCCAGTGGAGTTTATACGCTCCTCTACCTCGCTGATTTCCGTCAGCAGAGCGGGAGAATAACCGTTGTCGATGGGCATCCGTGCCAACTCCATAGCAATCTCAGAATTGGCCTGCACCATACGATAGATATTATCAATGAACAGCAGAACATCCTGCTTCTTCTCGTCCCGAAGGTATTCCGCCAGCGTCAGCCCCGTATAGATGGCACGACTACGGCTCATGGCATTGTCACCCATCTGTCCGAATGCCATACTCACCTTGTCAAACAGATTTGCCTCGTTCATCTCATCGTACAGGTCGCGTCCTTCACGGCTGCGTTCTCCCACACCCACGAACACAGAGTTGGACTGCAATCCTTGATAAACATTGTGGATCAGTTCTTTGATAAGGACGGTTTTGCCCACACCGGCACCGCCCAGCAGTCCCATTTTGAAGCCCTTACGCATAGGTGCAAAGAAATCCAAAACCTTGATGCCCGTCCACAAAATGTCACCGTCGATCTCAATCTCATTCATAGCCAGATCGCGATCATAGATGTTTCTCGTATGCACATCCCCCAGTTCACTGCCGTCGATCGTCTCGCCGTAGCTATTGAAGATATGTCCAAGAATGCTATCGTCATAGGCAACGCGGATGCCATCCGCGCCGCGGAATACATCCATGCCGCGCTTCAGACCGTTAGTCATGCCGAAGCAGATGGCAGATGCAGTCATGCCACTGATCTCTGCGATCTCAAACTGATAGACCTTGTCATCCTTTTGGATATACACCATGTCTCGGATGCCAATGTCCTCCTTTTCCAGCAGAATATCCGCCTTTAAGCTGGAAACAGAGATCAGCTTGCCAATTCGCTCTGCATTGGCAGTTTGAACACTGCTAATTTCGATTTGTGAAGTCTTACTCATTTTCGTCTCCCCCGCCGTATGGTTTACTGATGTCCTCTCAGCGATTTTTGTTTGACAAAGCTGTCGATAGTCTTACGGAATGCTTTCTGCGTATGCTCCTTACGCTGCAAGCGAAGCTCCTCCGCCTCCCGTTCATCCAGCTTTTTCAACGATTCCGTGGTGGCGTTCTGGCGCATGGTATTCTCTGAAGCATAGGCACTGGCTGCCGCGATCCTCACCTCGTAGATCAAGCAAGACAACAGCATATCCTCCAGCAGATCGCCTGCATCGTCCTCCGTGATAAAATCGTCCCATTCGCGCCCCGTGGTTTTCTTTTGAAGCGGTAATGGATAGATACGTTTTACCTCCTGCCGGATGTCGCTCAAATTGTAGAAATGGTTGTAGACCAGCTCCACCGCCGACCAACGCTTTTCCCGGACAGCCGCATCCAGATATGCTCTCACTGCCTCAAAGTCTGTCTCGTATTGCTCCCGCGTCATGTACAGTACCGTATCCGTGGGGTGCGGCAGCTTTTTGCCGATCACAATCTTTTCCGACCTATCATCCCGCGACAGCACACTCGAAACAGAACTGTTCACGCTGCCGCAGAACCCTAAGTCCGATCCCATATAGATACGAAGCACCGGTAGATCCGGCGAGGGCAACGTGATTCGCTTATCTAACTGGAAGTTGCGGTTGTTCATGATGATTTCCATCATATTGTCCAGTTCCTCTGCCATGGTCTGATACAAATCCGCTTGCTTACGCGAATTCTCCACCCGCAACAGTGCGTGGAAATTCATCACCTTTACAACTGCTTTTATGTTCATAGGCTGTCCTCATCGGATGGAATCCACTGTTCGCAACATTTCTTCTTGAGATTTCGCAGCGAATTTCGGCTGGCACAGTGCCTTCAGAATACCGGCCCCCCGCTGCATGCTGCGGCGCATACTCTCGCCCATCTCCTCCACATTTGCTAATTCAAATACTTCGCGCTGCTCCAGGTAGGCCAGCAGTTCTCGACGCAGCGGCGCCCCTGCGCGCTTCATCTCTGCGCTCTGGACAGCACCTCCCAGGCGGGACACAGACAAGCCATAGTTGATAGCAGGTTTTTGTCCTCGTTCAAAGTTCTTGGCGGACAAAACAATTTGCCCGTCTGTGATGGAGATAATGTTGGTTGAGATGTAGTCGGTGATGTCGCCACCCTTTGTCTCGCAGATAGGCAAGATGGTAATTGAGCCGCCGTTCTGGTGCTGACAGCCCAACTCCAGCATACGGGAATGGCTGAAGAAAATGTCCGGCGGATAAGCATCACGCCCCGGCGTCTTCCCCATCAACAGTGCGATCTCGCGGCATACATCCGCATGGCGTTTTAGGTCATCCAGTACCACCAGCACATCCTCGCCTTGCTCCAGATAGAATCTGGCAATAGCCAGTGCCGCATAGGGAGTATTCCGCAGGACGGGGGCAGGATCATCGTTCAGCGCACTGACAATCACGGTGTATGCCATAGCACCATAGCGCAGAAGCTGGCTGTAAATATCCTTAATCTCTTTTTTTGTTTTTCCTATAGCTACATAGATGCAACGGATATTCTGTTCCGCTTGGTTGCAGATGGTGTCCAGTGCGATCTGCGTCTTGCCTGTTTTCTTGTCCCCGATGATGAGCTGCCGCTGTCCGCGTCCGATGGGGTACATAAGGTCGATGCCCGCAATGCCAGTCAGCAACGGGCGCGTCACCGCGGTGCGCTCCATGATGGAAATTGGTTTCTTCTCCAGCGGCAGGTCGATCAGCTGGCTCAGCCGTTTGCCCGCCAAACGATCCTCTCCAGAAATATCCACCACATGGCCCATGGAGTCCGGTGAATACTGTACAGAGAACTCTCGTCCCGTGGCCGTAACCCTGTCGCCCACGCAAATCTTGCCGCTAACACGGGTCAGCGCTATGAGTACGCAATCGCTGCGGATAGCATCTACATAACCCTCAGCCTTGTCTCCTACTGTTACTTTTTCAAAGTACGACACATCGTCCAGCCCCGTGGCCTCCAGAATATATTCTCGTACCAAGCGCACTCTGCCCGTGGTATAGGCATTCTCTCCACGCTTGATCCTTGTAATCTTTTCGCTTAGGACTGTATTGATCGTAGTATCCATATCAACTGATCTCCCTCACTCGTAAGCTGTAATCGTACACCGTACCGGCCTCTTCCAAGAGAAATCCCTCACAGAGTCCCGGGTCGTTTCTAACGTCAATGTTCTCGGGAACGTCCTTCGGTACCACACCTGGTGCCACGTATAGTGTGCAGCCTCTCGCCTCCTCTGCGGCACGCTGATGAATGTACTCATAAAAGCCGATGCAACTAAACACAGTCGTCTTTTCTGTATAATCTTCCAGCATCTTATTTATATCCTCATTGCCGCAGCTGTACAGCAGCTCGTATTGCTGCTGCGGTGTCAGTGATGCCATGGCGCACACATCGTCCGTCCCAAGAGTCTGAGCTACCCTGTAGGCCGCACCACTATTGCCTGCCCGCCGTTCCTCGGAAACGCGCTGCAAAGCCTCCTCTATCGTAAAGCGGAAGCCTCCACGAATCTGTCGGTATACTTCACCCATTGAACCATCACGGTACTGTGTTTCTGCCAAACGGGATACGAGTTCCATCCCAGCACCCGCACTTCGTGCTGCCGGGCACGATTCCTCCGGGGCAGACACAACTGTCTCCGTCGCAGAAGTCTCCCGTGCGTGCTCCTGTTGCTCCTGGAATGCCAGAGCGCGCTGCTCCAGTTGCTCATCATAAATTTCCATCAACGCAACCGTCCGCCGGCGGATGCCGTATCCCACCGCCTTGGTCAACATAGCGATCGCCAGTGCCGCCAGCACAATCAGTATCGCAGCCACCAGCATGGCTCCTACATATGCGTAGATCATATTGCTGCTCCGTTACAGCATGGGGTTAAAGAACAGCAACAGGAACACCAGTGCAAATAGAAGCAGTACAAACAGCACCAGTGCCAGAACGGCCACCATGGTAGCGTGTACCACGTCATTTTTCGTCTCAGGATTTCTTCCTACTGCCTCTGCGATCTTTGCACCCAGAATGCCAAAGCCGATGCCGATACCTAAAAATGCCAGACCGACCATCCACCCCACTGCGCTAATTACCGAAGAACTAATGGCTTCCATCGTATACTCCACCTTTCAAATCAATTGTAGTTTCCCCCTTTTAGGGAGTCGTTGCTGCCGTATAGAAGCTGTTGCTGCTTTCGCATGCGAGAACTGTTTTCTCTCTATCAGCCAAGACTACCTTTAGCGTCTGGGTTCTTTCAAACGCTGCGCTGCTGGTGGATATATCCAGTTCAATCTCAATTCCTTGACTGATGGCTTTTCTGATCTCGTCCCATGTCAACGCATGCGTTACGCTGCCGCCACCGCTTAATTCCAGCTTCACCCTGGCTCCTTCGCCGCACACATTCACGCTATCCAAGCGTAGCTGCACGCCCACTGTCTCTTTTGTCACGTAGCTGACGGACATGACATTCACCTGCGACTTCGTGGTGATCCGATAGTAATCATCCAGAGTCCTGATCATCGCATCCGTTTCGCTGTCTGTGGCCACATGAGCCAGTACCACATAATACTGCGTACCTGCCTCCAGCTCACTGAATGTATAGCTGTTGTCATACACGCTGATGGATGCACGGCGTCCCGCTGCAAAATGACTCCAGTACTCCTCTATTGCTGGGTCTCCGTCTTTGTCCGGGTCCACAAAATAGTATTCCGCCTTGACGGAGGTGCTTGTTGGTGAGGTGACATTTGTCAGAGTAACTATCTTTACCACATCCTGCTCCTCGCCAAGTCCACCTGCGCCACCTGCGCCGCCGCTGCCGCCGCTGCCGCCGCTGCCGCCTGCGCCGCCTGCGCCGCCTGCGCCGCCTGCACCACCGACGCCTCCTGCGCCGCCGATACCGCCAACACCGCCTGCACCGCCTGCACCGCCGGTGCCGCCATTGCCGCCTGCACCGCCGTTGCCGCCTGCACCACCTGCACCGCCTGCGCCGCCATTGCCACCGGCACCGCCACGGATAGTCAGATCAATGGAATCCGGGGTCTGCTCCTCATCAATGGTCTTGTATACACCGGAGTCATAGCCATTGGTGCTGCCAATAACACGGCTCATATCCAGTTCCTGCCCGCTCACGGTCAACTTTTCGTTGGCTATATCAAATTCCATGCCGTCAAACCGCAGCGTTGTGGGTTGGGTGGTCTTGAGGCTCAGCGTATCCGAATACAGCCGTGCATTTCCCACCACATCCAGCACAATATAGAGATACCGGTTGGTGGTAAATGTGCCCTCAGTGTCCGAAATCTCTCCCGCTGTCACCAGGTATCGACGATCTGCCAGCTTGTAGAGAGCTGTTTCTTGCACGGGATAGTTTTCCGCATCTCCAACAGCCACCACTTCGCCCTTTTCATCGATGCGGTAACCACCGCCGAACACTTGCACGGCATTATCATCGCAGGCCACAGTATGCGCCCCCAAAGGCACCGCTGCCGCACCGTTCTCCTGCAAATAATATTGCCCATCCGTATGTCTCACCACAGAACCAGACACCGCCAGTTCCAAAGGAAGGTATGTACTGTCGTACACAACGGTGCGCGCAGCAAGTTCGCAGGCTCCTCCCCTCAATGCCATCGTTCTGGCTGCGGCAGCACCCATCCCGGCCAATGCCACCGCTACAGCAGCCGCCAGGAGGATAAAGCACAGCTTTGTACGCGATGTAAACTGTCTCTTTTTCATATCCGCTGTTTCACTCCCCCTGTTAATTCTCGTACCAGATGCTTAGCGTTTTGTACGGAGAGAAGTCACTCTCAGTCGTATACAATTGGATGACGACCTGATAGGATCCCGCGGGTACACCGGTCGGTATTGTATAAATATACACATCGTAACCAGCACCATCCTTTGCCGCCACAAAGAGTTCGTCGCGATTACTCGTCGTCGCCACGCCATTACGGTTGAAAGGTTCGTTGCTGTTGCTTCGACCGTCGACGCTCCATGCAATCTTCTGGAAACTCTGGGTTCCATCTTCCTGCACTACGCCGTAGCTCTCTGACAAAGTCAGCTTCAACCTTGATGCGCTGTCTCGCGTCAGCGTATATTTGTCACTGACCAGCAGACCGGTTTCGCTGGTGGTTTTCTGCGTCTTTTCCGCGATGAGGAACAGTCTTTCCGCATTCTGCGTAGCGGTGTCATTCTTTTTGGAATAATCCGCATTCCAGAATCCGTTAAGCGTGTTTTGCAGATTCTGTCCATTATTGCTCAAGAACCATTCCGCATCGTGTTGGTCAGTCAACCCATTGTGATCCGGATCCGGCACGGCATAAATCAAGAGTTTGTACGTCGCCTCGGCTTCAATTTGTCCCAGTGCACTACCCGCAAGCAGCGTACTGTCGTTCAGCTCGAAGTTCTGCTTCGGCGTTGCCGCGTCAAATACCATATCGTCGTATTGGGTCAGCAGCCGCTTCATATTACCGCTTGCGTCTACCTTGGCAAACCGCACCACGAAGCTCCCTGCCGCGCTCGAGTCGGGTGCCATGAGCAAGTACTGCGGATCGTTGAGTGTCACCTGGAATCTGACACTGTTCTTCGTTGCCTGCGGCGCGTAAACATACGCACCATAGTTATTGGTCGCCGTAATGCTGAACGGCCACACATTGCTGCCAATGGCCGACCCATCTTTATCGTGCACTGTGACCTTCAAGTAGTACGTCCCACCAGGCGTCAGCTTATCCCTTTCCGGTCTGGGCTTCAAGTTAATCTGCAGGTTGTTGATCCCACGCCCCAGATCGAAGCCATCCGGTGCAGGGGCGTTATAAAACCCATTCGCGCTGAGATACGCATGGCTGTACAAAGGAACACCATCAGCCTTTACCGCCTCATCCGACGTGGCAAATATATCGTATTTCGCCTTCAGATTTACGTAGGAGGACACCGTGTATCCCATGGTCAGTGTCTTTGCATAGTATCCCGTATTGTTGTACAGGATACCGCCACTGGATGCAATGGTCACCCCATCGATGGTCTGGAAAGGATAAACCGCGGTCAGTGCAGTGGAACCGTCCATCAGCACCGTCTCCTTCCCCTTCACTTTCATCGATAGGACGTACCAGTAACTCTGCCCCTGCGTCAATCCGTTGATCGTATAGCCAGCCGCATTTTGTATAGGCTTTCCTGTGGTGTCTACCTTAATAGCCACACTGCCCTTGTCGTGGGTATACAATCCCTTGGCGGCTTCTTCTGTATCATACACACGAACATGCACCACATACTTGCCGCTCTCTTGCTCTGCTTGAGTTATGCCGCTGATGGAAAACGTATCCTTCACCGACATCCAGTTGCTTCCCGTCGTGATTTCCACGTCTTTGACCGTCGGCGTCATGCTGTGCAGTTCTGCTGCGTTCCCATCAGCAAATCCAAGGCTGTACGTGCCTACGCCCTTCGGGACAAAGTAGCGTCCCGTAGCATCCACCCTCCAGCTACCGGAACCTGCATCAATACCGTAACGACCCGGGTATACATAGTATGTTTTTCCGCTGCCGTTTTCCGTAAAGGTCGTGGTCAACCGCGCTCTTGAGGTTCCGTTCATCGCATTGCGTATCTCGCTCAACTTAATATTGAGATTACCCAGCGCGCCGGAGGGCGTGCTGGACTGTCCACCCGACACAGCAGAAACATAGGTATCCATACCGAACTCGCCATGGCTGTTGGAGATAAACTGCAGTGCCACCTGTGCATTGGCAGCGTCTGCCATGCTCCATCCCTGCTCACCCGTGTCGTACAGGATAGCCGCATCCATCTTAAACTCCTTACCCACCAGATCCGCCAGCAGACCCGTGGCTATCTTCGCGTAAGGACCGTTAGCATCCTGAGCCAGGGGCAGATAGATGGGGCCAACTTTGGCACTCTCATCGATCGCTGTAAAGATCATCTGCAGCAGATAGGCTCGCTGGTACAGTTCGTCTGCAGAGGAACTACTGCCGGCACCGGCAGATTGGAGGTCAAACCGGATATAGTTTTCATCCTCGTGCTTATCCACTCTGATCTGCACTGCGTTCTGATAGCTGCCCGACCGGAACATCCCCTTGTAATCATGCTCCACCGGAGTAAAGCAGAGATAGAATGCCTCGCTGTCCTCTGCACTGCTGGAGCTGCCAGCCATAAGTTCATTCATGATGGTCGCATAATTCAGTTGATAGCGGTCAATGGTCAGCCGAGGCTGAAGCATCTGTTCTGTCCTGCCTGTCACCGTATATGGGATGGTCACGCTGTACCAGCCGTCTGCACCAGATACGGGGGTCTTGTTAATAGGCGTCTTTTGTGTGATACCGCCTCTCTCCCACTCGATCTGCGTCTTGCCCGTCTCCGCACCTTCCGTTATGATGGTACCATCCGTATCCTCATATGCGTAATGAATTTCCGCCGTACCTTCAGTCACAGGGGTGATGCTGCTGGTCATGTAAAGGGCATCCACCTTGTAGAGGTAGCTGTGGATGGTCGGATCCAGACGCGGGGCTTCACACATACCGGAGTTCAGCACATACGCCACACCCCGCCCCAGTGCCTTGCCATGCTCTCTACCCGCGCCGCTTGCTTCCTTAGCGGCCTCATAACCCCCATGATCATAGGGATAGATGCTCATTCCCTCTTCATCGCTAAGCTGACCGGTTGGTGAATACTTGGCGGTATATGAGAACACATACCGGTATCCTCTGCCCATACCGCTGTCCAGATTCGCTCCGCTGAGCTGCACCGGTCCCGTGTAGTACACATACGCGCCATTTATGTATCGAGCGTCTGCATCATTCCCGGTTTTGGTGCCGCCAAAGAGCACCGCCACCGCCGGCAGCGTGTTGCTGTTGTTCGCTGCTTTTTGGGTCATAGTCATCAGCATCGGTGCGCCGCTACCGTTCCGCCCAATAGGATCCGTCCCATTTTTGACCAATGCGTTGTAGAACTGGCTATACTCCTGAGCGTAATACGTCACAGACGCCGCCAGCCGCTGCACATTGTCATAAGTAGACTGCAGTCGATAACCGATAAGCGCACTATCCGGCAGTGAGTCGTTCTTTTTCGCGCCATAGGCAGCCGCATCGGCGTTATAGATGGGCGTCGCCTCCACACCGGTGGCTGCATCCGCCATCAAGTCTGGCGGTGTCGCACCCGCCACCAGCAGACATTCTCTGTTCTCCACCCCATCAAAGGTGTTCACATACCCCAGGTCATCCCTGCGCGCGGTTTTATCGGCCACCGATGTCACCACCAGCGTGTAATCATGGTTGGGCGTCAACTTGATGTTACCGAAATCCGTCTCCGTAATCAAGTGTCCGCTGCCGGTGTAAATCTCCGTCAGCACATCGGTATCCGTGATATTGCTGGAAGCAATACGCACCTTACTCGCTCCCGTTCCGCCGTAGAGTTCCAGCGTCAGCTGTCCTTCCTGCAGTTCCGACAGTGCGTAGCTCTGCCGCGCCGCTTCCACCGAAGTATCCGGCACCAGCTTCAGCAGCTTATTAAGGGCACTGCTGGTGGCGGATCCCTCCGGCCACTGTGCCGTCATGCCCACGGTATCTTTGGTGCGGAAGCTGACTGTACCGATGGTACGCTTTATGCTATCCCCGTTTCCATCACCCAAATCCAGGTAGCCCACCAGCGTGGCAGTGTATGTGGTGTTCTTGTACAGCTTCTGGAAATCCACGTAGATCCGGGTCTCATTCGTCACCTGTGTTGCCATGATGGTATACAGGTTCTTATCCAGGTCATCGGGGTTCTCCATAACGGCTCTGCCTACGTTGTCCACGCTGATTTTCTGGTCATAGACTTGATCGGCGTAAATCTGCAGCTCCAACGGCTTGCTGTTGTCAATCGTCAGCTTGCTGCTGGCGTTTGCCAGCTTGATAACAATGGTTCCCTTAATCTGGTTGAACTCTTGGGAACTGGTGCTGCTTTCCAGCTCAAACGTCACGCCGGGCAGCGTAGCTCCCACTGCCTCAATGGCGTCTGTCTTGCCTAAGTCGTAGACTACCTGCTTTTCATTGTCGTTGAAATGTGCCTTCACGCCAAAGACATACTTTGTCCCGGAGGGCAGGAAGAACACCATCGGCTCACCGTCTTGCGGCAGTACTCGGCGGGTCTGCACCACGGTCTTTCCGTCGGCGGCGTAGACCGTGTATTCGTATTCCTCAATACCGCCGTGTATATCCTTCACCTGGGGACGGTAGACATCGAAGCCGCCGGTCACGCGGTTATAATTCGCCTCCGGCACCGCCGTTTTATCTATCTTTTCCGGAGGTGTTTTCAGCGTTTTGAGTGTCAACTCCTGATCGGTCAAGCTCTTCAGACCGCTATTCGTCTCCACTACCACCCGCGCCACATAGTCGCTGTTGGCAGGCAAACCACGGAAATCCAACTCCGTGATCTTTGTCGCATCGGACCGCCTATCCGGTAACGTGATGACTGTTCCGCCGTTCTCCCGTGTCATGCTGCCAGTTACAAAATCCAAGGTATACTTCTGCATATATCCGGTGCTGGCCAGCGTGAAACCCTTATTCTGCTCCGGTGTCAGCAGCACAACCTCCGCTGTCTTGACGGAGTTTTGATAGGCTTCGGAAACTCGCATATCCACGCTGACGCTGTCCACAGCCGCCGCCGCTCTGCTGATGAATACACCCGTAGAATCCGTATAGAACATGCGGGTAATAAACTCTCTGGAGTAGATGGTGTCGTCCATCTTGTAGTAGGCCACCACGGACAGGCGATACGCCGTGTCCGGGGTTAATACATTGTCCAACGTGGCGAAACCTACCTCATCGACACCGTGTCGGAAGTCATCGAATTTCTCCAGACCCAGGCCGCTCACTGCAGGCTGTCCCGGATTTACTTGGTAGCAGGTGATGGCCTTGCCGGTGGCCACTTCATAAATCGTCACCGTTCCGCAATACTTGTCGGAGTCTCCGTCATCGAATGCCAGTGCACCCGCCTCATCAGTAATGCGAATAACTCCGCTCAGCGCGGAGGCGGAAAGCTGCCAATCTGCAATGGTCATGGTCGGCAGCGCACTGTTGGTAGTCGTCTGGGACACTGCGTCCCGGCCTGCAGTACCAGCGCTGCCAGTGGAGCCGGTGCTGCCCGAAGCTCCGTTGGCACCACCTTCTCCCGCGCCTCCGGAGGTGCCGGTTTTCCCGGACGTGCCGTTGGTTCCAGCATTGCCCGATGTGCCGTCCGCACCCGACGAGCCGGCAGTACCGGCTGCTCCAGCACTGCCAGCGGCACCTGCGGCACCGTCCGCGCCGTCTGCGCCATCCTCCGCTGTAATGTTCAGTTCCGGCACAATCTGCCGCCGCGTTTCATCCTTCGTCAAAACGATGGCATCATCCGCGCTGACAGAGAGCTTTGCCACGGACATCTTATACGTGCCATTATCAATGAGCTGTGCGACCGGATAAATTCGAACACCGGCAGCCGTCTGGATATAGCACTCCTCAGAAATGGTGTCCCACCGATTCTCCTCCGTCAAGAGGGAGACAATTCCGTCATCTGACACGGATACTTGCACGAAGTCGGCTGCATCCCGCATATCTGACTGGGAAAACACCACCTTCAGCGAGGGAGAACGCACCAGATACGTGGTATCGG
>OLYI01000495.1_pt1 | contig 14346 bp, 8 predicted proteins | sample 1644251 | NCBI WGS metagenome assembly OLYI01 (sample SAMEA103958140, study PRJEB25191) | human gut metagenome | biome: human-associated habitat [ENVO:00009003]; feature: intestine environment [ENVO:2100002]; material: feces | place: Germany | collected 2013/2015 | reverse complement strand
CAATAACAACCTGTGTTGCATTTGCATAAGTATCGGTGAAATCAACGCTCTCCTCACGCTCCGGAGTAACAGTCATTCCGGCTGCGCCAAAATCTGCTTTTCCGCTGTTGACGGATGCAAGGATAGTTTCAAATGCCATATCCTCGATTTTCAGCTCATAACCAAGCTTATCGCAGATGGCCTGGGAAATATCAGCGTCGATACCAACAATATCGGTTCCCTCTTTGTACTCCCACGGCTCGAACTCAGCGTTGGTTGCCATGGTAAGCGTTCCGTTGGAGCGGTCCACGTCTGCCGGGGACTCATACGGATGCTGGCCGACTTCATCACCGATTTCAAGCTCGTTGAGATTGTCAAAAAACACCTGCGTAGGATAACCCGTGTGAGCTGAAAGCACCGAATGATTGCCTACACCGCCTATCGGAAACGCTGTATTTGGCAGATGAGCAACACCTTTTTCAAGCACTTTATCCTCATCCCCGTGGTAAATAGGCAGTTTTACATTTATTTTTGAAATATCAATGTAGCCTATAAGACCGTCACCAAAATTGAGAATATCGTCATATCCGTCAATCACGCTGTCTGTATCGTAAGAAAATCCATTGATAAGTTCTGATAAATTGTTGTTATATTCAGCAGCAGCCGACAAGTACTGTGACCTGTCGGCTGCTGAAATGCTGTCAAGATTTGCGGCATAATTGTTAATTGTGGATGCGGCGAAAAAACTATTGACAGCATTTGATACAGAAGGGTACAGCACAAAGCAGAGTGATGCAGTCATAAAAATTATTCCTATTATCAAGGTGCATTTGCTTCTGCATTTTTTCAATGTGCTGTACTCCTTTCTGTTTAATGTGAAATTACTTGTTTGTAGCTTTTATTCTTCTGCGAATGAACAATGTTGCAATACCGCCGAGTGCAAATGCTGTGCCGAGAATGTAGAACATTACTGTTCCGACACCGCCTGTCTGCGGAACAACAACCTTTGTATCCTTAACATCAACGCTTGCTGTGCCGTCTGTAGGGCAGTTTGTGATGTACGAACCATCGACAAATGTTGCACCGTATGTAACATCAATTGTCACAGGAATAACCTTACCGTAGATGTTGTATCCCGTTGGGGCTTTTGTTTCGACAATATAATATTTACCGCTTGCAAGTTTGATTTCTTCTTTACTTGTGTTGTAGTAAGTAACCTTGCCGGTCTTGTCGGATACACCGCTTGCAATGGCATTTGTAAGAGCAGTTGCGTCCTCTTCTGTCTTGAAAAGGCTGAATTCTGCACCTTCGAGAGCCTTTCCGTCTGTATCTGTCTTGTTTGTTGTTGCTGCAAATGTGTAAACATAAACTGTATTACCGTTTACTTCTGATTCAACACCGTTCTTGTTAGAATAAACGAGCTTTGTTTCTGAGTTTGGGTTGCCTGTCTTTCCTGCTACAGCGTACTTATTGAGCTTTGCTGAATAAGTTACAGATGTATAAGTAACACCTGCTGCATAAAAGTCATTTTTCTGAAGATAAGCGTTTGTGAGAGCTACATTAAATGTTGTAGCTTTACCATCAACTTCTGATGTTACATTGAGAGCATAATCAGTTGAAGCAAGGTCAGCAACCTTACCGCCCTGTGCGTTGAGAAGTGCAACCTTTACGCTGTCCTTGTCGAGAGTAAGACCGGCTGACATTTCATCATATACGGTATATGATTTAAGTTTCATTTCTGATGAACCGGCAGTTGATGACTTAATCTCGAAGTTTACTGTGTCGCCGAGAGAAACATCTGTAAAGTTTGTATTGTCCTTAGTGCTGTTTGTGATAGTCTTGCCTGTTACAACATCACCGTCATTTACCTTTGTAGCAAGGTCGATAGCATTAATGCTGTAAACCCAACCGTTATTGTAGTATGGGAGCGATACAACAGAGTTTGTAACACTTTTAACACCGGCAGGATAGTTAGTAGCCTTAATGTAGTACAAACCCTGAACAAGGCTTGAAAAAGTCTTTTTTACAGATGTTGCCGAAGTAGTAAATGTGCCAACGGTTGAAGCAGTTGACGGGATTGAAGAAAGACCGTCAAGAGCTGAGAGAACATTCGATGTCTTTCCGCTTAAAATCTCATCAGATATTGAAGGAATGAGTGAATCATAGCCTGTCTTATACGGATTTTCAGTTGTTTTGAGTTCCGCTACCTTGTACACCGTAAAGGTATAACCGGGCTTTGCACAATTGAGTGTGAATGAAACCTTCTTTGTTTCATCAAGAGCGTTGTTGTTTGTTGCGGCACTTGCAAACGGAATTGCAGTTAATACCATCATTACTGCAAGCACCATAGCTGTCATAATTCGTGTGATTTTCTTTTTCATTTTTGATTGTCCTTTCGTGATTTTTTATATTTCTTGCTACCGTGTTTACGGTAGTCATAGATGAAAAATATAGCCAATGCTCCGAGTGCTACAGAAGCAAAATAAAACGGAGCAATACCACCGCCACCTGTTTGAGATAATACGGATTTATTGTCGGCAACGGTTAAAGACATGTTAAGTGTGTTTTCATTGTCGGCTGAAATTGTAAATTCAACCTTTTTACCGTATGGCATATAGCCTGACGGAGTTACAGACTCAACAAAATAGTAATCTCCTACCGGCAGTTTACGGATTAACAGAGTGCCGTTTGTTGCCATACAGTCAGTTGCAGATTCAGATTCAGAGAGGTACATATAACTACCTGTGCCGTTTTGAATGCATCTGACGGGTGTGTCATCTGACTTGTAGAGCTGCCAACCTGATCCGGTAAGAGCCTTTGTGCCGTCTGTTTTTGTCAGCTTAACAGAGCCTGTTTTCAGCGTGTTTTTGATATTTGCAAAAACTACGGTATCTGAATTAAGCGTAACTGTTACGCTTTTTGGCTTGTTGTACTTATACGGTAAAGAATAAGTACCATCCTCGTTAAGCTCACCGAGTTCGGTTACTTTATATTTAAGCAATTCGTCATTGCTGTTATAAATCGGCAAGTCTGAGATTTCAGGACTTAAACCTTCAAGGTCGGTGCTTACTTTTTCGTTAAAGTTAAACCCTGTTTCAGCACAGCTTATTTCAAAATACAAACCGTCCACAACATCATCTTCAGATGTTTTTTGAACCTGTAACGAACCTGTTTTTACGGTGTTCACACAATCATATGTATAGTTGTATTCATCGGTATCATAGATTGTAAATTCGACTGCATCTTTCAGTTCATAACGGCTCGGAAACTTGTATGTTCCGTCTGACTGTTTAATGCCGATTTCGGTCAGTCTGTAGGTGATTGGAAAAGCATTTAGGTCAACTACATATGGCAGAATTCCGTCAATTTTATTACCGTAGACATCATAGAACTGCTCATTGTTCGTACTCACTTTACCGTTTTTGTCGGTAGTCAAAACGATACTTGTAATCTCGTTTCCGTCTGCATCATAAGCCATAGGAGTAGGGATAAGGTCATCGCCGTATTCTCGTTCATCGTCAAAAGACTCAAGCTTAAAACTCAAACCCTCGATAACTCCGTCCTCGGAAGTCTTATTGATGTTAATACTTCCTGTTGCAGGAGCGTTGTACACGGAATAATTAAGAGTAGATGTTGTTCCGTATTTGTTGGCAGTCTTACACTCTGATTCAGCCTTTTCAAGGTAATTTTCGGGGAAGTAGTAACTGCTTCCGCCGAGAAAACCTTTTTCAATAACTTTATATTTTATAGGGATACAAATTGCTGAGTTCGGAACGGTCAGACAGCTTTTGAGTTTTTCGCCGTACCTGCTGTAATAATTAGCTGTTCCGGTAGAATCTGTAACAATATCGCCATAATATTTGCCGTTTTCGTCCTGTACCTCAAACCACACACCTGATACTTTGCCGTTGTAGGAAGTTTTCTTGACGGTCAAATCTGTTTCGGGAACTGAGTTTTGGAAACTGAATGTAACGGTTTTGCTCTCGTCAAGTGTAAATGACTTACCGTTAGCGTTGGATTTTGCTTCTGATGATTTACCGTAATAGTATCTTGAATAAGCATTCTCACAATTGCTGAATACGGCATTTGAAACACCTTCATAATATGAGCCTTTGTAGCTGATTGCATTTTCTTTCTTTATTGTCCAAGTGTAACCGCCATAGCTGTGAGATCCTAAAGTAGTCTTAAAACCAAGCTCCTTGACGGTATAGGTAATCTTGTTGCCTTTATCGTCATAAACACGCAATCCTTTTACTGTAGCTTCACCGTTTTTGTCAGTCGATACTGCGTTGTACTCGTTGCCGAGGTTATCAGATATTGCAAACCACAAATTTGAAACGATACCGTCTGTTGATGACTTCTTGATTTTGAGGTCAGCTTTTACGGCATCTTCGTAAATCGTCTGAATAACGGCTGTTTCAACGGTTGAGTTTTCCTCATTTGTAATGACGGGATAAACAGTTTCGTCAAGCTCATAGCCTGTCGGAGCGGTTATTTCTTTGATGTAATATGTTTTGCCGACATCTACTGATTTTGCAAAAGTACCCTTGCCGTCAGCACTTGTTGTGAGCTTGTCATACAAGCTTGCACAAGCTGAATCAGAGTACAAGCCATATACAGCATTTGCAACACCTATACCTGACTGATTAAGCTTGTTAATGCCCACATATGCCTTTGCCGGCATTTCATCAATCGGTACATTTATGGGAGTATTTGTGTCTTGAGCAAGACCGGCAATTTCTTCATTGATTACTCTGTAAAACACAACATCACTTAACGAGTATCCGTCAGGTGCTTTTACTTCTCGAATGACAACTGTACCAATGGGGACAATAGGTTCAGGATTATTTTCCCAAAAATAAAAATCATCCGAATTATAGCCTTCAGCAAGAAATTTCTTATTAAGCTCAGCATATCCATCTTCGTCAGTCTGAATATACCAAGTCCTTTTAAGATTTTTGCTGTCAAGAGCAGGAGCTGTATCACCGGGTTTGACATTGTAATCTTTGTCAATCTCTTGTGCGTAGTATTCAATGCTGAAAACCGCACCAGCAAGTCCTTGTCCTGTCGTTTCACCGGTGATTGCATTCTTTTTTTGTAACACAATACCGACAGGGTCATCTACAGGCTCATCAGTACAGCTAAAGCGATAAATTTTTGTACCGTCTGCGGCTTTTTTGCCTGAATTCACAAATGTATAAACAGTTTCGTCAAGCTCATAGCCTTTTGGTGCTTTGGTTTCTTTTGCATAGTAAGAAGCTGATGCGTCAACATATTTACTGTAACTGCCGTAACCGCTTGCATTTGTTGTAATACTGCCGATTTTTTGGGTACAAGCTTTGTCTGTGTATATGCCATACTCAGCTCCCGACAAGCTGTAACAACCGTTGCCGGCTGTAAGCTCTTTGTTTGATGATGATTTGTGAAGTTGCAGCTTGACAACATCCGGAAATGTCAACTTAACATATCCGTCTTTAACTGTATAATTAGAACCCTGAGCAAAAGTCTGATATGATGCATAGTCATTACTTGTAATTAAATACAAACTGTTTTTGCTCTTGATTCCATGTTCCTTCAAAAAAGAATTTTTAAAGGTTACATTTACGGTGCTGCCGAGATTTTTAGAACAGGTAAATGTTATCTTTTTACCGCTAACGCTGACCTTAACATTAGAATTGCTGACGATTACATCGGATGCTTTTGTCACCGAAGCGGTACCGTTCGTATCAGTCAAAGTGATTGAATACTGTCCGTTTGATTGATTATATGACATTTGATACGACTTCGCAGAACTGAGCGATGATGCAGTATATGACGGATTTCTCACCGACAATTGGCACCAAGAAACCATATTGTTGTATGCCGTTGTGACATTCGCAAGCGTAGTTTCTGCCGAACTCGTAGCCGTCATTGTACTTGCAGGTGTAAGTAACGGCTTACCGGTAACCGCTTCAAAAGTTGATGCGTTACGCTTGCCTGCAACAATCTCAAAAATCAAGAGCTGCGTTGCATAGTAGTAATGAACCTTCTCTTTCTTTGCAGCTTCAAATCCGCCAAAGCCCCAAGCAAGTATCAGATTAACTGCATTTTGCTGTGCAGTAGTTAGCTGTTTCCAAGCTGCTGATTGAGATGTACTTTTTACAGTAGCAGAACTTTGTAATTCAGATGCTTTATCCGGTTCAATACAGTACGCTCTTTGTGTGTAGTCTAAAAAATTCAAGGTTTTTCCGGATGGAGCAAAAAAGTGCACCTTGAAATTTTCCCAACCTTCATAATGCTGACTGTGCTTTTTTCCGTTTGCGTCTGTATAAGTATATTCAGCTGTTTTCTTGTATATAAAACCTTTGGCGTCTGCTCCACGATTGCCTTTAACCGAGGCAGCACTTACGGAAAACAAACCGACAGACAATGAGCCGATAATTACGGTTAAACATAAAAACACAGACAGCATTTTTTTAATTAACTTCATTCAAATTTTTCTCTCCTTTCATCTAAATATTGAAAAAGAAAAACTACTGTATTCTTTTATGGGTGATGCACGAATCATATTTACCTCCATAAATTTATATTATTAACCACATTAGTGGGAATTGTAGGAGTGCATCAGACAAATTAATGCCCGATGCAAAGAAGAATAACAATGAAAACTTAAAAAGTCTTGCTGTCAAGTGAACAGTGAGAGTCATAAAACAGAAAGTTGTAATCAACTTCCAATGTTTTCGCTAATTCTCTGATATATGCAAAAGTCGGTTCATAATTATCGTTTCCCCATTTGGTATAGGCTGACCGTTCTATATGCACGGCTTCTGCCACTTGTTTCTGTGTCATATGCTTGTTTTTTCGAGCAATAAGCAACTGCTTTCCAAACGACAATTATTTCACCTTCTCAAAAAGTTGTTATCAATTTAAAATGTTAAGGTCATATATGTAGTTAAGGTCAACATTTGTTGATATGCCGTTAATTCTACCGTTATCTGAATACTGCCACACATCACAAGTGATTGATGGCTTTATATACCATTCTGCGTTCCAAATGGAAATGCCGTTATTTTTTAAGGTTGTGCGATTGAGCAGATAGTCATAAACGCTTGCTGAGGAATACACACCCGATTTAAAGCCGTTGCTTTTGAGTTTGTTACAGAAATTGACTGCCATTTTTGTATAATTGCTGTTGCTTGTACTCATTGCAGGCTGATATTCCATATCGTAGTAAACAGGAAGTTCAAACTTTTTACCCTTGATACAACTAAGGCAAGCATCTGCTTCTGCTGTTGCCGTTGACGGTGACATTGCATAGCTGAACCAATATGCTCCGACTTTAAGACCGGCGGATTTTGCGTTTTTGTAGTTTGTTTCAAACATATTGTCTTTTTGGCTTTTTTCTTTACCGTAGCCTGCACGGATAATCACATAGTCATAACCGGCTGATTTTACCTTTTTAAAATCTATTGAGCCTTGCCAAGTTGATACATCAATACACTTTGCAGCACTTCCCGAAACAGTCAGCTTGCACGATGCGGTTTTTCCGTTGTAGGTTTTGTATGTGATTGTTGCTGTTCCTTGAGATTTAGCGGAGATTTTTCCGGTTGAATTAACCGTTGCAACATATGTATTACTGCTTGTCCAAGTACTGCGATAACTGTATGCGTTATTGTTGAGCGTAGCTTTAAGCGTTTTACTCTGTCCGACTTTAAGGGTTGCAGATTTATCAGAAACAGTTACTCTTGAAGGTGCAGATTTGACTGTTACCTTACAAATTGCTTCCTTGCCATTGCTGAGCTTACATCTTATCGTAGTAGTGCCGGCTGTTTTTGCAGTAACAAGACCGCCTGACTTTTGGACGGGAGCAATTGCGGTGTTATTCGAGTAATAAAGTCTGTAGTAGGCTGCTGTATTGTTCGGAATACTGCTGTTCAAGTCATACTGTTCCCCAACACCAAGTGTTAAACTTGATTTGTTGAGAGTAATACTGTCAGCAAGTTTTTTAACCGTCACATTACAATTTGCAGTTTTGCCGTTGTAGGTTTTTGCCGTAATAGTTGTTGTGCCGACACCGACAGCAGTTATTTTGCCGTTTTCATCAACCGTTGCAATTTTTTTATTGCCTGTTGAAAATGTAACCTGAGATAAATTACCATTTGTCACAGTTGTACTTAAAGCATAAGATTCTGTTGTACCTAAGACTATATCCGTTTTATTCAGCTTAATGCCGGTCGGTACAGTAGTAGGCTTTGGAACAGTTGTAGGTTCTGTAACTGCTTCCGTTGTAGGCTCTGTTGTTGATTCTGCTGTTGGCTCTTTAATCAGACCTACGATAATCTTCTGTACAAGTGTTGAATCAACAACGGTAATCACACCGTCTTTATTAAGGTCATACAGCTTAATTTGTTTTTCATCAAATGTTGTCATACCTACAACATTCTTCTGAATAAGCGTTGCATCTTCAATCGAAAACTTTTTGTCTGTGCTTACTGCTCCTGCACTAAAGGCACAAAGGCTCACAAGAGTAGTGGCAGTAAGTAAGCCCGAAATAATCTTATTTTTCAGTTTCATAACTTCCTCCTTAAAGGGTTCTATATATATTCCGCAAAATTTGCGGTTTGTCACCCTAAAAATCAAAAAAATTTTAAAAGTTTTTTAAAAATAAAAACCTTCTCATATATATTCCGTAAAAATCGGGGTTTCGCACCCCCTAAAATCAAAAAAATTTTAAAATTTTTAAATTTTTTTGAAATTTCTTTGAAATTCGGCGATATTATTCATAAAAAGAAAAATGCTCCGTTTTGGAGCATAAAAAGGGCATAAAAAAACAGAGCCGTAGCTCTGCTTAAATACATTTATTTGATTGACATATCAATTTTTTAATGATAATATATAAGTAAAGAAACGGCTTTAGCTGTTTCGCAACTCAAAACGATAAATTATAGATTAACCGCTCTGTTCACGACACAGGGCGGTTATTTCTTTATAGCAAACACAATAAAAAATGTGAATATGATTATCACAGCTATGTATTCCACTATATCACCCCCTTTCTCAAGGGAGCTGAAACAGCCGCCACCGTTTCCTTACTATGCAATTATAGCAAAATTTCTTGATATGTTCAATATCTTAAAACTTAATTTTGTCATAAAACAATTTAACTATAAAACAATAAATATTAACAGCTTAATAATACTCAACCTTACCGCAAGCTGTACACTTTCTGCCGACTACTTTGGTTTTAGATTCATAGTGAGATTTTTCGGGTACAGTCACAGTTTTTGTGCCAGTCTGAATTTCACGTCTTTCAGCTTTATAACTTACAGGCTCTCCATTGAGTGCGTGTTGTTCATTGTGTTCTGAAGCAAATCCAGTAATATCAGCACCACAAACTTTACAAATAGTACGAATTTGTTTTTCATAAACCGGCTCTTCGTAGGTATAGGCTTCCTGATCTACTACTTTTACTCGTGTAGCCTTGGTAATATCCTTCCAGCTATGAGTATGCTGTGTCGGTTTTGGCTCTGATTTTGATGATTCAGGCTTTGAACTTTCAGCCTTGGAGCTTGAAGAAGTGTCCTTTTTACTGTCACTTTTGGAACTCTCAGACTTAGAATTTGAAGAAGAATCAGATTTTTTACTCTCAGATTTAGAGTTTTCAGACTTAGAGCTTAAAGAACTGTTATTTTTCTTTTCAGTTTTTGAACTCTGAGAAGAATTGTTACTCTCTGATTTGTTTGTAGTATTTGATTTAATGTTATTGGCTGATTTTATTTCATCAGCATCAACCTTGATTTTTTTGCCGTTTTTACTTGTGATTTCGACTTTGCCGTCTGCATCTGTCTTTAACTTTTTGCCGCTTTCGTCGATTATATTGCCGTCCTTATCGACTTCAAGACCTGCATCAGTTACTGCTTTATCTGTTGCTGACATTGTAGGAGTTGTTGCGGTTGTTTCCTCCACTTCAACCGCAGAAGTAGTATTTAAAGCAGTATCAGCTGTTGCTGATTCCTGATTATTACCCCCACAAGCAGATAACATTGCCGATGAGCTTATCAATGCTGCCATTACCAGAGTAATTAACAACTTTTTCATTCTTGTTTCCTCCTTATTTGTTACTAATAATATGATATTTTAAATTTTATCACAATTAAAAAACTTAATCAATACTACTATGAGTATTAATTTGAGATATACACTACTTTGCATCGGCTGTACGAACCTACACGGGTTTTTAATTTATGCCAGTCATAACGCAAACCCGATGTGCCTACAAAACTACTATGACTGTACAGAAATTGTAAATTTAATAAAAATTTTTTCGACCGATATGAACTAAATAATGGTTTTTCACATAGCTAAAAATACAATTTTTAGCACCGCAGAAAAAAAACGGTCGTTTTTTTAGCACACTTTAATTATATGACATTATATTCCAAAAATCAACAGTTCTTGGCACATAATTTTAAATTTATTTTTCATAAGTCAATAAATGAGGCTTATATGTTCCAATTAACTACAAGTTAAAAAAAGGGGTATGTTTACATAATTTTGTATGTAAAAAATCCGTGTTGAATCATAGCTATTGACAAATTTGCCAATGTATGATAATATACATAACGAACTAAATAAAAAAAACACCGCATAAAGCGGTGTAATTTTTAAAAATCCACTTTGGATTGCCGTCCTCCGTGGTACTTCATAAGGTAACCGTAACTTACCCTACAAAGCAGTTATTCAACTGTTTTTATTATAACTTAAACAAGCATTCTTGTCAATAGGTTTTTAATAAAAAATAGTGTTAACTGTAATTAAGATAAGAGAGTAACGGTTACTGGAAGATGTTCAGTAACCGTTTTTTATTTACCTTATTATTTGGATGCCTAAAAGATCCAAACGATTTAGTTCACTCTATTAATACTTTGTTGTCAAGCTCTATAGCTTTACATATTACAATTCAAGAAAACAAATTTGTTATTGTCAAAAAATGCTTTAAAAAAGCAAAAAGGCAATGGCTTTATTAAGTGCAACCAAATTTTCTAAAAAATAGTAATATTTTGAGTTCTTGATTATTTTATTATGCAATTACATATGGCTTAAAAAATGTGTTTCCTTGATTTATGATAGAGCAGCTTCTATATAGGACAAGCTGCACCGTGCCTACCGGTAAAGTAGGAGGACGGTAGTTCAGGTACAAACTATACTTGACTGTGCGTTATCTGCAAAGATGTAGCAGTATAAAGATTACAGTAGATTGATTGCACTCATTCAGTAGAAGCAATCCGGCTCATCCAGATGCCTAATATCCCTCTGGATGATAACGTCAGGGGTTAAAAGCAGAAGAAAGACCTCAATAAGCCTAACCGTTCTGATAAGAACGTACATTGGTTAAAACTATCCTGCGGTGGAATTGCACGGGACTTATGGTTTTGTCAGTCCAGGAAACACACAATAAGGAGAAATCCTTAGCAAGTTGAAGATTGGTGCTTGGTGCTTGTTAAGTGTGCTGCTGTTTAAACGGCAGGCTCAGGGATAACACACGGAATACGGAATACGGATACCTCAAAAATAACGGTATTGAATTTTAGTGTGGCAGAGCGTTCTGTTGTTTCATCAACAGGATAGCTCTGCCCAGCCGAGCCGAGCCGTAATCCTAAAAATAAATAATTTTATCAGCTGTTGCAAATTTGTCAAGTGCTTTTTAAATAAATCTCGTAAGTTATTTTTTCGTTTGAAGTCAAAATCGCCTTTTCTTTTTTACCGTAATTTAAAATCTAATGTTTTGATTTTTGCATTTTTTCGTAGAATGCATTTGTAGTTTGTAGTAAAAAAATAACGATGGTTTACTTTAAAACTATTTTTGTAGTTAAGCTGTATGTACTTTGAAACGGGAAAAATATTTATATAGTTTTATCGTTAAATAGCTTGACTTTTTTGTAGTGTTATGGTAAACTATATTTATAGTTAAATAGTGTTATTCTTTATTTTTGACCGTTCATATTTAGAAAAAATTGAAGAACAACATAATAATTTTGCTTTTGCCGAATTGCAGAATTTATTTTATTGCTATAGTAATATTGCTTAGTATAAAAATAGTTTACTATAATAGTAGATAGTTTGGAGGAATTTTATGAATTGGATGATTAGATTCAGATTTTGGTTAAGAGGAAAAAAGTCTTGCCATCATTGTTGTTGTTGTTGCAAATATTATGAATCTTGTAAACAGGATTTTACGGAGGTTGAAAAAATATGAAAGTTATTACTGTTACAAATCAAAAGGGTGGTGTAGCTAAAACTACTACTACTGCTTCATTCGGCTATGAACTGGCTGAATTTGGAAATCGTGTTTTACTTATTGATTTAGATCCGCAATGCAATCTTAGTCAGTATCTAAATGTGTCTGATGAATCAGATGATAAGTCTATGTATAATGTGTTATGCGGAAAAGCAAAAATTTCAGATGTGATTAAATCTTCAGAGAATGTAGATATAGTTGCATCAGATTTATTGTTAGCAGGTGCAGAACAGGAAATGAATAAGCCTGGCAGAGAATATAAACTGAAAGAGTCGTTATCAGAAATTAAAGATAGATATGATTATATTTTGGTTGATACTCCGCCGAACCTTGGCATATTAACAGTTAATGCTCTTACTGCTGCTGATGAAGTTCTTATACCTTCTAATGCTGGAGCTTTTTCAACTCGTGCTTTTTTACAACTTTTTGAAACAATTGCAGGTGTGAAAAAATATTTTAATCCTTCTTTATTAGTTAACGGAATTCTGATTACTCGGTATAATCAAAATACAAAAATTTCAAAAGCTAATAGAGAAATAATATCTCAACTTGCTGATCGTCTGGGTTGTAGTTTGTATGATACTAATATTCGTACATCAATTGTCGTGGAGGAAGCTCAGTATGAGCAAGTAGTTATTTCAAAATATAATAGGAACTGTACTGTATCTCAAGATTATCATAATTTTGTGATAGAATTTTTGGATAAGGAGAAAAAATAAAATGGGAAAGAGTTTTGATAGTCAATCAAAAGTTGAGCAGCTTTTAGGAAATATTAGTCTGAATTCTTTTGGTGGGAAATCAGATATTGAAGAAGAAGCTAATGTTCGCACAACTAAGACTGATGTAAAAACAAGAAAGAATTTTTCTGATGGAATTAAGCGAACTTATAGAATTCCACGCTCATTAGATCGTGCTTTAAGTTTAATGGCGGCCGAACAAGGTTTGAAAAAAAATGATATATTTCAATCAGCTTTGACTGTTTATCTAAAGGATTATTTGCAGGAGGATGAATAAATGAACAGTTCTAAAATTGATCAGTTATTAAATGGGTTTAATTCGCAAGACCAGGATGATCCTATGGTTAGTAAAGGCTTTTATTTAACTCCAAGTATGGATAAAGCTCTTGCCTTGAAAGCTGCTAATGATGGCCTAAAAAAGAGCGAAGTTGTTCAAGCAGCTTTATCTCAATACTTGTCGGAATATCTTGACAGATAAGACTTCTTGAAATTCATATTTTCATATTTGTAACAAAAATTCAGCGAATCACATAAGGAAATCAATTTTTTTGATACCGCCTATGTGATTCGCTTTTTTAATTTATTTTTTATAGTTGAAAAAACATTTTAGCTGTGCTAAAATGTAGATACGGTAAAGAACAAATTTAGCAAGCATTGCAAGTGTGTACACACTTGCGGCTTGTTGGGATAATCCCAAACCCTTTTATTGGGGAATTCCCCAAACCCCTATTATACGAAATGTTTCACATTAAACATTTTTAGGAAGTGTGCTTATGGCAAATCGCAAAAGAGCGATACAAATTAAATTTACGGTAAATGAAGAAGAAAAAAAATTAATTGAGCAAAGGCAAGAATTGTCCGGTATAAAAAATAAAGGTGCTTTTTACCGAAAAATGTTAATAGATGGTGTAGTTGTAAATACCGATTTATCTGCTATTAAAGAAGTAACAGTTGCGATGAATCGTATAGGCACAAATATAAATCAGATTGCACGAAGGGCAAATCAAACTGGCCGTGTTTATGCTGATGATTTAAAAGATATAGACAAGAAAGTTGAAGAAATATGGCAATTGCTAAAATCCACGCTATTAAGTCAACAGTAGCTAAGTCAATTGAATATATTACTAATCCGGATAAAACGATTATGCCAAACGGTACTCAGTTGGTATCGTCTTTTAATTGTGCAACTGAAACGGCGGCAATAGAATTTGATTTAACGAGAAGAATGGCTCTTGAAATGACTGGTGATTATACAAATACTGGCAGAGCTAACAATCTTGCATATCATATGATTCAGAGCTTTGATATAAATGATAATGATAAGGTTACTCCTGAGCAAATACATAAACTTGG
>OLYI01000490.1_pt1 | contig 14459 bp, 10 predicted proteins | sample 1644251 | NCBI WGS metagenome assembly OLYI01 (sample SAMEA103958140, study PRJEB25191) | human gut metagenome | biome: human-associated habitat [ENVO:00009003]; feature: intestine environment [ENVO:2100002]; material: feces | place: Germany | collected 2013/2015 | reverse complement strand
AGTTTTCAGTTTTATCTGCATAGATAATAGCTCGGCTGGAGTTGACAATCAGACCACATTCTTTGGTCATTCCGTACTTACATACTTCTTCGAGTGAGCCTCCTTGTGCACCGATTCCCGGAACCAATAAAAAATGATTAGGAACAATCTTACGAATATCTTCGAACATACGTCCTTGAGTGGCTCCAACAACATACATCATGTTTTGGTCATTAGCCCATTCTTGAGATTTACGAAGAACCTTTTCGAAAAGACGTTCACCTTCCGGATCGGCAGTCAACTGAAAATCGTGTGAACCTTTGTTAGATGTGAGTGCAAGCAAAATAACCCATTTACCTTCATAAGTGAGGAATGGAGTCACGCTGTCTTCTCCCATGTAAGGAGCTACAGTTACAGAATCAATGTTAAGCTCTTCGAAGAATGTGCGAGCATACATGGCAGAAGTATTACCTATATCTCCTCGTTTTGCATCAGCAATGATGAACTGGTCAGGATAATTTTTCTTAATGTATTCTACAGTCTTTTCGAATGCGATCCATCCTTTTACTCCCATACTTTCATAGAAAGCCAGATTGGGTTTATAAGCAATACAGTAAGGAGCTGTAGCATCAATAATAGCTTTGTTGAAAGAGAAAATAGGATCTTCCTCTTTTAACAGATGTTCTGGTATCTTTTTGATATCAGTGTCCAGTCCTACACACAAAAAAGATTTTTTGTTTTTAATGTTTTCAAATAATTGCTGTTTGTTCATATCTATAGGGTTTTAAATTATTTGCTGAATAAATAACCGTTTATACTTACTTGTATATGTTTTTTGTTGTTTTCTGTGGTATTCTCAACCGAAAATTCGGTGAGGTAAAATATTTTTCTATTTGAGTTGCATTTCAATTCAGCCGGAGGCATTTCTCCATATTTATATTGGTTAAGCTTCTCAAGGGTTTGGTAGCTTATGTACACAGTGTCGTTCTCTTGTTGTAACGGTATGGCCAATATTTGTTTTTCGCATTCGTCATTAGTTGAAACGTAGTATTGGTTCACGTATTGTAATTTATCATATCCGTCAGGGATGTTTATAAAAGCTTCTGAGGCTGACTTTCCAGAATAGGAAGTTGTACCTTGAGTCTCGCCTTCATTTTTGAACTCTGTACGGAGCATATATAATGAAACGTTTTCATCAATCCATTGTGCTATGCTTTCTTTACCAAACCATTCGTAAAGATAAATAATTTTTTCGTTAATAGATTGTGCTTTTGCAGAAGAAAAATTCTTTAGCCATTGTGTATACTCTTCATGAGAAAAAGGAAGTTTTTTCTGTTGAGTATTCTGAATCTCCTTATTAATTTCGTTTTGAATGGTCTTTTGTGTAATACTTGAGTAATTGACCGGTAGAATTGAAGTCAACAGAAAAATTATAGAAAAAGAAACAGGAATCCAATTGATTCTTTTGGCCTTAATCAGAATCAGAGTTATGCATACAAAGTAGCACCAGACGTTGAGTGTGATTAAATACAGGCGGTTGATTGTCACTCCATAATCATTAAATCGCCGGATAATGCCTATAGTCATTAAGCAAAGCAGAGGCAATACAAATGCAGGAAGCCAGCGGGCTATTAATTCATCCATGCGCTTGCCATGTGCCATTCGAGTTGGATATAATCCGAATTCAATGGCAATACATCCAGTCATTAATGCAATGACCAGCCATGAAACCCATCCGATCGGAAGTTCCCAACTGGCTAGAATACGTAGCGCATAAATGTAAAGTACAATCAGATATCCTCCCGTAAGAGGAAGGAATAAATAATGAATTACATTATTTAAGAATGAATGTAATAAAGGGAATGTGTTATGTTTCTCTTGTCTGGAAGGTAATAGTCCTAGGAATAATAATAGAGGCAAACATACATTACATATGATAACGATATATAAATAATATCGGGTATCGATGTCTATGTTGAATAGTTTATGCAATGACAATACCAAAAGACTGATTCCGCAGCTCATCACACATCCTATCAAATTGGCTGTAATGCATGATGTAATACTTGATACTGCGAAATTCCAGCTCGGTATATCATTTTTCTCTTTTAGAAAAGAGAGAAAAAAGATAGAAAGCCCTATGGCTAGAAGCCCTGCTCCATGAGCAATTCCTATTTCAGTGAAAGACTTCTCATAAGAATAGGAGTATAAATAAAATGCATCGGCTATCAGGAGTGCATGTGCTCCTGTTTGAATAATACTTTTCTTTATCAAACTTTTGATTTCCTCACACCATAAATGCAGAGAAAGAGAAAGTAAGGTTCCTACCGATAGGTAGTATCCTAGTATCCAGTAAAGTTTCTTGTTCTCCGGCTGATCAGCTGCTACTAAATAACAGAGATAACAGGTTAAAGATAAAATAAAGAATAAAGTAATGGGAAAACGCTTCAGATTAATCTGGAGCGCCCCATTGAAGGTCTGAATTGTTTTTTGTAACCAGTGCCTTAGCATTTTAGTGAAAAATCAGCTATTACAACTCACTTTCTTTCAATCGTTCTGCATTCTCTGCAACAATCAGATGGTCGATGCAATCTTGGATATCTCCATCCATGAAAGCTGCCAGATTGTATATCGTATAATTGATACGGTGATCGGTTATACGTCCTTGTGGATAATTGTATGTGCGGATTTTAGCAGAACGGTCTCCTGTGCTGACCATTGTTTTACGTTTAGATGCAATATCGTCGATATACTTTTGATGCTCTTTATCATAGATGAAAGTGCGCAAACGTGATAAGGCACGTTCCTTATTCTTAGGCTGGTCGCGGGTTTCTGTACACTCGATAAGAATTTCCTCCACTACACCGGTATTAGGATTTTTCCAATTATAGCGTAAGCGAACTCCTGATTCTACCTTGTTTACATTCTGACCACCAGCACCGCTGCTTCGGAATGTATCCCATTTTATTTCGCCTTCATTGATTTCTACATCGAACGGCTCTGCTTCGGGTAGTACAGCTACAGAAGCGGCTGATGTATGAACACGTCCCTGAGTTTCAGTAGCCGGTACACGCTGTACACGATGTACTCCTGATTCATATTTAAGAGTTCCGTAAACTTTATCTCCTGTTACCGAACAAATAATTTCCTTAAAACCTCCGGCAGCTCCTTCGTTTGCACTAGATACTTCCAGTTTCCAGCCTTTCGATTCGCAATATTTTGAGTACATACGGAATAAGTCCCCTGCGAAAATAGCGGCTTCATCTCCTCCTGTACCACCTCGTATTTCCAGAATAGCATTGCGATCATCTTGCGGATCAGCAGGAACCAGCAGAAGCTTAATCTCTTCTTCCAGTTGTGGAAGACGAGCTTCGCAAGCAGCTGCTTCTTCGCGAGCCATTTCTTTCATTTCTGGATCGTTCTCAGCCATCATCATTTTAGCCTCTTCTAATCCGTTGAGGCACTGCAGATACTCCTTGCGTGCCTGCATAAGATCTCCCAGTTCTTTATATTCTTTCGTCAGCTTTACATATCGTTTCTGGTCAGATATAACGTTCGGGTCGGTAATCAGGGTTGATACTTCTTCGAAGCGAGCTACTAATCCATCCAATTTTTCTAATATGGTATTGTTTTCTGCCATATTCCAAAGAGTGTTAGTTTATTAATTCTCTAATATATAAGTTGTTATTTTGCAAAACAAAAGCTTACCATAGTCTGCCATTAAATAATTGTTCCTGAATGAAATAGTCATCGAATAGATATTTTTGTTAAGATGGCTATTGTAGAACTTTATTATTTATGACTATGGTAAGCTTTCTTGTTAGTTAGTATTTGAATTCTCCAAATTCACTACGGATAATCAGCTCTTTATGATCGCTTTCTTCAATACGTCCGATTATCTGAGCATCGATGTTGAATGATTTGCTGATTTCGATAACCTGCTCAGCATGTTCCGGTGACAAATAAACTTCCAGGCGGTGTCCCATATTGAATACCTTATACATTTCATCCCAGTCGGTTCCACTTTGTTCTTTGATAGTGCGAAACAATGGAGGTACAGGGAAGAGATTGTCTTTGATTACGCGACAATTGTCTCCAACGAAATGCAATACTTTAGTTTGTGCACCACCTGAGCAGTGAACCATACCATGAATTTGCGGACGAAGAGCATCCAGCAATTTTTTAACAACAGGCGCATAAGTACGGGTAGGAGAGAGAACCAGCTTTCCTGCATCCAGCGGAGAGCCTTCTACTGCATCTGTCAATTTCAAGTTGCCGCTGTAAACCAATTCTTCTGGAACTGCCTTGTCGTAGCTTTCCGGATACTTCTCTGCAAGGTATTTAGAGAAAACATCATGACGTGCACTTGTCAGGCCATTGCTACCCATACCGCCGTTATATTCTTTTTCATAAGTAGCCTGTCCGTACGAAGCCAGACCTACGATAACGTCTCCCGGACGGATATTTGCATTGTCAATTACATCAGCACGTTTCATGCGGCATGTCACTGTACTGTCGACAATAATAGTACGAACCAAGTCACCAACATCGGCAGTTTCACCTCCTGTTGCATAAACACCTACTCCCATTTCTCTCAATTCGGCAAGCAATTCGTCTGTTCCGTTGATGATAGCCGAAATCACTTCACCCGGAACCAGCAGTTTATTACGTCCGATAGTTGACGATACCAAGATATTGTCTACAGCTCCGACACACAACAAGTCGTCGATATTCATAATCAAGGCATCCTGTGCAATTCCTTTCCAAACAGACAAGTCACCAGTTTCTTTCCAGTATAAATAAGCCAAAGACGACTTAGTACCGGCTCCGTCAGCATGCATGATATTGCAATACTCCGGATCACCACCTAGAATATCAGGAATAATTTTACAAAAAGCCTTAGGGAAAATACCTTTGTCAATGTTTTTAATGGCGTTATGCACATCTTCTTTCGATGCGGAAACACCGCGCTGCATGTATCGTTGATTGCTCATGAGATATTATTTGTTTGTTTTTGTTCAATTGAATGTGCAAAAGTACGGATTATTTTGCTTATGTCCTATCGTTTTTCTTGTTTTGTTACGTAGCTTGTCGTGAATGGCTGATTCATTTCCAGAGGCTGGCTTTCATTTCCATACCTGTCTACAGCTGTAACTGCCCAATATATCCGTTCTTGCCATGGAACTTCGGGACAGAAGATATACTGTGTAGAGTCAGTTCTTATTTCAATCAGGTTTGATGCCTGTGTGATATCTATCGGATAAGTATTCGAAGCATATATACGATAATATACCGGAACGGAGGAATTATCGGTAGATGCTTTCCAGCTTAACTTTACTCCTTTATCCAACGGGATAAAGACGGGATTTGCCGGAACGGAAGGAGCTATGCTGTCTATCCATGTCATAGCAGGAATGGCAGCAGGTTGTGTGTAGAAATGCTCTTTCAGTTCATCGAACACTCCTTTTGTATTGTCAACCAAAAAACGATTGCGGAAGTAAGCCTGTCCGTCAAGTTTTATATTACGCAAAAAAGAGATTTGCCGTACCACTTCATCAAGCTGCCAGTTTTGTTCTTTGGGGTGGAGAAAATAAATACCTAACCCAGGGACAATCCATCGTCCGTTTTTATTTTCCTGCCAGTCGAGGGCAAACGGATAAAAATGATTTCCCTGAAAATACATCATCGGGAATAAAGCATCGTGTATTCCTTCTTTCAGCCATTGGAGTGCATCTTGGTAAACGACTTCATAGGCATTCCATCCCCTTGAGGGATAGCGTTTGGTATCGTTGTATTTTCCAACAGGAGAACTGCTTACCTTTACCCAAGGCTTTAGCGATTTTGTTTCTGTATAAATACGCCGCACAATGCGGGTGATATTATTTCTGCGCCATTGCTGTAAAGATTCTTTTTTGCCATATTTGCGATACGTACTCTGGTCGGGAAAGTCTGATGCCCGTTCCGGGTATCGGATATAGTCGAGATGAATGCCGTCTATATCGTAGCGGGAAACAATTTCGCGCACAATACTTGCAAGATAATTATCTGTTTGAGGGTTTCCCGGGTCCAGATACCATGTCCCTTTATATAGCTTGCAGATGGAGGGCTGTTTTCGTGTTACAGATTTTTTACCTAAAAGCTTAACCTGTCGGGTATTTCCTATAGGGATGGTTACAATCCATGCATGCAGTTCCATACCTCTGCGGTGACATTCTTCTATGGCAAATTTCAGTGGATCGTAGTTGGGATTTCCTCCTTCGTGTCCGGTTAAGGATTCTGTAAACTGTTCTATGGCAGATGGATAAATGACATCTCCACGCAAACGGGTCTGAAACAATACGGTGTTGAAGTTTGCACGTTTCAGTGCATCGAGTGTCTTACATAATTCTTGTTTCTGAAGTTCGATAGTTTTGGCTGATGTTGCTTTATGCGAAGGCCAGTCCAGTCCGCCCAATGTGGTGAGCCAGGTTGCCCGTATTTCATATTTGGGTTGAGCATATCCGGACAGGGGAATAATGAACCCCAAAATAACAATGTAAATAGTTATAAGTCTGTTGTACATAATTTCGTTTTTTAGTTTTGCAAAGATAGCAATATGTTCTTTTAAATTATTACTTTTGCGCTCACTTAAATACTTTTTATTATGATAACTTTTAGTATAGCTTTAATTCTGTTAGTAGTCGGTTATTGGATTTACGGAGGTTATGTCAATAAACTGTTTGCTCCCGACCCCAACCGTAAGACTCCGGCACTGACTATGACCGACGGGGTAGACTTTATACCTCTTCCTACATGGAAAATATTTATGATCCAGTTTTTGAATATTGCAGGTCTCGGACCAATTTTCGGTGCTATTATGGGGCACAGTTTGGTACAGCCTCTTATCTTTGGATTGTTTTCGGAACTATATTTGCAGGCGCGGTACATGATTTCCTGGCCGGAACTCTGTCACTTCGAAATTCGGGCGAAAGTCTGCCACAGATTATAGGACGATATTTGGGAAGCGGAACCCGAAAGGTAGCCTGTGTCTTTACAGTTCTGTTGATGATATTGGTTGGAGCTGTGTTTGTTTCAGGACCGGCGGAATTATTGGCTGGTATGACTCCCGCTTCTCTTGATGTTTATTTTTGGGTTATCGTGATATTCCTTTATTATATATTGGCAACGATGATGCCGATTGATAAGATTATCGGTAAGATTTATCCATTGTTTGCCTTTGCTTTGCTTTTCATGGCTGTAGGAATTTTGGTTATGCTGTATGTAAAAAGTCCGGATTTGCCTGAAATGTGGAATGGATTTGGAACAAAATATGAACGGAATCCTATTTTCCCGATGATGTTTATTTCCATTGCCTGTGGAGCCATTAGTGGTTTTCATGCTACGCAATCTCCATTGATGGCACGATGCATCACTAATGAAAAGCATTGTCGTCCGATTTTTTATGGAGCAATGGTGACCGAAGGTATTGTTGCTTTGATTTGGGCTGCTGCGGCCACTTATTTTTTCCATGAAAACGGTATTGTTGATGAAGCAACTGGAGTTGCCTATTCGGGAGCGAAGGTAGCTACTGATATTTCGAAGGACTGGCTGGGAACCTTCGGGGGTATTTTGGCTATACTTGGTATTGTGGCTGCACCGATTACCAGTGGAGATACAGCATTGCGCTCTGCACGTCTGATTGTTGCTGATTTCTTTCATGTAGAGCAACGCAGTATTCGTCGTCGTTTGCTTATCTGCATACCTATATTCCTTGTGACTATTGCATTGCTGTTGTACAGCTTTGGCGATGCAGAGGGTTTTAAGATTATATGGCGATATTTTGCGTGGTGCAATCAGGCTTTGTCTGTTTTCACACTGTGGGCAATTACTGTATGGCTGGTACATGAAAAGAAAAACTATTGGGTAACGCTTATTCCTGCTCTTTTCATGACGGCAGTATGTTCTACCTATATATTAATAGCTCCAGAAGGACTTGCCTTATCTGAAAGTATATCTTATCCTCTCGGTGCTGTTTGTGTGCTGATTGCAATAATCTGGTTTGCTGTCTGGTATAAGAAGGAGAAAAAACGTATTTAATTTTTTACTATATCCTTTGGTCAAAGGATAGCAGAGTCTTGCAGCTACTGATTAAGGATGATATGTCATCTCATATAGTCAGTTGCGGCAAGACTTTTTTCTTTATATAGGCAAGGCTTTTCTGACAGAGCTGGTGAATTGCTAAAAAGCCGTGGCAAAATATTATTTCATGGCGTTTTTTTGTTACTTTTGCGACAATCAATTCTTAAAATATATTTATGGTGAAGAAATTATTATTTGTATTTATTTTATTGATAAGTTGTATCAATGCACATGCTCAATTCGAAGAAGGAAAATGGTATCTGAATACTTCTCTTACCGGACTGAATCTCTCGCATAGCAAATACGAAGGAACTAACTTTGGTTTCCAGGTTGGTAGCGGAGCTTTTGTTGTCGACAACCTGATGGTGCTGGTTAATTTCAAGGGAGAGTATGTAGAACACGGTATGGATGAAACAAGTGTAGGAGCCGGAGCAAGATATTATTTGTCTAACTGTGGCCTGTATGGTGGATTAGGCCTGGCTTATAAACATTTGTCGAATAGTGTAAATCGTAAAGATCTTGTCTGTCTGACTCCGGAGCTGGGGTATGCATTTTTCCTGAATGGGACGATTACCGTAGAACCGGCTGTATATTATGACTTGAGTTTTTCGAACTGTTCGGAATACAGTAAGCTTGGTTTTAAGATAGGATTTGGTTTTTATTTCTGATTATATATCTAAATAGTGATGAAAAAAGTATTCATGTCACTCGCCTTGCTCGTTGGAGTTTCGGGGAGTGTATTTGCACAGAAAAAAGGGTTTGATTATAAGTTTTATGGTCAGGTACGTACAGATTTGTTCTATAATACCCGGTCTAATTCGGAAACTGTAGACGGATTGTTTTATATGTACCCGCTGGATGAAAATCTGGATCCGAACGGACACGATCTGAATGGAGTAGGTAATGGTAATTTTTATACGTTATATACTCGTCTGGGGGTAGATGTTACAGGCCCGATGTTGGGAAAAGCCAAGACCTCGGCTAAGGTAGAAGTTGATTTCCGTGGTTCGGGTACTACTTATTCGTTGTTCCGTATTCGTCATGTCTACTTTAATCTGGATTGGGGCAAATCAGCGCTTCTGGTAGGACAGACCTGGCATCCGTTGTATGGTGATGTCGCTCCTGAAATATTGAATTTGAATATGGGTGCACCTTACCAACCGTTTAGCCGTGCTCCTCAGATTCGCTATCGTTTTACTTCTAATAATTTTATGCTTACTGCTGCTGCTATCTGGCAGTCGCAGTACTTGTCAGTTGGTCCTAAAACTAATAAACCGGGAGAAACCTCTACCCAGAAAAGCCAGGAATTCATGAAAAAGAGCTGTGTTCCTGAATTTTATTTGGGGGTAGATTATAAACGTCCGGGACTGATAGCCGGAGCTGGATTGCATGTAAGTTCTATTACTCCTCGTACCCAATCGGAAACTGAAGACGCGGTTTATTTCGTAAATGAACGTGTAACAGGTATCTCCGGAGAGGCTCATGTGAAGTATACAAAGGAGAACTGGCTGGTATCTGCCAAAACTGTACTGGGAACTAATCTGACTCAGACAAGTACTGTGGGAGGATATGGAATAACCAGTATCGATGAGGTGACGGGAAAACAGCAGTACTCCCCGTTGCGTACATCTTCTACATGGGTGAATGTGGCTTATGGAAAGAAATGGCGTCCAGCTTTGTTCTTTGGTTATCTGAAAAATCTGGGTGCAACCAAAGAAGTTCCTTATGGTACATTAGGAACAGGAACAACGCTCGACCAGTTGTTTACCGGTACAGCTGAACTTACTTATAATATTCCTCACTGGAAATTCGGGGCGGAGTATTCACTCTGTAATGCCTGGTATGGCGATGAATTTGATGCGAAAGCAAAAGCAATAAACTCTCATTCTATACTCAATCATCGTATAGTGCTGGCAGCTCTGTTTCAGTTTTAAAAAAAGAACGTGAATTTTTATATAAAACGTCCTGATGTTTTTGAAAGAAATTGCTCAATTTTTTTAGAAACATCAGGATGTTTTTTTATGCCTGTGAACCTGTTTCCATGTAAACGTACTATTTTATATGGAAAGATATACATTCAGCCTGTATATTTGCGTCTGTACTATTTGAATAATGAACAACTATTAAAAACACGATGAAGAAAAAATTCTATTGTCTATGCATGGGGATGTTACTGGGTATATCTTCGGTTGAGGCTAAAGTGACACTTCCTTCCATTATTTCCGACAATATGGTTCTGCAGGCACAGACCAAAGTCTGTATATGGGGTAAGGCTACTCCAGGTGAAAATATTTCGGTTGCACCTTCCTGGAATGAAAAAAGCATTAGCACTACGGCTGGAAAAGACGGACGCTGGAGGGTATATATATCTACACCCAAAGCGTCAGACAATCACTCCCTGACAGTTAGAGGAGAAAATGTCATTACTATACGTAATGTATTGATCGGTGAAGTCTGGCTTTGTACAGGACAGTCTAACATGGAGTTTCCCGTAGCCCATGATCCGAAGGTGAAGTGGAAAACCGGTATGCTGGGTGAAGCGGAAGTAATGAAAGATGCAGATTATCCCGAAATACGTTTGTTTCATGTAGAGCATCAGCTGGCCCACGAAAAAGAACAGGATGACTGTACTGGTAAATGGGTTGTCTGTTCTCCCGAAAATATACGTGACTTTTCGGCTGTAGGGGTTGTATTTGGAAAGAAACTGCATAACGAACTGGGAGTTCCTGTCGGGTTGATTCAGTCTACGTGGGGAGGTACACATGCTGAATCGTGGACTTCTATGGAAGTAATGAAAGATGATACTTTATATAGTGATGTCCTTCAGCAGTTTGCTTTGAAGAATGTAAAACGTAATAAAGACTATTGTAAAGTACCTTCTACGCTTTGGAATGGAATGATAGCTCCTATTGCCGGATATACGGTAAAAGGAAACATCTGGTATCAGGGAGAATCCAATTCTATTCGCGCTGAAAAGTATCAGCAGGTTTTCACTAATATGATAAATTCCTGGCGTGAACGGTGGGGGCAATCAGACATGCCTTTCTATTTTATGCAGATAGCTCCTCATTACAGGCAGCCGGCCAAGATTCGCGAAGCACAGTTGAAGACCTGGCGCGAGAGCGGACTGAAAAATGTTGGAATGGCTGTTGTGGTAGATGCTGCCGATTCGACGGATATTCATCCGCGTAACAAACGTGTGGCAGGCGAACGGCTGGCTGCATGGGCATTGGCAAAACAGTATGGGAAAAACGTGGCTTATTCAGGTCCTGTATATAAAAAGATGAATATTGACGGGAGCAGAGTGATATTGAGCTTTGATTATACCGAAGGTGGCTTGAAAACTCTTGATGGAGGTGATGTAAAAGGCTTTTTCATATCCGGAGAAGATGAACGTTTTTATCCGGCACAGGCTGTTATAAAAGGAAATAAGCTGGAGCTTACTTCAGACAAAGTAATGCATCCCGTTGCAGTGAGATATGGTTGGGGAACTTTTTTCCGGGTAAATCTTTGTAACGGAGCAGGTATACCTGCAGTTCCTTTCCGTACAGATTGCTTTGCTCCTGAAAAGGCTTCGCGGAAGTTTGCCGATTCAGAGATGCGCCGTTTCCCTCAGGCATGGCAACTGGATCATGGTAAACGTCTTTTCTTCGGGTATGCCCAGGGAGTAGGATGCTGTGCGATGCTTGACATGTGGAAAGCTACTGGTGATAAACGCTACTTCGATTATGTAGAAGAGTGGGGAGATACGATAATCAACGATAAAGGAGAAATATATAAGTATGATATGGCTACTTATAATCTCGATTTTATCAATCCGGGAAAGGTTTTATTCGATCTTTATCGTGAAACACGTGATGTTAAGTATAAGAAAGCGATGGACGTGCTGGTTAAGCAACTCGAACATCACCCTCGTACTTTAAAAGGTGGATTTTGGCATAAACTTGTCTATCAGCATCAGATGTGGCTGGATGGTTTGTATATGGCCTCTCCTTTTCTGGCTCAATACGGTGCGGAGTTCAATCGTCCGGATTTAATAGATGAGGCAGTGAAACAGTTCAGACTTTGTCATGAGTATACGTATGACGCTCGGACCGGATTGTATTATCATGCCTGGGATGAAAGTAAATCTCAACGTTGGGCTAATCCGGAAACGGGACATTCGCCTAATTTCTGGGGACGTAGCATTGGCTGGTGGTTTATGGCTCTTGTAGATGCTCTCGATTATATTCCTGAGAATCATCCGGGGCGGGCAGATATGATCGGTTGGATTCAGGGACTTGCTGAAATGCTTCCAAAGTATCAGGACAAGAATGGCTTGTGGTATCAGGTTATTGATCAGCCTAAACGGGAAGGCAATTTTCCAGAAGCTTCTGTAACGAGTCAGTGTATGTATGCATATGCCAAGGCGGTAAATAAGGGATATATTGACAAAAAGTATCGGGCGGTCGCAGAAAAGGCTTTTAAAGGGTTGAATGACAAATTGATGCGTGAAAATGCGGATGGTACTTTAACCTTGACTCGCTGCTGTCAGGTAGGAGGCTTGGGAGGTAATCCTTACCGTGACGGAAGTTTTGAATATTATATAGGAGAAAAAATGCGTGATAACGACGCAAAGGCAACCGGCCCTTATATCATGGGATGTTTGCAATTAGGATATTAAAAGAATGAGTGAAAAATGAAAAAAGTAATTGTATTTTTATCTTGTGTATGGCTGGCTGTGAATGTGTTGTTGGCAGAGGAACCATATAAATATGAGTATCTTTATAAAGATTTACCGTTTGAGATGCCTCGTGTTAAGGCTCCGGTTTTTCCGGATAATGAGGTTAACCTGAAAGGTTTTGGGGCTGTTGGCGACGGTATGCATCTTTGTACTGAAGCATTTGCCAAGGCTATTGATGCTTTGGATAAAAAAGGAGGTGGAAAATTAACAGTTCCGGCTGGTGTATGGTTTACTGGTCCGATTGTTTTGAAAAGCAATATCAATTTGCACATAGAAAAAGGAGCTATTGTTTTGTTTTCTCCAGATGTCGATTTATATCCGTTGGTAGAAACGGTATTCGAAGGTTTGGATACCCGACGCTGCCAGTCGCCGATATCGGGTCGTAATCTGGTGAATGTAGCCATAACAGGTCAAGGAGCGATTGACGGGAACGGTCATTACTGGCGTCCTTTAAAGAAACAGAAAGTAACAGAGGGGCAATGGAAAGCGGCTACTTCCCGAGGAGGAGTATATAAGCGTCCCGATTACTGGTTCCCTTATCCTGAAACATTGAAAGGAGATACTATCAGTAACATGAATGTACCTCAGAATCTGAAGACAGAAGAAGAGTGGCAAAGTGTACGCCATTTCCTTCGTCCAGTGATGGTTAGCTTCATAGAATGTAAAAATGTATGGCTGGAGGGAGTAATTTTTCAGAATTCCCCGGCCTGGAATCTTCATCCGCTTATGTGCGAGAATGTCTTGATTGAGAATATAGAAGTACGTAATCCGAGCTACGCTCAGAATGGTGATGGGCTTGATTTGGAATCATGTAAAAATGCTTTAATCGTAAATTCTTCGTTTGATGTGGGTGATGACGGTATTTGTCTGAAGAGCGGGAAAGATGAAGACGGACGTCGTCGTGCCCGTGCTTGTGAGAATGTAATAGTGGACGGATGTACGGTATACAAAGGACATGGAGGTTTTGTAGTAGGAAGCGAGATGAGTGGAGGTGTACGTAACATCTCTGTCAGCAACTGTCAGTTTTTAGGCACAGACGTTGGACTTCGTTTCAAGAGCAAGCGAGGTCGCGGTGGAGTTGTAGAGAATATATGGATCCGTAATATTTCGATGATTGATATTCCGACCGAACCAGTAACCTTTAATCTTTATTATGGAGGCAAATCAGCTGTTGAAGTTCTGGAAAGCGGTGAAGTCGTTCCTGTAAAAGTTGCTCCAATGCCGGTAGATGAAACAACTCCCTGTTTCCGGAATATCCATATTGAACATCTGACCTGTTCAAATGCACGCCGGGCTATGTATTTTAATGGAATACCCGAGATGCCTATAGATGGTATTACATTGAAACATATACGTATCAGTGCAAAGAAAGATGCTGAATTTTATTATTGCAAGAATATTCATAAAGAAGATGTAAAGATAGAATTGTTGGTAAAATAGAGATAATATTAAATCTTGTTTTCGAGCCTGAAGATGCCGTGAGGCATTTTCAGGCTTTTTCTTTTGAAAGATCTATAGTTTGTTGATTTTTATCTTGTTTGTTTACTAATTTTTACATGTGAACAGATTAAGGACCTATTTCTTAAGTCCAAATGTATTATGTGAAATAGGATAAATTCGTTTTTATACTTGGTTTCAT
>OLYI01000486.1_pt1 | contig 14495 bp, 14 predicted proteins | sample 1644251 | NCBI WGS metagenome assembly OLYI01 (sample SAMEA103958140, study PRJEB25191) | human gut metagenome | biome: human-associated habitat [ENVO:00009003]; feature: intestine environment [ENVO:2100002]; material: feces | place: Germany | collected 2013/2015 | reverse complement strand
TTAGGGCTCATTAGGGACTTGCACCCGTTAGCTAATACTCATGCCGAGCATACATAAAAAAATAGCCGTATCAAACTTTATTTAAGTAATGATACGGCTATTTATCTTATGCAATAATCAAGTATTAAACTTCTCTATACAAGACTTTTCGATACCTAATAAAAGGTCAACGTTTATGCCAAAAACCAGGCGAAAACATCAGCAGAATGCCAAATAACTCCAATCTTCCTATTAACATCATAAAAGACAGTAACCATTTAGCAAGATCAGGAAGAGCACTCCACGAAAAGGCAGGTCCATATGCACCTAAACCAGGTCCAACGTTACCCAAACTAGAAACTACCAGTCCAAAAGACTCTGTAAGTTCAAGTCCCATAAACATTAAAGCTACCCAGCCTACAAAAATACAAATCAAATACAATAAAATAAAAGTATTTACAGTAGAGATAGTAGAAAGAGAAAGTGCCTGCTGATTTACCTTTACGGGTAATACAGCACGAGGATGAATCAGACGGCTGAACTCATTCTTCATATTACGGAAAAGAATAAGCAAACGCATATTCTTTATTCCCCCCGCCAGTAGAGCCGGTACAACCTCCTGCAAACATTGTATAAATCAAAAGCATCCATGTAAAATGAGGCCATACATTATAATCATCAGTAGCAAACCCACAAGATGTATGAATACTTGCTACTTGAAAAAATGCCTTCCGAAAAGCTTCTTCCCATCCATAATGGTTTTGCATAACCAAAGGAACTGTGATAAGTAAAGTTACTATACCTACAGACATCAAGAACCATCTACATTCATCGTCTTTGAACAGATTGAAGAATTTTCCTTTCAGGCACATAAAATATAATGAAAAGTTTATTCCCGACAGGACCATAAAAATCGCTATCACATACTCTATAAAAGGAGAATTCCAATATGCCACACTATCTTGTTTAGTAGAATATCCTCCCGTAGCAGTAGTTGTAAACGAATGACAGACTGCATCAAACAAATTCATGCCTCCCAACATCAACAATACCGTTTCCGTTATTGTAAGAAGCAAATATACAGTCCACAGCCACTGAGCCATTATACTGATTTTCGGATGAATCTTATCATGAGTCACCCCTGTCGCTTCAGCAGAAAACAGAACCTGATTTCCGACTCCGAATATCGGTAATACCGCTATCGTAAAAAAGACAATTCCTAAACCTCCAATCCACTGAGAAAAGCTACGCCAGAAAAGCATTCCATACGACAGTGACTCAATATCATCAAGAATCGTTGCACCTGTGGTTGTAAAACCTGACATCGTTTCAAAGAAAGCATCGGTAACAGAAGGTATTTCGCCACTGAGGTAGAAAGGAAGCATTCCAAACGTAGTAAATAAAAGCCATGTAAATGCAACAATACAGTAGCCATCACGACGAGAAAGCTTATTTTCTGCATTACGACCAAGGAACAACAGCACGCAACCGACAGCTGCGGCCAATAAGGTTGAATAAAGGAAATAAATATAACTATGTTCCTGATAGCACAGGGAAACACCTGCACATAATAAAAACAGCCCACCTTCTATAAACAATAAAATACCCAATATACGGAATATCATTTTGCGATTAATCAAACTATTCGCCCGATTTCCAGTTAAATATTCATTGTGTGTTATAAAGTCTTGCATTTTTCTTATTTTTCTAAAATGAAGTACAAAACTAATGATAAAGATTGAAATAGATTGGATTTTTCATGCAAAAAGATACAATTTAAACCGCATTTATACTGAACATTCAGAAACATTCATTAACCAAATTATCTTTTTACACAGTTATGGGTAAATTCACTTTTCATCTGATCAAAAAGCTGACAGGCATTGATATTGAACAATTACAAAACGACAACGAAGCTTTATTAATAAAGAATCAACAACTTTCATTTGAAATCAAAGATGCTAATAAAGAAGCAACTTATAAACGTACTCAGCTAACCGAAACACAGGAAGAGTTATCACTTGCACAAACTGAACTCACCCAATTACAAACCTCAATTGCAGAACATCAGAAAGAGATTTCACATCTCCAAACTGAAATATCCAGACTTCAATCCGACAAAGCAACCGGATTGGAGAAAATGCAATATTCTGAACAGGAAATTGTTTCACGAGATAATGATATTCAACAATTAAAAAATCAGCTAGCCGATTCTGAAAGACAGAAAGAAGTTCTAGCTACTGATAAGAAAGAACTGGAAGCAAAACTGGCTGAATCAGATAAACAGAAAGAAACTATTGCTGCCAGTAAGAAAGAGCTGGAAGCAAGACTAACTGAAGCGGAAAAGCAAAAAGAAACTATTGCTGCCAGTAAGAAAGAGCTGGAAGAAAAACTGACTGAAGCGGAAAAACAGAAAGAGACTATTGCTGCCGGTAAGAAAGAACTGGAAGCAAAACTGGCCGAAGCGGAAAAGCAGAAAGAAATTATCACTGCCAGCAAGAAAGAACTAGAGGCCAAGCTGACTGAAGCGGAAAAACAGAAAGAGACTATTGCTGCCAGTAAGAAAGAACTGGAAGCAAGACTAACTGAAGCGGAAAAGCAAAAAGAAACTATTGCTGCCAGCAAGAAAGAGCTGGAAGAAAAACTGGCTGAAGTAGAAAAACAAAAAGAAATCCTCGAGGCTAATAAAAAGGAACTGGAAGAACAATCTGAAAAATCTTCACAAGATCTTGCAAAAAACTATACAGCCTTGCAAAGAGAACTTTCTAAAACTCAGGAAAAATTAGATGCTATCCAATCTGAAAATTCAACTTTGAAATCCAACCTTTCAGAATTGCAGAAAAAGATGCATCTTTTATTAGAGGAAAAAGAGCAACTGATTCATGAAAAGGAACAGATGCAAACCCCTCAGCCTGAATCAGACAAGGAAGAACAACCTCTTCCTCAACCTGAGAATGAAAAAGTAACAGCCGAACCGGAAACTCCTCAAAAGGAAGAAGAGCAACAGCCTCATTCTTCGGATATACTGGAAGCTTATCAGGAAATGAAAGCACGGCTGGAAGAAAGTACCTTGCACTATCCATATACTCGAATCACTTCAGAAACAAACGGTTGTCAGTATATTTACGAATCACGTACGCTGCAATTAAAAGCAGAGTTATTCATCTGGGGGGTAGAAGGGAAAGAAGTGGTGCTAGAAGAAAATCACTTTATCCCATACAACGAGATCGCAAAAATAGAAGGTCTGGAAACACCTTTCGCTACAGACGTCATGACATGCGATTTCTCGGAAGAAGGTAATGGAGAAGAAGTTGCAGAAGCATTGCTTATGGCTATTTGCTGCTATCACCCTATTCACATCACATATCGGGACAAAAACGGACGAATCTCAGAACGCAATTTATACTGGATTTGTTTCCAACCGCAAGGCATATCCAGTGTCAGACTGCCTTATGAAAAAATATTCCGTGATATGTTCGATGGTGAAATAGATACTGACCACATCATGGCCATGTGCGCACACACTCCCGTTCCACGGATATTTATTATCAACCAGATATTAAGCATTCAGATTTATGATGCTTTTGTCACAACACGCAAGGGAATTGATACACAAATAGACGGTATGTATTATGCCGTACTGGCTTCGCAGTCGGAAGCTGCCGATATGATTTATAAATGTCTGCCCGAACAGTTTAAGAAGCTGCCTGCCGTTATCAGTTACCGGGCACATTACTGGATGCTGGAAGGTGACTATCAGAAAGCGATGAAATTATATCTTTCGTTTGCTCCAGACACAGAAGTGGAAAAAGGCAAGACTTGGGCTGCTATGAACATCGCAAACTTCGATAAATTTATCGACAACGATGTGGAAGCCGAAAGATTTTTACAACTGAAAGAAGCGCTGAAAGAAGAAGGTTGGCCTATCTAATAGTCCAACTCCTCACAACCGAGCGTTATCTCTCCAAAGGGAATCATGGCGTTAAACAGACATATCCGGGAATACGATGAAAGGTTTTCTACGGATATGTCTGTTTCTATTATCTGCTTTCTGTCAAGTAAAAACTGACGCTGCGTTCCTTTCAGCAACGGAAAAGAAGGGGTATGCCATTCTGTTCCGTTCCAGAGGGCGACATTGGCAATCGATGTATCGGTAATCCTGCTATTCTTCACAATCAGTATATCATCTTTCTCTCCACGCAAGGCAAAAAGCTTGTTCAGCATGCTACGGTCTGCACTTTTCAGTTCGTATGCGATGTCATCACAAGACACCAGTTTCAAGCTAGAAACCTGCCTTATCGTATATGGAATATATACGACCTCCTCTATGTTCTCTCCATATACTACCCGGCAGCGTGTCCGTTCCTGCCAAGGTTCTGGCTTCAGAATATCCTCCAAAGAAAGTGCGGAACAATTGCCCCACACTCTTTTTCGGGTTGTATTCATACGGGCATTATGATAGGACAGATTCCACACCTTTCCACCTTCTATACGAATTGTTTCAATAAATCGGCACATATATTTTCTGTATCATTTCTTCATATTCACTTCGGGCCGTACTGCGGAATGTAATTCCTCCCCCACTTTTATACACGAATCCACCATCTGTGTGTTCCAGAAAACGGATCATGACAGCACTATCCAGATTCTTACCATCAAAATATCCCATGACTCCGGTATAAAAACCTCTGTCGTATGTTTCTGCCTCACGGATTATCTCCACCGTTTTCTTCTTGGGAGCACCGGTAATAGAACCGGCAGGAAGGAGTTCGAAGAACAACGACCCCAACTTTTCGTGATAGTTTTCAGGTAAACGCCCTCTGATTTCAGAACTCATCTGAAGCAACCTTCCACAATGAGTATGCAGTTCGTCCAGATAGCGGTAGCGCGTAACCGTCACTTCACTAGCCACCCGGCTCAAATCGTTTCGTATCAGATCTGTAATCGTAGCATGCTCTGCCGCTTCTTTTTCATCCCTCAGTAATACGTCCTTCGCATCGGGCAACGAAGCGTCAATTGTTCCTTTCATCGGGAACGAATAAATATAGCCCTCTTTTATACGGACAAAAGTTTCAGGTGAAAACACAACAAAGCGATCATCATACCAAAGCTTATATCGTGCCGTAGCGTGAAGAAATACTTGATATAAAGAAAGATTCGTTTCAACCGGAGTGGCACACGTTAAATTTGTCAGAAATGAATTTCCCGCATACAAATTACGATGTACAATATCAAATGAACGCAAGTATTCTTCATACGATTGCGAATAAGCTTTCCAGAAAATATTTTCAGGTTTCAATTCTGATACAGAACAAACATTCGCTATCTCAGGAAAAATAAAAGCCAGTTGCCCAGCAGGGATATCATCCAGTTTTGAGACCAGACATTCCGTTTCATCAAAATTAATCAGAAAGAAAAATCGGGTTCTTTCCTTTCCCAACCGGTTCATGCGGGCTATAGCCTCATTGCGGTTACAAAAAGTTAATTTGTTCATCGGGGAGAACGGGTTTTAAAAGACAAAATATAAATAGTAACACCGATAGTCACTACGGCCATTATTCCTTTGAGCCACCAATATGGAAATAAAAAAAGCACACAGTGAATAGCTGTAATCCAAAGTAATGAAACAGAGATAATTTTAGCCCGAAGCGGAATGGCTCTGTCCTCACGAAAACTGCGGATATACGGTCCCAAATACTTATGTTCCAGCAGCCAGGTGTATAAACGTGGCGAGCCTCTGAAAAACAATGCGGCAGAAAGCAGCAAGAAAGGCGTAGTAGGCAGTATAGGAAGAAATATTCCTATAACTCCCAGCACTAAAGATATGGAACCAATGGCAACATAAATATATTTCATTGTACAAATATACGGAGAATGCGGCATATTTCACTGAAAAGACGACTAAATACATCTATATTTTCATTTTGCTTCTTTTTATTCTATCTTTGCAGAGAGTAAAAAAACAAATTAATATGGAAATAACCAGTGCCGAATTTGTAGTCAGTAATTCAAGAGCAGACATGTGCCCTCAGACTAATCTGCCGGAATATGCCTTTATAGGACGCTCTAACGTAGGAAAGTCCAGCCTCATCAACATGCTGACCAAACAGCCAAAATTGGCTATGACATCTGCAACACCCGGAAAGACATTGCTCATCAACCATTTTTTAGTCAATAAGGAATGGTATTTGGTAGACCTCCCAGGATACGGTTACGCACAGCGGGGTAAAAAAATGATGGACAAGATACAAAAGCTTATAGAATATTATGTGCTTGAACGTGAACAGATGACCTGTCTATTTGTACTGGTAGACAGCCGTCTGGAGCCTCAGAAAATCGATCTGGAATTTATGGAGTGGCTGGGTGAAAACGGTGTACCTTTTGCTATCATTTTTACTAAATCCGACAAACAAAGCAGTGGCAAAACCAAATTCAATGTCAACCGATATATGGAGGTTTTGAAAGAACAATGGGAAGAGCTCCCACCGTATTTCATATCTTCATCGGAAAAGAAAACCGGACGAAAAGAAATTCTGGATTATATAGAGTCTATCAATAATTCACTGCAAAAATAAGTTCCGAAAAACATACCTTCAGATAGAACTAAAATTGTCTGCATGTTTACAAAAAAATTCTCGATGTTTTTTTAAAATTTGTACGAATTTTAGAAAAACATCGAGAATTTTTTTCTACTTTTCACCTTTTATTTGGCTAAGCATAAAGATAAAATTATCTCACTGATTTACAAGTATATATAGAAAGCTATGCCTCTATTTCACTCAATTCAAGCCAACGCATTGTTTTCTCGTCAAGTTCATCATTCAGCATCGGAAGACGTTTTGACTTTTCTGTCAGTTCCTCCACACTAAGTGAACCGCTGCATAAAGCCTCCTCCAGTTGTTTCTTTTCTGCTTCCAAATCGGCAATTTCTTTCTCCAGCTGTTCAAACTCTTTTCTTTCCTTAAAAGTCATTCTACGCTTGTCGTTCAAGCGCACACGCTGCGTCTTTTCTTCTTTCGGTTTTACAGCTTCTTTTTCGTGCTCAGCCTTAGCCAGCTTCCAGTCGCGATAGTCTGAATAGTTTCCTGGGAAATCACGTATATCTCCCTGTCCCTTAAAGACTAACAGATGGTCTACAACCTTATCCATAAAATAGCGGTCGTGACTGACTACAATTACGCAGCCCTTAAAGCTTTGTAAATATTCCTCCAGCACCTGAAGCGTTACTATATCCAAGTCATTGGTAGGCTCGTCCAGCACCAGGAAATTAGGATTTTTCATCAGCACAGTACACAGATACAAACGGCGGCGTTCGCCTCCACTCAGTTTATAAACATAACTATGCTGCGTTTCGGGAGTAAACAGGAAATGCTGCAAGAACTGAGATGCCGTCAAACGCTTTCCGTTGCCTAGTTCGATAACCTCAGCAATATCTGTTATCACATCTATTACCTTCATCTGTTCATCAAACTGCAATCCCTCCTGCGAATAATAACCAAAGCGGACGGTTTCACCAATATCGAGCGTACCACTGTCCGGCTTTTCCAGTCCCATCAGAATTTTTATAAAAGTAGATTTTCCTGTTCCGTTATTACCCACAATACCCATCTTCTCATAACGGGCAAAGATATACGAGAAATCGTCCAGAATCTTGATATCACCAAAGCTCTTGCACAAATGGTCTGCTTCAAAAATCTTCGAACCAATGTACGAAGCTTTCACATCAAGCTTTACATTCGCATCATAAGAACGCTGTTTGGCTACCTTCTCCAGCTCATAAAAAGCTTCCTCACGATAGCGGGCCTTATGACCACGCGCCTGAGGCATCCGGCGCATCCACTCCAGCTCAGTACGATACAGATTATTGGCACGTGCAATTTCGGCATTAGTCGCATCAATACGTTCCTGACGTTTTTCCAGATAATAACTGTAATTTCCCTTATATGAATAAATCTGCTTATTGTCTATTTCAATGATTTCCGAACAGACACGGTCGAGGAAATAACGGTCGTGTGTTACCATCAGCAAACTCAGGTTGGCACGATTCAGGTATTCCTCCAGCCACTCAGTCATATCCAGATCAAGATGGTTGGTCGGCTCGTCCAATATCAGCAAATCGGGTTCATTTATCAGCACATTTGCCAAAGCTACACGTTTCAGCTGCCCTCCGGAAAGATGTTTGATTTTCTGATCGAAATGACGGATTTTCAGCTGTGAGAGAATCTGCTTGGCACGGCGCTCATAATCCCACGCCTTTTCATGTTCCATGCGGGCCAGCAAATCTTCCAATCCCGGATTGCCGGGAGTTTCCATGCACTTTTCGTATTCTTTTATCAGCTCTACCGTACTATTGCCATGATGAAAACAAGCCTCCAGAACAGTAAGTTCTTCGGGATAAGAAGGGCTCTGCTCCAGATATCCTACACGAAGATCACGACGAAACGTAATATTCCCTTCATCGTACCCTTCCTTGCCTGCCAGAATATTCAACAATGTTGTTTTTCCACTTCCATTCTTAGCAATAAGTCCGATACGCTGTCCCTGTGCAATACCAAATGATATTTCATGAAACAACACCAAATCTCCAAACGACTTTGTCAGATTTTCGACTTGTAAATATGGAATCATTCTTTTTCTTCTAAAATATTAATTGTATAATTTAATTATCAAAGTACAGCTTCCACTTCAGAGCGAATCCGTTCATACTCAGCTTTCAGGTTGCACGGCTGACCATTTTTCACCTTATTCCAAATCAGTCGGGAAGGATACACCATCACGTCAGTCTGGGCAAAACGCAAAGCCGGATACTCTTCTTTGCCGTCTATTACAGTTACCCAGTCCATTCCGTCCATTTCATTCACAAGAATAGCACCGAAAGCAAAACCGAAATTCTCCCACGCCGAGCGCTGATTTGCATTAAAGCGTCCGCTATCTATCACTTTCTGTATGCTTTCTATATCAGCCTCACTGGAAGTAAAATCTTTAGTCAGCTGTTTTTTTATGGTAGATACAGCCCAGTCGTATGCTTCATTGATCGCATTAATCTCGAGTACACGTACCGGAATAATTTCTTTCCATGGTTTATCCTTTGCACCACGTACATTCAGCGAAGCTATTATCTGCTCTGCGACTTTGATATTTTCTCCTTTAGGCACAGTAAACGAACATTCAATCGAAATATTTTCTTTACCCGTCACCCAAATGTGGGAAGTATACCACACACCGTTCTCCTGAAAACTTTCCGTCAGATATGCACAACTCCATTTGCCTACCTTGACCAATTTCACTCCACGGCTTTGCTGCATTTCATAATCAATACACTCTTGTGCATATGTATGACTTTCTCCCTGATAAGCTGATATACGGAAATTTCCCATCCATTTATCAGGATTATAAAACAAGAAGCTATCTTCTGTGTCTTCAAACTCACGCCAATCGGACGGATACTCCAATGAGAACCATGAACCGGGGGATATATATTTCATCATAACTGTTTGTTATTTTTACTGTACTACGTATAATTTTCGCTGTGAGGTTTTATCTCGGAATTACTTTACCGGCAGAATTTCAATCCAATAATCATCCGGATCATTGATAAAGTAAAGTCCCATTTTTTCATTTTCGAAACATACACAACCCATCTCTTTATGGAATTTGCGTACTTCATCGTAATCACCTTCTACACGCAGGCAAAGATGGCTTTCATTTTCTCCTAGCTCATAAGCTTCTGTATGGTCGCGCAACCAAGTAAGTTCGAGCAAGAAGTTCGAATGGTCATCAGCCATATACACTAAAATGAATGAACCGTCACTTGCTTCCTTACGATGTGATTCGTGTAATCCCAATGCTGTTTCATAAAACTTGATACTCTTTTCCAGATCAGTTACATTGATATTAAAATGGTCAAATCTTCCTTTTACTTGCATATTGTATATATTTTTTATTAAACTATAAATCTATTTCTTGCCCTCTTGAACGAAGCATAGGCATAGAAGCACCGTTTTTCTGAGCTATCGGCAGGAAAGCTGCTGCCTTATCGTATGCTTCATCAAAATGCATCGGTACAAAGATAGACGTTTTTATCTGTTCTACAAACTGACGCGCACCACGCATATATTCTGTACCCAAACGAGGATCAACAGGAAACATCACGACATCCATATTGCGAGTATAACTACAGATACAATCCAGTTCAAAAAGATAATCCCGCTCATATCCTTTCCATTCAGCTTCACTGCTTTCATCCATCCAGTGCCAATTATTCAAGTCACCGGCATGAAATATTTTTTTGCCTTCCGCCTCAACAAGAAAAGATATACCCACATCTGTAGACCCGAAAGCATGCACCCGCAATACATCATCTGCATAGCAATCTCCCTTCTTCAACCATACAGCATCCGTTGAAAGAAGTTTCTCCTCATGCAAAATATCCTGCGAGAATATATACACTATATCAGGATGTTTTTCACGAAAGGTTAGTGCCTCTTTATTAAAATGATCCGCATGACTGTGACTGGAAAGTACATATAATCTGCCGGGACGCTGCAACAATTCATCATGTACGATACCACTTGACGGAGAGGCAGAATCTTCAAAGTAATCGAAAATAATGGTATATCCTTCACCTAATAAGGCAAATCCACTATGATATAAATATATGAGCTTCATAAATATAAAGATTTACTTTCCGATAGGCTGTATATATGCACGGGTAGCCTTATCTATCTCCAAAAACATATAATTTACCTTTCCCGAATGTATCAGTTCTTCATTTTCTTTATAGATACGGGTAGCATATTCCTTCGACTTGTCAAACATAAACCGGGAAATACTTTCCTGCGATTTTCCGGCTACAGTGGAATCCAGTTTTTCCTCCGGAAAGAAATCATCCAGGTTTACATCACCTATCATCGAAGTTTCCAGAAAATGAATATTTTTATGCATGCAATCAGTATAATATCCTACAAACATATGTCCGGGAACACGCACCAGTATCGGATTTATATTGATTGCTTTCAGTAAAGATGCAAAAAGCACACTGCCATCTACACAATTAATTTGCGCCGACTGCAAAGCATCATCAAAAGTGCGGACACGTTGAGTAAAAACAACATTCGAAGACAAACTGCTGTTACTGATGGAGCTATATTTGAAGTTTCTTTTCTGCAAAACATACCACAATGCATATACTTGCTTGTCGACAACTTCTTCGCTCTTGCCTTGATACCCCCAAAAACGATTGACGATACGAGCGTTCAACGCTTCACGTAAAATCTGGTCTATTTTAGGATTATCTTCATTCACATAAGCGGCAAAAAAATCTCCTGTATCGTGAAATTTCATGCGGCTGTCTATATATCCCAATAGGCATTCATTTATGCTCCGCACCGAAAATGTGTGAACTCTGCTACCCAATTCGCGTTTATTCAGTTTTAAATGCACAGAAACACTGACTGGAACAGCCTGTTCGTTTTCACGCAAAGCATTATAATTCCATACAATATCCGGGAAAACCAAATATTCCTTTCCCGATTCGGGTAAAATAAACTCAGATACAGAACGTGAAAAGAAAGGTGTTTCGTCGACCTCTATTCTTAGCTTGCTATTGGTATAAGCACTTTTCACACGAACAGCGATGCACGATTTGGGATTACCCAAATAATTGGTATCAGCCGGAAGAATGAGATTCGCATCGGTTGTTGCCGTTGACAAAATCGTTACAGGAAATATATTCCCTCCCAATTCGTCGGAAATCTCAAAACCAGAACGAAATGGTTCATACCGATAAATATATATTCCCGTAACCAATAATATCACTACCGCCAACAGATAGGTAGAAAATTTCCACTTGTTGCCAATATGAGAAAAGAATTTTACTCCAATCATATTACTATATTTAAAATAATGTCATCCAGGAGAAGCATCAGCAACATCCTGAATGACAATACATCCAATGTAAATACTCAGATTATCTGACAGCAATACATTCAATTTCCACTAAAGCTCCCTTCGGCAAAGCCTTTACAGCAACAGCAGAACGAGCAGGGAAATCACCGTCAAAATATTTAGCATATACTCCATTCATTTCTGCAAACAATGACATATCTGCCAAAAAAACAGTAGTCTTTACAATATTTGCAGTAGTCAAACCAGCTTCTGCTAAAATATTCTTAATATTCTCGAATGACTGAGCAGTCTGTTCTGCTACCCCACCAGGAGCAAATTCACCAGTCGCAGGATCAACAGGAAGCTGACCTGACAAGAATACCATACCGTTTGCCTCGATAGCCTGGCTATACGGACCGATAGCAGCAGGAGCTTTTTCTGTAAAAATTACTTTCTTCATGTTGTTTTGTTTAGTTTTTAGTATAATAACTCAATGAATCAAATTCAACGCTAAAATAACACTTTTCTTACAAACTGAAGAAAAAAATAAAAAAAAAGGCAAGTCTATTGGATAATATCAGAAAAAGACGTAATTTTGTCAATGTAAAAACTTCTTTTTACTTACATCAAACTAAAAACAATCATTATAATCTGTAATTACTGATAGACGCATAGATAACGGCATATCCCGATTATTTGCCTGTGCGCAATCCTGCGTGCTGCGCTTTCAGATACTTACAAAATTCATTACAACATATTTATGTATAACATCATTCAACTAAATGACAAAGATTTGTCTGAATTGCAGCAGATTGCCAAAGAGTTGGGACTGAAAAAAACCAGTACGCTACGCAAGGAGGAACTGGTATACCGCATTCTGGACGAACAAGCTATCGTCGGTGCAACCAAAAAGGCGGCAGCTGCCAAAGCAAACGAAGAACGCAAAGAAGGACAGCCGCGCAAACGTTCACGCATCAGCGTAAAAAAAGAAGGCGACAAAGTGTACACAGCAACTAAAGACAAAGCACAAAAACTAGAAGCAAACACTCCTCCTTTGCCTGCACCTGCTCCAATATTCAAAGACGAAATATCTCAACCCGCAGAAGTTCAAACAGAAACAACAAATGCTGATACTGTTGCAGAAAAGCCTAAAGCAAAACGTGGCCGTAAGCCCGGCAGCAAAAACAAGACGACATTAGAAAAAGAACAACTATCAGCTCCTAAAGAAACAGAAAAACAGACTCCGGCAGTTCCAGCTCCCGTTCCTGTACCTATAGAAAACGATGATATGGAACTTCCAGCATTAAATCTCACAGGTGGTGATGATTTTATTCCAATCGAAGATCTTCCTTCAGAAAAAATAGAACTTCCGACTGAATTGCTGGGTAAATTTGAAGCTACAAAAATGGATACAGCTGCACCTGTACCTGCCGAAAAACCTGAAAAGGAAAACAAGCCTAACAATAATAAGTATCAAGCCCGTCAGCAGCGTTATAACAACAATAACAACCGCAACAACAATAACAATCAGGCAGGACGTCAACAGCAACAACATCAAAATACCAATCATCCAGCTCCTCAGAATACAACCGCTAATCTTCCTGCTCCACAGCCAGTCGTAGCAGAACAGGTTGTCCAACAGCCAAAACCGGTTGAGAAGCCTTACGAATTTGATGATATTTTATCGGGAACCGGAGTGCTGGAAATCATGCCTGATGGATATGGCTTCCTCCGTTCTTCAGACTATAATTATCTTTCTTCTCCTGATGACGTTTATGTATCTCAGTCGCAAATCAAATTATTCGGACTGAAGACTGGTGACGTAGTAGAAGGCACGATCCGTCCACCCAAAGAAGGAGAAAAATATTTCCCTCTGGTCAAAGTTTCAAAAATAAACGGACTGGACCCCGGATTGGTACGTGACCGTGTTCCATTCGACCATCTGACTCCACTCTTCCCTGACGAGAAATTCAAACTTTGCAAAGGATATGATGACAATTTATCAGCCCGTGTAGTTGATCTTTTTGCTCCAATCGGAAAAGGACAGCGTGCACTTATCGTTGCACAACCTAAAACGGGTAAAACTATATTGATGAAAGATATAGCTAATGCAATAGCTGCCAATCATCCGGAAGTATACATGATTATGCTGCTCATCGATGAACGTCCGGAAGAAGTAACCGATATTAAGGAAGCAATTGAAGGACCGAATGTAGAAGTTATTTATTCTACCTTTGATGAACTCCCGGAGCATCATAAGCGTGTATCCGAAATGGTAATTGAACGTGGTAAGCGTCTTGTAGAGCATGGAAAGGATGTTGTAATCCTGATCGACAGTATTACAAGACTTGCAAGAGCCTACAACCTGACGGTTCCGCCAAGCGGACGTACGTTATCCGGAGGTCTTGACCCGGCAGCGCTGCACATGCCGAAGCGCTTTTTCGGTGCGGCCAGAAACATGCGTGAGGGAGGAAGTCTCACAATCCTTGCCACTGCGCTGGTGGATACCGGAAGCAAGATGGATGACGTGGTGTTCGAGGAGTTTAAGGGAACCGGCAACATGGAGCTGGTGCTTGACCGCAAGCTTTCCGAGAAACGCGTGTTCCCTGCCATCGACATTGTGAAGTCGG
>OLYI01000479.1_pt1 | contig 14624 bp, 11 predicted proteins | sample 1644251 | NCBI WGS metagenome assembly OLYI01 (sample SAMEA103958140, study PRJEB25191) | human gut metagenome | biome: human-associated habitat [ENVO:00009003]; feature: intestine environment [ENVO:2100002]; material: feces | place: Germany | collected 2013/2015 | reverse complement strand
CTGAAGATGCGCGGTAAGATCAACGTACCCGGCTTCCGCGTGGGTAAGGCCCCCCGTAAGATCATCGAGAAGATGTACGGCGCCGAGGTCTTTTATGAGGAAGCCGTGAATATCATTCTCCCCGACGCCTATGAGGCCGCCGTGAAGGAGCAGGAACTGAACGTCGTCGGCTATCCCGAGGTGGAGCTGGAGAGCTGCACCAAAGATGGTGTGGTGTTCAAGTGCACCGTGGCCATATACCCTGAGGTGAAGCTGGGCCAGTACAAGGGCCTGGAGGCGCCTAAGGCGGAGGTCAAGGTGGCTGCTGCCGATGTGAACGCTCGCCTGAAGGAGATGGCGGACCGCAACAGCCGTCTGGTCTCCGTGGACCGCGCTGTGAAGAAGGGCGACACCGCGGATATCGATTTTGAGGGCTTTGATAATGGCAAGGCATTCGATGGCGGCAAGGGTGAGAACTTTGATCTGGAGATCGGCTCCGGCAGCTTTGTCCCCGGTTTCGAGGACCAGCTGATCGGCATGAAGGCCGGCGAGGAGAAGGATATCGACATCACCTTCCCCGAGAACTACACGCCTGAGCTGGCCGGCAAGCCCGTGGTCTTCCATGTGAAGGTCAATGAGGTCAAGGTCAAGGAGGTCCCCGCCATTGACGACGAGTTTGCCAAGGATGTGTCCGAGTTCGACACGCTGAAGGACCTGAAGGCCGATATTAAAAAGAAGATGATCGTCGAGCGCACCGAGGCTGCCCAGCGCGCCTTTGAGGACGTGCTGATGGCCAAGGTGGCCGAGAGCGTCGAGGCCGAGATCCCCACCGAGATGGTGGAGCTGCAGGCCGCCCAGATGACCGAGGGCTTCAAGCAGCAGCTGGCCTCTCAGGGCATCCCCTTCGACCAGTATCTGAAGATGACCAATACCACCGAGGCCGACTTTATCAAGCAGGCCTACGGCCCTGCCGAGCAGCAGGTGAAGATGGATCTGGCCGTCAAGGCGATCATCGATGCCGAGAAGTTGGATGCCACCGACGACGAGGTGGAGGCCGAGATGAAGAACGTGGCCGACAAATACGGTATGGATCTGGATACCGTGAAGAAGTATCTGCGCCCCGAGGAAGTGAAGGAGCAGGTCATCCGTGAGAAGGTCATCAAGGTCGTGGCGGACAGCGCCAAGGCTGTGGCCCCCGCTGAGGAGAAGGCCGAGCTGGAGGCCGAGGGCGAGATCGTGGAGAAGCCCGCCAAGAAGCCCGCAGCCAAGAAGACGGCGAAGAAGGCCGAGGGTGAGGAGAAGGCCGAGAAGGCCCCCGCCAAGAAGTCTGCGGCTAAGAAGACCGCCAAGAAGGACGCGGAGTAATTCGCTGTATACGAGAGAGAAAAGACGGCGCGGCGGGGTGAAAACATTTCCCCCGCCGCCGCGGGCTCTTATGAAAAACACAGTCGGGTGGGTATAATCAGGCATCTATCATACAGGAGGTATTTTTTATGAGCTTAGTCCCTTACGTTGTGGAGCAGACCAACCGCGGTGAGCGTTCCTATGACATTTTCTCCCGATTGCTCAACGACCGTATCGTATTCCTGGGCGAAGAGGTGAATGATACCACCGCCAGCCTCGTCGTGGCACAGCTTCTCTATCTCGAGGCGCAGGACCCCGACAAGGATATTCAGATGTATATCAACAGCCCCGGCGGCAGCGTGACCGCCGGTATGGCCATTTATGACACCATGCAGTACATTAAGTGCGACGTGTCCACCATCTGCATCGGCATGGCCGCCAGCATGGGTGCGTTCCTGCTGTCCAGCGGTGCCAAGGGAAAGCGCATCGCGCTGCCCAACGCGGAGATCATGATCCACCAGCCCTCCGCTGGTACCCAGGGCAAGGTCACGGATATGGAGATCGATGTGGAGCATTTCCTGAAGATCAAGCAGCGCCTGAACAAGATCATGGCGGAGAATACCGGCAAGACGCCGGAGCAGATCAAGACGGATTCCGAGCGCGACAACTGGATGATCGCGGAGGAGGCCCGGGAATACGGCCTGGTGGATAAGGTCATTTATAAGAGGTAAAAACGAATGGCAGAAGATAAGAAGGCCCTGCGCTGCTCGTTCTGCGGCAAGCCGGAGAGTCAGGTCCATCGCATGATTCAGGGTCCCGGTGTCCGAATTTGCGACGAGTGCGTCCAGCTGTGCATGGATATCCTGAACGACGGCTACACCGCGGGCGCCGACGGTATAGACAGCATGGACGAGCTGCCTACGCCCAAGGAGATACACGACGTGCTGGACCAGTATGTTATCGGGCAGGAGGCAGCCAAGGTGGCGCTGTCCGTGTCGGTGTACAACCACTACAAGCGCATTTATTTCGGCGGCGACGAGGATGTGGAGCTGCAGAAAAGCAATATCCTGATGATCGGTCCTACCGGCTCCGGCAAGACGCTGTTTGCCCAGACGCTGGCGCGGGTGCTGAAGGTCCCCTTTGCCATTGCCGATGCCACCACACTGACCGAGGCCGGCTATGTGGGTGACGACGTAGAGAATATACTGCTGCGCCTTTTGCAGGCGGCGGATTTCGACGTAGAGCTGGCCGAGCGGGGCATCATCTACGTGGATGAGATCGACAAGATCGCTCGGAAGAGCGAGAATACGTCCATCACACGCGATGTGTCCGGCGAGGGCGTGCAGCAGGCGCTGCTGAAGATATTGGAGGGCACTGTTGCCAATGTGCCGCCCCAGGGCGGGCGCAAGCACCCCCATCAGGAGTTCATCCAGCTGGATACCAGCAACATCCTGTTTATCTGCGGCGGCGCCTTCGACGGTCTGGAAAAGATCATCGAGGACCGCGTGGGCAAGCGCAGCATGGGCTTTGAGAATGCGGTGCAGAGCAAAAAAGAGCGCCATACCGGCGAACTGTTCCAGCAGGTCCAGCCCCACGATCTGCTGAAGTTTGGCATCATCCCCGAGTTGGTAGGCCGTATGCCGGTCATCACCGCCCTGCAGGGGCTGACCCGGGAGGATCTGGTGCGTATCCTCACCGAGCCGAAGAACGCGCTGGTGAAGCAGTACCAGAAGCTGCTCAGCTACGATGGCGTGGAGCTGCATTTCGATCAGGACGCGCTGGAGGCGGTGGCGGACACCGCGCTGGCACGGAACATCGGCGCACGTGGTCTGCGGGCGGTGATGGAGGGACTGCTGACCAAGGTCATGTACGATGTGCCCTCTGACCCCACCATCAGCGATGTGACCATCACAAAGGCGTGTGTGGACGGGGATGCTGAGCCCACGGTGCTGCACGACCCGGAAAAGGTGGCGCAGCGCGCTAAATTCAAGACCGGCACGGCGGAGAAGACCTCCACCGCCCCGGCGTCTTAACAGAGACTCAGACTGCCGGAAAAGCCAAGGCTTTTCCGGCAGTTCGGATACTACCCTTTTCCCAACGCCCGCCGTCCGGCGGGAGAAAGGAGGCAACTATGGAAACGATCACCCGGAACATTCCGGTGCTGGCACTGCGCGGCCTGACGGCTTTCCCCGGGCAGACGGTGTCCTTTGACGCGGAGCGCGATATCTCCATCTTCGCTCTGGACAACGCCATGGAGAATGACCGCCGGCTGCTGGCGATGACGCAGAAGGACCTGTCCACGGCGGAGCCGGGAGAGGAGGATCTGTACACCATCGGCACGGTGTGTCATATTTTGCAGATCATCAAGACCTCGGACACTACGGTGCGTGTCATCGCGGAGGGTGAGAGCCGGGCGCGGCTGCACCGCCTGTGGCAGAAAAAACCGTTTTTGCAGGCCCAGGCCGAGCTGCTGCCCGAGATGGCGGCCCGCCATACGGCCCGCAGCGAGGCGCTGATACGCCGAACCTATGTGCTCTTCGGTGAATACCGCGAGCTGGCCAACGGCATCGGCGAAGACTTCGCCGCTGCGGTGCTGGATTGCAGTGATACCGGCCGTCTGGCAGACCTGATCGCCCAGAATATCACCCTGCGGCACCAGGACCGCCAGCGGGTGCTGGAGGAGCTGCACCCGGATAAGCGTCTGCGTATCGTCAACGATATCCTGACCCATGAGGTGGATGTCATCTCACTGGAGAGCGAGATGGAGCAGAAGGTGCGCCGCCGCGTGGCCCAGGTGCAGAAGGACATGATCCTGCGGGAGCAGGTGAAGGTATTGCAGCACGAGTTGGGGGATGACGGCGACGAGGAACTGGAGGAGTACGCCGCCAGGATACAGGCGGCGGACCTGCCGGAGGAGATACATACCAAGCTGACAAAAGAGGTGGAGCGCCTGGGCAAGCAGCCCTTCGGCAGCGCCGAGGCCTCGGTGATACGCAACTATCTGGATGTGTGCCTGGAGCTGCCCTGGCACAAATTCACCCGGGAGAGGGCGGATGTGGCGCAGGCCCGAAAGATACTGGACAAGGACCACTACGGCCTGGATAAGGTCAAGCAGCGCATTTTGGAGTTTATCGCCGTGCGGCAGCTGAACCCGGACGCCAAGGGCAGGATCCTCTGCCTGGTGGGGCCTCCCGGCGTGGGAAAGACCTCCGTGGCCATGTCCGTGGCCAAGGCCATGAACCGCAAGTGCGCCCGGCTGAGTCTGGGCGGTGTGCGGGACGAGGCGGATATCCGCGGCCACCGCAAGACGTATATCGGCGCTATGCCCGGCCGCATTATCGAGGCCCTGACCCGCGCCGGTACCATGAACCCTCTGCTGGTGCTGGATGAGATCGACAAGCTGGCCAGCGATATGCGGGGCGACCCGGCTTCGGCCCTGCTGGAGGTGCTGGACAGCGAGCAGAACGGGGCTTTCCGCGACCACTTCATCGAGCTGCCCGTGGACCTGAGCCGCGTGATGTTCATTACTACCGCCAACACCACGTCCACCATACCCCGTCCGCTGCTCGACCGCATGGAGGTCATCGAGCTGGGCAGCTACACCGACGAGGAAAAGCTGCACATCGCCCGGGAGCATCTGCTGCCCAAGCAGCTGAAGGAGAACGGCATCCGCCGCGGCCAGCTGCGCCTGGACGATGAAGCCCTGCGGGCCATCATTACCGACTATACCAAGGAGTCCGGCGTCCGCACGCTGGAGCGCCAGCTGGGCAAGCTGTGCCGCCGCGCCGCCATGCGTTTGGTGGAAACAGCCGTAAAGCGCATAGACATTACAGCTAAGAACCTGCGTGAATTCCTGGATACGCCGCCCTATGCCGAGGATACCCGCAGCAAGATCGACCAGATCGGTGTGGTCAACGGCCTGGCGTGGACCGAGGTTGGCGGCGAGCTGTTAGAGGTGGAGGCTGGCGTGATGGACGGCACCGGCAAGCTGGAGCTCACCGGCAATCTGGGCCAGGTGATGCAGGAGTCCGTGAAGGCGGCCTATACCTGCCTGAGGAGCCGTGCCGCCGAGCTGGGCATTGCCCCGGATTTCTATAAGACCAAGGACATTCATGTTCACTTTCCGGAGGGTGCGGTGCCCAAGGACGGCCCCTCCGCCGGCATCGCTATCGCCACGGCTATGCTGTCGGCCCTGACGGGCCGCGCCGTGCGCCATGACGTGGCTATGACCGGCGAGGTGACGCTGCGGGGCCGCGTGCTGCCCATCGGCGGTCTGCGGGAGAAGACCATGGCCGCCAAGCGCAGCGGCATCCGGACCGTCATCATTCCCCGGGAAAACGAGAAGGATCTGGCGGACATCGATCCCGCCGTACAGGGGGCGCTGCGCTTTATCACTGCCGAGACGGTGGACGCCGTGTTTGCCCATGCACTGACCCTGCCGAAAAAAGAGGCGGCGGTGGAGCATCTGGCGGTGATGGGCAGTCCGGCTATGCAGGAGGTGCGTCATGGCGATCAACTTTAATAAGGCGGAGTTCGTGCTCTCGGCCGTAAGAGCGGAGACATTCATCCGCGACGGAAAGCCCCAGGTCACCTTCGCGGGGCGCAGCAACGTGGGCAAGTCCTCCGTCATTAACCGGCTGCTGGGCCGCAAGAATTTCGCCCGGGTGGGCGCTACCCCCGGCAAGACCAGCCAGATCAACTATTTTGACATCGACGGCAGGCTATACTTCACCGACCTGCCCGGCTACGGCTATGCCAAGGTCGCCAAGGAGGAGCGCGACCGCTGGGGCCGCCTGATGGAGCGTTACTTCGCCGAGGAGGGGCTCATTACCCTGGGCGTGCTGATCGTGGATGCGCGGCACAAGCCCACCGCCGATGACGTGACCATGTGCGACTGGTTCAAGGGCACCGGCTGCCCGGTCATCGTTGTAGCCAACAAGCTGGACAAGCTGAAAAAGAGCGAGATCGAGCCAAATCTGACCCTGATCCGCCAGACACTGACCCTGCCGGAGGAGGCGCTGCTGATCCCCTTTTCCGCCGAGAAGGGCACCGGCAAAACGGAGCTCCTGGCAGCCATCAGCGAGATATGCGCCAAATAAAGCAAAACCTCCGGCTCAGCCGGAGGTTTTGCACTTTGCACGGGGGAGGCGGGGAGATCGTTTCCGTTACTTTCGCGGATGTACGAATTCCGCCAGCATGGCACTGCTCAGCATCATAGCCGCGTCCAGCCAGCGGGCGGCGTCAGCGTTTCGCCCAGCAGCAGCACGGAGAAAAACACGGCGCTCCGTGTACCGCCGGCAACGCCGTTGAGTATCACCACGCCGTTCAGGCCGAACAGCAGCAGGGGCGAGAGGTATTTCACATATGGGTATCTTGTGTGCCATAGTGCGGCGCTCCTCTTAGAAAATCGTGGTTTTCGCAAATTGACATTATCATAATACGGTGTTATCCTTGCGTAAAGAGAAAAGTATGCGATCGGGATCCGGCGGCGGAACACTTTTTGCCACTGTGCGCTCACCAAATGAAATGATAAAAAATTTTCAGAGATAAAGAAAGATTTTCAGGAAAAATGCGAAAAAGGACTGTTAACTGTCCTAAACGTATGGTATAATCCAAGGTGAACAAGCAAGCAACGCGCCGCCGGCGGCGGACGCGGTGACATTTCAAACAGGAGGTTTTGCAAATGGAAACTTACGGACTGGAAAAGCTGGGTATCATCAACGCCAAGGCGGTCTATCGTAATCTGACCCCCGCACAGCTGACCGAGCACGCGCTTTGCCGCGGCGAGGGTACGCTGTCCAACACCGGCGCCCTGGTGGTCAAGACCGGGAAATACACCGGCCGCAGCGCCAACGACAAGTTTATCGTGGACACCCCTGCCGTCCATGACGACATCGCCTGGGGCAAGGTGAACCGTCCTATCGAGAAGGCCAAGTTCGATGCCATCCGCGCCAAGGTCATCGCCTATCTGCAGGGCAAGGAGATCTTTATCTTTGACGGCTTTGCCGGCGCCGATCCCAAGTACACCAAGGCCTTCCGCATCGTCAACGAGCTGGCCAGCCAGAATCTCTTTATCCACCAGCTCCTGCGCCGCCCCACGGCCGAGCAGCTGAAGGATTTTAAGGAGGACTATACCATCATCGCCGCCCCCGGCTTCAAGTGCATCCCAGAGATCGACGGCACCCGCAGCGAGGCCGCCATTCTGGTGGACTACGAGGCCCACGAGGTGGTGATCTGCGGCACCCAGTACGCCGGCGAGATCAAGAAGTCCGTCTTCTCCGTGATGAACTATGTGCTGCCCAAGCAGGGCGTGTTCCCCATGCACTGCTCCGCCAACATCGGCAAGAACGGCGACAGCGCCGTGTTCTTCGGCCTGTCCGGCACCGGCAAGACCACGCTGTCCGCCGATCCCAACCGTATGCTCATCGGCGATGACGAGCACGGTTGGGCGGACGACTCCGTCTTCAACTTCGAGGGCGGCTGCTACGCCAAGTGCATCAACCTGAGCCCCGAGGGTGAGCCGGAGATCTACAATGCCATCAAGTTCGGCGCGCTGGTAGAGAACGTGGTCATGGATCCCGACACCCGTGAGTTCGACTTCGACGACGACTCCCTGGCCGTCAACTCCCGCGTGGGCTATCCCGTGGAGTATATCCCCAACGCCGAGCTGTCCGGCATGAGCCCCAGCGTTCCCAAGACGGTCATCTTCCTGACCGCCGATGCCTACGGTGTGCTGCCCCCCATCAGCAAGCTGGATAAGAACCAGGCCATGTACTACTTCGTCTCCGGCTTCACCTCCAAGGTAGCCGGCACGGAGATCGGCGTCACCGAGCCTGTGCCTACCTTCTCCACCTGCTTCGGCGAGCCCTTCCTGCCCCTGGATCCCTCCGTATACGCCGCCATGCTGGCGGACAAGGTGGAAAAGTCCGGCGCAAAGGTCTATCTGGTGAACACCGGCTGGAACGGCACCGGCAAGCGCATGAAGCTCAGCTACACCCGCGCTATGGTCACCGCCGCCCTCACCGGTGAGATCGAGAAGAGTGTGTTCGTCACCGATCCTACCTTCGGCGTGCAAGTGCCTACCAGTATCGAGGGCGTGCCCAGTGAGCTGCTGATCCCCGAGAACACCTGGGAGGACAAGGCGGCCTATCAGGCGAGCTGCAAGAAGCTGGCCGCCAGCTTTGTGGAGAACTTCAAGAAGTACACCCACATGAGCGACGAGGTCGTGGCTGCCGGCCCCAAGGCGTAAGTACGCTATCGACAAAGGCACCCTGCGAGGGTGCCTTTGCTTTGCTAAAAAAATTCCCCGACATCGTCGGGGAATTTTTTTAAGTAACTTTAAGGTGCATTTCAGCTACCTGCGCTATGCTTATCTCACAGCAGAGGAACGCTTACTTCTTCAGCGCGTTCACAGCCGCACGCAGGGCGTCCACGTGCTCCTGCTTTGTGGCCCAGCTGGCGCAGAAGCGCACGCCGGAGTGCGTCTCGTCCACACGCTCCCAGTACTCATAGCCGAAGTTCTTGCCGAGAATGGCCAGCTCGTCATCCGGCATGATGGGGTACTGCTGGTTGGTGGGGGAGTCGAACAGCAGGGGATAGCCCGCGGAGACGAAAATGTCCCGGATCTGATGAGCCATCTCGATGGCGTGGCGGGAGATCTTGAAATACAGGTCGTCGGTGAACAGCGCGTCGAACTGAACGCCCAGCAGCCGGCCCTTGGCCATGCGGCCGCCCCGCTGCTTCATAATAAAGCGGAAATCCTTTTTCAGATTTTCGTTCATGATGACAACGGCTTCGCCGAACAGGGCGCCCACCTTGGTGCCACCGATGTAGAACACATCGCACAGCCGCGCGATCTCTGGCAGCGTCATGTCGCTCTCCTCTGCCATCAGGCCATAGCCCAGCCGTGCGCCGTCAATGAACAGCGGCAGGCCGTACCGGCGGCAGGTGTCATACAGCGCCGTCAGCTCCGCCTTGGTATACAGCGTGCCGCCCTCAGTGGGGTGGGAGATGTACACCATACCGGGCTGGACGATGTGCTCCGTGGACTCATCGTTTCTGTGCCACTCCACATAGTCCTGCACCTGCTGCGCAGTGATCTTGCCGTTGGTGGTGGGCAGGGTGATGACCTTATGGCCCGTGGATTCGATGGCACCGGCCTCATGGCAGTTGATGTGACCGCTGACGGCGGAAATCACGCCCTGCCAGGGCCGCAGGATCGAGGCGATGACGGTGGTGTTGGTCTGGGTGCCGCCCACCAGAAAATGCACGTCGGCCTCCGGGGCCTGGCAGGCGGTCTTGATCTTCTCACGCGCCGCCTCACAGTACTCGTCCTCGCCGTAGCCAACGGTCTGTACCATGTTCGTCTCGGCCAGCCTGACCATGATAGAGGGGTGCGCGCCCTCCAGATAATCACTGTTGAAATAGATCATTGTGGTTCTCCTTTATCTTTTTGATGGAACGGAGCCGGCGGCTCCACCGTCTATACGGCAGCCAACATTTCTATTGTAATCCCTGGTTTCTCAGAAGTAAAGAGAAACTGTTACAATTTCATTACATCTTGTCTATATCCCTTGCACTGAACGAAAAAACCTGTTACAATACCCAACGATAAGGAGGCGTGTACCCATGAACGATGCACCCAAGAGGAGATCCCGTGTGCAGCAGGAGCAGCCGGTCGAGCGTACCGGCAGTCGCCGCAGCAGAAGGAGCCGCGGCGGCAGAAAGAACGGAAAAGCCCTGTATTACGCCGTTTTGGTGATCCTGGTGGGCGTGCTGGTGTTCTCGTCCGTCAAGATCATTTCGTATCTGAAGGAACAGAAGGACACCGAGAGGATCAACGACAATATCAATCAGGACTTCATCAGTCCGGACGATACCGCCGGCGATACCGATACCGACGGCGATGGCACCGACGGCGACAGCCAGGAGACGCAGAAGCCTGTCAAGAAGGATGAAGAGAGCATCAAGGTGGACTTCACCGCCATGCAGGCCAAGTACCCCGATGTGGTGGGCTATGTGTACAGCGCCAACACAACGCTGCAGCTGCCCATCGTGCAGTCTGCGGACGAGGGCGGCGAGTACTATCTGTACCGCGATATCGACGGCAAGGACAACAAGAACGGCACCGTCTTCCTGGATATCCGCTGCAACTCTGACTTCACCTCTCAGAACAACCTCATCTACGGCCACAATATGAAGACCGGCATGATGTTCGCGTCCCTGATGAACTACAAGAGCCAGAGCTATTACGAGGCGCATCCCTACTTCTATCTGTACACCCCCAACCAGACCTATAAGGTCAACCTGTTTGCCGGTTGTATTGTGGATCATGACGCCGATGTGTATGCCACCTCTCTCAGCGACAGCTATCTCCAGCAGTGTATCAACGAGTCCACCTTCAAGTCCGGTTCCGGTGTGCCCACGGGCAGCATCCTGACCCTGAGCACCTGCGACTACGATTTTGATAATGCCCGCTACGTCCTCATGGGCGAACTGATCCCCGTTAAAAATCCTGCCGACACCAGCAGCGAGGGTTAAAAAATGTCGTTATACGAAAAAGACCGCCGAAAGGCGGTCTTTTTTGCTCGCTACAGATAATGCTCTACTCCGTCAGCTCCAACACCACCGGACAGTGGTCGCTGCCGGTGATTTCCGGCCAGATATCCGCATTCTTTACCCGGGGCATCAGCCGTTCTGACACGATAAAGTAGTCAATACGCCACCCCGCGTTGTTCTCCCGTGCGTGAAAGCGGTAGCTCCACCAGGAGTACGCCCCGGTCCGCTTTGGATACAGCGCCCGGAACGTGTCCACGAACCCGCTGCTCAGCAGCTGCGTCATTTTGTCCCGTTCCTCGTCGGAGAAGCCTGGGTTCATCCGGTTGGACTGGGGATTTTTCAGGTCGATCTCCTGATGGGCCACGTTCAGGTCCCCGCAGTACACCACCGGCTTTTTGGCGTCCAGTTCCAAGAGGTATTCCCGCAGGTCGTCCTCCCACGCCATCCGGTAGTCCAGCCGTGCCAGCTGATCCTTGGAATTGGGCGTGTAGCAGCACACCAGAAAGAAATCCTCGTACTCCGCCGTGATGACCCGTCCCTCATGCCGGTGGATATCCTCGCCAAAGTCGTATGTCACCGCCAGCGGCTCCCGTCGGGTGAAAACAGCCGTGCCGGAATATCCGGCCTTGTCGGCGCTGTTCCAGAATCGGTGATAGCCCTCCAGCTCAAACTGTGCCTGCTCCGGCCGCATCTTCGTCTCCTGCAGACAGATGACATCCGCGTCCGCAAGGGCGCAGAAGGCCAGGAAACCTTTATTCAGACAGGCCCGCAGCCCGTTCACATTCCATGAGATCAGACGCATAGGTGTGTTCCTCCGCTGTTTTTCATCAGCATACCACAACTTTTGTCGTGGTACAACCAAAACCTCCGGCGAAGCCGGAGGTTTTGGCGTATTCGTAGTTTTTGGCCACCTTTGGGGTCGTATCATTCCCACTCCACCGTTGCCGGCGGCTTGGAGGTGATGTCATAGCAAATTCTGTTGATGTGCTTCACCTCACCCACGATCCGACCGGAGACCTTGTCCAGCAGCTCATAGGGCAGGCGGGACCAGGTGGCTGTCATAAAGTCCTGGCTCTGCACGGCCCGCAGCGCCAGCGTGTAGTCGTAGGTGCGCTCGTCGCCCATGACGCCCACGCTCCGCAGATCGGTCAGCACTGCGAAGAACTGGCTGGTGGTGCGGTCCAGACCGGCCAGCTTCATCTCCTCCCGGAAGATGGCGTCCGCCTCCCGCAGAATGGTCAGCTTTTCCTCGGTGATATCGCCGATAACGCGGATGGCCAGACCGGGACCAGGGAAGGGCTGCCGCCACACCAGCTCGTCCGGCAGACCCAGCTCAGTGCCCAGCTTCCGTACCTCATCCTTGAACAGCCGCCGCAGCGGCTCCACGATCTCCTTGAAATCCACGCAGTCCGGCAGGCCCCCCACGTTATGGTGGCTCTTGATGACCACGCTCTCTCCGCCCAGGCCGGACTCCACCACATCGGGATAGATGGTACCCTGAGCCAAGAAGTCCACCGCGCCGATCTTCTTGGCCTCTTCCTCAAAGACCCGGATGAATTCCTCGCCGATGATCTTCCGCTTGTGCTCCGGCTCGGTAACGCCCGCCAGCTTGCTCAGGAAGCGCGGTCCCGCGTTGACGCGGCGCACATCCACGTGGAACTGATGCTTCATCACCTGCTCCACCTGGTCGCCCTCGTCTTTTCGCAGCAGTCCGTGGTCCACGAAAATGCACGTCAGCTGATCGCCAACCGCCCGCTGCAAAAGCGCTGCCGCCACCGAACTGTCCACGCCGCCGGACAGTGCCAGAAGCACGCGGCCGTCGCCGATCTGCCGCCGGCACTCCGCCACGGCTTCGTCCAGATAGGACGCCATGGTCCACTCGGCGCTGAAGCCGCATACCTTGTACAGGAAGTTTTCCAGCACCTGCATACCGTACTCCGTGTGCTGCACCTCCGGGTGGAACTGCACGCCATACAGCTTCCGATCCGCGTTTTCCACAGCGGCGAAGCCGCAGCCGTCGGTGGTCGCGATGACCTTAAAGCCCGGGGCGATACGCTCCACCTCCACGCCGTGGCTCATCCAGCACACGGACGTCTCGGGCACGCCCTCGAACAGGGGGGAGGCACCGTGGGTCAGCTGGATCTTGCCGTACTCCCGCGTCTCCGCCTTGCGGCACTGACCGCCCAGCAGCTGCATCATCAGCTGCTGTCCGTAGCAGATGCCCAGCACGGGGATGCCCATTTCAAACAGCGCTCTGTCCACCATGGGGGCGTTGGGCTCGAACACGGTGGCGGGGCCGCCGGTGAGGATCAGCGCATCTGGCCCAAAGGCGCGGATATCCGCCATGCTCAGCCGATAGGACTTGATCTCGCAGTATACGCCGCACTCACGGACACGCCGTGCCACCAGCAGGTTATACTGCCCGCCGAAATCCAGAACCAGCACCTTTTTCATGTCAGTCGTCCTCCCGGAAGCGGATCACGCCGTTCTCGGCGCTGTCGATAACGGCCAGGGATTTGATGGGATAGCCCTCCCGGCGCAGGCTGTCGCCGCCGTCCTGAAAGCCCTTCTCCACCGCCACGCCGATGCCCGCCAGCTGCGCGCCGGCCTTGTTCACGATGTCGATCAGGCCGCGCATGGCGTAGCCCTTGGCCATGAAGTCGTCAATGATGAGAACCTTGTCGTCCTTGGTGATCCAGTCCTGGCTCACCAGCAGTGTGACCTTTTTCTTGTAGGTGTAAGAAAAAATATCACTCTGGTACAGACCGCCCTCGATGTTGTCGCTCTTGGCCTTCTTGGCAAAGACCATGGGTACACCATACCGTTCGGCGCAGATCGTCGCCAGCGCAATACCGCTGGCCTCTGCCGTAAGCACCATCGTGATATTTTTTACGTCAAAATACTTGGCAAACTCGTCCGCCAGATCCCGCATCAGCGCCGTGTCGACGCGATGGTTCAAAAAACCGTCCACCTTGATGATGTTACCGGGCAGGACGCGGCCCTCCCGCAGGATACGCTCCTTCAGCTGCTGCATGACCACCACTTCCTCTCGTGAGATATAGTACACCTACTATACCTGATTTCGCAGGGAAAAGCGACAGGGAAAAACGGAGAACTATTTAGGCGTGTTTTGCTGTTTTTTGTGGGTTTTACCGGAGCGAAAAGCCCTGCTCATAGCTTGGATAAGCTGTCCTTGACAAAGTCCGTGAACCGCTCCGCGGCAGCGGACTGGGGCACATCGCTCAGCAGGCACATATCCACACTGCGGGCCGGTATCTCAAAGGAGGTCTTCAGCTTTTTCAACCGTCCGCTGTCCAGCTCCTTCCGGACGAACTCCTCCGTCACGCCGGCCACACCGAAGCCGATGGCCGCCAGGTCCACCAGCAGGCTCCGGGCGCCCAGCTCGATCTCCGGGTTCAGCTTCAGCCCGTTCTGCAAAAAGAACCGTTCCAGATACAAACGGCTGGAGGCCTTGCGCTCCAGCAGGATCAGCGGGAATGCCGCGATTTCTTCCATGGAATGTATGTGGTCAAAATCGCAGTCATAATTCGGCGCGGCGACAAAGAGCTGGTGTGTGTCGAAGCAGTGCCGGACGGAATACGCGTCCTTGTCCTTCGGCTCGCTGGCAAACGCGATGTCGACCTGACCGGCGTGCAGATAGTCGAGCACCATCTGGCTCGTACCGTTCAGGATACGGATCTGGATGGCGGGATAGTTCTGGTGGAATGCCTCAAGGCGCGAAA
>OLYI01000463.1_pt1 | contig 14962 bp, 12 predicted proteins | sample 1644251 | NCBI WGS metagenome assembly OLYI01 (sample SAMEA103958140, study PRJEB25191) | human gut metagenome | biome: human-associated habitat [ENVO:00009003]; feature: intestine environment [ENVO:2100002]; material: feces | place: Germany | collected 2013/2015 | reverse complement strand
GACTCGAACCTGTGACCTCATGCGTGTGAAGCATGCGCTCTAACCAGCTGAGCTAAGCCTCCATAGCTGGAACACGTTGGATTATACCCGATAATGTGCTGTTTGTCAAGACCTTTTTTCGGGGCTCATAGGAGCCCCGAAAAAAGGGAGAAAATCAACCGTTCAGCATTTCCTTGGCGACCTGCTCGATGTGCTCTGCGCTGAGGCCGAACTGCTTCAGCAGAGCGGCGGCGGGGCCGGAGTGGCCGAATTCATCGTTGACGCCGATGCGGCGGAGCCTGGTGGGGCACTTTTCGCTGAGCAGCGCAGCCACGGCCTCGCCCAGGCCGCCGATGATGCTGTGCTCCTCACAGGTGATGACCTTGCCGCACTCGCGGGCAGCCTTCAGGACGATTTCCTCATCCAGGGGCTTAATGGTGCAGATGTTGATGACCCGGGCATGGATTCCCTGGGTCTTCAGGCTTTCAGCAGCCATCAGGGCCTCGTTGACCATCAGGCCGGTGGCAATGATGGCGACATCGCTGCCCTCGGTGAGCTGCTCGCCCTTGCCGATCTCAAAGTTGAAGTGCTCTGCATCGTGGAACACAGGCACGGCCAGACGGCCCAGGCGGATATACACAGGGCCCTCATAGGCATATGCGGCCTTCACGGCGGCCTTGGCCTCCACATCGTCGCTGGGGCACATGACCACCATGCCGGGGACGGACCGCATCAGGGCGAAGTCCTCGCAGCACTGGTGGCTGGCGCCGTCCTCGCCCACGGAGATGCCGCCGTGGGTAGCGGCTACCTTCACATTCAGGTGGGGGTAGCCCACGGAGTTGCGGATCTGCTCAAAGGCACGTCCGGCGGCGAACATGGCAAAGCTGCTGGCAAAGGGTACCAGACCCATGGTGGAAAGACCGGCAGCCACGCCGATCATATTGCACTCGGCAATGCCGCAGTTGAAATGGCGGTCGGGGTAGGCCTTCTTAAAAATCCCGGTTTTGGTAGCACCTGCCAGGTCCGCGTCCAAAACCACCAGGTTGTCTGCGCCGCCCTGCGCCAGCTCTACCAGGGCATTGCCATAGCTGTCCCGGGTGGCGATTTTCTTCACTTCGCTCATTTCGCTGCCTCCAGTTCCGCCATGGCTGCATTCAGCTCGCCCATAGCCTGCTTGTACTCTTCGTCATTGGGGGCCTTGCCGTGCCAGCCCACCTGGTTTTCCATAAAGCTGACGCCCTTGCCCTTGGTGGTGTGCATGAGGATGCAGGTGGGCTTATCGGTGCAGGCGTGGAATTCGGCAAAGGCCTTCTCGATCTCGTCAAAATCGTGGCCGTTGATCTCCACCACATGGAAGCCGAAGGCTCTGGCCTTCTCGTCCACGGGAGCGGTATTCATAACGTCACAGGTCCGGCCGTCGATCTGCAGGCCGTTCAGGTCCACGATCATGCAGAAGTTGTCCAGATGATAGTGGGCGGCGAACAGCATGGCCTCCCACACCTCGCCCTCGGCGATCTCGCCGTCACCCAGCAGCGTATAGACATTGATGTCCTTGCCCAGGTACTTGGCGCCCTTGGCCATACCCGCAGCGGCGGAGATGCCCTGGCCCAGAGAGCCGGTGGACATATCCACGCCGGGAACGGTATTCATGTTGGGATGGCCCTGGAGGTAGCTGTCGATATGCCGCAGGGTGGGCAGGTCCTCCACAGGGAAGAAGCCCCGGTAGGCCAGCGCGGCATACAGGCCCGGAGCGGTATGGCCCTTGGACAGCACGAAGCGGTCCCGGTCCGGCCAACGGGGGTTCTTGGGGTCTACCCGCAGCTCCTTATTATAAAGGTATGCAAACATCTCCGCGGCGGACAGGCTTCCGCCGGGGTGACCGGCCTTGGCCCCATGGGTAGATTCAATGATCCCCATGCGGACCTGGCAGGCTTTTTTCTTCAGATCAAGTTTCAGTTCTTCTGTCAAGAAACGCACCTTCCATCCCTTAATTCATTTTCTGCGCCAGGGGGTGTCCCCATAGCATTTCAGGGTAAGTATACCACAAAGAAAGCGTTATTGCTACAGTGATTCCGTTTTTTTGTAAAATTTTCACCCTTTGAACAAAATTCCCCTCTGTATGCCCATCCCGATTTTGCAGGCGGCCGCTTTATGCACATTTCCCCCGGGCGCGCGGTGCGTCCCGGGGGGAGGATTTGGGGAATATGGAATTACAGGGTATGCTCCGCTCTGGCTGCGTCAAACTCCGCGCAGACGCTTTCGTCCGGGGCCTTGGTCAGCAGGCTGACAACAACGATCACCAGCAGCCCCACCAGGAAAGCAGGCAGCAGCTCATAGATGCCGAAGATGCCGCCCAGGGGCTTGATCAGGTACTTCCAGAGGAAGACCATAACGCCCCCCGCCGCCATGCCGGAGACGGCACCAGCAAAGGTGGTGCGTTTCCAATACAGGGCACAGATCACCAGGGGGCCGAAGCCCGCGCCAAAGCCCGCCCAGGCAAAGGAGACGATGCCGAAAATGGAACTGTTGGGGTCTTTTGCAATGAAAATGCCCAGAATGGCAATGGCGATGACGGTGAGCCGGGCTGCCAGCATACTCTGTTTCTGGCTGAGCTTGAAGCGGAAGGCCTCCTGCAGCAGGTTCTGGGACACGCTGGAGGATGCCGCCAGCAGCTGGGAATCCGCCGTGGACATGGTGCTGGCCAGAATGCCCGCCAGGATGAGACCGGCCATCAGTGCCGGGAAAATGCCGCCCTTGGCCAAAAGCTCTGCGATGCGGATGATGACGGTCTCCGTATTGGAGCCCTCCAGAGGGGCAATGGCCCCAATGCCGGACAGAGCCTTGCCCACGATGCCGATGAGTACGGCCAGGGCCATGGCAACGGTGACCCAGACAGAGGCCACCCGGCGGCTCAGCTTCAGCTTCTTCTCGTCGCCGATGGCCATGAACCGCAGCAGGATGTGGGGCATTCCGAAGTAGCCCAGGCCCCAGGCCAGGGTGGAGACAATGGTGAGGAAGCTGTAGGGGGCGGCGGAATTGGTGCCGACGGCGTAGGTCTCGGTCAGGGACAGGTAGCCGGGCAGGGCTCTGGCATTTTCCAGAACGGCCCCCATGCCCCTGGCCTGGACAGTGGCATAGACCAGCACAAAGAGGATGGCAGCAGTCATGATGATGCTCTGGACCAGATCCGTAATGGAAGCAGCCAGGAAGCCCCCCGCTGCGGTGTAGCCCACAATGACCACGGCGGACACCAGCATGGCCGTCATATAGTCGATGCCGAAGAGGCTGGAAAACAGCTTGCCGCAGGCTGCGAAGCCGGAGGCCGTATAGGGAATGAAGAAAATGATGATGGTCACAGCGGCCAGGGCGGAGAGGATGCTCTTTTCGTCATGGAACCGCCGGGAGAGGAACTGGGGGATGGTGTAGCTCTCAGTGATCTGGGTATAGCGCCGCAGGCGGCGGGCGGTGAAGAGCCAGTTGAAATAGGTCCCCAGCGCCAGGCCGATGGCCGTCCAGCCCACGTCAGCCGCGCCGGACAGGTAGGCCAGCCCCGGCAGGCCCATGAGCAGGTAGCTGGACATATCGGATGCCTCGGCACTCATTGCGGTCACCAATGGTCCCAGGGTGCGTCCGCCCAGATAGAAGTCGGCGGTGGAGGAATTTTTCTTGGCATAGTGTGCGCCAATCCAGAGCATACCCAGCAGGTATACAAGGATCGTCACGGTGATGCAAACGGTCGAGGTCATAATGCTCATCCTTTCTCTTTTCTTTCGGTGTTGACTTTTGGATGAGCGGATTGTATCATGAGCTCAAGCATTTGAAAAGCGAATGTTTCGCATAGAGTCCATAACAAAATCGAATGGAAGAAGGATGATGCCATGGAGATGAATATCCTGAAATACATGGCCTTTTTGAAGACCGTGGAGACAGGCAGCTTTACAAAAGCCGCCGAACTGCTGAACTATTCCCAGTCCGGCGTCAGCCGGATGATCAGCGACCTGGAGCGGGAGTGGCGCATCACCCTTCTGGAGCGGGACCGGAACGGCATCCGCCTGACCTCCGACGGCTCCCGGCTGCTGCCCTATGCCCAGAGCGTCTGCGCAGAATACCGGAAGCTCCGGATGGAGGTGGACGACCTCCACGGCGTGCAGTCCGGCATGATCCGCATCGGCACCTTCTCCAGCGGTGCCATTCACTGGGTGCCCAACATCATCAAGGCCTTCCAGAAGGACTATCCCGGGGTGGACTATGAGCTGCTGCTGGGGGACTACTCGGAAATTGAGGAGTGGATCGCCCAGGGCCGGGTAGACTGCGGCTTCCTGCGGCTGCCTACCCGGCCGGAATTCGATACCATCCCTTTGGGGCAGGACCGGCTTCTGGCCATTCTGCCGGAGGGACACCCGCTGGAAAGCTGCGACAAGGTCCCCATTGCCGCGCTGTGTGCAGAGCCCTTCATGCTGCTGGAAAAGGCCGCCCAGGCAGAGGTCTCCGAGGTCTTCGAGCGCAACGGCCTGAAACCCCGGGTGCACTTCACCACCTGGGATGACTATGCCATCATGGCCATGGTAGAAAGCGGCCTGGGGGTGAGTATGCTGACGGAAATGATTCTGAAGCGAACCCCCTTCCACATCGTCGCCAAGGAGCTGGATGTCCCCGCCTACCGGGAAACCGCCCTGGCCCTAAGAGACCGCAAAACCGCCTCCGTAGCGGTGAAGAAGTTTCTGGAGTATTTGCAGTATCGGTAAAAGCCTTCTAACCTTCCCCTCCGGAGAAGGTTAAACCATTTGCTTTCCCTTCCCCCTTATGCTATACTTGCCTTATTTGTTGGAACAATGCCGAAGAGAGGAAAAACATGGAAACAAAGGAATCAATTCTGCAAAGGGTCTTTGGCTATTCGGCCTTTCGGGGCGGGCAGGAGGCGCTGATTGATGCGCAGCTCCAGGGGCGGGATGCCTTTGGCATTATGCCCACCGGCGGCGGCAAGAGCCTGTGCTACCAGATTCCCGCCCTGCTGCTGGAGGGGGTCACGCTGGTGATCTCTCCCCTGATCTCCCTGATGCGGGACCAGGTCATGGCCCTGAAAAATGCCGGTGTGGCCGCAGCCTATATCAACAGCTCCCTGACCCCGGCCCAGATTCGGCTGGTCTACCGCAACATTCAGTCCGGAATGTACAAGATCATCTATGTGGCCCCGGAGCGGCTGCTGACCGACGGCTTTCTGGAGGCCATCCAGGCCCGGAAGGTCTCCCTGGTGACGGTGGACGAGGCCCACTGCATCTCCCAATGGGGCCAGGATTTTCGGCCCAGCTATCTGAAAATTGTGGATTTTCTGAACATTCTCACCCCACGGCCCGTGGTTTCCGCCTTTACCGCCACGGCGACGGAGACAGTGCGCCAGGACATCGCCCAGATTTTGCAGCTGCGCAATCCCCTGCGGGTGGTCACAGGCTTTGACCGGCCCAATCTCCGCTTTGAGGTCCAGCGGCCCAAGCAGAAGTTGCCCGCCCTTATCGATCTGGTGCAGCAGCGCCGGGACAAGGCGGGCATTGTCTACTGCGCCACCCGGAAGGCCGTGGAAGAGGTCTGCGAGAATTTGCAGCTGAACGGCATTGCCGCCACCCGGTACCACGCAGGTCTGCCCGATGAGGAGCGCCGGGATAACCAGGAGGATTTTCTCTACGACCGGAAAACCGTCATGGTGGCCACCAACGCCTTCGGCATGGGCATTGACAAGTCCAACGTCTCCTATGTCATTCACTACAATATGCCCCAAAGTCTGGAAAGCTACTACCAGGAGGCAGGCCGCGCCGGACGGGACGGTGCGGAGGCCGAGTGCATCCTGCTCTATGCTCCGGGGGATGTGCAGACCGCCAAATACCTGATCCAGCACCCCGCCCTTTCCGGGGAGCTTTCCCAGGAGGAGCTGGAGCAAAAGCAGCGGCTGGATCTGGAACGGCTGGACTTCATGGTCGGCTACTGCAAAACCCAGAGCTGCCTGCGGGGGTACATCCTGGACTATTTTGGCCAGGCCCACGAAAGTTTCTGCGGCAATTGCAGCAATTGCAGTACCGAAACGGAGGAACGGGACATCACCGATCAGGCCCGGATGATCCTCTCCTGCGTCCAGCGGATGAGCGCCAAGCTGGGCTACTCTCTGGGGCTCACCAGCGTGGTCCGCACCCTGCTGGGCAGCCGGGACAAGCGGCTGCTGCAGCTGGGACTGGACAAGCTGGGCTCCTATGGAATGCTGCGCAAGCTTGGAAAGGACGACCTCCGGGCCATGGCAGAAAATCTGGAATCCCAGGGGTATCTGGAAACAGACCCGGTCCACGGCGGCGTCAGCCTGACGCAGAAGGCCCAGGGGGTGCTCTTCGAGGGCAAGACCGTCTCCATGCGCCTGCCCAAGGCAGAGGCAAGCGCCCCGGTCAGCAGTCCCATCGGCGGGGGACAGGACCCCAATCTGCTGGCCATGCTCAAGCGGCTGCGCTGGAAAATTGCCATGCAGGAAAGCGTCCCCGCCTACATCATTTTCTCCAATGCAACCCTGGAGGACATGGCCCGCAAGGCCCCGACGACTCTGGAGGCCTTCGCCAAGGTCAACGGCGTGGGCAGCGTCAAGGTCAAGCGGTTCGGAGAGGTCTTTGTGGACGCCATCGCAGACTATCTCCAGGAGCACGGCGGGTAACCGTTGTTTGGAAAGGCCAAAACGGCACTGCAAAGCCGATGAAAGCTTGCACGCAGTAAGCGGCCTTTTTTATACCAAAGACGGATAACCTTGCTCCATAAATGCAAGCAGAAACACCTTCAAAGGTTTTTCGCGCTCATATCTTGGACGACCTGTGGCCTTGCAGTCCTTCCCTACAATGGGTTCGAGTCCCTGCCGCACCAAAAAAGAGAGCCCTGACGGGCAACTGTCCCTCGAGTACATTATGGTGTAAACGCCGTCCAGCCGGCGTTTACCAGCAGTCCACAGGACTGCTGATTGAATGGGTTCGAGTCCCTGCCGCACCAAAAAAGAGAGCCCTGGCGGGCTCTCTTTTTTGGTGCGGGCAACAGGACTCGAACCTGCACGCGTTGGCAGTGGAACCTAAATCCACCGAGTCTACCAATTCCACCATGCCCGCAGATCTGCCTTTCGCAGCAGGGATATCCTAACACAAAGCAAGCCGTTTGTCAATGCAGGTTGGCGCGGCTTTGCTTTCCGGCGGCCTTGGCCTGGTAAAGGGCCTTGTCTGCGGCCTGGATCAGGGCGGGGATAGAGGTATGCTCCGGGCTGCCCTTCTGGCGGGCCAGGGCCTTGTCCAGGTGCTGCAAAAGCCGGGAGCGGTTATTGATCTGGGTCAGCGGGTCAATGGTGATCCGGCTCTGCTGGATATTGATGAACACCTGCACCAGCGCAACGGTGCAGCCCATGCACAGAATGGAAAGGCCCGTGTGGAAAGACTGGATAAGGCCCGCAATCAGGGGGCAAACCACAAAGGAGGCCACGGCGGAATAGGCGCGGCGGCGCGCAAAATTGCTCTTTCGGAACATCCCCGCAAGGGCCTTCACGCCAATGACCAGAAGATAGCCATAGCTCATCAGGGCCATGAGCACATAGGCCGGTCCCTTGATGTAGCGGCCGTCGGAGCTGATATAGAAAAGGAAGCCGTATTGGAGGGTCAGTGGCAGGCAGAACGAATTATTGATAAGGTAGCTCAGGGCATACATATTGGGCACAATCCTCCTATGCGCCGATTGCCCTTTTACTATAACACATCGTTTACCGAAAAGATATCTTTTTTATCAAATAACAGATTTTATTTTTGTATATTGAAGAATTCCTCACGCGGTTATCCCGAGAAAATAGTACCATCTATTGACTTTTTCCGTGATATGTGAGAAAATAGCGGCGTTAAATTTAGAAACAAGAGAGGCTTTTTTATGAAGCAATCCAGAACAAATACCTGCGGCGAGCTGCGGCTCGGGGACGCAGGCAAGAAAGTGACCATCGTCGGCTGGCTGGAAAATGTCCGGGAGGTTGGCTCCAACTTTGCCTTCCTGGTGCTGCGGGACTACTACGGCACCACCCAGGTGGTGGTGGAGACCGAGGACATGATGAAGCTGGTCAAGACCATCAATAAGGAATCCACCATCTCCGTCACCGGCACCGTCCGGGAGCGGGAGAGCAAGAATTCCAAGCTGCCCACCGGCGACATTGAGGTCGTGCCCGAGAAGATCGAGGTGCTGGGCAAGTGCTTCCACAACCAGCTGCCCTTTGAGATTAACAAGAGCCGGGATGCCGATGAGAACACCCGGCTGAAATACCGCTTCCTGGACCTGCGGAACCCCGCCGTCAAGTCCAACATCGTGCTCCGCTGCCAGGTGGTGGCCGAGCTGCGCAAGCGGATGACGGACCTGGGCTTCCTGGAGATCACCACCCCCATTCTGACCTCCTCCAGCCCCGAGGGCGCAAGAGACTATCTGGTTCCCGCCCGGAACCACCCCGGCAAGTTCTATGCCCTGCCCCAGGCGCCCCAGCAGTTCAAGCAGCTGCTGATGACCTCCGGCTTCGACAAGTATTTCCAGATTGCCCCCTGCTTCCGGGATGAGGACGCCCGGGCAGACCGCACCCCCGGCGAATTCTACCAGCTGGATATGGAGATGGCCTTCGCCTCTCAGGAGGACGTGCTGGAAACTTTGGAAACGGTTTTGCAGCCGGTTTACGAGAAGTTCGGCAAGTTTAAGCGGGTGGCCCAGGCTCCCTGGCGGCACATCCCCTACAACGAGGCCATGGAGCGCTACGGCTCCGACAAGCCCGACCTGCGGATCGACCTGGAGATCCAGGACATTTCTGCCATCGTTCAGGGCTGCGGCTTCGGCCCCTTCGAGGGTGCCACCGTCAAGGCCGTGGCTGTGGACAACTTCACCCAGGCCAGAAAGTGGATCGATAAGCTGCTGGCCGATGTAGAGGTCCAGACCGGCAATAAGGCCTGCTGGGTCAAGGTGGATGAGAATGGCGCTCTCACCGGCGGCATCTCCAAGTTCCTGGGCGACTGCGGCGAGGCTCTGAAGGAAAAGCTGGCCCTGAAGCCCGGCTCCTTCGTCTGCATGGCCGCCGGCAAGAAGGCCGCCGCCCAGAAGACCGCAGGCGTCATCCGTACCTTGCTTGGCAAGCGGGTGCCCGGCCACTTCGACGAGGAGCAGTACGCTCTGTGCTGGATTGTGGACTTCCCCATGTACGAGATCGGTGAGGAATCCGGCCAGCTGGAATTCTGCCACAACCCCTTCTCCATGCCCCAGGGCGGCCTGAAGGCCCTGGAAGAGGCTGAAGGCGATACCGAAAAGCTGCTGGCCATCAATGCCAACCAGTATGACCTGGTGTGCAACGGCTACGAGTGCGCTTCCGGCGCCGTCCGGAACCACGACCCCGAGATTATGGTCAAGGCCTTCGAGATGGTGGGCCTGGGCGAGGACGATGTCAAGGCCAAGTTCCCCGCCATGTACAACGCCTTCACCTACGGCGCCCCCCCTCATGCCGGTGCAGCCCCCGGCGTGGACCGGCTGATCATGATGCTCACCGGCGAGGAGAGCATCCGGGAGGTCATCACCTTCCCCATGAACAAGAACGCCCAGGACCTGATGATGGGCGCCCCCAGCACCGTCGACCAGAAGCAGCTGGACGATGTGCACATCGCCCTGGTAGAGGAGTAACTCCCATTCTCTCCGGATGCACCCGCACCCGGAGAGATTTTTTTGCCATTTGACTCTTTACAAATCCAGCTTTATCTGCTATAATAGCCAAGCACTTAAGGTGTATGCGCCAGTGGCTCAATGGATAGAGCATCGGATTCCGGTTCCGAGGGTTGGGGGTTCGAGTCCCTTCTGGCGTACCAAAAAGCAGGTCATCCCCAAAGGGGACGACCTGCTTTTTGATTGTGCCGGGAGAGACTCGAACAATTAAATGCGGCAGTCCGGTGGACTGCCGCCAAACGCCGGCTAGACGGCGTTTGCTCCATAATGTCCCGAGTCCCTTCTGGCGTACACCCGGATTCTTTCTCAGAAATTTGCTTCCAGCAGGCCCCGGAATGTCTCCTCGGTCAGAGGTTTGGAAGCGCTGATGGAATAGGCGTAGGTCCCGTCCGTCCAGGCGGCCAGGGAATAGCCCTCAGCGCCGCCCTTGAGCGTCACCGTGCATCCGGAAACATCCAGCGTCTTCACCTGGGAATAGACATTATAGTCCCCGGAATTGTCCCCGGTACCATGGGACTTTCGATAGCACAGGCTGTCGGTCTGCCCGAAATACTGAATCTCTGCCAGTTCCTCCCAATAGGAAACGTATTGCGTAACTTCAACATCAAAGGGAAGCCCTGTCAGTTCCTTCATTGGCACACCGGTCTTTTGGGACAAGGCCTCCAGAGATGCCACATTCTCAATCTGGGATGCACCCTGGGCACCCGGATTTTCCACCTGGGTCTGCTGCCGGGGCTTCCAGGCATACCAGCAGCACAGGACAATGGCCAGGCAGGCCGCCAGAGACATGAGCTGGCGCAATGCAGGGCGCTTCGGTTTCCGGGCCTGTTCCAGATTGCTCAGGACGCGCTGCCGCATTTCCGGCGTTACTTCCACCCGATCCATAATCTCTTCATACTTCAAAGTCGTAGGCCTCCTTCAAGACAGTTTTCAGCTTCTCCCGGCCTCTGCGCAGGTCAGAACGAACGGTGGAGGGATTTCTGCCCAGTAGTTTCGCGATCTCCTCTGTGGAATATCCCTCATAATAGTGCAGATGAATGACCTCCCTGAACTGCACCGGCAGCTCCTTCACGGCATCCCAGACAAAGGACAGGTCCTCCCTGCCCTCTTCCGCAAGCTCCTCGCCGAGCTCATCGGCAGAGCGAATGGCATTGTACTCGATACGGTTCTTGCTCAGGTTCGCCGCAGTCCGCAGAAGCCACGCCTTTTTGTGTTCCTCTCCGGCAAAGACGGGATTCGTCGTCAGAAGCTTCAGAAGGGTATCCTGCAAAATTTCTTCCGCATCGGACATATTGTGCAAATAGCTGTAGGCACAGCGCAGAATGGCATTCCCGTAGCGGTCCAGGGCCTCCGCCGCCAGCTGTCCCGCACGGTCATCAACGGCGGCCTTCTTTTTCTCCGGCGTAAACAGCCGGACCGCGAGCTGTGCCAGTCCGCGCAAACCCAGCCGAAGCCGCCACCCCATCGGGATGGGCATTGCGATGGTATCCATATTCAGCTTCCCCCCGTATCAAAATGAAATCAGCGAACATGGGTTGATATACTGTCCATTATAGGCAATTCCGAAATGGAGATGGTTTCCTGTTGCAATTCCGGTATTGCCCACATAGCCAATGAGCTGCCCACCGGAAACGGCATTTCCGGGTGACACCACATAGGTAGTCATATGCATATAGATGGAAGAATAGCCATCCCCATGGTTAATGGCAACAAAGTACCCGGCAGAGCCGGAATAGGCAGCCCGGGTCACTATACCGGCACGGCTTGCATAGATCGGCGTTCCCTTTGGCGCTGCCAGATCCACTCCCTGATGATAACTGGATGCACCGCTCGTTGGGGATTTTCGTAATCCAAAGGGACTGGACATATATTTATAGCTGCAAGGACGAAGCCATTCTCCTGTCGGCTTCGGGCTGTCATCATTCGGAGCCGTTGGTGCTGACGTGGTTTCCGGCGGCACCGTGGTATAGGTCTCCATGTATTTCAGCCACTCCTGATGCTTGGCAGCGTTGTATTCCTTTTCCGCCTTTGCAATTTCTTCCAGCAGAGATGTATCCTCCTGGCTCAGTTGCTCTTGAAGGGACTGGATCTCCTCGCCCTTTTCAATCAATTCCAGAATAATCGCATCGGCATCTGCCCTTTTCGCATCCAGCGCAGTCTGAACAGTATTTAAATCCTGCTGCGTCTGTTCGAGCTCGGATTCTTCTGCCGTCAAAGTATCTTGAGCATCGGTAATTTCCTTTGAAGTCTGCCTTAGCTCGGCCAGATGCCGACGGTCCGAAGCAGCAATTTCTTCAATCATGGTCAGACGATCCAGAAAATTTGAGAAGCTGTTTGCCTGAAACAGCACTTCCCAATAAGACAGGCTTCCGTTCTCCTCCATCGTTCGAATACGGTCTTTATAAGCTGTATTCAAGGCGTTGTAGCGATTTTGTGCTTCTTCCAATTCAGTCTGACTGTCAGCAATCAGGGTTCTGTAAGCAGCAATCTGCTCCTGTACATTGTACTGCTGCCGATACAAATTGTCCAGCTCCTGGTCCAGCTGATTTTTCCGGCCAACGATTTCCAGAACGCCCTGGCGGTTTTCATCAAACTGCTTTTGAATCTCCGTAATCTGGCTTTTCAGGTCCGCGCGCTGCTGTTTCAAGCTGTCGATCTGTCTCCGTATTTCGCCGGAAGAAGCGGCACGAGCCTGATGCGGCAGCAGCAAAAGGAGCAGGATGAAAGCAATCAAAGCGCTTATGACCCGTTTCCAATTCCATTCCATTTTAGCACCTCGATGGCAAAAAGCGGAAGCCTGTCCCCGGGGATCAGGCAAGCACCTGTACCCAGCCGCTCAGCTGCTCTTCGGTCATGCCGGTGCGGGCGGAGATGGCATAGGAATAGCTGCCATCCGTCCAGATTGCGGTATAGATCACGCCGTCATTGCTCTTTACGGTTACGTCTTTCCCATCGATCTGCCGGGTCTCCACGCTGTCATATACATTGTAATCACCGATGATGTCCTCATTGCCGTTACCCTTGCGGAAGGAAATCTGAGCATCGTCATCTTCTCCCTTGCTGAAAATCACCTCGGCAATGTCATTTTCAACGGCAGCGATGTAGGTTTCGCCATAGCCATCTACCGTTTCGGGGGCAGTAAAGGAGAAGCCTGCAACTTTTGCAGCCTCTTCCAGGCTGCTGCACTCCTGCCAGGGATTGGGGATCTGGGCGTTTTCGGTGGCCTGCGTCGTCTGATTGGAGGGGCCCCAACTTGAAGGATCTCCGCCGATGAGCGTCTCTTTTCCGTCAGCAGCAATATTCCTTCCGCCGCAGGCCGCCAAGGCCAGGGTCAGTGCAATGCAGAGAGTACATACGATAAACTTTTTCATAATTCTTATTTCCTTTCTTTCCCGGCATTCTTGCCGTTCTATCCTGTATACAGATGAGAAAGGGAAAATGTTGCAGCAGGGAAAAATTTTTTTGAGTTTTTTCCAGCAGCTGCGCAGCGCGCCGCGTGGAAGGGGAGTTTTTTCCTTGCAATTCATTTGAATTTCTATATAATCATATCATGGTTGTTTTTATCACACAAGAAGGAATTTGGAGGACATGGAAATGGGCAAAGCTGTTGGAAGCGAACCTTTGGGCAGCCTGTACTCCGCCGGGAAGGTTCGGCGGCGGCGGGAATGGCGTGGGCTGCGGGATACGATGTATGACTATTTCCGCTGGCTGGGTATTCTCGGGGTGCTCCTGCGGTTCATTGCCAAGCCCCGGAATTTCAGGGGCTTTCTGCGCTACCGCTGGATGGTCAACTATCTGGCGGTGCCCATGATGATGGACCGGGTGACGGAGGGTCTCCGGGGGCCCCACCTGCGGATCGCCCACCTGGAATACGGCCTGATCATCCGGGAAATTGCCGAGACTCTGGACAAGCTCTTCCGGGGGGACCGCCGCATCGGCAACGACAAGGCCTTTTCTGACCGGGTGGTGCTGCTGGACGAGAACGAGATGACGGCCATTATGATGGGCTTCCCCACCCTGGAGGGCCTGAGCCGGGAGATCCCCACGCTGTATGTGGCCAATCTGCTGCGGCAGGATTCGGCAGAGCACTATCTGGATGTGGTCCAGGAATTCGGCCTGCCGGGAGATGTGTGCCCCATGCCCGCCACGGAGGCCGGCATCTCCATTGACGACGACTACTGCGTTCTGGGCAAGTGCGCCGTCCAGTGCAACACCACCTGCGACGGCTCGCTCATGGGCAACAGCGTCATCTCCAAACGGCTGGAGCTGGAGGACGGCATCCCCTGCTTCCAGCTGGCCATGCCCCTGCGGCACACCCGGGAGGATGTGCAGGAATATGCCGCCCAGGAGATTCGAAGCGCCATTGCCTTCATTGAGGAGCAGACCGGGGCGAAATGGGACTGGGACTACTATTTCACCTGTGCCAAGCGGGTCAACGAGACCACCCGGCACCGGCTGGAATGGCTGGACATCAACAAGACCCCCTATCCCCAGTTCCTGGGCCTGAATCTGGCGGTATACACCGAGACCAACTACCTGGGCGTCTGCGGAAAATCGGAGCTGTTTGTTAAAAACGACCGAAAAATCGCCAAAATCGCCGAAAAGGCCTACCGCGACAAGGCCATGTACGTCAAAGAGTACCGCCACCGGGCCATTGTCTGGGGGGTGCAGTCCCAATTCTACTTTGAAATGCTGCTGTGGCTGGAAAACTGCTGGGGAATCCTGCCTCTGACAGATATGCTCTCCATGCTCTCCACCCGGATTCTCTCCGAGGATGACAAGGAGCAGGCCATTTACGACATGGCCTGGCTGACGGAGAACATGATCATGCGCAACCGCACCCACGGCGGCTATGCGGTCCTGCTGGACCAGCTGTGGGAATACTGCCAGGAATTCAACGCCGACACGGTGATCCTCTGGGAGCACATGAGCTGCAAGTCCCTGACAGGCCTCCACGGCCAGTTTGAGGAAAAGGCCCGGCAGCTTGGCATTCACCTGATCTGGGTCAGCCATGACCTCTGTGATCCCAGAAACATGAGCAAGCAGGGCATCCGGGACCAGATCAACAAGTATATGCGCACCGTCTTCCGGGAAGAGCCCCTTGACCCCTCCCTGGAGATCCTGCCGGACGGGAACTCCTGGTAAACGATTGCAATTTCACAGTACAAATGCGCCGCCGGTGAACACCACCGGCGGTCAGACTGTCGAAAAACCCCTTACGGGCTTTTCCGACAAGTTTTTGCAGTCTGCC
>OLYI01000460.1_pt1 | contig 15009 bp, 13 predicted proteins | sample 1644251 | NCBI WGS metagenome assembly OLYI01 (sample SAMEA103958140, study PRJEB25191) | human gut metagenome | biome: human-associated habitat [ENVO:00009003]; feature: intestine environment [ENVO:2100002]; material: feces | place: Germany | collected 2013/2015 | reverse complement strand
CAGGCGCGCTCCGTCGTTTTCCGCAGCAGCGCACCGTGGCCCAGATGCACCCCGTCAAAAAAGCCGAGGGCGATAACAGTTGCTTCACTCATGGTCGGTTTTCCTCAAAAGAAATTCTTGATGGCGTGCAGCTCGCCGCCCTCCGCGCGGGAGAGCGAGAGGAAGTTCCCCGCGCGGTCGTAAACGCGGTACGAACCGTCCGCGACGCCGCGCGCGGTGAAGGCGTTGCCGTTGTAGGCGCGCTTTTCCTGCGTCTCATTCTGCACGGTAAAGCGCGGGCAGGCACGGAAATATTCGTCCAGCGGCAGGAGCAGGGCCTCGCGCTCCTCCTGCGCCCGTTCCAGCGTCACGGCCTCCTCGCCCAGCGCCGCCGCCAGCGTTTCCAGGCCCACAGGGCCGCCGTTGTACATCTCAATGATGGCGCGGAGCAGGCTGCGGTCCAGCTCATCCAGACCCAGCGCATCCACGTCCATCCGTTTGAGGCTCATCAGGGAAACATCCCGGTCGATGATGCCGTCGCCCAGCACGGTGGCGAAGTCGCGGACGCGCTTGAGGAAGCGGTTCGCCACACGGGGCGTGCCCCGGCTGCACTTGGCCAGCTCGTAGGCGCCCTCCGGGGTGATGGGCTGGTCCAGGATGCCCGCCGAGCGCTGGATGATGCGGCTCAGTTCATCGGGGCTGTACAGCTCCAGCTTGAGCAGCACACCGAAGCGGTCCCGCAGGGGGCCGGTGATCTGGCCCGCACGGGTGGTGGCACCCACCAGCGTGAAGCGGGGCAGGTTGATGCGGATGCTCTGGGCGCTGGGGCCCTTGCCGATCATGATATCCAGCGCATAGTCTTCCAGCGCCGGATAGAGCACCTCTTCCACCTGCCGGGACAGGCGGTGGATCTCGTCGATGAACAGCACATCGCCCTCCTGCAGGTTGGTCAGCAGGGCGGCCAGGTCGCCGGGCTTTTCGATGGCCGGGCCGCTGGTGATGCGGATCTGCACCCCCATCTCGTTGGCGATGATGCCCGCCAACGTCGTCTTGCCCAGACCCGGAGGGCCGTAGAGCAGGATGTGGTCCATGGGCTCGCCCCGGCGCTTGGCCGCTTCGAGATAAATTTTCAGGTTCTGCTTAACCTTTTCCTGTCCGATGTAGTCCTCCAGATGCTGGGGGCGGAGGTTGTTTTCCTCGCTGTCCGCCGCCGTCATCCCGGGCTGCATCATTTTTGCGCCATAGAGCGCGGTTTCGTCCTGCATGGATTACCTCCTGCCTGCCATGCCCCGCAGGGCCAGCTTGATGATCTCTTCCACGGGCAAGGTGCCGTCGATCTTGGAGACGGCCAGGGCGGCTTCGCTCTGGCTGTAGCCCAGCGACACCAGCGCCGCAATGGCCTGCCCGGCCCCCTGAGCGGCGGGCGTGTCGGCCGCAGCACCGGCCACATCTTCCAGGTTGATGCCCTCCACGAAGCCCTTGGCCACCTTGTCCTTCAGTTCCAGCACGATGCGCTGGGCCAGCTTGGGGCCGACGCCGGACGCGGCCTTGAAGGCCTTGTGGTCGCCCGCCGAGATGGCCAGCGCCACCCGGTCCGGCTCCATGACGCTCAGGATGGCAAGGCCGACCTTGGGGCCGACGCCGGACACCGCCGTCAGCATCTCGAAGCAGGCCTGCTGCTCCTCAGTGGCAAAGCCGTACAGGCTGACGTCGTTCTCGGTCACGCTCATCACGGTGTAGATGGTGGCGTCCTTCCCCACACCGGGCAGCGCACCGGCCACGCTGGCCGGGCACTGGGCGAAGTAGCCCACGCCGCCGCAGCTGAGCACCACGGCGTTCAGCGTCTTTTTGATGATCTTTCCAGTCAGACAGTAAATCATAAAACCTCTCAGTCAGCGCATTCGCGCTGCCAGCTCCCCTGTCAGGGGAGCCTTTGGCAGGTCGGGCAGGCCCGGCAAATGCAGTGCACTGCCCTCATTCTAAAAGCTTCCGCTTCAGATCGGCCCCACGCCCTGGCGGCGGAACCGGTTGAGCTGGTTGCCGTTGGTGTGGCAGAACGTGATGGCCATCGCCAGAGCATCGGCGGTATCGTCCGGTTTGGGGATCGCAGGCAGATGCAGCAGGATGCGGGTCATCTCCTGCACCTGTTTCTTCACGGCCTTGCCGTAGCCGGTGACGGCCTGTTTCACCTGCATGGGGGTGTACTCGTAGATGGGCAGGCCCGCCTGCGCCGCCGCCAGCAGGATGACGCCGCGCGCCTCGGCCACGCCGATGACGGTGGTCTGGTTGTGCTGGTAGAACAGCTTTTCGATGGCCAGCACCTCCGGCTGTGTCCGCTCGATGACCTCCCGGATACCGGCATACACCTCATCCAGCCGCCGCTCGAACGGCACTCCGGCATCGGTGCACACCGCGCCGAAATCCACCGGCGCAAACCGGTTGCCTGCATAGTCCACAACGCCCCATCCCACGATGGCATACCCAGGGTCGATGCCCAAAACTCTCATTCTGCGATACCTTTCCTATTATAATCAATCTATTATACCACAATCCATGGGCCAGAGCAACGGAGAACACAACCAGTTTGCGGAAATCCATTTTCTGTCAGGTCGCACAAGCACCCTGCCTGCTTACAGAAGAGTGCGCAAGAGGAGTTTCTGCAAAAAAAGACATCTCCGCAGAGATGCCTTAGCTGGCCGTGTGGGCCGGATAGAAGAGAACACGTATTCGCAGAATGCACGATGTTGTGTGAGATTCACTCTTTACACGTTGAGAGGGATCTCATCATCCACGGTCATCTTGTCAATAGGGGATCCTGAAGTACTCCATGACAGATTTGAACTGATCCTGTGCGGTCAGGCAGGTATCCAGCAGGTAACCGCGTTCCGACTTCCACTCATGGAGACCGCGGTAGTAGAACATCTTGAGGTCATCCGTGATAATGAACGGCACGATGTTGTTCCGCAGACACTCTTTGAAGAGAAGAAGCCGCCCGACCCGTCCGTTTCCATCCTGAAACGGATGGATGGATTCAAAGGCATAGTGAAATTCCAACAGATCCTCCAAGCTTTTTTGAGAGGAGCTGCCGTATGCGGCTAAAAGTTCTTTCATCTGCGGGGCAACCAGTTCAGGGGCAGTGGTGCTTCTGCCGCCGACCTCGTTCGGGAGTTTTTTATATTCGCCAACAGCAAACCAGTCTTTACGGGAATCGCTGGTGCCGCTTTTCAGTGTAAAGTGCAGCTTTTTGATCAGTGCTTCGCGGATGGGCTTCTTGGCATCCTGGATGATCAGATCGATGCACTTGAAATGATTGGCGGTTTCCACCACATCATCGACGTTGACGACACCATGTTCCATGCCGATGGTATTGGTTTCGTAGATATACCGCGTCTGGTCGTGGGTCAGACGGCTTCCCTCAATGTGGTTGGAATTGTAGGTGAGATCGATCTGAATTTTGTGGTAGATCCCGCCTTTCACATGTCCGGTCATCTCGTCCTGCAAAATATCGAGCAGGGCGCGGGGCGCTTGCTGCTTTTTATTGATGCGCTCTGGACGTTTTGCGTCCTGCGGAATGTTCCATGTCTTGCCGGTAAGAACTGCCCCCGGAATCTTGCCGGAAGCACAGTAGTTACGGACCGTGCGCTCGGAAAGATTCCATGCTTTTGCCGTATCAGCGACAGATTGATAGTCCATCTGAACACCTCCCATGAGATGATTATACCATTTTATCGGCAAGAAAGCAAATGGCAAACATCTGCGAATGTTCAACTTTGCCGATAAATATATAATGGACAAAGTTGGCGAATCGTCTTGCGTTTTCTCAGGAATCGATTCGGATGGTCCAGGTCTGAGTGGCGGCATCAAAAGAGCCAAGGTGGAACGAATTTTGCTCAAGTAAGGAAGCAGACAATGTATACTGGTTAGACAACGAAACCGTAAGAGGATAGGATGCGGGAATCGAATTGATAGAGTCAGCCATCATAGCAATGCCGTTTTCATCGGTATAAACAGGAAGAGAGTCGTAAAAATCAATCAGGGAACCATCCTGCATGTCAAGACGAAGTTCAGCGGAGACGTTTGCCAGCGGCTGATTTTGTGCATCAACAAGCCGGACCTTAGATTCGGGAGAATAATCCGAAGAAATGGGTTCCATGTTGAGTCCCCAGGTACATGGATCGGAAAGCTGATCCAACGAAGCATCAAGATGAAACGGATGGTCGGAGATAACGGAACGATATCCATCAGCAACGGCAGTGTAATAGTATGTACCAGAAGGAAGGTCGGAAAAGGTTACAGAATCTCCCAGAGAAATCTGGAAAGATTGAACACACTGCTTACTTTCATAGTTGAACAGAGAAATGGTAACAGATACTCGGCCAACCTGGTCCGCACCAAGATAAGAGTAGTTAAATAACGGGCTCTCCTTATGAGACAGAAGAAGGGCACCCATTGCATGTGTATAGAGGGTAAACTGATTTGCATGGAATGTCGGCATGTTTTCCAACTGCTGATTCGAGAATAGCCCCGAAGGTGTAGAAAATTCCGTGTCATAAATTTTATCGGACCAGGTGAGATAAAGTGTGACCGGGGCATCTTTCTTTTGGAAAGTTCCAGGCGCAGGCGACATAAAGAGCACTCGAAAACAAGAAGAAGACAAATTTGGGTCATTCTGGTATTGTTTTTGAGAATTCGAATCGATTTTAAGACGAGGGGAACTACATGGCAGTTTCTGACGAACCGTTTCGTAAGAATCTGCCATATAGGTGACAGTCGGGAGGCGGGTATAGGTCTGATTACAGTAATAGGTGTAACCTGTAACTGTTAAAAACAGAAGAAACACGACAGCGGCAAAGTGAGTGTTGTGCTTTGAATTGGAATTAACAGGGAAATAGTAAGAAACGATGGTTGAAACTCCGCCGATGATGCTCAATACAAGTTCATTCCAATTGTAAACAATCTCGGCAAAGTAAGGGTCGATGTAGCTTTCGAGAAAAGAATGTAAAAGCGTCAACATAAAATAAACCTCCGTATAACGTAGAAATAAGTGGATCGGAAGTGGATGGATAGATGATACTGCATCTTGAAAGAAATTCCAATGGCATAAATGAACGAAGATGGGACGCTTTCTTAGAGAAAATTAAGAGGGTCTGACGAAAAATAAAAAAACTTGAGAAAAGGGTTTCCGATTTTGAAGAAGCCCATTTTCGCCCAAATCCCAAAAATCATACAAAACCTTCTTTATTTTGTCATAACTGTTCCGTATAATAGAAGATAGGGACTCTTTGAAAACACCCGTCCCAGGCTGTGGGACGATTTTTAAGAACGCTACATGGATACAGGAGGAACACTCATGGCAAACGAAAAGATCCTTGTCGTGGATGACGACGTCAATATCTGCGAGCTGCTGCGGCTCTATCTGACCAAGGAGGGCTATCAGGTCACCATCGCCAACGACGGCGAGGAAGGTCTGGAAAAGTTCAATCAGGTCAAGCCGGACATGGTCCTGCTGGATGTGATGATGCCCAGGATGGACGGTCTGGAAGTCTGCCGCCGCATCCGCAAGCTGGGCAATACGCCGGTGATGATGCTCACGGCCAAGGGCGAGACCTTTGATAAGGTGCTGGGCCTGGAACTGGGCGCGGACGACTACATGGTCAAGCCCTTTGACGCAAAAGAGGTCGTGGCCCGCATCAAGGCGGTGCTGCGCCGCTGCCAGACCAGCACGGCGGCTGCCGAGAGCACCGAGGGCGTCATCGAGTTCGACAACCTCCGCCTGGATATGAACAGCTACGAGCTGCGGGTCAAGGGCAAGGTGGTGGAGGCACCCCCCAAGGAGCTGGAGCTGCTGAACTGCCTCGCCTCTCACCCCAACCGGGTCTACACCCGCGACCAGCTGCTGGACGAGGTGTGGGGCTTCGAATACTACGGCGACAGCCGCACCATCGATGTCCATGTCAAGCGCCTGCGCGAGAAGCTGGCCGGTGCCTCCGATAAGTGGGAACTCAAGACCGTCTGGGGCGTGGGCTATAAGTTCGAGGTGCGTCAGTAATGCGCAAAAGTATTTCCGTCACCTTCTTTTCGGTGGTGGCGACCCTTCTGGTGCTGGGCACGGCGGTGATGGGCTGCTCGGAGTGGGTCCTGTTCAACCGCTACTTTGCGCAGGAGCGGTACGAAGCGCTGGACAGTGTGGCCGAGGTCACCCGGCGGGCGGCAGACTACGTGGTCCAGCAGGCGGCCCTGCCCAAGGGCGAGGAATTGGACGCGCTGAGCACCAAGCTGGAGATCATCGGCGAGAGCGCCGAGGCCTATCTGTTCCTGACCGATGAGGACGGCCATGTCCTCATTACCTCCAACCCGGCGCAGCTGGCGGAGGATGCTGTGCCGCAAGCCCTGATGGCCAGGGTGGGGGATGAGAAGCCCTACCATGTCCTGAGCACGCTGGATGGCGTCCTGACCGAAAAAAGCTACGTTTCTGTGCGGAAAATGATGGACGACAACGGCGCTTGCAGCGGCTATCTCTTCCTGTGCTCGTCCGGTGCACGGCTGACCGATTTCAAAGAGGAGTTCTGGTCGAACTTCTTCTTCTCGGCCTGCATCATGCTGCTCTGCGCCAGTGTGCTGACAAGCGTCCTGATGCGGCGGCTCACCGACCCGCTGCAAAAGATCACCGAGGCCGCGCAGCGGTTCGGCGGAGGGGATCTCTCGGTCCGCGTTGAGGGGGTTGAAGGCGAAGGCGAGGTCGTGGACCTGGCCCACACCTTCAACCAGATGGCCGAAAACATCCAGTCCAACGACAATTCGCGCGGCCAGTTCATGGGCAACATCGCCCACGAGCTGCGCACCCCGATGACCACCATCAAGGGCTTCATCGACGGCATTCTGGACGGCACCATCCCGCCCGACATGCAGAACCATTATTTGCAGCTGGTCAGCGAGGAGACCGGCCGTCTGGCCCGGCTCATCCAGAACATGCTGGACCTGTCCAAGCTGGAAAGCGGCGAGTATCAGGTGAACGCCCGGATGTTCAACATCTGGGAGACCCTGACCGGCGTGGCGCTCTCGGCGGAACAGCGGATCAACGACGGCATGATCGAGCTGGAGGGCCTGACCATGGACGAAAAAGTTCTGGTCTATGCCGACCCCGACCTCATTCATCAGGTGGCGTACAACCTTCTGGACAATGCCATCAAGTTCACCCCGGCGGGCGGGACCATCCGGTTCCACGTCGAGAAGCTGGGCCCGGAGGTGGAGGTCTCCATCTGGAACTCCGGCCAGGGCATCAGCCCGGAGGCGCTGCCCTATGTATTCCAGCGCTTCTATAAGGAAGACCGCTCCCGCGGCCTCCACGCCCGCGGCGCAGGTCTGGGCCTGAACATCTGCAAGGTGCTGGTCAACCTGTCCGGCGGCCAGATCCGGGTCGAGAGCCAGCAGGGCGAGTGGTGCCGGTTCGTGTTCACTCTGCCCACCTGCCCGCCCAACCCCGGCGAGATCAAGCGTCTGCCCGACGAAGCGGGCCGTCCGGTGCCGGTGGAAGACCCCGCCAGCATGAAGCCGGTCAACTGAATCCTGCACAGCCAGGCTGTTCCGTAGCGTGGAACGGCTTGGCTGTTTTTTGCATGATGGGGGCCGCAAAAGGGATTTTTGCGACTTTTCCGTGAAAAACACGGCTGCGGATTTGATTTTTTCTGCGTTTTCATGTAAACTAAGAATAGCTATGTCTACCCTGAATTCTGTCCCTGTACGGAGCACAAAAACAGGACGCATGGCAAAACTTTTTAAAAAAATAACGGAGAGTACAAACGAACATGACGATTGTAAGTCCTTCGATCCTTTCAGCCGATTTCACGAAGCTGGGCGCAGACTGCCGGATGGTGCTGGACGCCGGGGCGCAGATGCTGCACTACGATGTGATGGACGGCCATTTCGTGCCCAACATCAGCTTTGGTGTGCCGGTGCTGAAGAGCCTGCACAAGGGGATGCCCACAGCGTTCTACGATGTGCACCTGATGATCAGCTACCCGCTGGCCTATGCTGAGCCGTTTGCAAAGGCGGGGGCCACGCTGCAGAATTTCCATCTGGAATGTGAGGACGACATCCAGCAGACCATCGACGCCATCAAGGCGCAGGGGTGCAAGGTCGGCCTGACCATCAAGCCGGGCACGGCCCCGGAGGCGCTGGCTCCGTATCTGGACCAGCTGGATCTCGTTCTGGTCATGAGCGTGGAGCCGGGCTTCGGCGGGCAGAAGTTCATGCCCTCGGCGCTGGAAAAGCTGCGCTGGCTGCGCGAAGAGCGGGCCAGACGGAGCGCCCACTTCCTGCTGGAAGTGGACGGCGGCGTGGACGACGCCACGGCCCCGCTCTGCGTGGAGGCCGGTGCGGACATTCTGGTGGCGGGCAGTGCCGTCTTTGGTGCGGCAGACCCGGCGGCGGCTGTGCGCCGTCTGGCTGCGCTGTGAGAGGTGCTGAGCCATGGATGAAACATTGATCCGGGCGCAGCAGCGGGAACTGACCCGGACGGGCCGCTACTACCGGCATGTCTGCTGGATGGCCGTCCCGCTGCTGTGCATGTCCTGCTACTTCTACGGGCTGCGGCCGCTGCTGCTCTGCGGCGCGGCGGTGATCACCGGCAATCTGTGCGACCGTCTGGTCTCACTGCTGCGCCGGCGCGTCTACCAGTCCAACGATCTTTCCAGCGAGAGCTTCGCGCTCCTCATCGCGCTGCTCATGCCCGCCACGGTGGACTGGTACGTCCTCATCGCGGCGGTCCTGGCCGGTGTCTTCATCGGCAAGGAGGTCTTCGGCGGCTACGGCAGCTACCCGTTCCACCCGGCGGCGGTGGGCTACGTCATCGCGGCAGTGTCCTGGCCGGAACAGGTGTTCCAGTACCCCCAGCCGTATACCGCCATCCCCCTGTGGGGTGCGTCGGCTGTGCCGGTGTCGGATACCATCTCCCGGACCCTGCGCAGCGGCGGCATCCTGAACCTCAGCCCGATCTCGCTGGTGCTGGGCGAGTATGCTGCCCCCATGGGTACCGGTGCGGCGCTGGTCATTCTGGCCTGCGGGCTGTTCCTGTGGTATCAGAAGGATACCCGCCTGAGCGCAGCCGTCAGCTTTCTGGTGACGAGCGCCCTCATCGCGTTTCTGTTCCCCCGGCAGGTGGGCCTGCTGGACACTTCCTTTGCGGCCAGCCTGCTCCCCCGTTTGCAGTGTGTGCGGGATGAACTGTTGACCGGCGCGATGCTGTTCAGCGCGGTCTTCCTGCTGAACGAGCCCTATACCTGTGCTCATCACCGCATCGGCCGCATTTTGTACGGTGTGCTGGTGGGTGCCGCGACCATGGGCTTCCGCTATTTTGGCGTCTACGATACGGGGGTCTGCTTTGCACTGCTCACGGTCAACAGCATTTCCGGCTGGCTGGACCGCACCGAGACCCGCCTGTACCGTCTGCTGGGCTGGAAGGAGGATGCGGAATGAAACGTCACGTTGCAGAAATGATCACCCGCGACCCCGAAAAGTTCGCACACCATGACCGCGTCTTCAAAAACAACCCGGTCGTCATGCAGGGTATGGGCCTGGCCCCGCTGGTGGTGCTGGCCACCAGCGGCAGAAATGCCGTGATGCTGGCGGTGGCCGTGGCCCTGCTGCTGACGCCCTCGCGGATGCTGGCCTGCCTGCTCAGCCGTCTGTGCCCCCTGCGGGACGAGCGCCCGGCCCCCGAAGAGCTGGAAAAGAAGCTGCTGCCCCGCGCCTTTGTCTACAGCGGCAGCGCCGCCGTGGTGTATCTGGCGGTGTATCCCATCCTGAACGCCCTCTTCGGCACCGATTTGCTGGTGCTGGGCATCTACCTGCCTCTGCTGGTGGTGGAGCCGCTGCTGACCTACCGCTTCGGCCGTGTGCAGGAAACGATGCACAAGGCTGTTTCCAAAGGTCTGCGCATCACGCTGGGCTATGCGCTGATCCTGCTGCTGTTGGGCTGTGTGCGCGAGTGGCTGGCCCTCGGCAGCGTGTTCGGCATCCCGCTCAGCCGCTCCGTCCTGCCCATGGCCGGGATGCCGGCGGGCGGCTTCATCGTGCTGGGCGTGGTGTGCGCCATCTGGCGCGCGCTGGCCCGCAGTCGGCAGAAATACCTGAAAAATGAGGCGCGCGGCTATCTGGCCGTGCATCCGCAGGAGAACCGGAAGGAGGCAGAACAATGAGCGACGTGCTGCACCTGGTAGGCATCTTCTTCAACTATGCCGTTCTGGCCATCTTTGCCCAGAACGCCGTCTTCACCCGCAGCCTGGGCGTGTCCCGGCTGGTCCAGCTCGTCGGCGACGAGCGGACGAGCAGCTGGTGGTTTGCCCTGATGCTCTGCATCACGCAGGTGCTGGTGGCTCCGCTGGCCTATTTTGCGGGCAGCTTCATTGCCCCGCTGCCCAACCGCGCCCAGCTGCGCCCGGTGATGTATCTGACCTGCATCGCGGCGGTCTGTCTGTTTGAGCTGCTGGTCCTCAAGCTGGCAAAAGGCCCCCGCAGCGGCCAGCTCATCCGCATCCTGCCCGTGGCCGCCGTCAACAGCGGTGTGCTGGGCACGGTGCTGGTCGAGCGCACCCAGAGCTTCACGCTGGAACAATCCCTCGGCTTCGGCCTGGGCAGCGGCCTGGGCTATCTGCTGGCCGTCATGCTGGTGACGGAAGCACAGAACCGTCTGCGCAGCCGGGCCATCCCGGAGGCATTCCGCGGCCTGCCCGTCACGCTGATCTACATCGGGGTGCTGGCACTGGCCATCTATGGCTTTACCGGCCATTCCGTGATCTTGTAAAAGACCCCAAGGGAGGGTGGTTGATTATGGCAAAATATCCGAAACGCCAGAAGGTCAAGCGCTATCGGCGCAGCTTCTACAGCCGCGAGATGCGGGTAAAAAAGGGGATCGGCATCGCCGTGCTGGTCCTCGTGATGCTGGGCGCGGCCTGGCTGGCAGCTCCCCATGTGCTGGACTGGGCAACGCATACTTGGTACACCGTGGTGCGCAACCGGGACCTTTCCGCCTCCTCCCCCGCCAGCGCGAGCGCATCGTCTGTGGCGGAGAGCCCGGCGTCCTCTGCGGCAAGTGAACCGGCCGCTTCTTCGGAGGTGCAGCCGGAGGTGGTGACGCCCGCTGTGGACGGCACCGCCATCGTGGAGGGCAGCTGGGCCGAGGCCGACATCACGGCCCTGACGGAGGATGCCTCCATCCGCGCTGCGGCGCAGCAGCTGGCCTCGCAGGGCGTGAAATATGCCGTCGTGACCCTGAAGGACGCCACCGGCGTGGTCTACTATGCGTCTCAGGTGCCCGCCGCTGCGGCCAGCCCGGCCAGCGTGACCGTGGACCCGGCCAGGGTGGCCGCTATCTTCCGGGAAGAGGGCCTCATCCCGGTGGCGAAGCTCGCCGCCTTCCGTGACCCGGCCGGTGCCCGCGCCGACCACGCCATGGCCATTGGATATAAGGGGCAGGCCTACCTCTGGCTGGACAACAAGGCGTCTGCCGACGGCAAGCCCTGGCTGAACCCCTATGCGGACGCAGCCGTCCAGTACATCGGCGACCTCATCGACGAGCTGCACACCGCCGGGTTCGAACAGATGGTGCTGGAGAACGTCCAGTTCCCGGCTTCCACCAGCAGCAAACAGGACTATGGCACCACCAACGGCGTGAGCCGTGCCGACCAGCTGCGGGCCGATATGGCGGTCTGGGAGCAGCGCTTCGGCAGCCGTGTGACCCTGTGGTACAGCTATACGCTGGCCGAGGTGGCCGACACCTCCAGCACACTGGGCGTCCCGGCCGCACAGCTGGGCGTGAAGAACCTTGTGGTGCGGGTGCCTTCGGCCTCCACCATGACCGCCGAGGAGCGCGCTGCTCTGGTGCAGGCGCAGACCGAAGCGGGCGTCGAGCATGTGGTCGTGCGGGACAATGCGGCCGGATACTACGAATAAAAACTACGGTTTCCTTTCAATAACGCGAGAGGGAGGAATGTGATATGAACAAAACATCGTGCTTTTCTCCGGCACACATCCTGCTCCCGGCGGAGAATATCCCGCTGGAGCAGTGGGGCTGCGTGGCCTGCGATCAGTTTACGAGCGACCGCACCTATTGGGAAAAAGCGGCCCGGACGGCGGCAGGTTCGCCCAGCACCCTGAACCTGGTCCTGCCGGAAGTGTATCTGGAAGAGAGCGGCGTGACCGGCCGCATCCAGAAGATCCATGAGACCATGGACGACTATCTCCGCATGGTGCTGACCCGTGCGGTGGACGGCTTTATTTATGTGGAGCGCACCGAGCAGAGCGGCCGCATCCGGCAGGGGCTGGTGGGGAAGATCGACCTTGAAGCCTACAGCTACGCCGAGGGTGCCCAGCCGGAGGTGCGCCCCAGCGAACACACGGTCGAGAGCCGCATCCCGCCCCGGATGGCCGTCCGGCGCGGGGCCAGCCTGGAAACGCCCCACGTCATGATGCTGGCCGACGACCCGGACTGCACCCTCATCGAGCCCATCGGGGCGAAGAAAGACGCGCTGCGCAAGGTCTACGAAGGCGAACTGATGCTGGGCGGTGGGCACATCGCGGGCTGGGCCGTGGAAGACCCGGCTCTGCTGGCCCAGATCGATGCGGCCCTGCAGGGGCTGGGCCGTCAGGAAGTCTTTGATGCCCGGTATCCGCAGGCCAGGGGCGCAGCCCCGCTGACGCTGGCCGTGGGCGACGGCAACCACTCGCTGGCATCGGCCAAGGCCTACTGGGAGGAGCTGAAGCAGACTCTGCCCCCGGAGCAGCAGGCAGACCATCCGGCCCGCTGGTGCCTGGCCGAGGTGTGCAACGTTCACTCGCCCGCCATCGAGATCGAGCCGATCCACCGGGTGCTGTTCAATGTGGACTGCGGCGCGGTGCTGCTGGCCCTCATCGCGTGGAGCGACTCCCACAATGCAGGCATCTGCTTCGGCGATGCCCGGCAGCAGTCCTTCACGCTGGCAGGCCCCCACGTCGCCAATGTGCTCAGCTTCGAGCACCCTGTGGCCCCGCTGACCGTCGGCACCATCGACGCTTTCATCGAATACTTCATGGCCCGCCACATCGAGGCCCGCGTGGATTACGTCCACGATGAGCCTGCAGTCCGCGCCCTGTGCAAGCAGGGCGGCGTGGCCTTCCTGCTGCCGCCGTTCGACAAGAGCGACCTGTTCAAGGGCGTCGTGATGGGCGGTGTGCTGCCCCGCAAGACCTTCAGCATGGGCCATGCGGAGGAAAAACGGTATTACATCGAGTGCCGGAAAATCAAAGAGTAACAGAGTGAAATGCAAAGGCCTCCCCGGCAGGGCGAGGCGGAAGCATTTCATGGACAATAGGAGAACCATGACTTTTAACGAACTGAATCTGTCCGCCCCGCTGCTGCGTGCCGTTGCGGAGGCGGGCTACGAATCCCCCTCGCCCATTCAGGCATCGGCCATCCCGCCGGTGCTGGCCGGGAGGGATTTGATGGGCTGCGCCCAGACGGGCACCGGCAAGACCGCAGCCTTTGCGCTGCCCATGCTGGACCGCCTGACGGCGGCCCCGGCCAAAAAGAAGGGGGCCGTCCGTGCCCTGATCCTGACCCCCACCCGCGAGCTGGCGCTGCAGATCGGCGAGAGCTTTGCGCTGTACGGCAAGTATCTGAACCAGCGCAGCACCGTGATCTTTGGCGGCGTGGGCCAGGCCCCGCAGGTCGCGGCCCTCAAGAAGGGCGTCGATATCCTCATCGCCTGCCCCGGCCGCCTGAACGACCTGGTGGGGCAGGGCCTCATCGACCTCTCCCACATCGAGATCTTCGTGCTGGACGAGGCCGACCGGATGCTGGACATGGGCTTTGTGCATGACGTGAAAAAGGTCATCGCCAAGCTGCCCGCCCAGCGCCAGAACCTGATGTTCAGCGCCACCATGCCCAAGGAGATCGAGCAGCTGGCGGCTGGTATCCTGCACGACCCCGCCTTCGTCAAGGTGGACCCGGTGTCCAGCACCGTGGACCGCATTGACCAGAGCCTGTATTTCGTCGAGAAGGGCAACAAGAAGTTCCTGCTGCCCTGGCTCATCCAGAATCTGAAACCGCCGGTGCAGAACGCGCTGGTCTTCAGCCGCACCAAGCACGGCGCGGATAAGATCGCCAAAGACCTGAACAAGCAGGGCATCCCGGCGGCGGCCATCCACGGCAACAAGAGCCAGTCCGCCCGCGTGGCGGCGCTGGAGGGCTTCAAGGCTGGAAATACCAAAGTGCTGGTGGCCACCGATATCGCCGCGCGCGGCATCGACATCAGCGAGCTGTCCCATGTCTTCAACTACGACCTGCCCGAAGTGCCGGAAACGTACGTCCACCGCATCGGCCGCACGGCCCGCGCCGGTGCCGACGGCACGGCCGTCAGCTTCTGCGCCCCGGAGGAGCAGGAGTATCTGGCAGGCATTGAAAAGCTGAACCGCCGCAAAATTCCCGTGGTGAGCGGCCACCCGTGGGACGGCGTGCCCGCCCCGGTGCGCCCGGTGCTGCCCGTGCGCGGCAAAAAGCCCCGCCCCGAAGCTGAGAAACCGGCGGAAGCGCCGAAAAAACAGGCCGAAACTGCGCCCGCAAAAGCTGCAAAGGCAGCTGCGCCCGCGCCGAAGCAGGAGCCGAAGGCCGCAAAGAACGCGGTGCCTGCAAAACCGAAAAAAGAGGAAACACTGATGCAAGACAGCAACGCAAAGCGCGGTGCACGCAACGACCGCCGCGCCAACAACCGGGGCGCAAACGCCCAGCCCAAGTTTGACCCCCATTTTGTCAGCGCCCCGGAGGCCACCCCGCTGCGCCCGGCACGCAAGATCCCTGCCGCCCCGGCAGCACCCGCCATCCGCAGCGCACAGGAGCCCCAGAATAACCAGAACACAAACCGCAGCGGCAGCCGCCGCAATGACCGCAGCGACCGGGGTGAACAGCGCAATGCCCGCCCCGCAGCCCAGAGCAACAACGCCCGTCCTGCCCGCAATGAGCGCGGCAGCGCCGGCAATCAGACCCGCGCCCCCAAGGCC
>OLYI01000452.1_pt1 | contig 15123 bp, 12 predicted proteins | sample 1644251 | NCBI WGS metagenome assembly OLYI01 (sample SAMEA103958140, study PRJEB25191) | human gut metagenome | biome: human-associated habitat [ENVO:00009003]; feature: intestine environment [ENVO:2100002]; material: feces | place: Germany | collected 2013/2015 | reverse complement strand
CACGCCGCTTCATTTAGGCAATTTTTATCAGGCTCCCAGATTCAGGTAGCCCAGCTTGATGGCGCTGTAATCGACCTCCATGGGGTGATCCTCCGCCAGTTTCTTGATGAACGCATTCGTCTTTTCGTTGACCCAGCCGGATTTTGCGTAGGTCTCCCAGATGGGGGTGCTGCTGACGAAGTACATCACATGGTAGCCGTAGGTGGTCTTCACCAGACCGTAGTCACCGGCGGCGCGGGTTTCGTCAAAGCACCAATCTTCAAAGGGTTCCACCATCTGACCCTTCGCGACATTCTCGTACAGGCCGCCATTGGTGCTGGAGCCGGGATCCTCGGACTTTTCCTCCGCCAGAGCCGCGAAGGAATCCTCGGTGGCGTCGCCTGCCAGCCACTCGTCCAGAATCTCCTGCGCCTTCTTTTCGCAGGCCGCCCATTCCTCGTCGGAATAGGTGGTGGTGCCGTCGTCTCCCGTGGTGCCGCCCTCGGGCATGACCAGAATGTGGCGGACGCTCACGTAGGTTCCGTCCTTGGTGACGCCGTTACCGGTGAAGTAGCTTTCATTCTCGGTGTAGTAGGCTTCCAGATCCTCCTGAGTGGGTACCAGCTTCTCCGTCTCGGCGGTGTAGTAGGGCTTTCCCTGATAATATAGCTCCTGAAAACCGGCGAATTCCTCCATCCCCGCGCCGGGGCCGACATTTTTCAGAAGCAGTTCCTCAATGCCGGAAAGGCCGTAGTTTGCCGCAGTCTCCTCCAGAGAAGCCTCCAGACCGTCCAGATACTCCCGATCTTCCGCGGGCATTTCCATACCGGCGTTCTTGGCTTCCAGTGCAAGGGACTGGTACATCTGCCAGTAGTTCAGCGCTTCGTCCAGGAAGAACTGCTGCCATGTCAGGCTGCTGTCCTCGCTGCACAGCTGGGTGTCCAGCGGCTGGGAATAGTCCAGCAGGCCCTGATACATCAGGCTGTAGCCATAGTTGGAGCTGAGGATGCTTTGGACAACGTTCCAATAGTACACCTGCAGCTTGCCATTGGTCAGCTGCTCGTCCCCCATGGTAGCTACAACAGTGTCCTTCGCAGCGGCGGCTTCCTCGTCGGTGACGGTGTAGGTTCCCTTGCAGGTCACGTCGTCGGGATTGCCGTCGGCGGGGACTGTAGCAGGTACCTGCGTCTCCGTCGCGGCGGGTTCGGAAACGGTCGTCTCAGGGACAGTTGTTTCGGCGGGGGTCTTTCCGCCCTTCACACCGCCGATGACCAGCGCCGCCAGTGCGGCGATCAGGACGACCACGGCAGCAACAGCGGCGACGATCTTCCAGGGGGCGGTTTTAGGTGCTTCCGGAATCTCGGCGGGCGTTTCCTCCGTCGCTTCTTCTGTAGCGGGCTGCTCCGGCTTCCTCCTCGACGGGCGCTTCCGTCTCGGTCTTTTCGTCGGCAGTTTCTTCCACGACGGTGGTTTCTTCGGAGACTTCCTCTGCGGGCGTTACCGTTTCAGTTTCAATTTCCGGGGCATTGTCCTTCCCGCAGTGGGGGCAGACAGTGCTTCCTTCTGCCAATTCTTCCTGACAAAACTTACATTTTTCCATGAAATATCCTCTTTCTCCATTCAGAGTTTCCGTATACACGGGCAATCGTACCCGCTTAGTTTACCACGCACATGCCCGGAATGCAAGCGGAACACAAAATATTTACAAATCCCTGCCGGCCGGATGCGGCAAATCTCATTTCTCCGCGACTGGCACTTGCAAAAGGGCGGAAAAAATGATATGATTTTATATTGAGATAGTATCTGGAGGATTTCCTACATGAACACCAAAACCACCGTCATTTCTCAGGCCGAACTGGACGCCCAGTTCGCCTGCTGTGATAAGATCGCCGCCTACTGGCAGACAAAGGGACGCACCCCCACCGCCTACGTGGAGACCTACGGCTGCCAGCAGAACGAGGCCGATTCCGAAAAGCTGCGGGGCTTCCTCGCCCAGTGCGGCTACGCCATCGTCGGCAGCGCCGAGGGCGCGGATGTGGTCATCATGAACACCTGCGCCATCCGGGAACACGCCGAGCAGCGGGTCTTCGGCAATCTGGGCGCGCTGACCCACACCAAGCGCCGCCACCCGGAGCAGAAAATTTTTCTGTGCGGCTGCATGGCGGGAGAAACCAATGTCTCCGACCGCGTCAAGCACAGCTACCCCCACGTGGACGGCGTGTTTTCCACCCACCATCTGTGGCAGTTTCCGCAAATCCTGTGGAACGTCCTCAGCGGGAAAAAGCGGCAGTTCTTTATTGAAGACGAACCCGGCTCCATCGCCGAGGGCATTCCGCAAGTCCGGGATTCCAAGCTGAAAGCATGGGTATCCATCATGTACGGCTGCAACAATTTCTGCACCTACTGCATCGTCCCCTACGTCCGTGGGCGGGAGCGCAGCCGTCAGCCGGAGGACATTCTCGCCGAGTGCCGGGCGCTGATTGAGGGCGGCACGAAGGAGATTACCCTTCTGGGGCAGAATGTCAATTCCTACGGCAAGGATTTGAGCTGCGGCATGGATTTTGCCGACCTGCTGGCCGCCATTGCCCGGATTCCGGGGGATTTTCTCATCCGCTTCATGACAAGCCATCCTCGTGATGCCAGCGAGAAGCTCTTCGACACCATGGCGCGCTATCCCAAAATCGCGAAGCAGCTGCATCTCCCCTTCCAGTCCGGCTCCTCCCGTGTGCTGAAGGCCATGAACCGCCACTATGACCGGGAGACCTATCTGCAAAAGGTGAACTACGCCAAAAAGGTCATGCCCGATCTGGTGCTGACCAGCGACGTTATTGTTGGCTTCCCCGGAGAGACCGATGAAGAATTTGAAGAGACCATCAGCCTGATTCAGTCCGTGCATTACGACAGTCTGTTCACCTTCATCTTCTCCCCCCGCCCCGGCACCCCCGCCGCGAAAATGGACGATCCCACCCCGAAGGAAGAGAAAAACCGTCGCTTCGACCGGCTCTGCGCGGTGCAGAACGCCATTTCCGAGGAAATCCACAATTCCTACATCGGCAAAACCCTCCGCTGTCTTGTGGACGGCAAAGACAAAGACCTTCTCACCGCCCGCACCGAGGGCGGACGCTTGGTGCGCTTCCCCGGCCGGGACGACATGATCGGCACTTATCAGGACATCACCATCACCGCCGCCACCACATGGAGCCTGAGCGGAAAAACGGCGGATATCTGCTGAAAAACATAGAACAGGACGGAATCAACATATGGCACAGGCAACGAATGAACTGACCCCCATGCGGCGGCAATATCAGCAGATCAAGGACCAGCACAAGGACTGCATCCTGATGTTCCGGCTGGGCGACTTCTATGAAATGTTTGACGAAGACGCCAAACTGACGGCCCGGGAACTTGACCTCACCCTGACCACCCGTGACCGGGGCAAGCCCAAGGAGGAGCAGACGCCCATGTGCGGCGTCCCCTACCACAGCGTGGACTCCTACATCGCCCGGCTGGTGCAGAAGGGCTACAAGGTCGCCATCTGCGAGCAGATGGAAGACCCGGCCACCGCCAAGGGACTGGTGCAGCGGGACATCACCCGCATCATCACCCCCGGCACCGTCACCGAAAGCTGTATGCTGGACGAGAACAAAAACAACTACATCGGCTGCATTTACGGCGAAAGCGGAAAATTCGGCCTTGCCTTCTGCGACGTTTCCACCGGCGCGTTCTTCACCACGGTCTGCTCCGACGCCCAGAACGTGGCCTCCGAGCTTGGCCGCTTTGCCCCCAGCGAAATCCTCCGCTACGGTTCCAATGTGGACTGCGAGGTCATTGACGACGCCGTTTTCCGCCGCCTGAATTGCTGTGTCAGCGAGGGAAAGCAGGAGCTGTTCGCTCTGGAAAGTGCGGAAAAGTTGCTGGAAAATCACTTCCACACCACTCTTTCCCAGATGGGCATTGCGGGAATGCCCGCCGCCGTCATTGCCAGCGGCGCGCTGCTGCAAACCCTGCTGACCCTGCAAAAAAACGACCTTGCCCACATCCGGGAGCTGCAATATTACACAACCGGCCGGTTCATGGAGCTGGATCTGGACGCCCGGCGGAATCTGGAACTGACGGAGACCATGCGCTCCAAGGAAAAGCGGGGCACGCTTCTGTGGGTGCTGGACAAGACCCACACCGCTATGGGCGGGCGGATGCTCCGCTCATGGCTGGAAAAGCCCCTGCTTGACCCGGTGGAGATCACCCGCCGCCACGGCGCGGTGGAAGAACTGACGGACAACGTCATCGTCCGGGGCGAGCTGGAAGAGGCTCTGCGGGACGTCACCGACTTAGAGCGGGTGCAGACCCGCATCGTCACCGGCACCGTCAACTGCCGGGATTTGCTGGGACTTGCCCGTGGCTTCCGGGCGCTGCCCGACGTAAAGGCGCAGCTGCAAAAATGCGATTCTCCCCTGCTCAAGAAGCTGGAAGCGGCCATCGACCCCCTGACGGATTGCGCCGACCGCATTGAAAACACGCTGGTGGACGATCCTCCCCTGACCATCCGGGAGGGCGGCATCATCCGCAAGGGCGCCAGCGAGGAAGCCGACCGTCTGCGGGACATCATGGAGGGCGGCAGCGGCACCATTGCCGCCATTGAGGCGTCAGAACGGGAAAAAACCGGCATCCGCACCCTGAAAGTGGGCTTCAACCGGGTATTCGGTTATTATATCGAGGTATCCAAGTCCTTTATCGATCAGGTGCCCGCGAATTACATCCGCAAGCAGACCCTCGCCAACTGCGAGCGCTACATCACCCAGGAGCTGAAAGAGCTGGAAAATCAGGTGCTCACCGCCAAAGACCGGCTCACCGCGCTGGAATACCAGATCTTTACCCAGCTGCGGGAGTACCTTGCCAAGCAGGCCGCCCGGGTGCAGCAGACCGCTGCCGCCGTGGCCGCCGCGGACACGCTGTGCAGTCTCGCCGCCGTGGCGGTGCAGCGGGGCTACTGCCGCCCGGAAATCACGCTGGGGCGGGAAATTACCATTGAAAACGGCCGCCACCCCGTGGTGGAGGCCATGCTGAAAGACTCCCTGTTCGTCCCCAACGACACCCATTTAGGTGCTGAGGACAATCAGGTGTCCATCATCACCGGCCCCAACATGGCGGGCAAATCCACCTATATGCGTCAGGTGGCGCTGATCGTGCTCATGGCGCAGATGGGTTCCTTCGTCCCCGCCCGCAGCGCGAAAATCGGGCTGGTCGATCGGGTGTTTACCCGCATCGGCGCCAGCGACGATCTGGCTTCCGGACAGTCCACCTTCATGGTGGAGATGGCGGAGGTCGCCACCATTCTGAAATACGCCACCTCCCGCAGTCTGCTGATTCTGGACGAAATCGGCCGGGGCACCTCTACCTACGACGGCATGGCCATCGCCCGCGCCGTTCTGGAATACGCCGCCAATCCCAAGCGTCTGGGGGCAAAAACCCTGTTTGCCACCCATTACCACGAGCTTTCCACCCTGGAAGACAAGCTGCCCAATGTGAAAAACTACAACATTGCGGTGAAAAAGCGGGGAGAACAGATGATTTTCCTGCGGAAGATTGTCCCCGGCGCAACGGACGACAGCTACGGCATCGAGGTCGCCAAGCTGGCGGGCATCCCTGCCCCGGTGATCACCCGCGCAAGGGAAATTCTCGCCGAGCTGGAAAGTGAGGGCGTCGTGACTGCTCCTGCGGCACAGAAAGAGCCGGAAGACCAGGTCAGCATGATGGACTTGACCTCCCAGCAGGTGGTCGCCGCTCTCAGCGCCATTTCCGTGGAAACCCTGACCCCCATTGAAGCCATGAACGAGCTGTACAAACTAAAGAAAATGTTGGATTAAACTATGAAACGAAACCGCAGTCTCTCCGCCTGTCCTACTGCCCAGGAATCCGTGGCAGGCGGCGTCTACTTTATTTTCCAGCTGGTGCTGCTGCCCTCCATTCTCCGGTGGGTCAACGCCCAGCTTTCCCAGCCGCTGACCGAAACGGAGCTGAACTTTACCTACTATCTTATCAATTTTCTGGCGACAATTCTGATTTATCACGAGTTCTTGGGACGCAGCGCCCGGCAGGCGACCCAGCACGCTGCGTACTTCTGTCAGGCCATCATCCTGGGTCTTGCCGCCTACTACGCCTGCAATTTTCTGACCCTGCGGCTGATAAGGCTGCTGGTTCCCGGCTTTACCAACTACAATGACGCCGTTATCTCCGCCATGAGCCGGAGCGGACGCTATCTTATGGTCGTCAGCACCGTGATTCTGGTTCCGCCTGCCGAGGAATGCGTCTTCCGGGGGCTGATCTTCCGCAATCTCTACGGAAAGTCCCGGTGGGTAGCCTACGTTGTCTCTATTCTCGCCTTTGCCGCCATCCATGTTCTGGGCTTCATCGGAAAATACTCCGCGCTGGAGCTGGTCATGGCGGTGCTGCAATACCTCCCGGCGGGGCTGTCCCTCGCTTGGGCATATACGAAAAGCGACACCATTTTCGCGCCGATTATCATCCATGCCTGTATCAATCTGGTCGCCATCGGCGGCCTGAGGTGAATCTACTATGCCGAAAATCATTCAGTTATCCCCCCATATCGCCAATCTGATCGCCGCCGGTGAGGTGGTGGAGCGCCCCGCCTCCGTGGTCAAGGAGCTGCTGGAAAACGCGGTGGACGCGGGCGCGTCCAAAGTCACCGTGGAGATTCGGGACGGCGGCATGACCTTCCTCCGGGTCACGGACAACGGCTGCGGCATGTCCCCCGAGGACGCCCGGACGGCCTTTCTCCGCCACGCCACCTCCAAACTCCGCTGCGCCGAGGACCTTGCCGCCATCGGCACCATGGGCTTCCGGGGCGAGGCATTGGCCGCCATCGCCTCCGTCAGCCGCATCGATCTTCTGACCAAAACGGCGGGCAGCATGTCCGGCACGTCATTAAAGCTGGAAGCGGGAAAAATTCTGGAAGAAACCGAGATCGGCTGTCCCGAAGGGACGACCATCATCGTCCGCGACCTCTTTTTCAACACCCCCGCCCGGATGAAATTCATGAAATCCGACACCGTGGAGGGCAGCCGTGTGACCGCCGCCGTGCAGATGCAGGCGCTGGCCCACCCGGAGGTTGCCATCCAGTTCCTCCGGGACGGCAAGCAGGTACTTTCCACCCCGGGAAACGGCGGATTGCAGGCGGCGGTCTACTGCGTCTATGGCCGGGACTTTGCCCGGATGGTGAAGGTGGACAGCCGCTGGGAATCCTACACCCTGACCGGCTACGTCTCCAAGCCCACCGATGCCCGCCCCAGCCGGGGTCTGCAAACCTTCTTTGTCAATGACCGCCCCGTGAAGTCCAAGCTGCTGGTTTCCGCTCTGGAGGAAGCCTACCGCAACCAGATCATGGTTGGGAAGTTCCCCGCCTGCGTGCTGCATCTGACCCTGCCGCCCAACGCCGTGGACGTGAACGTCCACCCGGCGAAAACAGAGGTAAAGTTCCTGTCGGAAAAAGCGGTATTTGACTGCGTTCACTACGGCGTACTGGGCGCGTTGAACACCCAGACCGACCGCCCCGAAATCCGGTTCCGGACGCCCGCCGGGGAGTCCGCCGCACCGGTCACGCCCGATGCCCCCGCTAAGGTGTCCACCCCGCCCCAGATGCCGCCCCGTCCGGAAAATCCCGCCCCAAAAAGCAGCTTTTTCCGCACCATGACACCTCAGGAGTACAAAACCTTCTCCACCGCGTTAAAGGACGCGCCCCAGCCGAAGCAAGCTGCGGCGGCAGCAACGGCGGCAAAAATTGAGCGTCCCGTCAATATGCCCCTGCGGGAGTTCGTGATGCTTCCTCAGGTTCAGGCGAGCCAGACCCCACCCAAAGCGGAAAAGGTTGCGCCTGTCCCCCCCGCTCCCCCCAAGAAAGAAGAACCGAAGCCGGAAGAAATGGAGCAGACCCAGCTGCCCATGCCCGCCGAGATCCAGTGGCGGATGGTGGGCGAGCTTTACAACACCTATATTATTGTGGAGCAGGGAGACGATGCTTTTCTCATTGACAAGCACGCCGCCCACGAGCGCATTCTCTTTGAAAAGCTGAAAGCCCACCCCGAAAAAATCAGCGCCCAGAGTCTGCTGTCCCCCATCCCCGTGCGCTTAAGCCCCGCCGCGGCCGGGGAGCTTCTCGCCAATGCGGACATGCTGGACGAATTGGGCTTTGCGGTGGAGGAATTCGGCGAAAACACCGTGCTTCTGCGGCAGATACCCATGGATCTAAGCCCGGACGACGCCGCCGAAGCTGTGGAAAGCCTGTCCGCCGACCTTTTGTCCGGCCGCCGGGAAAGCAAGGACACCGTCCGGGACGAGCTGCTCCACACGGTGGCCTGCAAGGCCGCCATCAAGGCCGGGTGGGTCAATGATGAGCAGGAGCTTCTCGCCGTGGCCAAAGAGGTCATGAGCCGGGAAGACCTGAAATACTGCCCCCATGGCCGTCCCATCTGCGTTTCTTTAAGCAAAAAGCAGCTGGAAAAGCAGTTCAAGCGGACGTAACGCCGCCCTGTCTGGAGATTTCTATGAACAACATCATCTGCATCGCCGGGCCGACAGCCTCGGGGAAAACCGCGCTGGCCGCAACACTGGCGAAGGAACTGAATGGCGAAGTGGTGTCCTGCGACTCCATGCAGGTGTACAGGCGCATGGACATCGGCACCGCGAAGCCCACTTTGGAAGAAATGCAGGGAGTCCCCCACCACATGATCGACGTGGCCGAGCCGTGGGAGGATTTTTCCGTCAGCCGCTACTGTGATATGGCCGCCCCCATTGTGGACGATATCCTTTCCCGGGGAAAAACCGCCGTGATTGCGGGCGGAACCGGGCTTTACATGGATTCCCTCATCCGGGGCAACGCCTTTGCCCCCTTCCCCGCCACCGGTGTCCGGGAGCGGCTGGAAGCGCAGGCGGATACCGTGGGCATGGAGGCCATGCTTTCGCAGCTTCGCTCCGTAGACCCCGACGCCGCCGGGCGTCTGCATCTTTCCGACCGGAAGCGCATCCTCCGGGCGCTGGAGGTTTATCTGGAAACCGGCGAGACTATTACGGAACACAACCGGAAGACGCAGGCCGTTCCGCCCCGGTACTCCCCTATCTGGCTGGGGCTGGACTTTGCCCAGCGGGGCGAGCTGTACCGCCGTATCGATCTGCGGGTCAGTCTCATGCTTCAGCAGGGGCTGGTGGAGGAAATTCAGGGGCTTCTCGCCGACGGCATTCCCGAAAAGGCCACCGCCATGCAGGCCATCGGCTACAAGGAATTCGTGGACGCCCTTGACGGCCGGTGTACAATAGAGGAAGCCGCCGATCTGGTGCGCCAATCCTCCCGCCGCTACGCCAAGCGTCAGCTGACCTGGTTCCGCCGGAACAAGGCCATCCACTGGCTCATCCGGGAGGCCGGAGACACCGAGCGGGAAATTCTGGAAAACGCTCGACGGATTGTGAGCGATTTTGACAACTGAAACGTGTTAGGATGTGGATACCCTAAAAATACGGCAGTTCTTGGGGAGTTATGTACCTGCCGAATATGAGAAAGAAGGTATCCATATGTCTGACGCGATCAACTTACAGGAAGCTATTTTGAAGGAGGTGCGACGGGACAAGGTTCCCGTGACCCTGTTTCTGATGAACGGCTTCCAGCTCCGGGGGGTCATTACGGGCTATGACAGCTTCGTAGTGGTGCTGGTATCCGATGGCAAGCAGCAGATGATCTACAAGCACGCCATCTCCACCCTCGCCCCCATGAAACCGCTGAAGGCCGCAGCCGCAACTGCGTGACGCAAAAAGGGCAACGGAGCACAGCCTTCCGTTGCCCTTTTTCAGTGTAAACTCCGGTTCCCAATCTAAACAGAAAGAAGAATTCTTATGTCTATCGCCGAAAACGTCGCCGAAATCCGCCGTCAGATGGAAGTCGCCGCCCTCGCCGCGGGGCGTGACCCAAAAGGCATTCTGCTCTGCGCCGCCACAAAAATGAACGACGCCGACGCCGTGCGTCAGGCCATCGCCGCCGGTGTGGACTGCTGCGGCGAAAACCGGGTGCAGGAGCTGACCGCCAAGCTCGCCCAGAACGCCTACGACGGCGTGCCGGTGCATTTCATCGGCCATTTGCAGACCAACAAGGTCCGGCAGGTGGTGGGCAAGGTGTCCCTCATTCAAAGCGTGGGCTCGGAGCGTCTGCTCGCCGCCATCGACCGGGAAGCCGCCCGGCAGGGCATTGTGCAGGATATTTTGCTGGAAGTCAACATCGGCGAGGAAGCCAGCAAGTCCGGTTTTGCCGCGGAGGACATTCTCCCTCTGATGGAAAAAATTGGTGAATTTTCAAACATATGTATTAAAGGTCTCATGGCAATCCCCCCAATCAGCCACATTTCGGGAGAAAATCAAAAATTTTTTCAAAAAATGTTCCACTTATCTGTTGACATAAGGCAGAAAAAATACGATAATGTCAAGGTGGACTGTTTATCCATGGGCATGTCCGGAGACTTCGCCGACGCGATCGCTTCCGGCAGCACGATGGTTCGTGTAGGCACCGCTATTTTTGGTGCCAGAGACTATGCCAGGGATTCATCAAAATGATGTGAGCATACATTAGGAGGACATATAGAATGAGCTTATGGGATAATGTAAAGAAATTTGCCCAGCCCTACGCAGACGACGATTACGATGATTACGGCGAGGATGACGATTACCTCGATGATTATGAAGAACCCGAGAAGCCTGCTCCCGCCCGCCGCAAACCCCGCCGCGCGCCGGCACCCACTCCCGCCCCCGAGGAGGAAGAGGAGGAGGAAGCCGACGATTACGGCTTCGGTCCCATGACCAGCACCACGTCCGCCGCTCCCGCCGCCGGTTTCTCCGGTCAGGTCCTGAACATGAACACCGGCAACAAGCAGGAAGTGGTTCTGTTCCGTCCCGGCAGCTTCAACGACACCTCCAAGGCCGCCGATGACCTTCGCAACCGCAAGGCCGTCATCGTCAACATGGAGAATGTAGACAAGGCCATGGCCCGCCGGGTCGTGGATTTCCTGTCCGGTTGTGTATACGCTCTGGACGGCGATGTGAAAAAGATCGCCCAGTCTGCTTACCTGTTCTGCCCCCACAATATGGACATTGTGGGCGATCTGGAAACGTTGCAGGCCGAGGTTGAAAGCTATATCTAAAAGATAGGAAGGTAAGTCACCATGTTTACACCGCAGCAGATCGATCAGATTTCTTTCAGCAAGTCTACTTTCGGCGGCTACAATATGCAGCAGGTAGACGAGTTTCTGGAGCCTCTGACGGAGGATTACGTAACGCTGTACAAGGAGAACGCCCTGCTGAAAAGCAAGATGCGCGTCCTCGTCGGCAAGCTGGAAGAATACCGCAAGAACGAAGCGGCCATGAAGGAAAAGGTCGCCAACGCCCAGCGCACCTGTGACAAGATGGTCATGGAAGCCGAGGCCAAGTGCGCCAAGATGCTCAGCAGCGCCAACGCCGCTGCCGCCGCGCAGGCTGCCCAGCCTGTCGCCCAGCCCGTCCAGAGCGTCCCCAACAACAGCGCCCTGATCGCCGCCGAGAACGCCCGTCTGGAAGAAGCCCGCAGAACCGCTTCCGCCCGGATCAACGAGATTCAGGATCAGATGCGCTCCTGCATTCAGGCTCTGGATCGGATCAAGACCGCCAACGCACCGGCCGTCTCCACGGCTCCCACGACCCGTGTGGCTCCCGTAGTGTCCGCAGCTCCCGCTGCCCCGGCCGCTCCTGCCCCCAAGGTCAGCAGCGACGACGTAGCCGACGAGATTTCCCAGAACATTGAAGCGATCATCGGCACCACCACGGACACCGCCCCCAAGGCCGCGCCCAAGCACCCCACCGCCAATGATTCCACCACCAGCCGCTTTGCCAGCCTGAACCTGCAATTCGGCCGTAACTACGATCCCACTTCCCGCAGATAAGGGAAAAACCTATACGTTTAAGCTTTGACGAGGATACGTAAGCCGTTCCGCCGCTTTCAGAGAGCTGCCGTTTTGGTGCAAGGCAGTAAGCAGGAGACGGTTTGCATCACCTCCGAGCAGCGCGCCGAACCCGAAAGGCAGTAGACCGCGCCGGGACACGCCCGATACAGCGTAAGGGAAGCTCTGATTCAGAGATTCCCCGCGAGTGCCGGTTTTGCCGGAACGAGAGTGGTACCGCAGAGGTCAACGCGCCTTTGTCTCTTTTGACGAGACAAAGGCGCGTTCCTTTTGATCGCAGGGTCGCATTTCCCTGCCCCACATTATCATGAATTCATTTTTGGAGGTAAGTATTCCGATGGATTATAAAAACACGATCATCACACCGAAAACCGATTTCCCCATGAAGGCAGGTCTGCCCACCCGGGAGCCGGGTATGCTCAGCCGCTGGGAGGAGCAGGACCTCTACGAGGCCATGCTGGAAAAGAACAAGGATCTCCCCCCCTTTGTGCTCCACGACGGCCCTCCCTTCAGCAACGGCGACATCCACATGGGTCACGCCCTGAATAAGACCCTGAAGGACTTCATCGTCCGCAGCCACGCCATGATGGGCTATTACACCCCCTACGTCCCCGGCTGGGACAACCACGGTCTGCCCATTGAGACCGCCATCATCAAAAAGAGCAAGCTCAACCACAAGGCCATGCCCGTTCCCCAGTTCCGCGCCGCCTGCGAGGAATTCGCCGAGACCTATATCCAGCGCCAGATGGCGGGCTTCAAGCGTCTGGGCGTTGTGGGCAACTGGAAACACCCCTACCGCACCATGGACAAGCACTTTGAAGCGCAGGAGGTCAAAGTCTTTGGCCGGATGTTCGACAAGGGCTATATCTACAAGGGCTTGAAGCCCGTGTACTGGTGCCCCGTGTGCGCCACCGCCGTGGCCGAGGCCGAGATCGAGTACCACGACGATCCCTGCACCTCCGTCTACGTCAAGTTCCCCATGAAGGACGATCTGGGCAAGCTGGCAGGCTTCGACCTGAGCCGCACCTACTTCGTCATCTGGACGACCACCATCTGGACGCTGCCCGGCAACCTTGCCATCTGCCTGCACCCCAGAGAGACCTACGTTCTGGTCAAGGCCGAGGGCGGCGAGACCTATATCATGGCGGAAGCCCTGATGGACAAGGTCATGCACATCGGCGGCTTCGAGCATTACGAGGTCATCGCCTCCTACCCCGGCCAGTTCTTTGAGAATATGCTGGCACAGCATCCCTTCCTGGACAAGACCTCCCGTCTGGTGAACGCCGAGTACGTCACCATGGATTCCGGTACCGGCTGTGTCCACACCGCTCCCGGCTTCGGCGCCGACGACTATCAGACCTGCATGCGCTACGGCATGGACTTGGTCGTCCCCGTGGACGACTACGGCCGCCATACCGACTACGCCGGCAAGTACGCCGGTATGAAGACCGAGGAAAGCAATCCCGTCATTCTCGCGGACATGAAGGAAAGCGGCGCTCTGTTCGCCTCCGAGGAGATCGTCCACTCCTACCCCCACCACGACCGCTGCAAGAAGCCCATCATCTTCCGGGCAACCCCTCAGTGGTTCTGCTCTGTGGAGTCCTTCAAGGACGAGGCCATCGCCGCCTGCAAGGATGTGAAGTGGCTGCCCGCCTGGGGCGGCGAGCGGATGATCAGCATGATCCGGGAGCGTGCCGACTGGTGCATTTCCCGTCAGCGCCGCTGGGGTCTGCCCATCCCCGTGTTCTACTGCCGGGACTGCGGCAAGCCCGTCTGCACCGACGAGACCATCGCCCACCTCTCCGAGCTGTTCGACGAGTACGGCTCCAACGTCTGGTTTGAGAAGGACGCCATGGAGCTGATCCCCGAAGGGTTGAGCTGCCCCCACTGCGGCGGCAAATCCTTTGGCAAGGAGACCGACACTTTGGACGGCTGGTTCGACTCCGGCTCCACCCACTACGCCTCCCTCATGAAGGACACTCCCGAGCTGTGGCCTGCCGACGTCTATCTGGAAGGCGCCGACCAGTACCGCGGCTGGTTCCAGTCCAGCCTTCTGACCTCCGTCGGCGCGCTGGGACACGGCGCACCCTTCAAGCAGGTTCTGACCCACGGCTGGACGGTGGACGGTCAGGGACGCGCCATGCACAAGTCTCTGGGCAACGGCATCGACCCCGCCGACCTGATCAAGGAATACGGCGCCGACATCGTGCGTCTGTGGGCCGGTTCCGCCGACTATCACGCCGACGTCCGCTGCTCCAAGGAGATCTTCAAGCAGCTGTCCCAGAGCTACCTGAAATTCCGCAACACCGCCCGGTACTGCCTGGGCAACCTGGACGGCTTTGATCCCAACAATCTGGTGGCTCCCGCCGACATGCTGGAGCTGGATCGCTGGGCAGTCACCCGTTTGAACGCCCTGATCGAAAAGTGCGCCCAGGCGTACAACGACTATGAGTTCCTGGTGGTGACCCACGCCGTCAACGATTTCTGCGTGGTGGAGCTGTCCAACTTCTATCTGGACATCATCAAGGACCGGCTGTACTGCGACGAGACCGACGGTCTGGCCCGCCGCAGCGCCCAGACAGCCCTGTACCTGATCCTGGATACCATCACAAAGATCATGGCTCCCATTCTGTGCTTCACCGGCGACGAGATCTGGCTGGCCATGCCCCACAAGGCGGGTGACGATGACCGGAACGTGCTGTTCAACGATATGAACGGTGTGTTTGCCGACTACGCTCTCTCCGCTGACGAGATGGCCAAGTGGGAAAAGATCATCGAGGTCCGCGACGCCGTCAACGGCGCGCTGGAGACCGCCCGTGCCGAGAAGAAGATCGGCAAGAGCCTGGAGGCCGATGTGGCCCTGACGGTCCCCGCCGAGGACGCCTTCCTGGCGGAGATGGACGGCGCTGCTCTGGCGGATCTGCTGATCGTCTCCAAGGTGGAGGTCACTGTGGGCGGCGAGTTGGCGGTTTCCGTCAGCGAGGCTGCCGGTACCAAGTGCCCCCGCTGCTGGAAGCACAGCACCGCAGCGGACGAGAACGGCCTGTGCCCCCGCTGCGCCAGCGTGATCGCAAAGTGCGCTGACTTCGGCGAGGTCTAAGCGTCTTATCCAATTCAAAAGTATACGAAACACCCCCGGTGTGCATCCGCGCACCGGGGG
>OLYI01000450.1_pt1 | contig 15171 bp, 14 predicted proteins | sample 1644251 | NCBI WGS metagenome assembly OLYI01 (sample SAMEA103958140, study PRJEB25191) | human gut metagenome | biome: human-associated habitat [ENVO:00009003]; feature: intestine environment [ENVO:2100002]; material: feces | place: Germany | collected 2013/2015 | reverse complement strand
ACCGGCGGGCCATCCGCCCCGCCGTGACGCTCGACGACGCTCCCGAGACCGAGGCGCCGGAGCGTTCCGACGGCGCCTTCCGCTATCAGGCTCTCTATGCCGCCCTCGACCGCATTCCCGAGCGCGAGCGGACGTCGATACTCCTATATTATATGGAAGGCTACTGCGTGCGCGAGATTTCGGCTATCGTGGAGGTGTCGGAAGAGGCTGTCAGGCAGCATCTTTCGCGCGGGCGCAGCCATCTGCGCGGACTTTTATCTGAAAACAGCTAAAACAGCAATCAAATGGACGATTCCATAAAGAAACTATTCGAAGATTTCAACCCCGGGCTCAGCTCCGACGCCGATTTCATGAAACGGCTGAACGATCGGCTCGACGCCGTTGAATATATAAAAGAGAAAGCGGCCGCCGACTCGCGCCGGAACCGCCTGTCGCTCTGGGTAGCGTCGCTCGCCGGTTTCCTCGCCGGCTCGCTGACAACGCTCGCAGTCCCATATCTGACAGGACTGCTTGCGTCGCTGGACATCGCTTCGGAATATGCCTCGTCGATCCCATGGATCGCGGTTGCGGCAATGGCCATCGTCAGCGCGCTGAGCGCCTATGACCTGTCGGGAGCGCTGAGCCGCCTCAGTGAGGCAAAGCGCTGAAGAAATGCCAGATGGCTATGCCTGTCGACACAGAAACATTCAACGAGTGTTTCGTTCCCAACTGGGGAATCTCAAGGCAGACATCACATAGGTCGACAACCGCGGGATCGACGCCGTTGACCTCATGTCCGCTGACGAGGGCATAGCGCCCCGACGGATCGGGTTCGAAACCGCCGAGCATAACACTCTCTTTCACCTGTTCGAGACAACACACACAGTATCCACGGCTTTTCAGCGACGCCACGGCATCGACCGTCGAGCCGAAATATTCCCATTCGACCGACTCTTCGGCTCCGAGAGCCGTTTTATGAATCTCGGCCGAAGGGGGTGTGGCGCTGATTCCGCAAAGAACTATCCTCTCCACGGCAAAGGCATCACACGTGCGGAAAATCGACCCGATATTATTCAGCGAACGAACGTTGTCGAGCACTACAGTAAGCGCCATCTTCGGCCGACGACGATACTCGTCGACCGAAGGGCGTGCAAGATCCCAGATGGTTTTCTTCTCCAACGGGTTTGAGATTTATTTCAGATGAAGGGCGTGCCCCATACGTTCCTGCTTGGTCGTCATATAGCGGCGGTTGTATTCGTTAGGCTCGACTTCGATAGGCACAATGCCGTCGATTTCGAGTCCATAGCCTTCAAGGCCGCGGCGCTTGACGGGATTGTTGGTCATCAGACGCATTTTCGTGATACCCAGCATTCTGAGAATCAGTGCGCCGACGCCATAATCGCGCTCGTCGGCCTTATGGCCCAGATGAAGATTGGCATCGACAGTGTCGAGTCCCTCTTCCTGAAGCTTATAGGCGCGTATCTTGTCCATCAGACCGATTCCGCGTCCTTCCTGATTGAGATAGACTATAGCACCGGTACCTTCTTTCTCGATCATCTCCATTGCGCGGTGGAGCTGCTCGCCGCAGTCGCATCGCATCGAGCCGAAGATATCGCCCGTGGCGCATGACGAATGCACTCTGACGAGCACAGGATTGTCCGAAGCTTTGATATCGCCTTTGATGATGGCGATATGTTCCAGACCGTTGTCTTTCTGGCGGAACGGAATCAGCCGGAAATGGCCGTAGGCTGTCGGCAGGTCGACCTCGGTGCCCATCTCGACAGGCAGATCGCCACGCAGGCGATAGTCGATAAGGTCGCGGATGGACACGAGCTTCAGGCCCCATTCGTCGGCCTTTTTGCGAAGCTGGGGAAGGCGGGCCATTGTGCCGTCCTCGTTGAGAATCTCAATCAGAGCCGCAGCGGGCTGCATACCGGCCAGACGGGCCAGATCGATGGCGGCTTCGGTGTGGCCGGCGCGCCGCAAGACGCCCTCGTTCTGGGCATAGAGCGGATGGACGTGGCCCGGGCGGCCGAACATATCGGGGGTCGATGTCGGATCGGCGAGAGCGTTTATTGTTGCTGCTCGGTCGTGGGCGCTGACGCCGGTTGTGCAGCCGGGCAGTTTGTCGACTGTGACGGTGAAGGGGGTGCCGAGCATCGACGTGTTGTCTTCGACCTGATGGGGAAGATTCAGCTCGTGACACCGTTTGATGGTCAGCGGCGCGCAAAGCTCGCCGCGGGCGTTGGTGACCATGAAATTGACATGGGCAGGCGTTACTTTCTCGGCGGCAATAATGAGGTCGCCCTCGTTTTCGCGGTCTTCGTCGTCGACGACAATAACGAATTTACCGTTACGGAAGCTCTCGAGAGCTTCCTCGATAGTGTCAAGCTTGATGTTGTCCATGCTTAAAATATTGAAGTTAAGGTTGTTCAGGCTTTAAAAGAAGTTCGCGAAGCTGGGCATCGGTTTTCAGGATGCTCTTCAGCTCTCCACGGAGAATTTTCTGTTCGTGAAGTCCGACGAGCCACAGCGGCAGTCCCAGCGGCAGAAGCGCCACCATAGTCCAGCCCACCCAACGGTAGTTGACCGGATGGTAAAGCCACAGGCTGCGGAGCACCGGAAGATCCATGAGTTTCATAACGACGAGGCGCTTACGCGAGTTCGAGAGATATTCGACGGTCGACTCAAGCCGGTCGGACAAGCGTTTCAGAGCCGAGCGGCTATAGCCGCGCAGCCAGTAGGCCACGTAGTTCTGTCGCTCGGGATTGTCGGTAAGATAAGCCTCGACATCTCTGTCGAGTTCGTCGAGACGGCGCAGAGCCTCCTGAGTGTCGACCTCGTCGATGACAACGGTCTTCACCTCGAGCTGACGCACCTCGCCGCGGCCGAGCACGCGCTTGATAAAGTTGATATAGGCGTCAGCATTGAACACGGCGCTGTCATTGACGGCCTTATAGGTCAGGAAAACGCCCAGCGGAAGCAGCACTGCGGTACTGAGCCACATGCCCTCCCACACCTCGAGGCGCCCCTCGCGGGCCATCTTGAAGCCGGTGTTGTCTATTATATAATAGAATATGAACAGGAACACACTGATGACTATAGGCATTCCGAGTCCGCCTTTGCGGATAATGGCTCCTAACGGTGCGCCTATAAAGAAGAATATCAGGCAGGCCACCGACAGGGTGAACTTCTTCTGAAGCTCGATTCCGTGACGACGGATAGTCTTGAGATCTTCCTCGCGCGAAAGCGCCCGGAACTCATATTCGGTTTTCTTTCGCTTGGCCTTCGACAGGGCGCTCTGCACTATCGAAGCCCTCGGATAGTAGCCGCCCCGGTTGAACACGCTGTCGACATCGAGAGGCCGGCTCATGGTCACATCGTGGCGCACGACCTTTCTCGAAGGCGCGCCCGGCCGATCCTGACGCATGACAAAATACGGCACCCCCATTGCGGGCGCCTCGCGCAGTTCGCGCGCTATGACAACGCCGGCCGAGTCGATTCTGGCAGTGACGGAATCGATCGTAGCGTTCAGCTCGGCGATATTCTTGCCGACATACTGGTTACGCATCCCCTGCTCGTCGAGACGGTTGAAGTTGGCGTCGAAGGGGAACACCATTTCCTTTAGAGTGAACGATTCGCGACGATAGGGTACGTTGTTCATCGTAGCGCCGGCGGCGTCGCGCAGATTCTCGAAAAGCTCGCCTTGCCACATCTTTAAATAAAGATGGGTCTTGTCGCGGCTGAACGACAGCTTTGCCGAATCGGCGAGGATAACACGCGCGTTATCAAATCCGGCGCTCATGTCGTAGATCATCATGTTATAGAGCGTGCCGGTCTCGCGGTCTTTGCTCTCGACATAGATATTGCGGTCGGGAATCTGGTCATAGAAAACGCCTTCGGGAATCTCCATTTCGGGCGACTTCTGGCGCATGGAGAACAGGAGCGTCCACATCTTCGTCTGCGCCACGGGCAAAACGTCGTTCTGAAAGAAGAACGCGCCGATGGCAATCAGCACAACGCCGACAATCAGCGGCTTCATGGCCCGCAGCAGCGACACTCCGGCAGCCTTCATGGCCGTCAGTTCGAACCGCTCGCCGAGGTTGCCGAACGTCATCAGCGACGCCAGCAATATAGCCAGCGGCAAAGCCATCGGAATCATTGTCAGTGCGGCATAGAAAAACAGCTCTGCAATAACGTCAACACTCAGGCCTTTGCCGACAAGATCGTCGATATAACGCCACAGAAACTGCATCAGCACGATGAAAAGACAGATAAAAAACGTCATGCAGAACACCGGAAAGAAGCTCTGCAACATAAACAGGTAAAGACGCTTTATCCTTAACATCGCCACAAAGGTAGCTACTTTCGTCGAAAAACCGCCATCCGGCGGCATAAAATAGGGGCGCGGAAAGTCGCGTCCCTATTTAAACAGGCCGTAGATAAGCGGCTTATTCGTCTTTAGCACCGTATTTTTTCAGACGTTCGCGCTGTTTCTCGGTCAGTCTGTCGGAATCGACAAACGAAGCCCAGAGAGCGACAGCCACGTAAGCTTCCTGCTGATTCTTGTCGAGACTGTCGAGGAATGCGCGCTGTTCCTCCTTGTTGAGTCCCTTAAGCTGGTTGTCGATAATCTCGACCTGATCGATCATAAAATCGTAATCGGCCTCGGTCATGGTGTCGGCGCTTTTCTCAGTCATAGCCTTGATGCCCTCGACGTCGACCTCTTTCTTTGAACATGAGCTTAAAGTTGCACTGACAGCTATGACCACAGCGGCAATTGCCATCGTTAGAATACTCTTAAATGATTTTTTCATAATGGTAATAAATTTGGGTGAACAATATGCCGGTGCGCCACAGCGCTAAAACGCCGACCGTTGCAAGTTACGAAAAAAATCGCATCAATCGGCAATCTATCCGCAAAAAAAATAAACAGAACATCTATTATAATGTGTGCCCCCGCAATACGGGCTCAGTCACTCAAGCCTTGGCAAGCCGATGCAGCAACGCCTCAAGACTATCTTCCTTATTCAGACCGAGTTTCAGGCGAAGCCTGTAGCGAGCAGTTATAAGCGATTTATATTCAATGCGCATCACACGGGAAATCTGTCTGTTGTCCATTCCCATTGCAATATATTTCGCAAGACGTATCTGATTTTCTGACAGATTAGGACACATTTCAAACATACGCCCTGTAAAATCAGGATGAATATCGGCATACACCTTCTGGAAGGTATCAAGTTCGTCACGATTGTTAAGATGCGTCTTAAGCGCGCTGCAAACACGCAATCCGTCGGCATGGGGTATGCGTCCGTCGTTCATAAGTTCAGTGATAGTCTTCACTGTCGTATCAATTGCGTTCTCGTTTTCCTTTACCACCAACAACGATGATGCGAGTTGCAACTGATTGCGCGTAAGCTGCAAATCCGACCTGACCTTTGCAAGTTTAAGGTTACCATGACGCCTGAGAAGGATCAGAATCACTCCCATTGCAATAAAAACAATTGCTGAAATCAAACTTGCATACAATATGCGATCGTTCATCCGGGCTTTCATAGCAGCATTGCGGCTCTCGCTGATTCTGTGCTGCGTTATGCTTTTCGCTATCTGATTAAGAGAGTTAATCTTTGAAATGGAATCTTGCAGAGCAAGACTCTTGCGCAGATATATTACCACACTGTCAAGCTTGTTCTCGCCCTCAATCACCAGGGCATAATTACTGTAAATACCCAATGCATATTCAGGCAGCATGGCAGGCGACATCAGACTCACAGCTGACCGCACAAGCATTTTTGCCGAATCGGTATCCCGGCCTGCGGCCAACAGCTCCGAAGCTATGAGATTCTTATAATACGCTTCGGAATTCTCATAGCCGGGCTTGTTTTTCACCAATTCGCAGGCCTCTTCGATATATTTCAAGTCACCGCGCATTGAAAAACGGTTGTGGAGCACAATGGTTAACAACGCCGTGTCACGCTTGGCCGCAGCATAAGAATGAAGATCGGTCATTATGCTGTCGGAAAGATGAGGGTTCACTCGGAAATTTGCCTGAGCTTCCGACAGCAACAACTTCTTTTCCCATCTCTCCAGACCAAGATCGCGGAACATCATGCGGCTATCGTTAAAATACTTTATAGCTGTCAGCGAATCCCCGAGATCAAGATGAACGAAACCGATATTATTCATTGCTCCCGCTGCCGTCAGAGTATCGCCGAATCCGATCGCTTCTTTCAAGGCGCGGATATTATCATAATAGCGTTTTTCAAGCGTGCGCGGCCGCAATTTATTCTGGATATATCTCAAACGGAACATATCGTAGGAATAACCTGCCGTATCGGTTCCGTATGCTTTATACGCCTTGTCGATCTCTTTCTGAGCATTCGATTTCCACGCCTCGGTATAAGGCCCTGCAAATTCATAATAACGAGCCTTGAAAAATGCAGCCCGCGCCGCTTTTATGCGATTTGACGAATCAAGCTCCGCCAATCGGGCCAGCCGGAACGTCAGAATACGCAATGTGTCGATTCCGACATCGTGGGCATAGGCCAGTTCGACATTCCTTACCGCTGTGTCATATTCCGAGTCTGTCGGGCTCCACAATGAATAAGTGTCGCATTTCTGAGTGTCAGAGCAAGCAGCCGCGAAAAATACGGCAATAAACAGTATCAAAAAATTTCGCATTTGCAAAGATAGGTAATTATCTGTAAACAAATGCAATGAAATACAATAAAACGCTCGTCTATAATTTGTCTATAGAGAAATTTTGCGGTCAGAGCCCTCTGTTTATACATTTGCGGAAATCCCAATCAATAATTTTATGAAGCACATCTCACTAACATTATTAGCTTTGGCGATTGCCATCTCTTCACAGGCAACGCAGCCAATGGTAAAACCCGCGCCCAAGAGCGGTTGCTCTATCTATGGCGTAGTTAACAAACAGCAAGCCGGCAAAATATCATTGCAGACTCCCGCTAAGGTAAGTTCGCGGGCAATGACTCTCGACGATCTGCTCGCCGACCCCGAAGGCACCGTGTTCAGCGGTCCTTACATCGCTGAAGAAGCTGCTTTCAGCGGGTTCCAGAATTCCGATCAGGGTCGGCCCGAAAATCCTTCGAAATACTATCAGTATTACAACGGCTGCCCCTACTCCATCAGCGCCGTCCGTGTAATAGGTCTGTTCAACTACTGGGACGAAGAAGACTACGACTGGTATATGTGTGACGAACGCGCCGGTTATGATGAAAAATACACCATGGCCAAGCCCGTCACCTTCGAAGTGTCGTTCTACCGCGTAGGCGACGACGGCCTTCCCGGTGAATGTGTCTATACCAAAAACATCTCGCTCAAGGGCCGTTATGTCGGCGCGGTTTACGGGATGGAAGGTAATCAGGGCCCGCTTATGGAATTCATAGCCGACCTCGGAGAAGAAGTGAAGCTCGAAACCGGTTTTATGTCGTTCAGCGCCGCCAAAATCGAAGGGGAAACCCCGACATGCTGGTTCTCGCTCTTCACCGCCACAAGCTCTTACGGCTATGGCATGGTAGACATGGAGCCTTACGGCTTCATAGGAGCCAATCCCTGTGTTTTCAGTCTGATCGGTTCCGGCGACCTTGCAGCAGCTAAAGCGCTCAAATTAAGTGATCTGAAATCGCCCACGCTCATCTCAAACGGCTCACACGAAACAGTCCGTGTTTCATTGCAAAATGTCGGCAAAGAAACAATCAGCGACACAGAACTTCAGCTCTACGTCGACGACAAACTCATCGTCACCGAAAAACCCGGTATTAATCTTCCCTCACTTGCAGAACGCACCTACACCTTTGCTCAGCGCGCCGATCTCTCTGAGCCTGGCGAGCACAAGGTTGTCGTCAAAAACGTGACTCCGGGCGACGAAAATATCAGCATCAGCAGCGTCGCCGTAGACACCAAGACCTATGCCAAAGGTGAAACTTATCCTTCAGGAGGCCAATATTCATATCCCGAAGACGCCATTGTCAATGTGACCGTCGGCGACATAAACAATAACTCGGAAGCCAACGAAGAAGGCTACGAGGACTTCACCGACAAATCGACCGACATCACCGCCGGACAGACCCTTCAGCTCACAGCTCAGTTGAACCCCGAAGGCGACGGCGGCGTTATCGGCGCATGGGCCGACTGGAACAGCGACGGTCTGTTCTCCGGCGAAGGAGAATTCCTCGGATATCTTATCGAAGAGTATATTCCTGTTGCTATCCCCGGAAATATCAGTGTTACTCCCGGCCCGAAGGTTCTTCGAATAGTAGGCAACACCGGTGGTGAAATTCCTTCACCTCACGGAGAATATTACTTCGGTCAGACCGAAGACTATACCATCAATGTTGTAAGACCGGCAAACTCGCCTGCCGCAACAGCTAACGTGGAATTTCTTGAAAGCGATTCCGACGAAACAGTGTCACTGCTCGACTTCGCAGTATCCAACGAAGGCACAGCCACTCTTGAAGGAACCATCACTGTCGACTACGAACTCCCGTCGATCTACGAAAACCGTCAGACAGTAGCTCAGGCACCCGCAAATATCAGGCTCAATCTCGCCAAGGCCAGAAAAGCGGCCGATCCCCGCAGTGAAGACGTAGCCTATGTTCTACACTACGACGGCGGGAAAAACAGCGCCGTAGGTGTGGGCAATTACGCCGACGCAATATTCGGTCAGGCTTATCCCGTCGAAATGCTCTCTTCGATACGCGGAATGAAAATTTCAAGCATCGACGTCTACATTCAGGAAGTTCCCGTAAAAACATTCGCTCAGATCTATGAAAACGTCGACGGCACATATAAACTCGTATCCGAGCAGGAATTCACTCCTGTTGAAGATTCATGGAATCATGTCGAGCTTCAGACGCCTTACACAATAAGCGGTAAAGATCTGATTTATGCGGTGAAACTCACAGGCATGACCGAAGGCCACTTCTATATCGGCATTGACGGCATTTCGGCCGTACGCGGCTTCGGCGATCTCTGCAATGTAGGCGGCTCAACATGGTGGTCAATGGCCGACCTCGGCATTGACAACAACTTCTGTGTCCGCGCCAACGTCACAGGCGAGCGCACTGCCGACATTTCGTGGCTCTCCGTCGACAAAAATCAGATTTCTGTCGAACCGGGCAAAAGCGAAGACCTCAAGGCCACAATCAACCGCGACAATCTCATCGGTGATTCTTACGAAGCCCGCATCGTCATAGCCACCAACGATCCGCTCTCGCCCGCGCTCTCCATTCCGGTCTACATGACCAAGACCCTCGAAGGCGGCCTCGATATCTCGACGCTGACGAACTGCGATGTCAGAATCAGCGGCAACAAGCTCGTTGTCATTTCCGACAAGAAAATAACGGCCGTCACCATAAATAACGTCGCCGGTTCGACAACAGGCTACAGCAACAAGGCCGGCAACAGCGTCACAGTCTCACTTGACAACTGCGCTTCAGGCATCTACATCGTCAGCGTCAGATATGCCGACGGCAGCAACGACACGATGAAAATGGCAATCAAGCGTTAAGCACATTAAGTAAAATCCGATAATCAGCGGGAGACCTAATCCTGTCCACAGGAGCGGCCTCCCGCAATTTTTATAATGAATTTTTTAAATTGTTTGGCGGAGTCGCAAAAGATTCTTACCTTTGCCGAGGTTTTCGTGGCACCTCCCGGAAAGCCGCCGGAAAAGATGCAGCCGGCGGTGATATGAGAAAGTGAGATGGCGGCCACCGACCATAGAAAGATAACGAGTTAATTACCAATCAACTGTAAACCAAAACAGCCATGTCAAAAGTTTGTCAAATCACCGGCAAAAAAGCGATGGTAGGCAACAATGTGTCGCACTCCAAGCGTCGCACAAAGCGTCGTTTCAATATCAACCTCTTCACAAAGAAGTTCTACTGGGTTGAAGAAGATGCGTGGATTGTTCTGAACCTGTCGGCACAGGGACTTCGCATCATCAATAAGAAAGGCCTCGACTGCGCAATCAAAGACGCCGTCGCAAAAGGCTATCTGACAGAAATCACTTACCTCGACTTTTAAAAACTCAAGAAGATGGCAAAGAAAGCTAAAGGAAACCGCGTTCAGGTCATCCTCGAATGCACAGAGCACAAAGCATCGGGTATGCCCGGCACGAGCCGCTATATCACCACCAAGAACCGCAAGAACACTACAGAGCGTCTTGAGCTGAAGAAATACAACCCCATTCTGAAGCGCGTAACGGTTCACAAAGAGATCAAATAATCATCAAACCCTTAACAACAACAGTAACAAGCCATGGCAAAGAAAACCGTAGCATCGCTGCAGAAGGGTGAAGGCCGCACCTACTCCAAGGTCATCAAGATGGTTAAGTCGCCCAAAACCGGTGCTTACACCTTCCAGGAGCAGATGGTTCCCAACGACGCCGTCAAAGAGGTCCTCAAATAAGGCCCTTCCCTGAACAACGACAATCAACAACCCGTCATAAACCCGGCCGGATGCGGCGCCCCCGAGTGAGGGCCTCATCCTGCCGGTTTTTTTATCCCCCACCCCCTTCAGAAAAAGAATCATGACCAAAGAATATCTACCCGTATTGCTGCTCACAGGCTATCTTGGCAGCGGAAAGACAACTCTTCTGAACTACATCCTGAACAACCGTCAGGGCATACGCTTCGCTGTGATCGTGAACGACATCGGCGAGGTCAATATCGACGAACGTCTGATTCAGAAAGGGGGCGTTGTCGGGCAGGACGGTGACCTCGTGGCACTGTCGAACGGCTGTATCTGCTGCACCCTGTCGACCGATCTCATCAAACAGCTGTCACAGCTCGCCCAAAGCGGCAAATTCGACTATATCGTCATCGAAGCCAGCGGAATATGCGAGCCGGCTCCGATAGCGCGCTCTATCGACGCCATCGACGCAATGGCCGGCGACAATCCGGGGTATCGCATTCCTCGTCTCGACAGCATAATCACCGTTGTCGACGCCCTGCGCATGGCCGACGAATTCGGCTGCGGCTCAGCCCTGAAGCGCGACAACCTCGGCGAAGAAGACCTCGAGCGTCTCGTTATCGAGCAGATTGAATTCTGCAACACCATTATCGTCAACAAAATCAGCGAAGTGACAGCTCTTCAGGCCGCCGAGCTGCGCGAAACCATCCATGCGCTCAATCCCGGAGCGAAAATCATCGACGCCGACTACTGCCGCGTCGATATGGGCGAGCTGATAAACACCGGCAACTACAGCTTTGAGAAAACCGCCACACAGGCAGCCTGGGTGCAGGGCATCGAAGGGGAAGCCGAACATCAGCCACATCAATCACATCAATCACATAACCACGACCACGACCACGATCACCACCACGCACACCACCACCATCACGAAGGCGAAGGCGAAGCCCTCGAATATGGAATCTCGACAATGGTCTATATGCGTCGCGAGCCGTTCAATTTCGAAAAATTCGAAAAGATGCTGTCGACAGAGTGGCCGAAGAATATAATCCGTTCAAAAGGCGTTCTCTATTTCAGCCAGAACCGCGACATGTCACTTCTGTTCGAGACCGCCGGACATCAGATGAAAGTGACCGAGGCCGGACTGTGGTATGCCACAGCTCCCGCCGAAGAACTCGAACAGCTCCGCCGGCTCGACCCGTCGATAAACCGAGACTGGGAAGAACCCTGGGGCGACAGAATGGACAAGATCGTAATTATCGGCCGCAATCTCGACCGCGAGGCAATCACAGCCATGCTCGACGGCTGCCTCGAACGCTGAGACAGACGGCCGCTCAGCCAAGCTCGAAGTGAAGGCTCGGCATACTGCGGCGCACATCGTGGCCCGCGCCCCTGATATTCTTCAGCAGTTCCGAAATGTCGAACACCGGCAGCGGATACTTTTCGAGGAAAGTACCTGAAGTGAAGCGGGCTACCATTCCGCGCAGAGCGCCGACGCTGACACTCAGCAGAAGGCCGAGAAGCTTTTGCGGAACATAAACAGCGTCAGGCGTCACCATCATTCCGCTGTGAGGCCCCAGATCGAAAGTTACGTCGGCCGAATAGGTCAGCAGCGGGCGTGCTATAACTCCGCGCAGCGCGCGATAGCCCACCGTCAGGCTCAGCTCTATAAGGCCCTCCCCGCCGCCCGAATCGAAACTCAGCGAGAGATCAATCTCTATGGGAGCGCCCTTGCCGCGCGCCATCTCCCAGCGGTGGAGGCGTGTCAGACGTGGATTTTCCTTGATGGAAACAACGTTGAGGCTTATGCCGGATGTCATATTGTTCACAATTGCATAACACATTCCACTGCGCTATTGTTGGACTTATCGGCCAAAATCACTATTTTTGCAGATGATGAGAAAGACCGTTTTCATTGTAGTGGCCGCAGGGAGCGGCAGCCGTTTCGGCGGAGACCTGCCAAAGCAGTTCTGCCGCCTCGGCGACCGTCCTGTTGTCTGCCATGCTGTCGACAGGCTGCGCGAAGCGGGCGCCGAGGTCATCCTCGTTGTCAGCCCCGACCGCATAGAATGGTGGAAAGACTGGTGCCGCGAAAACAACTACCATAGTCCGAGAGTTGTTGCCGGAGGCTCCACCCGCTGGGAGAGCGTCAGAAACGCCATCCGGGTCATCGACGCCGACGATGTCGACATTATCGGCGTCCACGACGGCGCGCGACCGCTTGTCGACCGCGAGGTTGTCGGCCGCCTGATCTCTCAGGAAGCCGACGGCGCCATACCCGTTGTCGGCGTTGTAGACTCTATACGCCGCATTGTCGAGGAAGGTTCTCGCGCCGAAGAGCGTGCCACGCTACGCGCCGTCCACACCCCTCAGGTTTTCAACGCCGCCAAACTGCGCCACGCCTACGAACTGCCCTACAGTCCGGCGTTCACCGACGACGCGTCGGTCATGGAAGCCGCCGGATTCACCGGCCTCGCTCTTGTCGACGACACCCCCGCCAACATAAAGATCACCCATCCGGGCGACCTCGTGCTTGCCGCCTACTACCTCGAAAAAGGATTCTGATGGCCTGGCTTCGCGACATACCCGTCAAGTTCCTTAAAGGCGTCGGCCCCCAGCGCTCGCGCCTGCTTGCCGAAGAACTCGGAATCGAGAGCTACCACGATCTGCTCCATCATTTTCCGTCGGGCTACATCGACAGGTCGCGTTTTTATCATATCAGAGAGTTGAGCGAAGAGATGCCGTCGGTGCAGATCCGCGGCCGCTTCATCAGCTTCGCCGAGCAGGGCGAAGGCGCCAAACGGCGTCTCGTCGGGCTCTTCTCAGACGGAACGGCCCTGTTGCAGGCTGTATGGTTCCACCGTATATCCGCCATAAAAAAAGCCTATAACACCGGAGTCGAATATATTCTCTTCGGCAAACCATCGGTGTTCAACAATCAATGGTCGATCGTACATCCCGAAGTCGACCTGACAACATCGGCCGAAGCCACGCGCGGCATACGCGGAATCTATCCTCTGACCCAGCGCCTGAGCCAGCGCGGAATAGGATCTCGGCAACTGTCGGGGTGGATAGGCACCATAATCGACACAATGCGTGCTCCCCACGAGACTCTTCCGGCCGATCTGATTGCGCGCCACAGATTCGTCAGTCTCGGGCAGGCTCTCCACGACGTCCACTTCCCGCCATCGGCCGAAGCTTTGCAAAAGGCCCGCGAACGGCTCAAATTCGAAGAGCTGTTCTATCTTCAGCTCGATCTGCGGCGCCATGCAATACGGCGCAAGAGCTTCACCGACGGACTGAGGTTCGGTGCGGCCGGGCGCTGGCTCAACGCCTTCTACAGCGACTGCCTTCCATTTCCGCTGACCGGCGCCCAGAAACGCGTTGTCCGCGAAATTTTCGACGACATGCGTTCGGGCCGCCAGATGAACCGACTGCTTCAGGGCGACGTCGGCAGCGGAAAGACACTCGTAGCCCTGCTCTGTATGCTGATAGCGATGGGCAACGGCTATCAGGCCGCCCTGATGGCGCCCACCGAAATCCTTGCCGGACAGCATTATGAGTCACTGCGCTCTATGGTGGCCCGGCTCGGCGTCAATGTCGGGCTGCTGACAGGCTCGACTCCCGCCAGAGAGCGGCGCGTAATCCACGAAGCCCTTGCCGACGGCTCGCTCCACATTCTCGTCGGCACCCATGCCCTGCTCGAAGACCCTGTCAGATTCAAGAACCTCGGCCTCGCCGTCATCGACGAGCAACACCGCTTCGGCGTAGCCCAGCGCGCGCGTCTCTGGACAAAGAACGAGCGGCCGCCTCATGTATTGGTCATGACAGCCACCCCGATTCCGCGCACTCTGGCAATGACCGTCTACGGCGACCTCGACGTCAGCGTCATCGATGAGCTGCCACCTGGGCGAAAACCTGTCGAGACGTCGCTGCGATACGAAGAAAACCGCATGGATGTCTATCGCTCGGTCGGAGCACAACTCCGTCTTGGGCGACAGGTCTATATCGTCTATCCGCTGATTGCCGAAAGCGAAAAGCTCGACCTGCGGAGCGTCGAAGAAGGCTACGATACGATCCGCGAGATTTTCCGCGACTATCGCGTGGCTATGGTTCACGGAAGGCTTAAACCGGCTGAAAAAGACTATCAGATGCACCTTTTCGCCTCGGGCGAAGCGCGCATACTCGTGGCCACGACAGTCATCGAGGTCGGCGTCAACGTTCCCAACGCTACGGTCATGATAATCGAGAACGCCGAGCGTTTCGGTCTCAGCCAGCTCCATCAGCTCAGAGGGCGCGTGGGGCGCGGCGCCGACAAAAGCTACTGCGTTCTGATGTCGAAACGCAAAATCGCCAAAGAAACACGTCAGCGGCTCGAAGTCATGACCTCTACGACCGACGGATTCGTCGTCGCCGAAGCCGACTTGCGAATGCGCGGCCCCGGCGACATCGAAGGCACAATGCAGAGCGGACTGCCGATGAAGCTCAACATTGCCAATCTCGCTACCGACGGCCAGATTATCCAGATAGCACGCGACGACGCCGAAGCCGTCCTAACCGCCGACCCTGAACTGACAAGCCCCGCCGGCCGCATTATGGCGCTTGAACTCAGCCGACTGAGCCGCCGCACCGCCGACTGGAGCAAAATTTCCTGACAATGGTCAGCGAACCATCGGAACATAATTGTTGTTAAAGTTCTAAGTACATGACAAAAATTTGAAGACATTGAATTTCGGATTGTAGAGCGGTCTG
>OLYI01000447.1_pt1 | contig 15237 bp, 16 predicted proteins | sample 1644251 | NCBI WGS metagenome assembly OLYI01 (sample SAMEA103958140, study PRJEB25191) | human gut metagenome | biome: human-associated habitat [ENVO:00009003]; feature: intestine environment [ENVO:2100002]; material: feces | place: Germany | collected 2013/2015 | reverse complement strand
TTGTCAGCAGCCCCCGTTTCGTGGTCTGCGTGTAGTTCCTTGTAAACTGACCTAAGGATCGATATAAATAACATATGGTGTCCGAAGCGGAATTGCTTCCTTTAGTTCAACAGGATCATGAAGATCAATCCTAGGAATATATTTTGCTCGAATACCTGACATAATGTATTTACCTCCACCTGAAAATTTTATTCCACGAGCGAACAGGATTAAATTTTCCAAACGTGCCTTTTTGGCTTTTAGCATTTCGATTTGCTGATCCAGCTCTTCATATCTGTCAAAATCCTCGGATGCCATGATTGCTTTGATTTTACTTAAGGGAAATTCCAGTTCCCGATACAATAGAATCTGATGCAGGTGCTCCAGACTTTGCTCATTATACAACCGATATCCTGCGTCTGTGTATGCCGCAGGGGGTAGGAGACCGATTTTATCATAGTATTGCAATGTACGAACACTGGTTCCCGTTAAGTTGGCCAATTCTTTTACAGTCATCATAGCTGGCACCTCCCTCGCAGTGAATCTATCATAAACTATGACGTTACGTAATAGTCAAGTCCTAAATCAGAATATGATAACAGATTTTTTGGAGACCAAGAAATCGATACGCACTCATCTTACCAGCATACATAGTTGCGTTGATGGCGCAGGGACTGACAGATTCGTTCCTTCAGTACCATCTGACAACAGCAAAGAACAACGGTGTAGCGAAAACGGAAATTGCGGAGATCCTGACCCATGCGGCATTTTATGCGGGCTAGCCCAAGGCATGGGCGGCTTTCCGCACAAAAAATCGTTTAAGCCTCACGGTCTAAGCGATTTTTTGTTAAGGGAGTTTTTTTACAGCCCTTTTTTTATGTTTGTGTTAGGCTTTGTTGGCAGTAGTCTACCAGAATTTTTCATTACAGTTTTTGCTAAAGGATCAGATGAAGCTATACCCTGGATTTTTCTGTATTCTCTGGGTGACATCTTGACGATAGACTGAAAAGCGCTTGAAAACTTTCCTTGGGTTTGGTAGCCTACCTGGGAAGCAATATCCGCGATAGTGAAATCTGTTCCCCGTAGTAATTTCATAGCCTGACGCACCCGAAATTCCTTTTTCGCCGTGTCCACCGGGGAGACAGCCTGTGCAGCTGATTTTCCCTTGACCTGCTGTAGGGATGCGCCATAGCCCGCCTTTTCTACAGCGGCGATAAACTGCCCACTGTTTACATTTTTGTCGTCGTAAGTCACCACCATACTGTTTTTTAACAGATTGACATTGCACTCTTGCACGCCGGTCAGGTTGGATACGCTTTTTTGTACCCTAGCTTGGCAGGCCGCACAAGTCATGCCTGTGACATTGTACTTTTCCTGCATATTTGAAACCTCCTTTGCTGGAAAGCAGAATACCCATACGGGGTATCGGCCTTTCTGGTTCCCATTATAGTCCCGCAAGGAGGTCTTGTATTTCCCGTTCAGAAGAATTTTTGTCCCAAACGGGAGAGTTTCTGAAAATCAATCCGTCATAAACGCTGCAAGGGCATCCCTTCTAACTTCATGTGATATTGTTCCAGCACATCTTTCAGCGTAATCTCTTGCATCCGTTTTTCCGCTGTATTCTGGATGTCAAGGTAAAAATCCCGCAGAACCAGTTGAATATTTACTCCTACACCGCAAGCGGGGTTGGTGTGGATGTCCTGATGGAGCAGGGGCTTGTTGCCCTCTACTGCCCGATAGGCATCCAGCAGAGAGATTTTCTCCGGCTCACGAGCCAGTGCGGGTCGGGGATGTCCTTTCACGCTGACCAGCAGCCCTCCCTTTCGCAAGGCGGACATGAGCTGGCGCACATAGGCGGGATTCGTCTGAACGCTCTCTGCCAGCTTGTTACTGGTCAGGTCGCAGTCTGGGTACAGAGCGATAAAAGCCAGAATATGAACAGCATCGCTAAGGCGGGTGGGATATTTCATGGCCTGATCTCCTTTCTTGATGTTATTTTTATTATAACAGCATATTGACAGAAACGCAAGAGGATGCTAAAATATTTTGAAGTAAGAATAAAAATAACACCAGCTCGAAAGGAATAACGACAATGAACTTTTATGATGATTTGGTCATGCAGACCCAGATGAATTATTCCAAGTACTATCCTATCTATGCTTCCGGCAGTACGCCTTATCAGCTGACTGGCAAAAAGCCGCTGCCGTATAGTGAACAGATCCATCGGTTGGTACAGGAGGTAAAGGAAGCTGACTGTGTGGTAGTGGGCGGAGCTTCCGGCCTGTCCGCTGCCGGTGGCGGAGATTTTTACTACGAGGACAACGACTCCTACCGGAAATACTTCCGGCCTTTTGCCGAAAAGTACCACTTCAAAGGTGCTTTTGCAGGGATGATGCACCCCTGGGAGACCCGGGAAGAGTATTGGGGGTATCTCGCCACCTTCCTTCACACCACCCAGACCGCATCTGTGCGTCATCCCTATCTGGATTTAGATGCTTTGCTGAAAGGCAAACTCTGAATAAATCGTCTGCGGCTGAGCGGTGTATCTTTTGCCGTCAGCTCTTGCCGATTGAATCAGAGCTTCCATAAATCTTAAAACAGAAAGGAGGCGTTCGTGGTGGCTGTTTGTATTAAAGACTGTATTCAGAACATGAATCTGGTGATCGGCTGTACTATTGGTTGCAGCTACTGCTACGCCAGAAACAATGTCCGCCGGTTTCACATGATCGACGACTTTGAAAAGCCGGAATTTTTTCCCAATAAGCTGCGGCTGATGGAGAAAAAGCGCCCACAGAATTTTTTGCTCACCGGCATGAGCGATTTTTCCCACTGGAAGCCAGAGTGGCGGGAACAGATATTTGCCAAGATGACTGAAAATCCGCAGCACCAATATCTGTTTTTGACCAAGCGACCGGAGGATATTGAGTTTTCCACGACCCTGGAGAATGCTTGGTTTGGTGTAACCGTTACCTCCAGCAAAGAGAAAAACCGTATCCGGACTTTGCGGGAGCATATCCATGGTGGACACTATCATGTGACCTTTGAACCTATGTTTGATGAGGTTGGCATGGTGGACCTTACCGGAATTGAGTGGATCGTCATTGGGACTGAGACCGGACATCGGAAGGGCAAAGCCGTATCGAAACCGGAATGGGTGTGGAACCTGACACATCAGGCCCATGCGCTTGGCATCCCTGTATTTATGAAGGAAGATCTGCTTCCTATCGTGGGAGAGGCACAGATGGTACAAGAATTTCCCCCGGCTTTTTACCGGGTATTGGAGGAACAGAAGACATGGCGGAAGTAAAAGAGAGCAGCATTCTGATTCAGGATGTAGAAACCAAAAATATTATGACAAAATCCACCCTGCCGGTGGGCGGCTATTCCGTCAATCCTTATGTGGGCTGTACCCATGGCTGCAAATACTGCTACGCCTCGTTTATGAAGCGATTTACCGGGCACACCGAACCGTGGGGTACATTCCTGGATGTGAAACATTGGCCAGCAATCAAAAATCCGCAAAAATACAAAGGGCAGCGCGTAGTCATCGGTTCAGTGACCGATGGCTATCTGCCCCAGGAGGCGCAGTTTCAGAACACCCGAAAGCTTCTTGAACAGCTCCGGGGCAGTGAGGCAGAAATTCTCATCTGTACCAAGTCAGACTTGGTAATCCGTGACATCGACCTTCTGAAAGAACTGAGAAAGGTCACGGTTTCCTGGTCAATCAATACATTGGACGAAGGCTTTAAAAATGATATGGACGATGCCGTCAGCATCAAGCGTCGGCTGGATGCCATGAAGCAGATCTATGCTGCGGGCATTCGCACCGTCTGCTTTATTGCCCCTGTCTTTCCGGGTATCACGGATTTTGAGGCTATCTTCCATCAGGTCAGAAATCAGTGCGACCTGGTGTGGCTGGAAAATCTAAACCTGCGAGGCGGATTCAAAAAAGACATCATGGACTATATTTGTAAAAAATATCCTGACTTGGTTCCGCTGTACGACGCTATCTACAACAAGAGGGACAGAAGCTACTTCCGTGGTTTGGAGGATCAAGCGGAACGGCTGGCGAAAGAAAACAGCTGTCCCTTCGTGGACAACGAGCTGCCCTACGGCCGGGCAGAGCCTGGTCACCCGGTCATTGTGGATTATTTTTACCATGAGGAAGTGCGTGGCTCGGAAAACAGCGGGCGACGCAACCCAAAAAATAATTTGTGAAATAAAAGGGTTCTGACATGGAGCTGTGCTTCAATGTCAGAACCTTTCTTAGGTAAACTCTGAATAAATCGTCTGCGGCTGGGCAGCGAATCTTTTGCTCCCAGACTGCGGTTTGAAAAATGGGAAATATTGCGCAGCCGTTGCCAGCGCAAGCTGGCTTACGGATGCGGCAACGGGCAGATCAGTCTGTCGGATTTTCAGCAACCAATGGGTATGTTATTGGATTAAAAACCGGGCCATTTCGCAGACTGGAGCAATTGTCATTTGAAGCTCTGTACCGGTGAGACCTGCAAGGCTAAGATCGTGATCCAGCGGCATTCTGCCAATAATGGCTCCATGTTTACCGACTTCCGCTTCCAGAATTGTGACGGCATTTCTGGCTTCCTGACAGTTGATCATTTCTGTACTCCTTTACAGTCCGATGTTCTGTAGAATTTGCACCAATGCCGTCCGGACAGGGGAATCCTCCGGCAGCTGAACCGTGGGTTTTCCGTCGCAGTCATAGCGATAAACCTCATCGCTCTGAGGTACGACGCCAAACAGGTGCAGCCCTTGCTTCTGAATTTCGTCCATGGTGCCGGCATCCAGTTTGCCATCCGGCGCACGGTTTACAATCAATCCCATCTGCTTGGGCTTGAAGTTCAGCTCCTGCATCAGTGCCGCGATCCGCCCCCGCCGCCTGAACGCCCCGGCGGGAGCAATCACTGACCAGAATTGCCACATCCATGGTGGGAAGCAGGCCACGGCTAATATGCTCCATAAAGGGTTTCGGACTCCGTTTTCTCTAAAATATCAGTTTGTTCTGTTCCACAGGCATAAAGGCTGCCTGCAGGATCACGTTTTGCAGCGGTGCTTCCGGGCTGTGCATCCGGGAGAGCAGCAGCTTTCCGGCGGTGCGGCCCAGCTCGGCGGTGGGCTGGCTGATAAGGCTCAGTTTTTGCAGTCCGTACTGGGCGTGGTCGCTGTCCAGAAAGCCCAGCAGCTCCATGTCCTTCGGTACGCTGAGCCCCCGTTTGCCCAGAAGGATCCGGGCCTCCACGGTGAGCACATTGTTGGAGATGGCCAGGGCAGTGCAGCCCAGCTCCAGCAGTGCGTCCAGGTTCTCCGCTTGCAGCTTGGTAGAGGAGGTGCCTGCACGGATCAGGTGTTCGGTGCTGAGTCCCGCGGCATCCATGGCGTCCTGGTAGCCCTTGCGCCGGTCGGAGGTGGTGGAAATGCTGTGAACGCCCGTGAGAAAGCCGATTTTCTGGTGCCCCTTGCGGATCAGGTAGTCAATGCCCATGCGCATGGCACTATAGCTGGAGACGTACACCGCGTCGTAGGGTGCGCCGGGCAGCTGCCGGTCGATGAGTACCACGGGGAAGCCCTTGGGAATGGCGGCGGAGAGTTTCTGGCCGTCCGCCATGGCGGAGGCGATGATCAGCCCGTCCACCAGTCCGCTGGTGAGCACATTCAGACCGTCCAGCTCTCGCTGGGGATCCTCCCGGGTGTTCAGAACCAGAAGCCGGTATCCCTCCTGGGCCAAAACGTCCTCCACCTCTTCAATCATGGTGGAGAAAAAGGCGTTGGATATATCCGGCACCACAAAGGCAACCAAGTTGCGCTTGCCGGTTTTGAAGCTGCGGGCGGTGGAATCCGGTACATAGTGCAGCTCCTCAATGGCTCTTTCTACAGACAGCCGAGTCGGCTCATTGACGTTCCGGGTCCCGTTGATCACGTGGCTCACTGTAGCAATGGACACCCCTGCCCTTGCCGCCACATCTCTGATACTGATATTTTTCATAGACACTCCGTTAAACGGTTAAACGAATGGAATTTTTGTTAACTGTAAGTCATAACCGCATTATCTATATAATATCAGGTTTCTTTCAAAAAAGATATGTGGTTTATGCACAAATCTTGAACAAAAAACTTGTGAAATATGAATGGTTGAAATTCATAGCAAACAATGTTATTATCAATTACAGAAAAACGTTTACGCAAACGTTTTATCGTGAAAAAATCAAATCAAAAAAAGGGGAGACAAACATGAAATTCAAAAACATCCTTGCAGGCGTACTGATTGCCGCCTCCGCACTGTCGATGACGGCCTGCGGCGCCAGCAGTTCCGGATCTGCCACTCCGGCACCAAGCGCTACCGCCGCTGCCTCTGAGGTGCAGGACAAGGTCATCAAGGTGGCGACCACCTCTGACCCCGCCTCTCTCGGCACCTACGACGAGGGTTCTTCCAGCGGCCGCTGGATCACTCTGACCTTCACTTATGAGACCCTGGTTTACATCGACAATGACGGCCAGTTCAAGGGCATTCTGGCGAAGGATTGGGCCAAGAACGAAGAGCTGTCCAAGGACGGCAAAGCCGTGTACGACGTGGAAATCTACGACTACATCACTGATACCGCCGGCAACCACCTGACCGCTGACGACGTCATCTTCTCCTACAATGAGTGTTTGGCCAACGGCAAGGGCAACCAGCACAGCGCTCTGACCGGCGGCATGGAGTCCATTGAAAAAACCGGCGACTATTCCATTCGTTTTACCTGGAAGCGGGATTCCGCGGGCGAATTTGAAGATGCCATGTCCAAGGTCCTGGTGGTTTCCCAGAAGGCTTATGAGGACAGCGGCGACTGCATGCGTACCAAGCCTGTGGCTACCGGCCCCTACTACGTGAAGGATTGGTCTACCGGCACCTCTCTGACCCTGGCCAAGAACGAGAACTATTGGCAGAAGCCGGAGCTCTGCGGCAGCTACCAGAAGCAGAACGCCGATGAGATCGTCTTCTACTTCGTCTCCGAGGCTTCTCAGATCGCCATCGGCCTGGAGACCGGCTCCTACGATATGAACAACACCCTGAACTTCACCAATGCTTCCCGCTTCATGGAGGGCGGCGCGGACGCGGCCAACTTCACCGTGGATCCCGAGCGTGACGCGTTCCTCCAGCAGATCTGGGTCAACCGCTCCGAGGAGAGCCCCCTGCACGATCTGCGCATCGCCCAGGCGGTGCTCTACGCTATTGACCAGGATGGCCTGATCCAGGCAGTCGCAGAGGGCCATGGTGAAAAGGTCTACTGCTACGGCAGCGACATCAACATCGGATTCCAGGAGAAGTGGAAGACCGAAGACTACTACAACTACAATGTGGACAAGGCCAAGGAGCTGCTGGCGGATGCCGGCGTGGCTGAGGGCAGCCTGAACCTGACCATCCTCTGCGACAATGACGAAACCCGTGTGAAGATTGCCCAGGTCGTGAAGCTGTACCTGGCAGAGGTCGGCATCAACGCGGAGATCACCTCCTTCGACCAGGCTCTGTGGAACACCTACCAGACCGACCCCACCAAGTTCGACATCAATATCTCCTACAACGGCGGCTGGGGCTACATCACCAGAACCTGGAACCAGCTGGACTCCACCCGTTATGAGAAGCACAACATGGCCATGGTCCGTGACGACAAACTGGACGATCTGATCCATACCGCGCAGGTCTCTCAGGATCCCACTGACATCGACGCTGCCAAGCAGTACATGACCGAGGAAGCTTATCACTACGGCCTGTTCCACAAGGAGCTCTACGGCATCACCAGCAACGCAAAGGTCACTGAAGCCGTCTACGACTACAGAGGAAACCTGGTACCCGGCGCCTGCACCTACGTTTGGAACTGATCAGCAACCATCGAAAGGGCGGCCTGTGCGCCGCCCTTTCTTACAAAACTCTAAATCTTTGATCCGGCCCAGGACGGCCCCTGTCGGAGGTATTCTATGTTTCGATTTATCACGAAGCGGCTGCTGCAAATGATCCCGGTCATTCTGCTGGTGGCAACGCTGATTTTTACAATTCTTTATATGGTACCCGGCGATCCGGCCCAGATCATGCTGGGCAGTACCGCAACGGAATACGAGCTTGCGGAAATGCGGGAGCAGCTGGGCCTGAACCGGCCCTATATCGTCCAGCTGGGCGAGTTCCTGTATAATACCTTCATCCGCTTTGATCTGGGAACTTCCTACCTCACCGGTGCACCGGTGTCCGCAGAAATCGCCTGCCGCCTGCCCAGAACCCTGGCTTTGGGTATTGCCTCCATGGTGCTGGCCTTCGGCATCGGCATTCCTCTGGGCGTCACCGCCGCCGTACATCAGAACGGCTGGGGCGACCGGATCAGCATGATCATTGCCCTGCTGGGCGTTTCCATTCCGACCTTCTGGCTGGCTATGCTCATGGTGCTGCTGTTCTCCCTGAAGCTGCGTTGGTTCCCTGCCAGCGGCATCGGCGGCTGGGAATATTATGTGCTGCCTACGGTCTCCCTGTGCTTTGGCGGTCTGGCTACCCAGGCTCGGCAGTCCCGCTCCAGTATGCTGGAGGTTATCCGCAGCGACTATGTGGTCACGGCCCGGGCCAAGGGCCTGTCCCAGCGGGAAGTTATTTTCAAACACGCACTGCCCAATGCCCTGAACCCCATCATCACGCTGGCCGGCAACAATCTGGCTGTGATCTTTGGCGGCAGCGTGGTCATTGAGAACGTGTTTTCCTTCCCCGGCATCGGTCAGTATATGATCAATGCCATCAATCAGAGAGACTACCCCATTGTCCGGGGCTGCGTTGTGATGCTGGCCGTGGTTTTTGCGGTGATCATGCTGCTGGTAGACCTGTGCTATGCATTTAACGACCCGCGCATCAAGTCCCGCTATGTAAACACGGGCAAAAAGAAACCGGCCAAAGCGGCGAAAGAGCAGGTGTGATCATGGAGAAAAAAGAAAATCGATTCCTTGTGCTTGCCAAGCGCATGAGCCGGAATACCAACGCAATGATCGGCCTGGCCATTTTTGTGGTGCTTGTGCTGTCTATCATCATTGTACCCTTGGTATCACCCTATGACTACAGCAAAATGGATGTGACCGCGCTGCACCAGACGCCCTCCGCCGCCCATTGGTTCGGCACGGACGACCTGGGCCGGGATATTTTCACCCGTGTTTTTTACGGCGGCCGGTATTCTCTGAGCATCAGCATTGCCGCGGTGGCCTTTTCTACGGTGATCGGTCTGTTCCTGGGCGCAACCGCCGGTTACTTCGGTGGAACCTATGACACGCTGGTCATGCGCTCGCTGGACATCATCCAGGCAATTCCGTCCATCCTTTTGACCATTATCATCTCCGCCGCCCTGGGCGTGGGTATTGACAAGACCATCATTGCTATTTCCGTGGGCACCATTCCCTCCAATGTCCGGCTGCTTCGGGGTACGGTGATGCAGACCCGTGAAAACCAGTATCTGGAGGCAGCGGAGGCCATCGGCTGCAGTACGCCCCGGCGGATTCTGAAGTATGTGATTCCCAACAGCTGGTCGCCCTTGATCGTCTCTGCCACTATGGGCATTGCCAAGATGATTCTGGAGCTGGCGGCCCTGAGCTACATCGGTCTGGGCGTGCCCGCCTCCATCCCGGAATGGGGCAGCATGCTTTCCAACGCCAGAGGCTTCCTGCGGGACTATCCCTATATGCTGGTCTTCCCGGGCATCTTCATCGCGCTGTCCGTGCTGAGCCTGAATATGATCGGCGATGGCCTGCGGGATGCGCTGGACCCCAAACTGAAGGATTAAGGGGGAACCGATATGAACAATCAAAATGCTTTTCTGAGGGTGGAAGACCTTCGGGTAGAATATGTTTCCGGCGGAAAGACCGTCCATGCAGTCAACGGTGTCAGCTTTGATCTGGAGCGGGGCAAGACCCTGGGTCTGGTGGGCGAGACCGGTGCCGGAAAAACCACCATTGCAAAAACCATTCTGCGTATCCTGCCGGATGCCCAGGCCAAAATTGCTGACGGCAAAGTGATGCTGGACGGCCAGAATCTGTTGGAGCTCAGCGAACGGGCCATGCGCAAGGTCCGCGGCGACCAGGTGACGATGGTGTTTCAGGACCCGATGACGGCACTGAATCCAATCATGACGGTGGGCGAGCAGATCGCCGAGGTCATTCGCAAGCACCAGACCCTGCAGGGCGAAACCGCCCGGCAGCTGGCAGAGGATATGCTGGCAATGGTCGGCATTCCAAAAGAACGCTACGGAGAGTACCCCCATCAGTTCTCCGGCGGCATGAAGCAGCGTGTGGTCATCGCCATGGCTCTGGCCTGCAACCCCCATCTGCTGCTGGCCGACGAGCCCACCACCGCGCTGGATGTGACCATTCAGGCCCAGGTGCTGGACATGATGGAGGAGCTGAAAAACAAATACAATACGGCCATGATCCTCATCACCCATGATCTTGGCGTAGTGGGCAGAATGTGCGATGATGTGGCGGTGGTCTATGCCGGTGAGGTGCTGGAATACGGCACCAGGGAAGAAATCTTCCTGCATCCCTGCCACCCCTATACCGTGGGCCTGTTCGGGGCCATCCCGGATCTGTCTGTGGATACACGCCGCCTGGCGAACATCGAGGGCCTGCCCCCCGATCCCACTGACCTGCCCAAGGGCTGCTGCTTCAATCCCCGCTGCCCCTATGCCACAGAGGAATGCCGGCAGGAGAAGAGCCCCCTGGTGGAGGTACGGCCTGATCATCTGTGCAGCTGCAGATATTGGAACAAGGTAGGAAAGGAGATCTGACCATGGCACTGCTGGAAGTAAACAATTTGAAAAAGTATTTCTACGGCCCCAAGGGTGCTGTACACGCGGTGGACGATGTGACCATGTCCATTGACGCGGGGCAGACCATGGGTGTCGTGGGTGAGTCCGGCTGCGGCAAGTCCACCCTGGGCAGAACCATTATTCACCTGCAGAAGGCAACCGGCGGCCAGGTGTTTTTCAACGGCCAGGACATTACCAATCCCACAAAGGAGGAGCTGAAGCGCCTGCGCAGCGACATCCAGATCATTTTCCAGGACCCTTATTCCTCCCTGAACCCCCGTATGACGGTGGAGGACACCATCCGGGAGCCCCTGCTGATCAGCGGCCGGTGCAATAAGAGCAATGTAGACGCAGAGACAGAGCGGCTCATGGACATGGTGGGCATTGCCCGCCGGATCAAGATGAGCTATCCCCACGAGCTGGACGGCGGCCGCCGCCAGAGAGTGGGCATTGCCCGGGCCTTGGCGCTGAATCCAAAGTTCATCGTCTGCGATGAGCCGGTTTCCGCTTTGGATGTGTCCATTCAGGCCCAGATCCTGAACCTTTTGATGGATCTGCAGGAGGATCATGGCCTGGCCTATATGTTCATTACCCACAACATGTCGGTGGTGCGGCATATTTCCCACAATATTTCCGTGATGTATTTGGGCCAGCTGGTGGAAACCAGCCCCACCAAAGAGCTGTTTGAGGAGCCGCTGCACCCTTACACCAAGGCGCTGCTCTCCGCCATTCCTTCAACGGATATTCTGCACCCCAGAAAGCGGATCGTGCTCAACGGCGAGATTACATCGCCCATTGATCCTCCTCCCGGCTGCCGGTTTGCAGACCGCTGCGCCTACGCCACGGAGGCGTGCCGTCAGCCCCAGAAGCTGGAAGAGGTGAAGCCCGGTCACTTTGTGGCTTGCTGCAGATTGGGTGAAATTCATGACCAAGTATAATAGCTTCCATTTCAGCCCTGAGAACAACCGCTCTATGCTGATGCCCCGGCTGCCCAAGCAGGAAGCTTTTGCCAAGGCATTGGCCGGCCACCAAAAGCGGGACAAGTTTCCTCTGATCCCGGAGGAAAAGCTGAATCGGAATCCCTATTTTCAGTGCAACCTGGGGCTGCACCTGAAGGAACTGGCGCTGGAAACAGGGACGCGGCACTATGGCATCTATGTCCCCGATGGCATGATCAGCAAGGGGGCGGGGCTGGTACTGTTTCTGCCATCCGGGGTCCGGGCGGCAGGGTTTGCAAGCTTTGAAAACTGGCAGACTCTGGCGGAGCAGTATCACACTGCGGTGTTTCTGCTGGAAAGCGGCCCGGCGGGCTGGACGAAGGAGAGCCTGGAGGCGGATTTTGACTTTGCCTGGGGCGTGGTCAGCCGGGAGTTTTCCGGAAGGCTGACGGTGGACGTATGTGAGTCCTATTTCTATCCCCTGGGGTTGGGGGATGCCGCGGCTGTGGCGGCATCCTTTGCCCTGACCTACAGTGCGACCTTTCCGGCCTTTGCGGTGGATGGCGACTGCGATGTAGACCCGGCCCTGCTGGATGTACTGCGGGCCCTCCCCTCTGACGGTATCCCCACACGGAAGAAGACGGACATCCCCATGCCTGCCTTTGTGACAGATCGGACGGGCCACGGAAGTGCCTTGAAGGGGTATCTCCGGCAGCTCATGGGCTGGGACGGCCCGGCGGAGTGCCGCAACGCCTACGGCGAGGTCTACCACCAGAAGTCTCCGGTAGGGGCCTGGTTCGTCAACGACCAGCCCATTGCGGAAGTGTGGTACGGAACCGGGGAGGAAGACCGTTCCCGGGAAGCGCAAAACGAAGCTATGGTTCGTTTTGTGCTGCGCTGGTCCCTTTGGGGCGGCTCCGGCAACAACCATTTGCGGTATAAAGAAAGCAGCACCCAGATGGGGATGCGCCGGGTGGAGCTGGAAGTAAACGGTCTGCCCCGGTTTTACGATGTCTATGTACCCTCCTGCTATCGGCCGGGGGACGGAAAGCGGTACCCTCTGGTGCTGGCCATTCACGGAATGTCCTGCAACGCGGAGTATTTTGAAAAGACCAGCGAGTGGCACCGTGTGGCGGAAGAACGGGGCTTTTTCGTAGCCTACGCCAGCGCCTACCCCCACAACGACGGTTTGGCCCGGTTTCCGGTGCCCCATTGGGCTTTGAAAACCATGGACGTAGAACTCAAGGACGAACTGACTTATTTCCGCCGCCTCCTGGCGGGGGTGCAGGCGGATTACGCCATTGACCCCAAGCGCATTTACGTCGCGGGTCACTCCAACGGTGGCCAGATGACACAGGCATTGCTGCGGCAGATGCCGGAAACCTTTGCTGCCTTCGGCCCCACCGGCGCGCTGCTGGGCTGGCGGGAGGATCAGGTGGAGTTGCCGGAAAAGGAGATCGTCTGCCCTGTGTGGTTTATGATGGGCGAATATGATGTCGCTGACCCAGAACCCCGGGAGGGCTCCATGGCCCGCAAGACGATCGAGGCTTACGCCCGGTGCAATCATGCGGCTTCCTCGGGCGGCTGGTATGATAACGGTGTTTACCATACCCTGTCACTGTATGACGGCAGCCACATGCCCGTGGTACGCTATACCATTATCCGGGGCTGCCCCCATACCTATACCCCGGAGATGGCGGAGCTGACCTGGAACGAATGGTTCAGCCATTTCACAAGAGAGCCCGATGGCTCTGTACATTACCACGGATAAACCGGGAAGGAGAGCGTTTCCAATGGAGTACTTGAATCGAATAGGAGTGGCCCGTATCCGGACACCCCATCCGGAGCAGGCGGCGGCTTTCCTTCGGCAGCATCTGTGGTGCGAACCGGTGGAACGGGGGCAGACCGCGGTGCGGTCGGGAGACTTTGAAATGGAGTTTGTCCACTGGGACGGAGCCCTGGATTCCTGTGCGCCCGATGCCATGCTCTGCGGCCTGCGGCATATTGCCCTGGAAGCCGATGATATTCATGAGGCTTTGGCCCGGTGCCGGGCCCAAGGACTGCGCTTGCAGACGGCCCCGGACGGCGGCCCCCGGCTGAGTCAAAAGGTTTATGGGACGGGGCTTCGTTATTTCAACATTCTTACCGAATTTGGCGTTGTGATAGAGGTGACGGAGAAACATCCGGGCAGTGCGCCCAAGGCGGAGCGTCCGGTGTGGGGCCTGGGGCATGTGGGCATCCAGGTGCCGGAGCTTGCCGGGAGTCTCCGCTTTTACGAAGAATTGGGGTTCCGGCAGGACTTTGCTCCGGTGAAAAATGAGACGCCGGACGGGCCGGTAGACTGCTGCATGGTCACCCGGGCCGGCCTGACTCTGGAGCTCTATGCCTTCACCCGTTATGCGGATGCTCCGGTGCAGACGCACCCGGCATTTTCAGAGCTGGTGATTTCGGGGCTGCAAAATGGGGTGCGGGGCCCTGCCGGGGAATGGCTCGGAAAAGCTGAATCAAAATAAGGAGATGGGTAAATGAACGAAAGTTTTGACGTGGTGGCGCTGGGAGAACTGCTGATCGATTTTACCGGTAGCGGAAAAAGCGCCCAGGGCAACGGCCTGTTTGAAGCCTGCCCCGGCGGGGCACCCTGCAATGTGCTGGCCATGCTGCGGAAGCTGGATAAATCCTGCGCCTTTGTAGGCAAGGTGGGGGACGATATGTTCGGCTGCCTGCTGCAAAGCACCATCCGGGAGGCAGGCATCAATGCGGATGCTCTGATCATGGACGGAAAAATCCCCACCACTCTGGCTTTTGTCCAGACCATGGCCAACGGCGACCGGGATTTCTCTTTCTATCGCAAGCCCGGTGCGGATATGATGCTCACAGAGGAGGAACTGCCTTTGGAGCGCATCCGGAACGCCAGAATTTTCCACTTTGGCACTCTGTCCATGACCCACGAGGGGGTTCGGGCAGCAACGGTGAAGGCCGTGTCCAATGCAAAGGAGGGGGGCGCCCTGATTTCCTTTGACCCCAACCTGCGGCCCCCGCTGTGGGAGAACCTGGAAGATGCCCGCCAGGCCATTTCCTGGGGTCTTGCCCAGTGCGACATTCTGAAAATTGCGGACAACGAACTGGAATTTATGACCGGCCAGAAAGATTTCTATCAGGGAGCCGCCATGCTGCAGAAACGCTATCCCAATATCCGGGTACTGAACGTCACAGCAGGGGCAGAGGGCAGCTACAGCTTCTACGGCCAGGAACCGGCTGTGTTTGTCCCTGCCTGCAAGCTGGGGGGTGTCATCGAAACCACCGGTGCCGGTGACACTTTCTGTGCCAGTGTTCTGAATTTTGTTCTGGAACACGGAATTCAGGGCCTGACCGTGGAGGAACGCCGGGAAATGCTCCGCTTTGCCAACACCGCCGCCTACATCGTTACCACCCGCAAGGGTGCCATCCGGGCCATGCCCACCCGGGAAGAAGTTCTGGCACTGCTATAAGAATAGATCCGG
>OLYI01000444.1_pt1 | contig 15280 bp, 9 predicted proteins | sample 1644251 | NCBI WGS metagenome assembly OLYI01 (sample SAMEA103958140, study PRJEB25191) | human gut metagenome | biome: human-associated habitat [ENVO:00009003]; feature: intestine environment [ENVO:2100002]; material: feces | place: Germany | collected 2013/2015 | reverse complement strand
ACTACTTTATTATCATATGACGATTTTACTTTACTTTCTTCCATTTCCTGGGAAATGTCTTTTAAAGATGATGTGTTGCGGTATACCACATTAAGTTCTGTGGAAACAATTTCTTCTGTGTATGCCGCTTCTTTATCGCTGACAGATGTGTCCTGCACATTGCGTTCTGCTAACTGTATGCTTGTTTTATTATCTTCATGTTTTCTCTCATTAAGGAATGCCAGCTGCATTATTAACAGTAAAATTATTACCGAAAGAACAGCCGTCTTTCTTGATTTTGATTTCATGATAACCTCCATTGTAATTGTTACAAATTTGTTACATAAACAGATACATTTTATCAGACTATATCATAAATGTCAAATTTACGGCTGAATATGCCTTTGTCTCATTGCTTCATACAGGATAACTGCCGTGGAAACCGCTGCATTTAATGATTCAAGTTTACCTTCCATAGGTATTTTGATTCTTACGTCTGCTTCCTTTGAAAGTTCCTCTGTAAGCCCGTTTCCTTCATTACCAATCAAAACAGCCATCGGCACCTTCATATCTTCTTCGTAATAATAATTCCTGCCTTCAAGGTGTGCGGCGAATACTTTTATATTCTGCTGTTTTAAACTATGGATGGCTGCTACAACATCTTCTGAATACACAAATGGCATTCTGAAAAGTGAACCCATTGTTGAACGTATTGTTTTGGGATTATATATGTCAACGGTCTTATCCGACATAATTATGCCTGTAGCACCTGCACCCTCTGCTGTTCTTATAATTGTTCCCAGATTACCGGGGTCCTGTATGTTTTCCAGAACTACAAGCATAGGTACTTTGTCTTTTTTGAACAAATCCTCTATATCATATTCAAGCATTTTAACAACTGCCAATATTCCCTGTGGGGTTTTCGTATCAGACATCATTTTAAAAACATTATCCGCTACTATCTCATATCGGTAATCACAAAGCATTTCCTTGTTATCATACGCGAAGCTCTCTGACGCATATATTTTAACAATTCTGTCTTTAGGAATTTCCACAAACATCCTTATTCCTTCAATAACAAAAAGTCCGCGTTCCTTTCGTACCCCGGACTTTTTGATTAAATTCATAACATCTTTAATTTGTGAATTACCTGTACTTGTAATCAATATAAATTCCTATCTGCAAAGTAATTTGCTTACTTCATACATATGTGCATCAACATCCTTAGTCATTGCAAGAGCTTCGTCGATGTCATAATCTACAAATTCGCCATTCTTATATGCTACAACTCTGTTGGTCTTTCCTTCCGCAAGGAGGTCAACTGCCATTGAGCCCATCATTGATGCATATACACGGTCCTTACATGAAGGGCTGCCGCCACGCTGCATATGTCCGAGGATTGTTGCTCTTGTCTCAATGCCTGTAGCTTCTTCAATTCTCTTAGCCATAGATGATGAATGTCCGACACCTTCTGCATTAACAATAATATAATGTTTCTTGCCTTTTTTCTTATTCTCAATTATCTTTTCGATAATCTTCTCTTCGTTAAAATCATACTTGCCAGGAATAAGAATATCTTCGGCACCATTAGCGATACCACACCATAATGCGATATGGCCTGCATTTCTTCCCATAACTTCAATGATTGAGCATCTCTCATGCGAAGTTGAAGTATCTCTTATCTTGTCAATTGCTGACATTGCTGTATTAATTGCTGTATCAAAACCGATTGTGTAATCCGTACATGCAATATCAAGGTCGATTGTTCCGGGAACACCGATTGTATTGACACCGAGTGCGGATAACTTCTGTGCACCCTTAAATGAACCGTCACCACCGATAACAACAAGTCCGTCAATGCCGTGTTTCTTACAGATGTCTGCACCCTTCTTCTGATATTCAGGATCTACAAATTCGAGACATCTTGCTGTATAGAGGATTGTACCACCTCTGTCAATTGTATCTGATACGCTTGTAGCGTCCATATCAATAATCTCTTCGTTAAGAAGACCATTATAACCTTTTAAAATTCCTTTTACGTTAATTCCTTTTGCTAAAGCAGTTCCAATGTAATAATTATTGTAATTTTATTCTACTTTCAGTTATTTTTCAATAGATTTTTCAACAACTTTGACATTTTTTTCACCGGATAATTCCATGAGTCTGCCAATCATTGCCGGATCTGCATTTATTGTCATGGAAAGAGGCATTTTTTTAACTGCCTTTTCTTTCTCTAAATATACTATAACACGATCATTTCCGTCAGATGCATTAATTATATCATACAATTCCTGTTCTTTTGCAAGATAGCTTTCTTTATCCGGAAATTTTATCCAACATTCCTTCGGTATCTGTGAAAAAGGAATTATACTGTCGCATATTACTTTGCCGCCTGTTTCTTCATCCACTTTGACATGTCCTTTTACAAACACTTTATCGTCGGCTTCAATATATTTTCTGTTATCCCTGTATACTTTTGGAAAAACAATAACCTCAACGGTTCCGACCCGGTCTTCCAATTTAAGAAAAGCCATATTCTGCCCTTGGCGTGTGTTTTTTACACTGCACTCGGCAATCATACCACCTACAATAACACGTTCGTCATCATTTACCTTTGGCATTCCGGTCTCATCATCCGGAATGAAATCCGCTGTGGTACAGGTTATGTTTTTATTCAGAAGTCCTTCATACTCATCGAGGGGATGTCCGCTGGCATATATACCAAGCACTTCTTTTTCCATTGCTAAAAGTTCACTCTTTGTATATTCGCCTACATCAGGAATTGTTATTTCATCAGGTTTCTCATCAGGTGCAAACATATCAAAAAGCGACATCTGCCCTGAAATCTCGGTTTTTCGCTCGGAGCTGACCTTGTCCATAATGTCACCATATACGAGCATCATCTGTTTACGCGTCAGTCCGAAGCTGTCAAACGCTCCCGATTTGATAAAACTTTCCACGGTTCGTTTATTAACTTCTTTTCCCGAAAGCCTTGATATAAAATCCTTAATATCTTTAAATCTGCCACCGTTTGCGCGTTCTTCAACAATAGCTTCTATTACCGGTCTTCCGAGACTCTTTATCGCCGAAAGGCCGTATCTGATGCTTGAATCCGAGGCTGCGGTAAAAGTTCCCTCACCTTCATTAATATCCGGCGGAAGAATTTCTATTCCCATATTGCGGCAGGTTACGATATATTGTGCAACTTTTGTTGTATTATCAAGCACGCTTGTCATAAGTGCCGCCATAAATTCAACAGGATAATAATATTTAAGATAAGCTGTACGAAATGCTACGAAAGCATAACATGCTGCATGTGACTTGTTGAAAGCATATTTTGCAAAATCCATCATAGTATCGTAAATATGGGAAGCCACACTCTCATCTATTCCTTTTGCAATACAGCCTGCAACATTTTCTTCTTCATTTCCGTATATAAAATTATGACGCTCTTTTTCCATTACCGCCTGTTTTTTCTTGGACATTGCTCTTCTTACAAGATCACTCCGGCCAAGGGTATATCCGGCCAGATCCCTTACTATCTGCATAACCTGTTCCTGATATACAATACATCCGTAGGTTTCCTTTAAGATTGGCTCAAGTTCTTTACAGGCGTAAGTTATTGAGGTCTTATCATTTTTGCCGGCAATATACTGTGGTATAAAGTCCATAGGTCCCGGACGATAAAGGGAAATACCGGCAATAAGGTCTTCTATTCCGTCGGGCTTAAGCTCCTTCATAAAGTTTTTCATTCCCGTACTTTCAAGCTGGAACACTCCCTCTGTCCTACCTTGTCCTATCATTTCAAGGACATTTCTATCATTGTAATCTATTTTACTTATATCAAATGACACGTCTCCACGCTTATTGATAAGTCTTTCGGCATCCTGGATTACCGTAAGTGTCCTAAGTCCCAGAAAATCCATTTTAAGTAATCCCAGTTCTTCGATTGTAGTCATTGTAAACTGGGTTGTTATCGTTCCGTCTGAGGCTCTTGATAGTGGTACAAATTCGTCAAGCGGCCTTGAACCGATTACGACACCTGCTGCATGCATTGATGTGTGTCGTGGCAGTCCTTCCAGTCTTTTGCATATATCTATAAGATATTTTACTTCCGGTTCCGTTTCATAGCGTGTCCTGAACTCATTGTTGGCGTTAAGTGCTTTGTCAAGGGTCATACCTATTTCGTTAGGTATCATCTTTGAAAGGCTGTCAGTTACTGAATACGGCATATCAAGAACACGTCCAACGTCTTTGATAACTCCTTTTGCAGCCAGGGTACCAAACGTTACTATCTGTACTACACGGTCTTTTCCGTATTTTTTCATTACATAATCTATAACTTCCGGTCGTCTTTCATAGCAGAAGTCAATATCAATATCCGGCATTGAAACACGTTCAGGATTGAGAAATCTCTCAAAAATAAGATTATATTTTATAGGGTCAATATCTGTTATTTCAAGGCAGTATGCAACAATGGAACCTGCTGCCGAGCCTCGCCCCGGTCCTACTGCTATGCCATTGCTTTTTGCATAGTTAATAAAATCCCATACGATAAGGAAATAATCCACATAACCCATTTTTTTGATTACCGATAATTCATAATCAAGCCTTTCTTCAAGTTCTGCGGCGCGTTCTCCGTATCTTTTTACAAGTCCCTCCATACAAAGATGTTCAAGATAAGATTCTGAAGTAAAGCCCTCAGGGACATCATATTTAGGGAGTTTTGTTACGCCGAATTCTATCTCGACATTACAGCGTTCGGCAATCTTATGTGTATTATCAAGAGCCTGCGGAGCATAAGAAAACAGTTCCCTCATCTCTTCTTCAGATTTAAGATAATACTGTCCTCCCTCATATCTCATTCTGTCCTCGTCATTGACTTTTTTGCCTGTCTGAATGCAAAGAAGTATATCATGAGCCTCCGCATCATCCTCATAGGTATAATGGACGTCATTGGTAGCAACAAGCTCAATATTAAGTTCCCTGCTCATTCTGACAAGAAGCCTGTTAACCAACTTCTGTGTGGGTATTCCGTGGTCCTGTAATTCAAGGAAATAATTGCCTTTTCCAAATATTGCTTCATATTTAAGTGCTGCTTTACAGGCTTCTTCATAAAGATTTCTTGCAAGAAGCTTCTGCACCTCTCCTGCAAGGCATGCGCTTAAACATATTATTCCCTCGGAATACTCCTCAAGGACTTCATAATCCACTCTGGGTTTATAATAAAAACCGTCAACAAAACCTTTAGACACAATTTTCATAAGGTTAGCATATCCGGTATTGTTTTCTGCAAGTAAAATCAAATGGTAATATCTGTCATCACTTATTCCCGGTTCTTTTTCAAAACGGGAGCCCGGTGCTACATATACCTCACAGCCAAGAATCGGCTTGATTCCCACATTACGGGCTGCCCTGTAAAAATCAATCACACCATACATTACACCGTGGTCCGTTATGGCAAGGCTGTCCATTCCAAGTTCTTTTGCCCTTGCTGTTATTTCTTCAATTTTTCCCGAGCCGTCAAGAAGGCTGTATTCCGTATGTACATGTAAATGTGTAAATGACATAAATACCTCCAAAAAACTGCTGCACCATCCGGTACAGCAGTTCATATATTACATATTACTTTGCGCTTAAGTATTTTTCAATTTCTGCAATAGCATCATTTTCATCGTTTCCGGCAGCACTTACAAGCACTTCTTCTCCGGCATCAAGTCCTAATGTCATCATTCCCATAATGCTCTTTGCATTAACTTTTTTGTTACCAACCTCAACATAAATGGAACTTTCAAACTGACTTGCAACCTGTACAAATGCTGCAACCGGTCTTGCTTCTAATCCTGTTGAAATCTCAATTTTCATGTTTTTCGTTATCATTACTAATTCCTCCTGGTGCCATACCATTTTTTTCTCTGAGACTGTCTGCTATCTGGCTTATCTTTCTAAGTCTGTGATTTACTCCTGATTTACCAAGGGGAACTGATAACATTGTTCCCAAATCTTTTAACGGAGTATCCGGATATTGTAGTCTTATCTTTGCTATTTCACAAAGACCGTCCGGAAGGCTGTTAAGCCCCATATGATCTCTTATATAGCATATATCCTCTGTCTGTTTTACCGCTGCATGAATAGTCTTGTTAAGGTTAGCTGTTTCACAATTCACCTGACGGTTTACAGAGTTACGAACTTCCTTAAGCACCCTGACATTTTCAAGATCCATTAAGGCTATGCGTGCACCCATTACATTAAGCATATCAACTATCTGGGCACCCTCCTTCAGGTATACCACATATGATTTACGTCTTTCAACGATTCTTGCATCCAGATGAAAAGAATTCATCGCATCCGCTATCTGGGAGGCTTTTTCTTTTCCTGAAGATACAATTTCAAAGTGATACGATTTCTCAGGATCCGACAGTGACCCTCCTGCAAGAAATGCTCCTCTTAAAAATGCTCTTTTGCAGCACATGCTGCTTATACCCATAATACTTACCAGGGATAAATCCCTGTTAATACTGCCATCCACATCCATCAGCTTGGTTGCAAGAAGTATTTTAATCGCAACGTCTGAATCTTTCACCCATATGGTATATACAGTATTGCCCGTTTCACGGTTTCTCCTGACCGTTGATCCGGTTATATATGAAAACGCTTTACATATCAGCCTCTGGCATTTACTTACCACGGCCATCCTTTCGGACTGTATCCTGATACAATGTCTTCCGTGACAGTCTGTATATATATCACCATTCATACTGATAATTGCAGCGATTTCCGCTATTTGACAATGTCTGGCTCCCGGCACAACCGTTACCAGCTCATCTTTTACTTTGTGAGAAAAAGACATAACCATTTTCCTCTATCTTTTAGTCTTGGTATCGAGATTAATATCTCTATGGTCTATCTTAATACCATATTCCCCGCCCTCAAGTCTGTTATATAACTCATTGGCAAGGGTAACTGATCTGTGTCTCCCGCCTGTACATCCTATGGCAATTACAAGTCTGTTCTTGCCTTCAAGTATATAATTAGGAATAAGGAATTCTATCATATCGGTAAGTTTCTCAAGAAACTGATGTGCTATGTCAAATCCCATAACATACTCCTTGATAGGCTTATCATTGCCGGTAAGAGGCTTCAGTTCATCAATGTAATACGGATTAGGAAGAAAACGTACATCAAACACAAGGTCCGCATCCTCCGGAATTCCATACTTAAATCCAAATGAGAGAATTGTTACCATAAGGTTTTTAAAATTCTCATCATCTACGAATATTTTTTCAAGTTCCTGCTTAAGATCCCTTGTAAGCAATGTACTTGTATCTATAATATAATCTGCCTTATCCTTGATAAAGGCAAGTTCTTCTCTTTCTTTTTGAATACCCTCTATGACACGATGGTCTCCTGCCAGAGGATGATTACGTCTTGTCTCTTTATAACGCTTTACAAGGACTTCGTCGTCGGCATCCAGAAAAAGGACTTCATATTCGTACTTTCTGTGCTGCATACGCTCAAGCACCTTAGTGAGATCCGAAAATGTATCGCCTACACGCACATCAACTCCGATTGCAATATTAACCTGTCTGCTGCTTGCCATAGCAAGTTCCACAAATTTCAAAACAAGTTCCACAGGAAGATTGTCAACGCAATAATATCCGGCATCTTCCAATACTTTAAGTGCAGTTCTTTTTCCTGCTCCCGACATTCCTGTTACTATTACAATTTTCATAATCATCTCTCCATGTATAAAGGTAGCAACAAACTTAATTATTACAACATATTACACCTTTCGTCAAGTGTTCCCACTAAAATCTCCCAATAATCTTACTTCAGGCTCTAGTTTTATACCTGTTTTTTCCAGAACCGTATCTGTTACAAGATTAATGGTATCATATATGTCTCTGGCTGTTGCGTTGTTTCTGTTGATGATAAAGCCTGCATGTTTTTTTGAAACCTCGGCACCGTTGACGCCTTTCCCTTTAAGTCCGCATTCTTCAATAAGCCTGCCTGCAAAATCTCCCTCCGGTCTTTTAAAAGTACTTCCCGCACTTGGATATTCAAGAGGTTGTTTTTCTTTACGCTTTTCTAAGAGTTCATTGACTTTATGCGTCATTTTCTCCACATCGCCTTTGCACAGTTTCATTTCTGCCGACAGGATTATCTCCTGTTTCCGTATGAAAATGCTGTTTCTGTATGACAGTTCCATTTCACCCTGCTTATATTCATGGGTATTGCCCTGTCTGTCAATCGTTACGACTTTCGTAAGCACATCTTTCATCTCACCGCCGTATGCGCCTGCATTCATATAACATGCGCCCCCAAGTGTTCCCGGTATTCCTGCCGCAAATTCCAGTCCCGAAAGAGAATGTCTCCTTGCCGTATTAAAAAGTCTGGCAAGTGAAGTTCCCGCTTCTGCCGTAATCCTGTCGCCGTTTACGGTTATATTGCCCAGGTCACGCCCAAGCATTATTATCATTCCGTCATAGCCTTTATCTGATACCAGTAAATTACTTCCATTCCCGATAACATAATACGGTATTTTGTATTCTTCTGCTGCCAGTATATATTTTTTTATATCCTCTGCCCTATAAGGCACCACAAAATATTTTGCCGGTCCACCCACTTTAAAAGTGGTGTGGTCCGACATCATTTCATTGCAAAATATACACTCTTCTCCGGCAATACTTTTTATTGCGGATAAAAAATCCATAAAAGTTCCTCCATTTTATACGGATTATAATACAAGTTTTGCTGCACCATAAATACCTGCACTGTTTCCGAGAGTTGCAAGTTTAATCGGTGTTTTTCTGCACTGATGGAATGCTTTTTCAACATAATATCTGCTGATTGCATCAATAAGGAAATCTCCTGCTTTTGATACGCCACCGCCTACTAAGAACACATCAGGGTCTACAACACATGCTATATGTGACATGGCTATTCCAAGGTATTCCGCAAGTTTATTAACTGAAATAAGCGCAAGCTCGTCTCCCGCCTTTGCTGCATCAAACACATCCTTAGCTGTAAATTCTTTTAAATCCCTGAGTGAAGATGGCATCTTTTCTGATGCAAGAAGTTTTTTGGTCTCTTTTACAATACCTGTTGCGGATGCCACCTGTTCAAGACATCCTTTTTTTCCACAGCCGCAATATTCCGTTTCATCGTATACAACAGGCATATGTCCAAGTTCACCCGCTGCTCCGTGGCTTCCTGTAACGATTTTGCTGTCAAGGACAATTCCGCCGCCTACGCCTGTTCCGAGAGTAAGCATTACAAGGTTGGCGTAGCCTTTTCCGCCACCCTGCCATAACTCGCCAAGAGCTGCAACATTGGCATCATTACCCGCTTTTGCCATAAAACCTGTTTTGTCTTTAAGTATCTCTTCTACAGGGACATCACCCCAGCCGAGATTAACACAGCCTTTTACTATGCCTGTTGAAGTAACAGGACCCGGAACACCGATTCCCACACCAACAACATCCTCCGGTGAAATAGCTTCTTCTTCAATTTTTGCCTTGATTGATTCTGCAATATCATCAAGAATATATTTACCTTTTTCCTCTTTTCTTGTAGGTATCTCCCAGTCTGAAAGCAATGAACCTTCCACTGTAAATACACCCATCTTTACTGTTGTACCGCCAAGGTCAACGCCAAAACATAATTTTCCCATTTGCTGTTCTCCTTAATTCTATTCTTTTCTGTTAATACTGTTCTGTACTCTGTTATATAATTCTCTGGCCGCATTGTAACCCATCTTCTTCTGTCTCCAGTTGACTGCCGCAGATTCAACTATTACTGCAAGGTTACGTCCCGGTCTTACAGGAAGATTATGACATACTACTTTATTACCGAGAATCTCCGTATATTCTTCTTCAAGACCAAATCTGTCATATTCCTTTTCTTTGTCCCAGTCTTCAAGATGGATTACCATATCTATTCCCTGTGTTTCCTTAACGCTCTCAACACCGAAAAGTGTCTTCACATCAATGATTCCGATACCTCTTAATTCAATAAAATGTCTTGTTATCTCAGGTGCTGTTCCTATAAGAGTCTCGTCACTTACTTTTCTGATTTCAACAACATCATCTGTTACAAGACGGTGTCCTCGCTTTATAAGTTCCAGTGCCGCCTCGCTTTTTCCTATTCCGCTTTCGCCTGTAATGAGAACGCCTTCACCATATACATCCACAAGCACGCCATGTATTGAAATTGTAGGTGCAAGTTCAACCTTCATCCATCTGATAATCTCTGCTTCAAAAGATGATGTTACCTGACTTGCCTGCAAAAGAGGAATCTTATATTTTCTTGCTGCTTCAATCATCAGTTCATCAGGTACTTCATTACGGCAATATATGATACATGGTATATTATATGACAAAAGGCGGTCATATCTTTCTCTTTTGTCATCATCACTCATCTGCTTCATATATGCAGCTTCAACTCGTCCTATAATCTGGACTCTTTCGTTATCAAAATGGTCAAAAAAGCCTGCGAGCTGCAATGCCGGTCTGTTAATGTCAGGCACCATTACAACCTTGCTGCCTACATCAATATCCGGTGTAAGTATTTTAAGGTCCATTTTTTCAATAATTTTTTCTACTTTTAATTCTTCGCTCATTATGTACCCCTTTCCTGTTTGTTAAAAAATTCGTGTACTTTTTCGGCTGCTGCCAGATTCATTGAAGGAACATCGCAAAGTTCCTCTACTGATGCTTTTTTTATTACATCAATATCCTTAAAATGCTTCATTAATGCCTTACGCCTTACCGGTCCGATTCCGTCAATATCATCAAGTATTGACTTAACCTGTTCCCTGCTTCTTAAATTACGATGAAATTCAATGGCAAACCGGTGTGCCTCATCCTGTATTCTCGTAATCAGTTTGAAAGCTTCACTTCCGGTATTAATTTCTACTTCTTTGCCATTATACCATAAAGCTCTCGTTCTGTGGTTATCATCTTTTACCATTCCGCATACAGGAATTGAAATATTAAGGTCATTTAACACTTCTAAAGCTATATTAACCTGTCCCTTACCGCCATCCATCATAATAAGGTCAGGCTTAATATCAAAACTGCTGTCACTTTCGTGGGTAAGCCTTCTTGTCAGAACCTCCCGCATTGACGAATAATCATCCGGTCCCGTTACTGTTTTGATACGGAACTTTCTGTAATCATTTTTTCTTGGTCTTCCGTCTGTAAACACAACCATTGAACCTACAGGCTGTGCTCCGCTTATATTGGATATATCAAAGGCTTCCATTCTGTGGATATCATGTAAGCCTGTAAGTCTTTCAATTTCTTTAACCGCGCCGGTTGTTCTTGCTTCTTCTTTGAGAATTTTTTCCCTGTCCTGATTAAGTACCATATTGGCATTTTTCTCCGCAAGTTCAACAAGTTTTTCTTTCTGTCCTCTCTTTGGGACAAGGAATTTTACATTATGTCCTGCCCTTTCCGTAAGCCACCTGCCGATAAGCTCCTCATCAATGAGATTTTCCTGCAGCATGATTTCCGGTGGAATATACGGTGTTCCGGCGTAATACTGTTTTATAAAATCGGTGATAATCTCCGAACGTTTTTCGTCTCCGGCAAGGCGCATATGGTAATGCTCTCTTCCTATCATCTTGCCGTTTCTTATGAAAAACACCTGCACCACACAGTCCTTATAATCTATTGACGCAGCTACAATGTCCCTGTCCTGCATATCGCTGTTGGTAATTTTCTGCTTCTGTGATACAAATTTAACGCTTTCAAGCATATTCCTGTATGCGGCGGCCTGCTCAAATTCCATTTTTTCCGAAGCTTCATACATAAGTCCGGTAAGTTTCCTGGTAATGCCATTATACCTTCCTTCAAGGAAGTCTATACATTGGTCAATAAGTTTTCCGTAGTCTTCCTGAGAAATATATCCCTGGCATGGAGCTGTACACTGGCCTATATGATAATTAAGACATGGTCTTTCTTTGCCTGTGTCCTTTGGAAGATTACGTCTGCAGGTTCTTATGCCGTAAGTCTTATTAAGCAGCTCTATAGTATCATTGACCGCCTTACCACTGGTAAACGGTCCGAAGTATCTTGCCTTGTCCCTTTTCATCTCTCTTGAAGATATGATACGTGGAAAAGGTTCATTCACTGTTATTTTTATAAAAGGATAGGTCTTATCATCCTTAAGCATTGTGTTATATCTGGGTCTGTGTAATTTTATCAGATTACACTCCAGTACAAGTGCCTCTAACTCTGAATCCGTAATAATATATTCAAATCTGCGGATATTTGAAACCATCTGTTTTATTTTGTTGGTATGATTTCTTGACGACTGGAAATACTGCCTTACCCTGTTTTTCAGGCTTATTGCCTTGCCTACATAAATGATTTCGTCTTTTTCATCGTGCATTATATATACCCCCGGTTTGTCCGGAAGTTTTTTAAGTTCTGCTTCTATGTCAAAAAAACCATCGTACATATATCATGTCCTCTTATAATCAGCCTATATTAAACGCCGCTTTTTCTGAGTAATTCTCCATCAATTCAATATCCCGGTCAGTCAGGCCTAACTTATCTTTTACAAAGGAACGTTCCTTTAAAAGACAGGTATTGCTTACCGTTCTGTTATCCGTATTAAGTGTAGCATGAACACCGTTATCCAGTAAACGTTTTAGAGGATATTTTTTTATATCATCATATACTTTTGTCTGCATATTGCTTATTGGGCACACTTCAATCGGAATTTCATGCTTTGCAAGATATTCCACAAGTCTTTCATCCTCAATACTTCTTATTCCATGTCCTATTCTTGATGCTCCGAATTTAATTGCTGTCCATATACTTTCAGGTCCCGCTGCTTCTCCGGCATGTATGGTAAAAGGTATCCCAAGCCTGCCTGCTTTCCTGAAGACTTCTTCATATAGCGAAGTTGCATACAGTCCCTCCGCACCTGCCAGATCCAGTGCACACACCTTGTTATTAAGATATTTTCCGGCACATTCAACGGTATGAAGATTATCTTTAACGGAAGCTCCTCTCATACAGCAAAGTATAAGATTCAGTCTTATACCGTTCTCTCTTTCTGCCTGTTCTGCTCCTTCTATGGCAGCCTCTGTTACCGCCTCCATCGAAAGTCCTTCCTTAGTAGAAAACATCGGTGCAAACCTTATTTCTGCATAATCAGTTCCTTCTTTGGCTAAATCTTCTCCCAGTTCTTTTACCGCCCTTACAATATTATCTTCTTTTTGTAAAAGCATAAGAGGATAATCAAAACATTTAAGATATTCATTAAGATCCGTGCATTCGTCACTCACACTAAATGATTTTCTGACGTTTTCAAGGGAATCAAATATTCCCTTATCGTAAAACAGCTCCCACGCCGTTTCAGGTCTCAGGGAGCCGTCAAGATGAAGATGTAAATCAATCATTATTATCACTTTCTTCGTTCTTATTTTTTACGGAATTAACTATTTCCATAAATTCCTTACCTGTAATACTTTCCTTTTCAAGAAGGTATTCAGATACTTTATGGAGACATTCCAGATTATTCTGAAGCATTCCTTTTGTCTTAATATAAGATTCCTTAAGCATCTTAATTACTTCTTCATCAATAACTGCTGCTGTCTTATCAGAGCAGTTAAGTGTTGTTTTGCCGTCAAGATACTTGTTCTCAATTGCTTCAAAGCCTGCAATTCCCAGTCTGTCTGACATTCCGTACTGGCTTATCATCGTTCTGGCTAATTTTGTGGCTCTTTCTATATCATTGGATGCTCCGGTTGTCATTGTTCCGAAAATAATTTCTTCTGCTGCACGTCCGCCAAGAAGTGTAAGAATCTTAGCTTCAAGTTCTTCCTTCTTATAGAGATATTTTTCTTCTTCGGGAACCTGCATCGTATATCCCAATGATCCCATTGTTCTTGGTACGATAGTAATCTTCTGTACGGGTTCTGCATCTTTGGTAAGTGCAGTTACAAGAGCATGTCCTACTTCGTGATATGCAACCATCTTCTTCTCTTCTTTGCCGAGAATGCGGTCTTTCTTTTCTTTACCTGCTATAACCACTTCAACCGATTCAAAAAGATCTTCCTGGTTGACTGCACGTCTGTGATGTTTAACAGCGTTAATAGCTGCCTCGTTGATAATATTGGCAAGGTCTGAACCTACCGCACCTGCCGTAGCCAGTGCAATTGCTTCAAGGTCTACGGATTCATCCATAAGAACATCCTTTGAATGTACTTTAAGTGTATCAAGTCTTCCCTTAAGGTCGGGTTTATCAACGATAATTCTTCTGTCAAAACGGCCCGGCCTTAATAATGCCTTATCAAGAACCTCAGGTCTGTTGGTTGCTGCAAGGATAAGTACACCCTTTGAAGAATCAAAACCATCCATCTCCGAAAGAAGCTGGTTAAGTGTCTGTTCTCTTTCGTCATTACCACCGAACTGGGAATCCCTGCTCTTACCTATGGCATCAATTTCATCTATGAATATAATACATGGTGCAGCAGCAATAGCCTGTTTAAATAAATCCCTGACTCTTGACGCACCTACACCCACAAACATTTCAACAAAGTCCGAACCTGACAGCGAGAAGAACGGTACTCCTGCCTCACCTGCAACGGCTTTTGCAAGAAGTGTCTTACCGGTTCCCGGAGGTCCTACTAAAAGTGCACCCTTTGGAAGTTTTGCTCCAATTGCGGTATATTTTGCAGGGTTGTGAAGGAAGTCAACGATTTCTTTTACAGATTCCTTTGCTTCTTCCTGTCCCGCAACATCTTTAAAAGTAACTCCTGTTTTCTGCTGCATATAAATCTTGGCGTTGGATTTTCCGACACCCATAATTCCCCCGCCGCTTGCCGCAACTTTTTTGAATACAAAACTCAGCAAAAGCCAGAAAATCACAAACGGAAGCACATATATAATTATAAAGTTAAATACAGACGAACCTGTATCCTCTATGGCGCGGTTGATTTCCACCCCATCCATGGACTTTAATTTGTTAAATACATCTTCATCATAAATATATCCTGTATAATACTTTACCGTAAGTCCGCTTACCGGCTGTTCTTTAGGAATGATTGTTATCTGGTCACTACTGTATTCAACCGATGAAATTCCATTCTCATCAATAAGTTCAAGAAATCTTGAATAACTGATTTCCTTTGTTGTGGCTTTTTTGATACAACTCTTGGCAAAAGAAACTACGAGATAAGTTATTACTATTGCTATGATAATGCCAAGAACCGTTATTCCTGCTCTCGGTCCTTTTTTATTGCCTCTGTCATTATTGTTATTCCCGTTATCGTTACGGTTGTAGT
>OLYI01000440.1_pt1 | contig 15480 bp, 12 predicted proteins | sample 1644251 | NCBI WGS metagenome assembly OLYI01 (sample SAMEA103958140, study PRJEB25191) | human gut metagenome | biome: human-associated habitat [ENVO:00009003]; feature: intestine environment [ENVO:2100002]; material: feces | place: Germany | collected 2013/2015 | reverse complement strand
AAAGGTTCTTGCAGAGGGTTACAGAACTACAGATATTATGTCAGAAGGCATGAAGCTTACTTCAACAACCGAGATGGGCGATTTGATTGCCGAGAGAATTTAGGAGGATATTATGAAAAGCGATTCAGTTAAAAAAGGAGTACAGCAGGCTCCTCACAGATCTTTATTTAATGCATTAGGTTTTACCAAAGAAGAAATGGACAAGCCTTTGGTAGGTATTGTCAGCTCATATAATGAAATTATTCCCGGTCATATGAACCTTGATAAAATAGTAGAAGCAGTTAAGCTCGGAGTTGCCATGGCAGGCGGAACACCTGTTGTAGTACCTGCAATTGCCGTTTGTGACGGAATTGCAATGGGACATGTAGGAATGAAATATTCACTTGTAACAAGAGACCTTATTGCAGACTCAACAGAGTGCCTTGCAACAGCACACGCTTTTGATGCAATGGTAATGATTCCTAACTGTGATAAGAATGTACCGGGTTTATTAATGGCTGCAGCAAGAGTTAATGTTCCTACAGTATTTGTAAGTGGTGGACCAATGCTTGCAGGTCATGTGAAAGGCTGTAAGACAAGTCTTTCAAGTATGTTTGAGGCAGTAGGTGCTTATACCGCAGGCAAAATAACAGCAGAAGAACTTGACGAATATGAGAATAAAGCATGTCCTACATGCGGTTCATGTTCAGGTATGTATACAGCTAACAGTATGAACTGTCTTACAGAAGCTATCGGTATGGGATTACGCGGCAACGGTACAATTCCTGCCGTATATTCGGACAGAATCAAGCTCGCAAAACATGCCGGTATGAAAGTTATGGAACTTCTTGAAAAGAATATATGTCCCCTTGACATTATGACAGAGAAAGCTTTTATGAACGCACTTACAGTTGATATGGCACTTGGTTGTTCAACTAATACAATGCTTCACCTTCCTGCTATTGCAAAAGAAGCAGGTGTTAAGCTCAATCTTGATATTGCTAATGAAATCAGTGCAAAGACACCTAATCTTTGTCATCTTGCTCCGGCAGGACATCATTATATGGAAGAGCTTAATGAGGCAGGCGGAATTTATGCCGTTATGAATGAACTTAATAAGAAAAACCTTCTTTATACAGATTTGATTACTGCAACCGGTAAGACTGTAGGTGAAAATATCGAAGGATGTGTTAATAAAGATACTGAAATTATCAGACCTATTGACAATCCATATTCTGCAACAGGCGGAATTGCCGTATTAAGAGGTAATATTGCACCTGATTCATGTGTTGTAAAGCGTTCTGCGGTTGTTCCTGAAATGCTTGTACATGAAGGTCCGGCAAGGGTGTTTGATTGTGAAGAGGATGCAATTGCAGCTATTAAGGGTGGCAAAATTGTTGCCGGAGACGTAGTTGTTATAAGATATGAAGGCCCTAAGGGTGGTCCCGGTATGAGAGAAATGCTTAATCCTACATCAGCAATCGCAGGTATGGGTCTTGGTTCAAGCGTTGCACTCATTACTGACGGACGTTTCTCAGGTGCATCAAGAGGTGCGTCAATAGGACATGTATCACCTGAGGCAGCGGTAGGCGGACCAATCGCCCTTATCGAAGAAGGAGATATCATTAAAATTGATATTCCTGCCAATACAATCAATGTAGATGTTAGTGACGAAGTTTTAGCAGAAAGAAAAGCAAAATGGCAGCCTAGAGAACCAAGGGTAACAAAGGGATATCTTGCAAGATATGCAAAGATGGTTACATCAGCAGATAAAGGTGCTGTTTTAGAGATAAAATAATATAGATAATGGAGAGTTGACATGCAATTAACAGGTTCACAGATTTTAATAGAGTGTCTCAAAGAACAAGGAGTAGACACAGTATTTGGGTATCCGGGAGGAGCAATACTTAATGTATATGATGAACTTTATAAACATTCAGATGAGATAAAACATATTCTTACAAGCCATGAGCAGGGTGCCAGCCACGCTGCTGACGGATATGCAAGAGCTACGGGCAAGGTTGGAGTATGTTTTGCCACATCAGGTCCCGGAGCTACTAATCTTGTAACAGGAATTGCAACGGCGTATATGGATTCAGTTCCGGTTGTTGCCATAACATGTAACGTAGGAGTACCACTTCTTGGAAAAGACAGTTTTCAGGAAATTGATATTGTTGGAGTGACACTTCCTATTACCAAACATAACTTTATTGTAAAGGACGTTAATAAACTCGCTGATGTAATCAGGGATGCGTTCAGAATAGCTAAAGAAGGCCGTCCGGGCCCTGTACTCATTGACATTCCTAAGGATGTAACCGCCAAAATGGCAGATTATGAGTACAAAACACCGGTTGTACCTGAAGCTAATAAAAATATTGACAGCAATGAAATTGCTGAAGCAATAGATATGATTAAAAAAGCAAGAAAGCCATTTGTATTTGTAGGCGGTGGTTCAATAATTTCAGGTGCTTCAGCCGAGATTGCCGAATTTGTGGAAAAAGTTGATGCCCCTGTGTGTGATACACTTATGGGTAAGGGTGCATTTGACGGCACCAGTGAAAGATATACCGGAATGCTCGGAATGCATGGTACCAAGACTTCTAATTTCGGCGTTATGGAATGTGACCTTTTAATAGTTCTTGGTGCAAGATTTTCTGACCGTGTAACGGGAGATACAAGCAAATTTGCTTCCAATGCCAGAATTTTGCAGATAGACATTGACCCGGCCGAAATTAATAAGAATATTAAAGTTGATATGTCGATAGTAGGCGATATCAAAGTTGTTCTTGAAGCAATTAATGCAAGGCTTGATAAGGAAAATCACAAAGAGTGGATGGACCATATCTACGAAATGAAAAAAGAATATCCGCTCAGATACAATAAAGATATTCTTACAGGACCATATCTTATGGAGAAGATTTTTGAAGTTACAGACGGTAATGCAATTATTACAACAGAGGTCGGACAACATCAGATGTGGGCCGCCCAATATTATAAATACAAAGAGCCTAGAACTTTCCTTTCATCAGGAGGCCTTGGCACAATGGGCTACGGACTTGGTGCATGTATCGGTGCCAAGTTAGGCCGTAAGGACAAGATTGTTATTAATATCGCCGGAGACGGATGCTTCAGAATGAATATGAATGAATTAGCAACAGCTACCAGATATAACATTCCTATTATTGAAATAATAGTTAATAACCATGTACTCGGAATGGTAAGACAGTGGCAGACACTTTACTATGGTCAAAGATATTCTTATACCGTTCTTGAAGACCAGGTTGATTACGTTAAAGTTGCAGAGGGTCTTGGAGCTAAGGCATACAGAGTTGAGACCAAGGAAGATTTTGAAGCAGCCCTTAAGGACGCCATTGCGATGAATATACCATGCGTACTTGATTGCCATATTGAAAAAGATGATAAGGTATTTCCTATGGTTTCACCGGGAGCATCTTTAATGGAAACATTTGATTGCTAATTAAAATATTATATAAAGGAGGCAGATTCATGAAAAAATCAGCAAAGATATATGCTGTCCTGATTGCCCTTGCATTATTGTTTACGGCAGGGTGCGTAAGAAAAACAGCAGATTCAGATAATGTTGAAAGCAGTAATGAACTGCCTTCATTTATTTCTGAGACCACAACAACAGCTAATGATGAAGTCAGTACCGAAAAAGAAACCGGTACAACGGCACAGACAACCCCACAGACAACTCCTGTGAGGGAGAATGCGACTACCCATGCCACAGAGCCGGAGACGACGCCTGCCACACAGACTGAGACTAAAGGACAGGAGAATGTTCCTGCAACCAAGCCTGCAGCGCATGATACGTCAGCATATCCTGCCTACAGCAGTTCCAATAATTACTCCGAACTGACAAAATCATACAGTAATGTGACGGAAGATGATATTAATACGATTAACAGTATTCTTAACAGCATAATTAAGCCCGGAATGACCGAAACAGAGAAGATAAGAACTGTTCATAACTGGATAGTATGCAACACAACATATAATGATAATTACTATGACAGAGGTGACAGTTTCAATCATGTAAGTAATCTTTTAAATAATAAGACAGGTGTATGCCAGGGGTATTCTGTTACTTTTTATATATTTATGAAACAGATGGGTATACCATGTACACTGGTAATGGGGAAAACAGATAATGTGTCCCATGCGTGGAATGCTGTGAAATTAGATGGAAACTGGTATTATATTGACGTTACATGGGATGACCCAGTAGTAAACGGGACAAGTAACTATCCCGGAGGAGACAATATCTCTTATGAGTATCTTCTTTGTACTTACAATCATATATCCATGACACATACAGAAGATAATTACATCGGAACGACACCTCTTCCAAACGGAATATCTAATGATTATAATGATTTAATGTACAGAATGTCAGGATTTACCAATGTTATGAGAGTGAATTCTTCAGAAGAACTTGCAGACAGACTGCAGGGATTTATGAATAAATCGGGTAAATATGCGATTATTCTGGAAAATGAAAAGATTACCATGAATGATGGTGTTAACGTGGTTAAGAATTACCTTAAGAATCTTAACAGAGGATATCCATATCATATAGTACAAATTTATTGGCAGTTACAGTAGATTTTACATAAAAAAACAGGCATTGCTGCCTGTTTTTTTTAATCCTCAAATGGTCGTATTCTGTATTTAACACCAAGCCGGTCACAAATTGCCTGACATTCTTTTTCTTCTTCATGGGTAATAGTTGTTTCAACTGTTGTCATAACAACATTAGGCACATATTTTACGGCTTCTTTTGCAAAATCAAGCATTGCATCATAAGAAATATCACCGAAACGGCTTCTTACAAGTTCATGGTATCTTTCCTTGTTAGGTGTATTAAGACTTATTGAAACAGTATCAATAAGACCTTTTAACTCAGGGGTAATGTCCCTGCCGCATACGAGATTGCCAAGCCCGTTTGTATTAATTCTTGTCGGCTTATTAAAGGTGTCCTTTACATATCTGGCAACTTTTAACAATACGTCTATTCTTTCAGTTGGTTCACCGAAGCCACAGAATACAACTTCCTTGTATTTGTTAAGGTCGAATTTGCTGAATTCTGCGATTACCTCTTCGTAAGATGGCTCTCTTTCAAGCCACAAAACACCTGAATTTTCCATATGGTCCCTGGTCTGTCTTAAACAGAAAGTGCAGGAACATGGACATTTGTTGGTAAGATTAACATATAAATTATCATGTACTTCATATAGTATAGTCATATTGGTCAACTCCTGTTATTATTAGTTACATTTTAAGGTATGAAGAACTTCTTCAAAGCATACACCGTCAGTAGGCGGAATGTCAAAGGTTTCCGTAACTTCGATACACTTTTTAACAAAAGAAGAGGCTCTTTTTACGGATTCCCTGAAATCAATGTCATGTACCGCATCTGCCGCTATTATTGCTGAAAACACATCACCGGTGCCGGAACGGACATGACCGACCCTCTTTTGCCTTGCTGTATAAATACCTTTGCCGGTGTCATATATATAGTTGGTAAGAAAAATACCGCTGTCTATTCCTGTTATTACAATCTTTTTTGCACCGTATTCGGCAATCTTCATAAGCAGGGCTTCATAATCTTTTTTTACGAATGTTTCAGGTGTGTACGGAGTATCTGTGAGAATACATGCTTCCGTCAGATTCGGGGTAAGGATATCGGCATATTTTACAAGATCTTTCATTGCCATACACATATCATCCGTATAGGTTGGATAAGGTTTACCGTTGTCTCCCATAACCGGGTCTATTATGACCTTTGTATCATCCGTGCGGAAATCACGGATAAAATTCTGCACAATTTCTATCTGTTTTCTTGAGCCTAAAAAACCTGACAGGATACCTTTAAAACGTAAATCAAGTTTTTTCCAGTTACTTATATATTCTTCCATGTTGTGGGTGTAATCTTCAAAAAAATATTCTTTGAAACCTGTATGGTTAGAAAAAACAGATGTGGGAACGGCACAGCATTGTATTCTGAGCTGCGAAATTATAGGAAGGGAGACTGCAATAGAGCATCTCCCAAATCCTGAAAAATCATTTATAACGGCGATTTTATTTTGCCTATTGTGATCGGTCTGATTCATAAATTCTCCTCAGTCCTGCCTTTTTTGCTGCAAACCAGAGTACGGCAAACAATACAACGTTGGCTGCGTATTCAAGGGCAAGTCCCGGAATCTGGGTGAATCCCGCATAGAGACTTCCGGCTATGATAGCGCCTACAAAAGTATAACCTGCAAAAGGTATAAGCATTGAAATTATTGCCGCAAAAATATATTTAAGGCTGAACTTATCAAATAATTTTATTAAACCATAAAATGCAAGTGGCATGAGTACTTTTATAATCAGTGTTGGAAACGCCCATACAGGCATTGATAATAAATCGGCGATTGCAGAACCGACGCCGCCTATGAACAGTCCGTAAGGACATGGCATTACATAGCAGAACAGCAAAATAATGCAGTTTCCTATATTAAAATATCCGAGTGGTATCGGAATCTGGATAAATCTTGTCACAAGACATACTATGGCTGTGAAAACAGAAGCCAGGCATAAATTTTTTGTTGTCATTTTATTTACTTCCTTAAAATTTTTATGTGTATTTCTGTTTCCATGAAAACACTATGATAATACCATTCGGGTGGATTGATTTAAAGTACCAGATTTTAATAATTATAACATACCAGAACGAAAGGCTTTTATATACACTTTTATACACAAATGCCAATTGTCTATTGACTGAATATTTTTTTTGACGTAAAATAAACACTATATTGTTTTAGAAGACAAAAGGAGGCACACGAAAGTGGGACGTATTTACAATTTTTCAGCGGGCCCGGCCGTTTTACCGGAAGAAGTATTAAGAGAAGCAGCAGATGAGATGCTTGACTACAGAGGATCCGGGATGTCGGTTATGGAAATGAGCCACAGATCCAAGGTATACGATAATATCATTAAGGAAGCAGAAGCAGATTTAAGAGAGATTATGAATATACCTGACAATTATAAGGTACTTTTTCTTCAGGGCGGCGCATCACAGCAGTTCGCAATGATTCCTATGAATCTTATGAAGAATAAGAAGGCAGGATACATTGTAACAGGACAGTGGGCTAAGAAAGCATATCAGGAAGCCAAGATTTATGGTGAGGCTATTGAACTTGCATCATCGGCAGATAAGACATTTTCGTACATACCTGATTGTTCAGACCTTGATATACCTGAGGATTGTGATTACGTTTATATCTGTGAGAACAATACAATTTATGGTACAAAGTATAAGGAACTTCCTAATACTAAGGGACACACACTTGTTGCAGATGTATCATCATGTTTCTTGTCAGAACCTGTTGATGTAACAAAGTACGGCATTATCTATGGCGGTGTCCAGAAGAACATCGGACCGGCAGGTGTTGTTATTGTTATTATCAGGGATGACCTTATTACAGAGGATACACTTCCCGGAACACCTACAATGCTCAAGTATAAGATTCATGCAGATAATGACTCATTATATAATACACCACCTGCTTATGGCATCTATATCTGCGGCAAGGTCTTCAAGTGGCTGCTGGGCCTGGGCGGCCTGGAGGCCATGGGCAGGCGCAATCAGGAAAAGGCCGCTATCCTCTATGACTATCTGGATTCCAGCAGGGTCTTCCACAATCAGGTGGTCAAAAAGGACCGCTCCCTGATGAACGCCACCTTCGTGACGGGGAACCCGGAGCTGGACGCCCGGTTTGTGGCCGAGGCCGCCCAGGCGGGCTTTGTGAACCTGAAGGGCCACCGCAGCGTCGGCGGGATGCGGGCCAGCATCTACAATGCCATGCCCATTGAGGGCGTGAAGAAGCTGACGGAGTTCATGGCGGATTTTGAGCAGAAGCTGTAAAAATGGGAGAAAAGAGAGGATCGACCGTGTTTCAGGTAAACTATCTCAATAAAATATCTCCAAAGGGCACGGCCCTTTGGACGGAAAATTATCAGGTTTCCGAAAAAATCGAGGACGCGGATGCGCTGCTGGTGCGCAGCGCCGCCATGCAGGAGTTTGCCTTCTCCGACAGGCTTCTGGCCGTGGCCAGAGCCGGTGCGGGGGTGAATAATATTCCCCTGGACCGCTGCGCGGAGCAGGGCATTGTGGTGTTCAATACCCCCGGGGCCAACGCCCGCAGCGTTATGGAGCTGACGCTCTGCGGCCTGCTGCTGGGCAGCCGGGATGTAGTGGGCGGCATGGATTGGGTCAAATCCATTGCCGGTACTCCGGATGTGGCGAAGCAGGTGGAGAAGGGCAAATCCCAATTTGCAGGTCACGAGATTCTGGGCAAATCCCTGGGCGTGATCGGCCTGGGCGCGGTGGGCGGCCCCTTTGCCAACGCCGCCAGGAAGCTGGGAATGCAGGTTTACGGTTGCGACCCCTTCATCTCCATTGACGCCGCCTGGCACCTGGACAGCCAGATTCACCGGGTAAACAGCCGGGAGGAGGTTTTTGCCAACTGCGATTTTATCTCCCTGCATACCCCGCTGCTGGAGGACACCAGAAAGATGATCAATGCCGAGACCATTGCCAGGATGAAGGACGGCGTGGTGATTCTGAACTTCGCCCGGGACCTGCTGGTGGATGACGAGGCCATGGCCGCAGCTCTGGCCTCCGGCAAGGTCAAGCGCTATATTACGGATTTCCCCAATGACCGGACGGCAAAAATGCCCGGCTGCATCGCCATCCCCCACCTGGGGGCCTCCACGGAGGAATCCGAGGACAACTGCGCGAAGATGGCCGTCAGCCAGGTGATGAACTATCTGGAAAACGGCAATATTGTCAATTCCGTCAATTTCCCCAACTGCGATATGGGCGTGTGCACCAGTCAGGGGCGGATCACCATCCTGCATAAGAACATCCCCAATTCCCTGGGCCGGTTCACCACCGCCATTGCAGGGGAGAATGTCAACATTGCGGGCCTGATGAACAAGAGCCGGGGTGAATACGCCTACACCATGCTGGATGTGGACCACAGGCCCTCTGAGGCCGTGGTGGAAAGCCTGCGCAGCATCGAAGGGGTGCTCCGGGTAAGAGTGGTGAAATAATCAAAAAATCCGCAGGAAGGCAAGGTGCTTCCTGCGGATTTTTGATTATCCTTCAAACTCCCGGGCGACCCGCTTCATCATCTCCCGAATGGGCAGGTGATAGGGGCAGCGGCCTTCGCAGGCCCCGCATTCGATGCAGGCCGAGGCTTTGGTTTCGGTTTCATAGCGGCCCTTGGCCCAGTCGGCCAGGCCGTAGCGGGTCAGATAGCCCTCCAGCACGAACAGCTGGGGAATGTGAATGCCCACGGTGCAGGGGGCGCAGTAGTTGCAGCGGCGGCAGAACTGGGTGCCCAGGGAATCCCGGATGGCCTGGATTTTCGCCGTTTCTTCCCCGGTCAGCGGGGCGGAATTGCTGACGGCGGCCAGATTCTGGGAGAGCTCCTGGTCGCTTGCCATGCCGGGGATGACCACGGTGACGGCGGGGTTCTGCACGATATAGCGAAGGGCCAGGGAAGCGTCGTCAATGGCCCCTCCGGCCAGGGGCTTCATGCAGATGAAGCCGACGTTCTTTTCCTGACATTTGGCAATGAGCTCTGCGCCCTGGTTTTCCACCAGATTGTAGGGGAACATGATTGTCTCCACCCAGTCCATGTCCAGGGCCTTTTCGAAGACCTGGGTGGAGTGGGCGGTGAGGCCGATGTGCCGGACGGTTCCGGCGGCCTTGGCTTCCTGCAGGGCTTCCAGCGCCCCGCCGGGGGCGGTGATGACCTCCAGGTCCTCCAGGGATGGGTTGTGGAACTGGTACAGGTCAATGTAGTCCGTGCGGAAATTGTGCAGGCTGGTTTCCAGGTCCTTCTGCATGGCCTGCTTCGTCAGCCCCCGGCCCTTGGTGGCCAGAATAAATTTGTCACGAATGCCTTCCAGACCGTAGCCAATGTACGCTTCGCTGACGGTATAGCCCCGGGCGGAATCAATATAGTTGACGCCCGCCTCCAGCAGCCTGTGCATGAGCGCTTTGGTGCCCTCCGCGTCAATGCGCTGAATGGGGATGCCTCCAAAGCCCAGTCGGGAGACTTTCAGACCTGTTTTGCCCAATACTCTGTATTCCATTTGTCTCGCTCCTTTTTTGTTTGTTCGGTGGATACAGCTATTATACAGACTCCCGTGGCAAAAGGAAAGAGGAAATTACCCGTGCACAGGCGTAATTCCTGTCCCGCCAAAACCCGGGGTTGAATAATCCCAAACCGGGGTGTATAATGTAAAAAATAGAATTTGGGAGGAGCGGTTTTGGAAAAACGAGATTCCAGGCCCCTTTATGCGGCGGCTCTGACGGCTGCGGCGGTGGTGCTGGCGGTGCGGGCGATGTATGGATTCTGCTGGTCGGACGAGAGCTTTTATCTCACCTTCGCCCAGCGGCTCTGGAACGGCCAGAAGCTGATTCTGGACGAATGGCACCCGGTGCAGTTCTATTCCGCACTGTTTTACCCCATTTTGAGCCTTTACCATGTTCTGTTCGGCAACCGGGGCATTTATCTCTTCGCCCGGGAAGTGTATGTGGCACTGGCCTTTGGCACGGCCATGCTGCTCTATCGAACGCTTTGCCGGAAATGCGCCCCCTTCACAAGCTTTCTGTGCGCGGGGCTTTTCCTGTGCTATTCCCGGGGAAATATCTGGGGGCTCAGCTACTACAATCTCTTCCTGACCTTCTGCCTGCTCTTCGCCTGCTCGGCGCTTCGGAAGCAGCCCTGGGCCTGGTGCCTGGGGGGCGTGTGCCTGGCGGCGGCGGTACTGTGCGTGCCCTATTTTGCGCTGTTCGTGATCCCGGGCCTCATTGCAGCCCTGTGCATCCCGAAGCTGCGGAAGCGGGCGGGGTGGACGGCTTCGGGCATCTGCATTCTGGCAGCGGTATTTTTGCTGTTCTTCCTGCCAAAGGACATTGGCGGTGTGCTTGCCAGCCTGAAGGAAATTCTCTCCGACCCGGAGCATTCCGGCGGCCCGGTGCACTATCTGGCGGCGGCCATCCGGGATGTGAAGCTGCTGTATTATTATGAGGCACTGCTGACGGCCTTTGCCGGGGCGGTGCTGCTGCTGGGGGTCAAGCTGCTTCCCAAGCGGTTTGGAGCCCTCCCGGGGCTGCTCGTCGCCGCCTGCGGTGCGGCGGTGTCGCTCTGGCGCTACCGCAATGGGGAGCTGGGGTTTGCCTACTACCAGTTCGCAATTTTTTGCCTGCCGGCCATGGCGCTGTGCTGGGTGAAAAGGGAAATTTCCCGGCCGGCCCTGCTGCTGCGCATTCTGGGCATTGCCATGGGCTTATCCATGGCCCTGAGCTCCAATACCGAGGCCATTACCTTTACGGTTGGCCTGCCGGTCTATGCCATGGGCGTGCTGGTGCAGCTGAGCGCCCTGCCCCGGGAAGCGGCGGAAGTGCAGCTGCGACGGTTCGGCGCAGTGCTGGCATGCGTTGTGCTGTGCCTGAGCTTTGCGTCCCGGATTACCTCCGTCTTCCGGGACGGCCCGCTGAACACCCTGACGGAACCCATGACCTCCGGCCCTGCCGCCGGAATCCGCACCACTCGGGAGCACGCAGAGCAGTACGCCGGAATCCTTGCCATGCTGGAGGAGTTGGAGGACACCTGTTCCTCCGAAAACCGGATTTTCTTCACCGGCATCCTGCCATGGGGGTATCTGGCCGCAGATTTTCCCTGCGGTGCCCCTACGGCCTGGCGGACAAAGCTGGATAGCCCCCAGCTGGAAAGCTACTGCGAAACCCACCCCATGCCCGCCATTGTGGTGGTGCTGGAGCCCCAGGTGGGAGCGTCCCCGGACAAACCAAAGCCGAATGAGAATAGCTTCTCCGGCTGGTTCTGGGAGAAGCTGCAAGCAGACTACACCCCCCTGGAATACCCCTATGCCACGGTCTATCTGTCGCCCAACGCAATTTTGAAAGGAGTATGATCTTATGCAGCCCATTCTTTACATTGTAATTCCCTGTTACAACGAGGAAAAGGTCCTTCCCATCACCGCCCCCATGTTCTTGAAGAAGATCAACGACCTGTCCGCCGCCGGGAAAATCTCTCCGGACAGCCGGGTGCTCTTCGTCAACGACGGCTCCAGGGACGCCACCTGGAAGATCATTACCGATCTTTCCAAGGCAGACCCCCACTATATCGGCATTTGCCAGAGCCGGAACCGGGGGCACCAGAATGCGGTTCTGGCAGGTCTCATGGAGGCCAAGGACCGCTGCGACATCACCATCTCCATCGACTGCGACGGCCAGGACGACATCAACGCCATGGACGCCATGGTGGACGCGTACTTAGACGGCTGCGAGGTGGTCTACGGCGTGCGCAGCAAGCGGGACACAGACACTTTCTTCAAGCGCTTCACCGCCGAGGGCTTCTACAAGCTGATGAACTGGATGGGGGCCGAGGTGGTATTCAATCACGCGGACTACCGTCTGGTTTCCAGCCGCGTTTTGCAGGAGTTTGCCAATTTCAAAGAGGTCAATATCTTCCTGCGGGGCATGATCCCTCTGGTGGGCTTTAAGAGCACCAGCGTGTATTATGAGCGGGCGGAGCGCATTGCAGGGGAGAGCCACTACCCCCTGAAAAAGATGCTGGCCCTGGCCTTTGACGGCATTACCAGCCTGTCCGTCAAGCCTATCCGGATGATCACAGGCTTCGGCTGTGTGGTGTCCCTGCTGAGCTTCATTGCGGTGATCTGGGCGCTGATTGCCCACCTGACGGACAACACGGTCAGCGGCTGGGCCTCCACGGTGTGCATCGTCTGCTTCATGGGCGGCGTGCAGCTCATCTGCCTGGGTGTCATCGGCGAGTACATCGGCAAGATCTACATGGAAACCAAGCACCGCCCCCGGTATATCATCAGCGAGCGGACCTGGGAGGAGAAAGAAGAGTAAATTTGGTTCCAATTCCTGTTGCATTTTTGCCAATATACGCTATAGTGAAGGCAGCATCCCAAGGGATGGAAAGATAAAGATTGAATTTGTTCCGGCCTGCGTTTGCGGGCCGGGCTTTTTTCGCCCCTTATCCACCGCTGCTGCAGCCCGCGTTTAAAATATTTCAATAAAATTCAATCGATATCACTGGACAATTCCATTGGCTGTGTGTTATAATCATCGTAAGTTCGTGTGCCTGCGAACCGTAACAAAGAACAACTAAAAAATAAGAAGGTGGTATTTGGTGGACTATACCAAGTATGTGTTAAAGAGCGCCGAAGAGCTGGAAAGCATTCTCGCCCGGAAGGACAACCTTTTTGTGGTGGCCTGCAACAAATGCTTTAAGGAGTTCAGCACGACTGAAGAGCCGGAGTGCGGCGCATTTGCCGCCATCGCTGAGAGCAAGGGGAAACACATCACTGGAACTGCCAAGCTGGACTTCCTCTGCAACAAGGTGCAGACGGAGAAAAAGCTGGCAATCCCCGAAGGCACAGAAAATGTGGTGGTCATCTCCTGCGGCCTGGGCGTGCAGACCGTGGCAGACCTGGCAAATGTACCCGTTTTCACCGCAACCAATTCCCTGAACTATGTGGGCCATCATGGCATGGCTCTGACGCAGAAGACCTGCGGTGCCTGCGCCCAGTGCTATCTGAACGTCACCGGCGGCATTTGCCCCATTGTGGACTGCTCCAAGGGCCTGGTTAACGGCCAGTGCGGCGGCGCCAAGAACGGCAAGTGTGAAATTGACCCCAAGAAGGACTGCGCCTGGGAGAAGATCTACCAGCGTCTGGAAAAGCAGGGCAGAACCAAGGAATTCCTGGACCAGCCCGTGCAGCTGCGGGACTACTCCAAGGTCAATGTGGACGCCATCAAGCAGTATGTGGCCCAGGCCCGGGCCAAGCGCTATGAGGGCTTCTATGGCGGCGTGCACCCCGTGGAGCACAAGGAGTACACCGAGCACCTGGCACTGCAGAAGTTCCCGGAGCCCGATACCGTCATCATCCCTCTGGCCATGCACATTGGCGCACCTGCCAACCCTGTTGTCCAGGCCGGCGACACCGTGAAGGTGGGCCAGTTGATCGGCGAACAGGCGGGCTTCATCAGCGCCAACGTCCATTCCAGCGTCAGCGGTACTGTCCTGGCCGTAGAGCCCCACACCCACCCCAATAAAGGCCCCGGTGTTATGAGCGTCGTCATCAAGAACGACGGAAAGAACACCCTGGACGAGTCTGTCAAGCCCAATAAGCCCCTGGAAGAGCTGACGCCCGACGAGATCGTGGAGATCGTCAAGGACAAGGGCATTGTGGGCATGGGCGGCGCAACCTTCCCCACCTACGTCAAGCTGAAGCCCGGCAAGCCCATCGATGCCGTGCTGATCAACGGCTCCGAGTGTGAGCCCTACCTGACGGCAGACCATCGGGTGCTGCTGGAGTATGCCGACGATATCGTCTATGGCCTGCGGGCTATGATGAAGGCCGTCTCCGCTCCCGAGGGCGTGATCCTCATTGAGGACAACAAGCCCGACGCCGTGGCCCTGCTGGAGGAAAAGGTCAAGCCCTACGACAATATCCGCGTTGTGGCTGCCAAAACCCAGTACCCCGAGGGCGCTGAGAAGATGCTCATCAAGAAGGTCATGGGCCGTCAGGTTCCCAGCGGCAAGCTGCCCGCCGACGTTGGCTGTGTGGTGAGCAACACCTCCACTGCCAAGGCCATTTCCGACGCCATCCAGAAGGGTCTGCCTCTGGTGGAGCGTGTGGTCTCCGTCACCGGCGAGTTCATCCGCAATCCCGGCAACTACATCGTCAAGCTCGGCACCAACGTGCAGGAGATCATCGATCACTGCGGCGGCATCACCGGCGACGACGTGGTGCTGAAAATGGGCGGCCCCATGATGGGCGCTCCCATCAAGGACACCAATGTGCCCATTATCAAAGGCTCCAATGGCATTATCGCCATTGCCGCCGATCACACCGAGGAGAAAGAATGCATCAAGTGCGGCCGCTGCATGGACGTATGTCCCATGGAGCTGGCGCCTCTGGATATCTACAAGTACGCCCAGCTGGGTGACGCGGAGACCCTGCTGAAGCTGAACGTGATGGACTGCTTCTCCTGCAAGTGCTGTGAGTACATCTGCTCTTCCAAAATTCCTCTGGTTTCCAAGATCAACGCTGCCAAGGGCCTGGTCATGCCCTTGCTGAAGAAGAAGTAAGGGGGACGAACACTTATGTTAATGACAAAACTGAAATCCGAAGAGGTCATCGGCTCCCTGACTTCCGGCAAGGTCTTCATCATCAACTGCCACGGCTGCAAGGAAGTCGGCTTCCCCGAGGAGGAAGCCAAGGCTCTGCAGAAGAAGTTGGAAGCAGAAGGCAAGGTCGTGGGCATTCTCACCACCGACTACGTCTGCAATCCCGATGAGCTGGCGCTGCGGCTGCGCGCCCCCATGGCGAAGATCGCCGAGGCGGATGCCGTGCTGGTGT
>OLYI01000421.1_pt1 | contig 16014 bp, 16 predicted proteins | sample 1644251 | NCBI WGS metagenome assembly OLYI01 (sample SAMEA103958140, study PRJEB25191) | human gut metagenome | biome: human-associated habitat [ENVO:00009003]; feature: intestine environment [ENVO:2100002]; material: feces | place: Germany | collected 2013/2015 | reverse complement strand
AATCTTAATATTCCAATAACTATTATTTCAATATTTAGGTTTACCAAACCCAAATCACAATTGTGTTGTGCATTTCTTATCTGAGAATCTTGGTTAATACATTTGTCACAAAATCAATCAATACTTGAAATGATACAGACTCCGGTTATAGTGACATTTGCCAATCAGAAGGGAGGTGTAGGAAAGACTACCCTTTGCGTAACCTTTGCCAACTATCTGGTAACAAAGGGCATAAGGGTTGTGGTGATAGACTGCGACTTCCAGCACTCCATCATGAAGTGCCGAAAGGCTGACATCAGGAAATACGGCGAACAAGAAATGCCATACGAGGTATGGGCATACGAATCCAACGACAAGGCAATGATGACTTCCCTTATGGAGAAGCTGCACAACGATCCTGAAATTGACATTGTGCTTATGGACTCTCCCGGAAGTCTGAAGGCGGAAGGGCTGATACCCATGTTCGTCAACTCGGATATTATTATTGTTCCATTTCATTATGACCTGGTAACCGTTCCGTCCACGGCCAGTTTCCTCATGTTTGTTGACCGGCTGAAAAAGGCTGTCGGTGAAAGGATGAAAGCCAGACTCTTCATCATTCCCAATCTGAATGACGGAAGAATCGGCAAGCGTTCCGAACTGCTTATCTGGGACAATGCAAGGGATACCTTCTCCAACTATGGATACGTCACTGCGAAGATTCCCAAACGTGCGGATATGGAACGGTTCAGCACCATGGCTGCACTGGATATGCAGGCCGCTATCGTTACACCGGTCTTTGATAAGGTCTATCAGAGTATCTTCGATACACTTCAACCGATAAGGGAAAAAGAACTCAAAGGCATACAGCTTACGGAAAATCTGAATCCCAAGCCTAAGAAGAAAAAGAAGGCACAGCCGTCTGATGAAGCTTCACAGGACAGTAACGAAAAACAGAATAAAGAACCAGAATAATCAGTAACACTTCAATAACCATAGCACTATGAGTAAGGATATACCGGAAATAGATGACCTGACAAGAGGCATCAATGATTCAGAACTTATATTGACGCAAGATTCCGTAGAAACCCAGGTTGAGCAAAAGGAAAATAATAATGAAGCACAGGAAAAGGATACTGCTGTTTCCCTTTCGGATACAGGATGCTGGGATGACTTCATGGAATACCTGCAATCGGACGATTCCAAAACGGACAAAACAGAAAGACTTGTCTGCAAACTTGACCGTGACCTTGCGGATTCACTGGACGACTGCGATATACTTGGCAGATGCCGCTCTGACCTGGTGAATGCCATCGTAAGGGCATTCTTCAAGTCCTACCTGCCACGTCTGGCAGAATACAGAAGGGAAAAGAAATCATTGTTTAACAGTTATAATCTGTAGAATATGAAAAAGACAGACTGGACTGACAGGATGCTGGCCGCTCTTGTCGAACTGTATCCGGTAGAGACCACAGCCTATACAGCTGCCGTTCTCAATCTGAGTGAATCGACCGTCAAGCTGAAAGCCCGTGAACTTGGACTTGTAAAAATGGCCAAATCCAGAAGGATGGAACGTGCCGACTATATCAGAAACCACTTTCAGGAGTGTTCCTTCTCTGAGATAGGGAAAGCTCTCGGCATTACCAGGATGAGTGTCGGACGCATAGCCGCTGCACTCGGACTGAAACGCAGCAGTGAAGAGAAACACCTGATTTCCTCACGTATCCGTACCCAGATGGTAAAGAGGGAAAGACGGCGTATCGTCTTTGGACTGGAACCCATAACCGGTATCCGTGTCATTTCAAACAGGGCGAAGGTAAGGGTGCGCTCAAACATGAAGACAAACGGATACATCATCAGTGAGGAACACAACGTGATTTATTATACCGGCACTACGGAACGCAGGGAACGTCTGGAAAGCCGGGGTATCAGACTGGGACTGCATATCCTTCCGCTTCCGGAGGACAGTTCCGCTCTTTCATCCAACATCATATTACAACAGCCATGCAGTACGGACAGATAGTATTCCTTCTCTTCGTGGCAATGTCATTCTACTATGCGGCAATGATTTTCATGGACTTCCAGAGGGCAAAGGCCGCACAGAATGCCGAGCAGGACAGCCATAAAGAAGAGGACATTGACATATCGGAAGAAGCACGAAGCTTCAGGCCGATAAGGATAAACCGGGATGAACCTGAATCCAAAGAAGAGAATCAGGAAGAGAATAATACAGGGAATCCCGAACCTGAGAATGAAAATACTGATTCTGACGGTACAGAGAAATCTGCATCCCAATCAGAATCTTCCAGACACGTTTACCGGGAGGCCATCATGACTGACGGCATTCTGGTAGAGAATATCATTCAGGAAATAAACCGGCTGGCAGAGACCGGTACCAGTGACCTCGGTGCCGTTATCTTCAGCTGTGAGAATGCCTGATATATATACCGTTCCTTTAGTGACATCTGTTTCTTTGGCGATGAAATCCTTTAACATTATTCAGAAATGCAGTTAATAAAGAAAAATGCCCGGAATCTTACGGAGCGTTTCATCGGTTCAAGTTTTGCACAGAAGAGTGTGGTGGCGGCCATTGCACTGATTATTTCCACGTCCAATGCAATGGCAGGAAGCAAGGGTGCCGCAGGTTTTACTAAGGCCACTCAGGAAGTCAGTTCCTACCAGACTCCGGTATCGAACCTGATGAAGGCAATTGCTGCCGTTATCGTTCTGGTCGGTGCATTCAACGTCTATTTCAAGATGCAGAACGGAGACCAGGACGTGAAGAAGACCATCATGCTTACCATCGGAGGCTGTATCGCATTCATCGCACTTTCGGAAGCTCTTCCGCTGTTCTTCCAGTAATCCTTTCCCGACATGACAATGAATCAGGAAGGTTACCCTGTGTTCAAGGGATTACAGAAACCGCTGGAGTTTATGGGCATACGCGGCCGTTTCCTCACTCTGGCAGCGGCAGCCATAGGCGTATCATTCGTAGGCTTCATCGGTTTCTCAATCGCCTTGGGAAAGGTTGCAGGGTTCATAGCCATGATGGTCATGGCACTGGTGGGACTGATAACAATCTACATCAAACAGCGTGGTGGACTCCACAACAAAAAAAGGGCAAGAGGTATCTATATCTACAGAAGCATGAGAAAAGAACAGTAAATCACTTTATACAGTATGGCACACAAAAGGAAAAGAATTTTTGACGGACTCTATGCGCAGCTGGAGGAGACGGACGGCAATGTCGTGCTGTTCTCGGCCAGAGGCGAGCCGTCCGTTATCTTTGAGATAACCAATCCGGTCCAGCAACTCTGTACAGATGCGCAGCAGTACATGCTGTTTCATGACGTGCTATCCAATATCCTTCAGACCATCGGTGAGGGATATGCACTGCAGAAGCAGGACATTCTGTGCAGACAGGCATATCATCATGACGTACCGGACGATGCGGAGTTCCTGACAAGGAGCTATTTCAGATACTTCGAGGGAAGGGAGTTCACAGAGATAAAGACTTTTCTTATCCTCACTCAGGAGGCTCAGAGAAGCCAGTTCATCCAGTATGACCCGAAGAGATGGCTCGATTTCCATGCCAAGGTATCAAAAACGGATGATATTCTGACGGAAAAGCATATCCGGCACAGAAAGCTCGGCAAGGAGGAGGTCAGCGAATACTGCCACCGTTTCATGGCATTCCAGTTCCGGCACGGACCGTTCTCGATGACCAACTTCAAGGCTTCGGACGAATATCTCAGGACAGGTGACCGTATCATCCGTTCCTATCCGCTGGTGGACATTGACGAGATAAACCTGCCTTCCATGGTAAAACCGTACACGCAGATGAACATCAACGGCTACGGTATCGCAACCGACCTGCTTTCTTTCCTTACCGGCGTCCCCTACTCGGACTGTGTGGTGTTCAACCAGGTCATTCAGATACCTGGACAGAGGAAGCTGCTGCGCAAGCTACAGGCCAAGGCGAAGCGTCACGGTTCCATGCCGGACCCGAGCAACCGTATTGCAAAGGCCGACATTGAGGAAGTGCTGGACAAGCTGGCCGTTGACAGTACCATGCTTGGGTACTGTAACTTCAACATTCTGGTGAGCTGTCCGCCTGACAAGGTAACTCCGGTAACCTCCTTTCTGGAGACAAAGCTGTATGAGTGCGGCATCATGCCGTCAAGAACAGCCTACAACCAGCTGGAGCTTTTCATGGACTGTTTTCCCGGTAACGGCTATGCATTCAACCCGGACTATGACCTGTTCCTGACACTTTCGGATGCTGCCCTGTGCTTTTTCTTCAAGGAGCATCTGAAGGAGTCTGAGGATACACCGCTGACTACATACTACACCGACCGTCAGGGACTGCCTGTCTGTATCGACATTACCGGCAAGGAAGGCAAGAAGAAAATGACGGACAATGCCAACTTCTTCTGTATCGGTCCTTCAGGTTCCGGCAAGTCCTTCCACATGAACAGTGTGGTACGTCAGCTGCTGGAACAGAATACGGATGTGGTCATGGTGGATACGGGTGACTCCTACGAAGGTATATGCGGATATTACAAGGGTACATACATATCATACTCGAAGGAGAAGCCCATCTCCATGAATCCGTTCAAGGTTACTAAGGAGGAGTACGAACTTAATTTCGGTGAGAAGAAGAACTTCCTTAAATCGCTGATATTCCTGATATTCAAGGGTAACGCATTTCCTTCCAAGATTGAAGACATGCTGATAAACCAGACCATCGTGGAATACTATGAGGCATATTTCAATCCGTTTGAAAGGTTCAGTGACAGTGAGCGTGAGGCATTGAGGCAGAAACTGCTGGTAGCCGCCAAGATGGAGGATGACTATGAACAGTACACGCACAGCATGGAGGACATCGATAGGCAGATAAATACGGAAGAGGTTCAGGAGAAGGCTGAAAGCCGTGCCCTGCTGCTGCCTTCCGAAGTACACCGCCTGAAGCTTATCCGACAGTGCCGTTCACTGACCGCCCTGATTAATGATGAAGCGGCCACAGAATCGGAAAAGGAACGTGCACTTGCCATTATCGAAAAATATAAGAGGGAACTTTATAACAATTCCATGCTGATTAAGATAGACAGGCAGATTGACCACATGGAGGAGCAGAAGCGCAGGCTGAAGGTTCAGGAGCTCTCGTTCAATTCCTATTATGAGTTTGCTCTGGAACGCATACCGCAGATTACACAACTGGAGAAGATAAGTTTCAATATACATGACTTTGCAGCCATACTGAAACAATTCTACCGTGGCGGCGAGCTGGAGATGACGCTGAACTCCGACCTGGACATAAATCTGTTTGATGAGCGTTTCATTGTATTCGAGATTGATAAGATAAAGGATGATCCGGTGCTTTTCCCGATTGTGGTGCTTATTATCATGGACGTGTTCCTGCAGAAGATGCGTATCAAGAAGGGACGGAAAGCTCTTATCATCGAAGAGGCATGGAAGGCAATCGCTTCACCTACCATGGCGGAATATATAAAGTATTTGTATAAGACCGTCCGGAAGTTCCACGGAATAGCCGGTGTGGTCACACAGGAGCTTAATGACGTGATTGATTCCCCTATCGTGAAGGAGGCCATCATCAACAACTCGGATGTGAAGATTCTGCTTGACCAGACCAAGTTCAAGGACAGGTATGAGGATATTGCAGCCATTCTGGGACTCACTGACATACAGCGTCAGCAGATATTCACCATCAATGCGCTGAACAACCATGAGGGAAGAAGCTACTTCAAGGAGGTGTGGATTTGCCGGGGACAGCACTCGGATGTGTACGGCGTAGAGGAAGCACCGGAATGCTACTGGGCATACACTACAGAACGTACCGAGAAGGAGGCACTGAAGATTTATCTTGCCCGGTACGGTACGCTGCAGGAGGCCATCACCCGTATCGAGGAAGACCGCAAGGCGGATGGAGGGCTTCTGTATCTGGAGTTTGCAAGAAAAATCAATCAACATCAAAAAGTTATGTCACTATGGTAAGAACAGTATTAAGAATCATATCGGTTATAATGCTTTCTGCATTTGTTTGCATTAATGCACATGCTGCCTGGAGAATCGTATTCGACCGCAACTGCCTGAAGATTGTCATGGCCAATACCGCTTCACAGAAGCTTATCGAGGAACAGCACAACCAGCGTGTGGATACCATTGCAGTCAAGAAACAGAAGGTGGAACTCTATACGGTAAGCATGGCTACCATGAAGGAATTATATAAGCTGAGCATGGAGAACATATCCGGTTTCGGGACTGAAAGTCTTTATTATAAGGAAATAGGCCTGTGTGCTCTGGATATTCTACGAAATGTTCCGGTACTTGTTAGCACGGTAAACAAGGCTAAATTTTCAAACAGGCTGCTCTGTCTGAACGAACTCGGCAATCTTGTAGCGGAAACCCAGCAGCTGGTCGGCAACTTCGTCAATATCGTGAACAATGCCAGGATTCCCAATCCGTTGCAGGGACAGGCAACTGCCGAGAAAAAGAATGACGGCTACAATCTGCTGGACAGGTATGAAAGGCTGACACTGGCCAACAGCATCTATACTGACCTGAACAGGATACGCTACAAGGTGGAAGGGATGGTTCTGATGGCACAATATGCTACTGCAAACGACCTCTTCTTTGCCATAGATCCTGAAGGATGGGCAAATGTGGTGACCATGAAGAATCATGTGGGAAATCTTGTACAGGACTGGAACGGCCTGGTTGCTTCAAATTATTAACCTTTCATATATCTCTGTCATGAAACTCAGGAATATAAGTATCATATCAGCCGGTATTATAATGCTGTTGCTGCCTGTAAAGGCTTCCGCTTTCATAATACCGAAAGACCTGCCGACCATCGAAGCACTCATTGCCCTGCACAAGGCCATAAAGAAGGACGAGGACAAGGCTCTGACAAGAGTGGCCGCAAGCTATGGCGAGCAGTCGCTCATTGAGAAAGGTGCGGAAAAGTTTAATGATGTCCGGACCACTCTGGATACAAGGCTGAACAATGCCTATTCGTATCTGGTACTGGCCGGTGCCATTTCTTCAACGGCCAACTCACTGTATCAGCTGGTAACGGAATACAAGGACTTTACCGGTAATACTTTCAGTCATGTATCAAAGAAGCCTTTCGTGGCCTGGTATTATGCAGATGCCAACGTGGCAATATCAAGGGAGATACAGCACTGCTACAGACTGTATGCATCCGTGGCCGCTTCGGGTATAAACCTGATGAAGGCTTCCATGGATGAAAAGCTGAATCTGGTAATGACACTGAAGACTTCCATCGACAGGGCAAGGTACATAATAGACAATGCCAATCTGTACTGTTTCCTTGTTACGGACTGCGGATGGAAGCCGGACTATATCTGGGAGATACTGAACTCCAATGTGAAGAATGAGATAGCTGAGCGTGTAATCAATAAATGGAATCAGGGATATGCAGGTTAGAATTATATTATTGTGCCTGTTCTGTATGGCAGTTTCAGGTACAGTTACTGTTGCCAATGCCCAAAGCATAGTCAGTGACAGTGAAAAGCAGAAGCAGTGGAAGTCTATGGAAAACGGTCCGTGGGATTTTGCTCCGGACTGGTATTACTTTTTCCTGCATAAGAAATACTCAGGTGCGGAAATGTACTGGAAATGGGACTGGTTCAACTCCGGATTCCGTGTCCGTTTCAAGGAACCCAAGTCTGATGTGAAACGTATCATGCCGGTACGTGTGACTGCCGAAGAGACGCAGAGGCAGAAAATCAAGAAAGTGGAGAGTGAGCGCAAATATATCGAGGAACTGTATAAGGAAGAACTGGCAAGGGAGGCTGACAGAAATGTTGACCTGATGTATACCACCTACAAGGACGAGTTCAACCGTATGCAGGATTGTATCACGGACGGACTTCTCTACTGTATGCAGAAGAGTGACGGCAAGCTCCGCTATCAGGTGGACGAGCTGAGCCGCCAGAATGAAATACTCTGTGCGGATATAGCCTATATACACAAAACCGGTGTCGGCTATGGACTGGAGAACGCTAAGCGGCAGAAGGCATACGAGGAAGCCAAATCCAAGATGGCAGAACTGGTCAACAGGACTGCACACCTTTGTGCCGTTGCCGCTACACATTATTGAAAAACAAGTAAAAACAAATAACATTTTAAGATATGGATTTATTGTTTATTCCGCTGACAATAGGACTTCCGGCCATTGACGAAAGTCTGGAAAAGCTGCTGACAGCCATGGAGACATTTCCCAATGTGGCCGTTCTCGGTGATGCCGTTTCAATGGCAAAGGCTCTCGGTCTGTGTCTGGCCCTGTGTGTCGGTTCATACGAATGCTGGATGATGATGCTTGGAAGGCGTGGTATGGATGTCATGAAGCTGTTGCGCATCATCGGCATTTCCCTGTGTATTTCATCCTCTTCATGGATATGCTCGGCTCTGCAGGTTCCGGGAAAGAGTCTGGAGTCCGCTACATGGGCTATGGCAAAGGCAAAGAACAAGGAAGTGGCAGCCTTCGAGCTGAAGGTGGCACAGAAACAGAGTGAATATCTCGACAGGCTGAGAACCGTACAGGACTCCATAGCCACGGCAAAGCAGGTGGCCGAAATCGGTCAGGATGCTGCCTGGTGGGACAAGCTGATATATAATGTGGAGAATCTGGGCTCGACCATCAACAACTACGCCCAGAGGGCTGCCGTGGCGGCTGAGACGAAGGTCAGTGAATGGATAAACGATGTAATACGCTTTGTCGGGGAACTGATTTTCCAGATGTCGTATTACGGGATGCTCGTGGCACAGAGGATTTTCATGGCCATCATGATGATATTCTGTCCGATCATGTTTGCCCTCTCGCTGGCACCGCCATGGAACTCGGCCTGGAGCCAGTGGATGTCCAAGTTCCTTTCCCTCTCGTTATGGGGATTCGTGACCTATATGTGTATCTATTATATAGACTTCATCCTTCTTTATAACCTGCAGCAGGATCTGGTGGCATACGATCATCTGCTTCATGGCTCGGTCAACTCATGGGAACAGATTGGCGCACTGGGACTGCAGGGAATAGGCTCCAACTGTATGTATGCCATGGGTATGCTCGTGGGTGCCTATATCATACGCTTCGTTCCTGAAGTGGCATCATGGCTGATTCCGGGAGGTGTAAGCTCGGGTACGGGTTCCGTTGCCGGTTCGGCTGCAATGGGCATCACTTCGGCTGCAGGTGCTATGGCCGGAGGTGCGGCAGGTTCAACCATGAAGGGAGCCGGTTCGGCTGTCAAATCATTAGTCAAATAACTTCAAATCTTTTTACAATATGCTTATTGAATCCCTTGCACAGAAAACCAGACTGGCAATGATGACGGTATTTGCGGTAATCGGAGGCTGCACCGTCATCTGTGCCTTTACGGTCTGGTGCTGCATTTCCCTGGTCAATGAGGAAAGGCAGCAGATTTATGTACTTGACGGAGACATTCCGTTTCTTGCCGAGCGTGCACGGCTGGAAGCCAACTTCACCATGGAGGCCAAGGCGCACATACAGCTGTTCCACCAGTATTTCTTCAACCTGCCGCCCGACAACGACTATATCAAATGGACGGTAGGGAAAGCAATGTATATGGCTGACGGGACTGCGCTGAAACAGAAACAGGCCATGGACGAGAACGGTTTCTACTCTGACATCATTTCCTCTTCAGCTGTCTGCACCATCATGTGTGACTCCATTCAGTTTGACGAACATGAACGGAAGTTTACCTATTACGGTACGCAGCTTATCAAGCGCAGGACCAGGGACATCAGACGCTCGATGGTGACAACAGGTTACATCGAGTCCGTACCGAGGACAAGGAACAATCCGCACGGTCTGCTCATTACCGGCTGGAGGACTCTTGAAAACAGGGATTTGGACTATTGATATATTGATATTATGAAATCATTCAGAAAAAAGATACAGGAAAACCGTCTGAGAACGCATCTGCTTATCAGGTCGTGGTTGCAGCCCAAACTGGGTGTCATCGGAACAAGATACCGTCTGTCCGCAAGGATAAGACTGGCCAACAGATGGGCGGCAAAGCATCCGAAAACGACATTCGCAGGTGTAGCAGGGACACTGCTTCTGCTACTTGTCAGTACCGTTGCCATAGATTCCGGCAACGGAAAACAGAGTGAGACGGATGTCAGTTCGATAGCCGCAATGGAACCGGTGTTTCAGGGATTCCGTACCATTCAGGCAAACAAGGACATTCACCGCAGTGCATTGACGGACATGACGGTGAAGGGACAGTTACTGCATCATGAACTGGACTCCATGATTGCCATACCTGTAAAGAGCCGTGAGGATTCCTTGCGGATCATCCTCAAATACCGGCAGCTGGAAAATATAGTCAAATCCATTAAAAACAATGATAACCCATGATTAAGATTAATTTCAAACAGCCCAAGTATATCTTTCCGCTGGTCATATTTGTTCCGCTGTGCGCACTGGTATACTTTGTGATGCAGACCTTCTCAGGTGGTGAGGAGACTGCCGGAACGGTAGCTACAGACCGTATCAACATGGAACTTCCCCAGGCCAATGCTGAGGAAGCCGGAGACAAGATGTATGAGATGTCCAGACGTTTCGGTGACGAGGATGCCTTCACAGCCGTAAGCGGTATCGGGGAGGAAGAACAGAAGAAGGAGGAACTGGAACACGGCTACAGCGAGGAAGAGCTGAACCGTCTGGATGCAGCTGAAGCTGAAAGACAGCGGCAGCAGAGAGAACTTGAAGAACTGGAGCGTTCACTTGCAGAATCAAGAAAGCATATCAATGCATATGCCTACGGTAACGGTCCTTCGGGAAACAGTGAAACGGGTTACGGAGGTATGGGCTATTCCTCACAGGACGAGTTTGCACGTGACCTTGAAGAGATTCAGCGAAGGAGCTATGAACGGCAGAAGGCCATTGAAAGCGGACTGGGTATCAAAGACCCGGAAGCAGAGGAAGCGGAAAAAAAGCACAGGGCTGATTCCATAGCCAGAGTACGTCAGGAGGAAAGGGAACGTAACTGTCCGAGTCTGGTAATCAAGTCTGATGACACCAATGCCGACAGGTTCAATACGGTTACTGCTCCGGATGAACTTGCCGAGAACAAGCTTATACGTGCCATGATTGACCAGACTACAAAGGCGCATGAAGGTACACGTCTGCGGTTCAAACTTCTGGACGATGTGACGGTAAGCGGCACAAGGCTAAAGAAGGGAACTTACCTCTATGGAACGGTAACCGGTTTCGGACAGCAGCGTGTCAGGGCTTCCATAACCAGTATTCTTGTCGGCGACAGATTCATAAAGGTTAAGCTTTCGGTTTTTGACAATGACGGTATGGAAGGCTTCTATGTTCCCGAATCGGCTTTCCGTGATTTCATGAAGGATGCAGGTTACAATACGGTACAGCAGAATATCAATTTTGAATCGGGTGACGGTTACAATACAGGTATTTCTACGGAGGCCATTGCCCTCCAGTCACTGAAGAACATGTATAACTCTGCAACTTCTGCCATATCTTCCAATATCAGAAAGAACAAGGCGAAAATCAAGTACAATACCATCGTTTATCTGATAAACTCGGAGGATGCACGCTAACAGCTGTTTTAATATGATTTTTTAATAATATAACGATTCACAATATGAAAGCCAGAATTATTCTGATAATATGCCTTATCACAGGCATAGCCGTACATCTGTCGGCAAACGAGAAGATATACATCAACCGGGAAGTGACCACGCACATTGTCATGCCCGAGAACATCAAAATGGTTGATATTTCCACAACAAGGATTATAGGCAATCAGTGTACAGACAACATAGTCCGCATCAAGCCTTATATGGAGAATGATTCCATATCATCTGAAGGTTACAGGGAAAACGAACTGCTGGGTACACTCACCATTATCGGTGAGCGTCATATCGCACAGTATGACATCCTCTATACCGAATCACCCCAATATGCTTCTACCATCTACAATGTATCCTACAATGAGACACAGTCCTATATCAATCCGGAGGTCTCCATGCCTATGGCCGAGATTGCACGATATGCCTGGGCTGTCTACGGAAGCAGAAGAAAGTTCAACCAGATTGTATCAGACAAAAACGGAATCAGGGCATACATCAACAACATCTATTCCATCGGTGACTATTTCTTTCTGGACTATACGCTGAAGAATAAGACCAGGATTGCATACGACATTGAGGAGATAAGGGTAAAACTTACTGACAAAAAAGAGACCAAGGCAACCAATTCACAAACCATAGAGCTTACTCCGGTATTCTCCATGAACAACACCCGTAAGTTCAAAAAGAACTACAGGAATGTGCTTGTAATTCCGAAGCTCACTTTCCCTGAAGAGAAGGTGCTCCGTCTGGAGATTTCCGAGAACCAGATTAGTGGACGTGTAGTGGTACTCACCATCGAGTATGAGGATATTCTCAATGCGGACGGCTTCGACTCGGATATTCTGGACGGTGCCGACTATTACCCTTACTATTATATTGATCATTCCATAAAAAGATAGGCCATGAAGAAGATTCTGTTCATTCTGTTTTGCTCTGTTGCATTTATCGGTGCATCGGCACAGACCGGAAAGGTTTCCGTCAATGCCGGATTCCTTTTTCCAAGTACGCTGAATGCCACTTTGGGTTATGAGTATCCGCTTTCATGCGGAAATGCGGTCGAAGTATACGGTGAGGTCGGGAATCACTGGCAGAAGCCGGTATGTCACAATTTCTGGAAAGGATATTTTTGGGATGGCGGTATGGTTTACAAGCACCGTCTGGCACGGTACAAGAACGGCATGATGCGCCTTCGTCTGGGGCCACAGTTCGGTGCGGTACAGAAAAAATTCTTCTTCGGGCTGGAGGCCGGATTTGAATACAGCTATGTGTTCCGCAGCGGATTGGAGTTCTCTGTCATACAGAAGAACAATGTGAACTTCCTGCATGGGGATACCTTCCGCAACGGTCTGCTGTTGGGTATAAAGGTTCCATTTTAGCAAATTCATATACAGTTAGAGCGTATGGCATTTGAGGAGACAAGGGAACAGCAGCAGATGTACAACTATTTTAGGAGCTGTATCTATATCTTTCTGATTATTGAAATTATCATGAACCTGCCTGTTACGGCAGACAACAGGGTTACACAGTTTGTACTCGACCTGCTGGCACGCTTCAGGGTATTCAATTCCGTATCGGGATGCAAGGTGGCTGAACTGATATGCATCTGTATTGTCTGTATCGGCACAAAGGCTGAAAAGTCACTGAAGTTCAATGTAAGGACAATGGTCATCTATCCGGTACTGGCCGGTCTGACACTTGTAGGGCTTTGTTTTGTATTTCATGGCATGAGTTTCGGGTTCAGCTGGCTGGGATTTCCGGCCAACAGGCTTATGTATGCAGTCTGTTCGGTAGTCGGTACCATGCTGGTACATCAGGGACTGGACGGTATTGCCAAGTATTACAACTACAAGGTTGGTGAGGACCGTTTCAATTTTGAGAACGAATCGTTCCAGCAGTCTGAAACACTGGTCAGCAATGATTATTCGGTGAACATTCCAATGATATACTACTGGAAAAAGAAAATGCACAAAGGATGGATCAATATCATCAATCCGTTCCGTGGTACGATTGTTCTGGGTACGCCGGGTTCGGGTAAGTCTTTCGGTATCATTGACCCGTTCATCAGGCAGCACTCGGCAAAGGGATTTGCCATGATGGTATATGACTTCAAGTTTCCGACACTTGCACAGACGCTTTTCTATCAGTACTGCAAGAACAGGAAAGCCGGTAAACTGCCTCAGAACTGCGGATTCCGTATAGTAAATTTTACCGATGTGGAATACTCCAACCGTATCAATCCGATTCAGCGGAAATATATCCCTGATCTGGCTGCCGCTTCTGAAACGGCGGCTACTCTTTTGGCCTCGCTCAACAAGGGAGGTGGAGAGAAGAAGGGCGGATCGGAAGCATTCTTCACTAATTCTGCGGAAAACTTCTTGGCTGCCATCATCTATTTCTTTGTAAACTTCCATCCGGTCGGATTCAGGAACGGCAGGAAATTGAAGCGTTTCATATCACTGGAGGGAAAGAAGCTGGAGATTGTCATACGCAACTGGGATGACTTCAATGCCATCGACAAGGACGGCAATGTGGTGCTTGATTTCGTGGATGAGAACGGCAATGACGTATCGACTGACGAGGACCGTATGTTTGTGGACCTGAACGGATACAGTTATAAGGACAGGACCGGCAGGAAGATTCTGATTCAGAGGTGCTGGTATGAGGACGAACATGGCAATGAGGTGGAACCGGATACCGTAACCGGAGAGTTTTCGGATATGCCGCATGTGCTTTCATTTCTTGGGAGACCATACGACCAGGTATTCAATATCCTGATGCAGGATGACAGGATTGCTTCGCTGATGGCTCCTTTCAAGAGTGCATACGAGAATAAGGCGAATGACCAGCTTGAAGGTATGGTCGGTACGCTTCGTGTGAACGCCGCACGTCTTGTTTCTCCGGAAGCGTACTGGGTATTCACCGGGGATGATTTCGACCTGAAGATTTCTGACAAGGCTAATCCGAGCTATCTGGTAATAGCCAATGACCCGGAAAAGGAACAGGTTATCGGTTCTCTTAATGCACTGGTTCTGAACCGACTGATTACAAGGGTGAACTCAAAGGGTAACATTCCGGTTAGCATTATCGTGGATGAGCTTCCGACACTGTACTTTCACAAGATAGACCGTCTTATCGGTACGGCACGTTCCAACAAGGTTGCCGTAACTTTAGGTTTCCAGGAGCTTCCTCAGTTGGAGGCTGACTACGGCAAGGTCGGTATGCAGAAAATTATCACTACCTGCGGTAATATCTTCATGGGTGCAGCACGTAACAAGGAGACGCTGGAGTGGGCACAGAATGATGTGTTCGGAAAGGCTAAGCAGACCTCACGTTCCATTTCCATCAATGACCATAAGGTATCAACCACAATCTCTGAGAAGATGGACTTTCTGGTTCCTGCAGCCAAGATTGCGGATATGGCAACAGGCTGGCTGGCCGGACAGGCGGCACGTGACTTTACGGCTACCGATGACAGTATGCTTGACCATTTTGACATCGAGCAGTCGGAAGAATTCAAGACTACCAAGTATTTCTGCAAGACGCACTTTGACATGAAGAAGATTAAGGACGAGGAAAAACACTATGTGGCTCTACCCAAAATCTATGAGTTCAAAAACGACAAAGAGAAGGAAATCCTGCTGAACCGTAACTTCAAGCGTGTGAACCAGGAAGTGGAGGATATGGTAAAGGAACTTCTCGGCATCAGTTAAATATGTAATTTATGAATATGACCTTAAAACCGGCATTGGGACTTAGCGGCAGTGCCCTGAAAGTCATTGCCATGATTTCTATGGTAATAGACCACATTGCTCTCTATCTGATGGAGTACGGTACCGTATTATACGAAACGATGCGCTGTATCGGGCGCATCGCTTTTCCTGTGTTTGCCTTCCTGATAGCAGAAGGATTTATCCATACAAAAAGCAGGTACAGGTATTTCTTTACTCTGCTGGGCTTTGCCGTAATCAGTGAAATACCCTGGTATCTGCTGAATGGTGCTGACGGGACACATAATGTGATGTTTACACTGGCTTTGGGTGTGGCCACGCTCATGATTCTTGAAAATCTTCTGCAACGTAGTCTGGTACTTGGATTTATTTGGACGCTTGGCATGGCCGGACTCGCTTCATGGCTTGGTGTGGATTATGAGTGGAGAGGGATTATTATAATAGTTATCTTTTATATTTTTCACTCACTTACAAATAATAAAACCAATATCCATATCAAACTCATAATATGTTATATTATAATGGCTCATTATGGTATAATTGGTACAATATTAGCAACCATCATTATCAGTTTCTATAACCAATCCAGGGGATGGATAGAAAAGAACAAATGGAAATATATGTTCTACATATTCTATCCATT
>OLYI01000395.1_pt1 | contig 16851 bp, 12 predicted proteins | sample 1644251 | NCBI WGS metagenome assembly OLYI01 (sample SAMEA103958140, study PRJEB25191) | human gut metagenome | biome: human-associated habitat [ENVO:00009003]; feature: intestine environment [ENVO:2100002]; material: feces | place: Germany | collected 2013/2015 | reverse complement strand
CTCCGCCCGGCTCGTATTCACTTCTTTCGGCGCCGCAGCGGCGCGGACATACGTTGCAGATCATTTTTCGCCTCTGAAAACAGTTTCAAGATGTGCAGAATGCCGATTTGATGCTCACTTACGGCACCCGTTGAAGATAAAAGTTGTCAAAAATGCAACAAATCTTAAAAAACTCAAAAAAGTTCATCTTTTTCGAGGAAAATGTGCTAAAATATACGCGTAAAAGAGATATTTGATAACGAAACGGGATAAGATAATGCTTAACATAGTTCTGCTTGAGCCTGAAATACCGCACAATACCGGCGCAATTGCCCGAACCTGTGCGGCAACAGGTGCAAGACTTCACCTTATAAAGCCTCTGGGCTTTGATATTTCCGACAAAGCGGTTAAGCGCTGCGGCCTTGACTACTGGTACCTTGTCGATATAAGCGTGTATGAAAATCTCAACGAGTACCTCGAGAAAAACGGCGACGAAAATCTCTGGCTTGCAACGACAAAAGCGCCGCACGCATATTACGAGGCCGATTTTTCCACCGAGTGCGTCAGCATAATGCTCGGCAAGGAGACAGCAGGTTTGCCCGAGGAGCTTCGCATGCGATACTATGACCGCTGCATACGCATCCCGATGGTAAGCGCCGCGCGCAGCCTCAATCTTTCAAATTCGGCCGCGATACTGGCCTATGAGGCGCTGCGTCAGCAGGGCTTCCCCGGACTTCTGGACATCGGCTCCATGGCCGAATCATAACAGTTATTTATTAATTTTTCAATACCGAGTCGGAATTTCCCGACGGAAAGGAGCTTTATCATGAATTACAACAAGAAAAGCGTGCTCGATGCGGATGTTAAGGGCAAGAAGGTGCTTCTGCGCTGCGACTTTAACGTTCCCCAGAACAAGGAGACAGGAGAGATAACAAGCGATAAGCGCATTGTTGCCGCCCTGCCTACCATCAAGTATCTGCTGGATAACGGCGCTGCCGTCATCGCATGCTCCCACCTTGGCAAGCCCAAGGGAGAGTGGAAGGAAAAGCTCACCCTCGCCCCTGTTGCAAAGCGCCTTTCCGAGCTGCTCGGTATGGACGTGATTTTTGCAAAGGATATCATCGGCGAGGATGCGCAGGCAAAGGCCGCCGCTTTGCAGCCCGGCCAGATCATGCTGCTTGAGAATCTGCGCTTTGATATCCGCGAGGAGAAAAACGGCGACGATTTCGCAAAAGCGCTCAGCGACATGGCAGAGCTTTACGTCTCCGATGCATTCGGCACCGTTCACCGCGCTCACGCATCCACCGCAGGCGTTGCAAAGTATCTGCCTGCATACGCCGGCCTGCTCGTTGAAAAAGAGCTGTCGGTCATGGGCAAGGCGCTCGACGATCCCGCGCGTCCCTTCGTTGCGGTCCTCGGCGGCGCGAAGGTCTCCGATAAGATCGGCGTTATCAACAACCTGCTCGACAAGGCCGACACCGTGATCATCGGCGGCGGCATGGCCTATACATTTATTAAGGCAATGGGTCACGGCATCGGCAACTCCCTGCTCGAGGCCGATAAGCTCGACTATGCGCTTGAGATGATCGCAAAGGCAAAGGAAAAGGGCGTTAAGCTCCTGCTGCCCGTTGACACCGCGATCGGCAGCGAGTTCAAGGCCGACTGCGAGAAGAAGATAGTCTCCGTTGACGCCATCCCCGACGGCTGGATGGGTATGGACATCGGCCCCAAGACCGTTGAGCTTTTCTCCGACGCAATCAAAAACGCAAAGACCGTCGTTTGGAACGGCCCCATGGGCGTTTTCGAGTTCGAGGCATTTGCCGAGGGCACCAAGGCCGTTGCAAGAGCACTTGCCGAGTCCGGCGCGATCAGCATCGTCGGCGGCGGCGACAGTGCGGCTGCCGTTGAGCAGCTTGGCTTTGCCGATAAGATGACCCACATTTCCACCGGCGGCGGTGCTTCCCTCGAGTTCCTCGAAGGCCGCGAACTCCCCGGTGTTGCATGCCTGCTGGATAAATAATATACGTGGAGGCTGAAACAATGAATACAAAATACAGAAAGACGATTATAGCCGGCAACTGGAAAATGAACATGCTATCTTCGGATGTTAAGCCCTTCATCGAAGAACTCAAGCCTCTTATGCCGAAAATAAAAAGCTGCGAGACCGTGCTGTGCGTTCCTGCGGTGAACGTTGCGGCGATGCTCAAGGCCGGCAAGGAAGCCAAGATCATGACCGGCGCACAGGATGTGTCGAAGTTTGAAAAGGGCGCATACACCGGCGAGGTCTCGGCCTCGCAGCTTGAGGATATCGGCGTCAAGTACTGCATAGTCGGCCACTCCGAGCGCCGCCAGTACCACGGCGAGGACGATCTCCTTATAAACGCAAAGACCCGTGCTCTGCTCGAGCACGGCATAAACCCCATCATCTGCGTCGGCGAAAGCCTTGAGCAGCGCGAGATGGAGCTTACCATGGCGCACATCAACTATCAGGTCCGCGCCGCGCTGAGCGGAGTTGACGCTGCGTCTCTGCGCCGCTGCGTCATCGCCTATGAGCCTATCTGGGCCATCGGCACCGGCAAAACCGCGACCAGCGAGCAGGCCGAAGAGGTCTGCCGCGAGATCCGCGCTATAATCCGCGATATGTACGGTGCGCGCGCAGCACGCGGCGTGAGCATCCTCTACGGCGGCAGCATGAATGCCAAGAACGCAGCCGAGCTTCTGGCTCAGCCGGATGTTGACGGCGGCCTTATAGGCGGCGCATCGCTCAAGCCCAATGATTTTGCGACCATTATCGCCGCAACGGGGGAAACAAATGAGTAAGTGCGTTCTCGTTATCATGGACGGCTTCGGCATAGCGCACGAGGGCGGCGGCAACGCCATAAGCATTGCCAAAAAGCCGAACCTTGACCGCATATTTGCCGAAAATGCATATACGCAGCTGTCCGCCTCCGGGCTTGACGTCGGTCTGCCCGAGGGGCAGATGGGCAACAGCGAGGTCGGCCACACGAATATCGGCGCAGGCCGCGTCGTGTTTCAGGATCTGCCGCGCATAAACAACGCCATAGCAGACGGCAGCTTTTTTGAAAACCCGGCCTACGTCAAGGCAATGGACGATGCCAAAGCCGCCGGCAAGGCGCTGCATATCCTCGGCCTTTTGTCCGACGGCGGCGTACACAGCCATATAAATCACATATTTGCCATCCTCGATATGGCCAAACGGCGCGGACTTGAAAAGGTCTATGTCCACTGCTTCCTTGACGGACGCGATGTTCCGCCCAGAAGCGCCGTTGAGTATGTAACAAAGCTCAACGACAAGTGCGCCTCTCTCGGCAATGCGAAGATCGCAACTGTTCAGGGCAGATTCTACGGCATGGATCGCGACAAGCGCTGGGACAGAGTCGAGGCAGGCTACAACGCCATCGTCTGCGGCGAGGGCGCAGTAAACCCCGACCCAGTGAAGGCGGTCGAGGACAGCTACGAGGCAAACGTATCCGACGAGTTTGTTAAGCCCGTTGTCGTGTGCCCCGAGGGCGTCGTGAACGAGGGCGACAGCGTGATATTCATGAACTTCCGCCCTGACCGCGCCAGAGAGATGACATGGGCGCTCACTCTGCCGGAGTTTAACGGCTTTGTGCGCAAAAAATGCGTGTATCCGCTGAGCTTTGTCTGCACAGCGCAGTATGACGAGGCGCTGACCCTGCCGATAGCCTATCCGCCCGAGAAGCTCGAGAGCACGATCGGCGAGATCGTCTCGGCAAAGGGCTTCAAGCAGTTCCGCGTTGCCGAGACCGAGAAGTACGCGCACGTCACGTTCTTCTTCAACGGCGGCGTCGAAAAGCCCTGCGAGGGTGAGGAGAGATGCCTTGTCCCGTCGCCGAAGCAGTTCCCGACATACGACCTCATCCCCGAGATGAGTGCTGCCGCCGTTGCGGAAAAGTGCGTCGAGGCAATAAAGAGCGATGAGTACGAGATGATCGTGTGCAACTTCGCAAACTGCGATATGGTCGGACACACAGGCGTTCTCGACGCTGCCGTGAAGGCCGTCGAAACGGTCGATGAGTGCATGGGCAAGGTGTATGAGGCGGCAAAGAGCATGCCCGATACGGTCCTCTGCGTCACCGCCGACCACGGCAATGCCGACTGCATGATAAATGCCGACGGAAAAATTAATACTCAGCACACTACCAATCCCGTGCCTTTTGTGGTATGCTGTGACGGAGTTAAGCTGCGCGAGGGCGGCCGCCTTTCGGACATCGCCCCGACAATGCTTGACATTATGAATATTGAAAAACCCGATGTGATGAGCGGAAGCTCGCTGATAATCAAATAAAAGGAGATTGTGAATCATGAAGCAGTATTTTGAGATCGTTGACGTTATGGCAAGAGAGATCCTTGACTCTCGCGGCAACCCGACCGTCGAGGTCGAGGTCACCCTCGATGACGGCACCGTCGGCCGTGCAGCCGTTCCCTCCGGCGCATCCACCGGCATGTACGAAGCATGCGAGCTGCGCGACGGCGACAAGAGCCGTTACGGCGGCAAGGGCGTCAGCAAGGCAGTTGAGAACGTAAACGGCGAGATCGCCGAGGCCATGGTCGGCCTGAACGTCCTCGATCAGCCCGGCATCGACAAGATGCTCATCGAGATAGACGGAACCCCCAACAAGTCTCGCCTCGGCGCAAACGCCATCCTCGGCGTATCGCTCGCCTGCGCACGCGCAGCAGCCGAAGCCACCGGCCAGAGCCTTTATAACTACATCGGCGGCGTTAACGCCAAGACCCTGCCCGTTCCCATGATGAACGTTCTCAATGGCGGCGCACACGCTACCGGCTCGAACGTCGATATCCAGGAGTTCATGATCATGCCCGTCAGCGCAAAGAGCTGGAAGGAAGCACTGCGTATGTGCGCAGAGGTTTTCCATGCTCTGAAGAAGGTCGTTCCGGCATCCGGCGTTGGCGATGAGGGCGGCTATGCTCCCAACCTCGATTCCGACGAGGACGCACTCAAGGCTCTTGTCGCAGCCATGGAAAAGGCCGGCTACAAGCCCGGCGAGGATTTCAAGATCGCGATCGACGGCGCAGTTTCCGACTGGTACAACGAAGAGGATAAGTGCTACCACCTGCCCAAGCGCGGCACCGTCATGACGAGCGAGCAGATGGTGGATATGTGGGAGGATTTCGTGAACCGCTACCCCATCATCTCCATCGAGGACGGCATGGGCGAGAACGACTGGGAAGGCTGGCAGCTGATGACCAAGCGCCTCGGCCACAAGATCCAGATCGTCGGCGACGACCTGTTCGTCACCAACACCGAGCGAATCAAGAAGGGCATTGCCCTGGGCGCTGCAAACGCAGTCCTCATCAAGGTCAACCAGATCGGCACCCTGACCGAGACCCTGGATGCCATCCAGATGGCAAACCGGGCCGGCTACACCGCCATCGTGTCCCACCGCTCCGGCGAGACCGAGGATACCACCATTGCCGATATCTCCGTCGCCGTCAACGCAGGCCAGATCAAGACCGGCGCACCCAGCCGCACCGACCGCGTCTGCAAGTACAACCAGCTGCTCCGCATCGAGGACGAGCTGTTCGATGTCGCTCAGTACCCCGGCATGGACGCATTTTTCTCCATCAAGTAATTAAATAGCCGCAACTTCTCCCGGAGGGCAAATAAATATCACCGGATTGAACGGACGGCATAACGAAGCTTTCAGCGGAGTGGCGCAGCGTTAGCGGTGCCGCTCCGTTATTATATTTTGCATGGCTGTATGCATGTATGCAGTTCCTCTTAAGTGCAGCAACACCCCCTGATGCTGTTATTCCTCATCAGGGGGTGCATTTTTTATTTCGTCAGATATTCGTACAGATCATCGGCGTTTTCGGCGACGTAGACCGCGCCCTCACGCTCAAGCTCGCCAGGCTCTGCGTAGCCGAAGCGAACTCCGATGCACTCAACGCCGCATTTCTTTGCACCGATAACGTCGTATTTCCTGTCGCCGACCATGATTGCCTCGTCGGGAGAGATGCCGAACTGCTCCAGCGCATATTCTATGACCTCCCACTTCTGGCCGCGCTCGCCATTAAATTCCGAGCCGCAGACGAGGTCGAAATCATCCTGCATGCTGTACTTTTCAAGAATTTTCTGCGCAAAAACGCGCGGCTTACTTGTCGCAACGGCAAGCTTGATCCCCTTTGCGTGCAGCTTGCCCATAAGCTCGTGCATGCCGGGGAAGGGCGTGCACTCTTCCCAGCCTATGGGAGTGTAGCGCTCACGGTAAAATTCAACTGCCCGGTGTGCGGTCTGCGCATCCATGCCGTAGCGCTGCGCGAACATCTCGTCGAGCGGAGGGCCGGCAAAGCACATAAGCTCGCTTGTTTCCGCATGTATCCCCATCTTGCCAAGTGCGTACTGAACGCTCTTGGTTATACCTTCGGCAGAGTCGAAAACAGTGCCGTCAAAATCAAATAAAACATAGTTTTTCATTTCTGCGCCTCCCGAAACGATCAGATGACGACACAGTCTATCATCAAATTTGTCCGTCTGTCAACCCGCAGGAGAATAATTGTGAAAATGCCGGCGGCGCACTTGATAAACCGAGCATATTTTGTTATTATAATCTATTATAAATAAAAATTATATTGAAGCAGTGTTTGCAGATGAATTACATTAAATGGAAAATTGAAGAATGTCCGACAGATAAGCTGAAAATGTTTACTGCTGCCGGCTATCCGCCGCTGCTTGCGGCGATGCTCGGCGCGCGTGGGATCGGCAGCGTTGAGGAAGCCGAAAGCTTCCTTGACGGCGGCGCAGAGCTTCTGCGCGACCCGATGCTGCTCAAGGATATGGACAAGGCGGTCGAGCGCATAAAAAGCGCCATCTCGAAGCACGAGACGGTCGCCGTTTACGGCGATTACGACGTTGACGGCATAACATCGACCTGCCTGCTGACCGATTGGCTGCGCAGCTGCGGCCTCGAATGCTATCCTTATATCCCCGACCGCATCGGCGAGGGCTATGGGCTTAATAACGCCGCGATCGATAGCCTGCACAAGAAGGGCGTGAGCCTTATCATCAGCGTTGACTGCGGCATAACGGCAGCCGAGGAGGCAAAGCATGCGCGCATGATCGGAGTCGATCTGATCATCACCGACCACCACGAGTGCCGCGAGCAGACGATACCCGACGCGATAGCTGTCATTGACCCGAAGCAGGACGACTGCCGATATCCGAACAAGGATCTTGCCGGAGTGGGTGTTGCGCTCAAACTCGTGTGTGCGGTCGAGGGCAAAAACGAGCCGATAGTCGAGCGCTATGCGGATCTTGCGGCCATCGGTACGGTTGCGGACGTTGTTCCGCTTACGGGCGAGAACCGGTATATTGTCCGCCGCGGCCTTGAGCTGCTCGGCAACCCCTCGCGCCCCGGCCTTGAAGCGCTGCTGCGCGAGTCCGGCGCGTCGGAAAAGAAAATTTCATCCTCGACGATAGGCTTTTCGCTCGCGCCGCGCCTGAATGCGGCAGGCCGCCTCGGCGAGGTGTCCATAGCAGGAAAGCTACTGATGACGCATGACAGTAAGGAGGCAAGCACCCTCGCCGGAGAGCTTTGCGAGCTCAACCGCCGCCGCCAGCATCTCGAAACCGAGATATGGGACGATGCCTCCGGCATGATGGACGGGAAAACGCCGTCAACGCCCATAGTTCTCGCGAGCGAAAAGTGGCATCAGGGGGTTATCGGCATTGCGGCCTCCAAGCTTGCCGAGCAGTATTCAAAGCCGACGATCATGATCTGCCTCGATGGCGACAAGGGCAAGGGCTCGTGCCGCAGCTACGGCGGATTTAACCTCTTTGACGCGTTGTCGGCGTGCTCGGAATATCTCGAGGGCTTCGGCGGACACGCGCTCGCGGCCGGGCTTAACATCAAGCGCGATAAGCTCAGACAGTTCTGCCGTGCGTTCAGCGAGTATTACGAAAACAACAAGCCCACGGAGCTTCCGACGCTGAGCTGCGATATCTGCGTAACAGACCCCGGAGTTCTTGACATGAAGGGCGTGGACGCGCTCTCGCGCCTTGAGCCATACGGAAGCGGAAACCCGAAGCCTACGCTGTGCATCCTCGGCGCAAGGCTCGATAAGGTAACGCCGATCGGCGGCGGAAAGCACCTGCGCATTTCGGTAAGCTACAAGGGCGCGGAGTTTGAGTGCGTTTTCTTCTCACACTCGGAGGCCGATCTCGACCTCAAGGCCGGCGACAAGGTGGATATTGCATTCACTCCGCAGATAAACGAATTTCGCCTGCGGCGCAGCGTTCAGCTTCAGATAACGGCGATGCGCCTGCATGATCCTAAGCCGCTGTGCGGCATGATACTCGAGGACGAGCTACCCGTGACGGAGGCGTCATCCTATTGCCCGGATCGCAGCGCCTTTGTGAAGGCGTGGCGCAGACTTCAGGCGCTGGGCGGCTCGGTCGCGGCCGACCTTGACGGCGTTATACGCCAATGTCCGCACGGAATAGAGCCGGAGAGGTTCTGCATATGCCTGATGGTGCTGTGCGAGCTGGGACTGCTGAAAACGGTGAAGCCCGGTTCGGTGTTCGGCGCAAAGATGGTGTCGGGCAGCGCAAAGGTCAATCTTGAAAGCTCTGAGCTTATAAAACGCTTGAAAGCGAGACGGTCATAATGGCAGAAACAGAAAACAGAAAACTTGATCCCGACGAGATGTTTGCCGCGCTCAGCAAAAAAATATCCGACAGCGGCATGGATATGGACATGGGCAGAATAGAAGCGGCATACAACATGGCAAAGCTAGCCCATTCCGGGCAGCTTCGCAAGGACGGCTCTCCCTATGTCACCCATTGCGTCGCGGCGGCGGATATAGCGGCCGATATGGGGCTTGACGAGGACTCGATAGTTGCTGCGCTGCTGCACGATGTTATTGAGGATACGGATCTTACCCACAGCGACATTGCAAAGCAGTTCGGCGAGCCGGTGGCCAACATCGTTGAGGGCGTCACGAAGCTCACGCGTGTGCAGTACACCAGCAAGGAAGACGAGCAGATGGAGAACCTGCGCAAGATGCTCATGGCCATGGCCAAGGACATCCGCGTCATTCTCATAAAGATCGCCGACCGTCTGCACAATATGCGCACCATGGCGTATCAGACAGAGGAAAAGCAGCGTCAGAAGTCGCTTGAAACGATGGAGATATACGCCCCCATCGCGCACCGCCTCGGTATGCAGAGAGCCAAGTGGGAGCTTGAGGATCTGGCACTTATGTACCTCGACCCGGCTGGCTATAAGGAGATAACCGACACGCTCAACGACCGCATGGATACGCTAAAAACCTTCATGTCAAACGTTGAGATGAAGATAAAAAAGCGCCTTGCCGACGAGGGGCTTCAGGTCACGGTTTACAGCCGTATAAAGCACATTTACAGCATCTATCGCAAAATGTACGCGCAAAAGCTCGATATCAATGGTATATTTGACCTGTGTGCGTTCCGCGTTATAGTCGATACGATACCCGACTGCTATAATGTGCTGGGCATAATCCACGATATGTTCAAGCCAGTTCCGGGCAGATTCAAGGACTATATCTCGACCCCGAAGCCGAACATGTATCAGAGCGTTCACACTACTGTCATCGGCTCCGAGGGCATACCGTTTGAGGTGCAGATACGCACATGGGAAATGCACCGCACCGCAGAATACGGCATTGCCGCGCACTGGAAGTATAAAATAGGCTCGGCTGCCGAAACCGTCGTCAAGGACGGCGACGAGGAGAAATTCGCGTGGGTAAGGCGACTGCTGGAAAGTCAGCAGGAATCCGACGCAACGGACTTCTTCCACAATCTGAAGATCGACATGTTCGCCGACGAGGTGTTCGTGTTCTCACCAAGCGGCGACGTGACGAACCTCCCCGCCGGCGCGACGCCCATCGACTTTGCCTACTCCATCCACTCGGCCATCGGCAACCGCATGACGGGCGCGAAGGTCAACGGGCGCATCGCCCCGCTCGACTATCAGCTCAAAAACGGCGACATTGTTGAAATTCTGACCTCGAAGAGCGCGCACGGCCCCAGCCGCGACTGGCTCAAGATCGCCAAGTCCAGCGAGGCGCGCAGCAAGATCCGCCAGTGGTTCAAAAAGGAGCGCCGCGAGGAGAATATCGAGCGCGGTCGCGCAATGTTCGAGTCCGAGCTTAAAAACAAGGGCCTGCGCATGGACGATATCACCGACGAGGAGGTCCTGCCTCAGCTGCTGAAAAAGGTGTCGTACACGAGCCTTGACGAGATGTACGCGGCAATAGGCTACGGCGGCATGGCGGCGACGCGCGCTGTAAACCGCATGAAGGACGAGCTTGCGCGCCTGCACCATGCAAGCGGCAAAAAGACCGTTCTCGAGAAGGTCACCGAGGCCGCCGAGCGCCGCGAGCAGCAGGCGCAGAAAAAGGTCAAGCCCGTGCACGGTGTTCTGGTCGAGGGACTGGATAACTGCCTAATCAAATTCTCGCGCTGCTGCACTCCGATACCCGGCGACGATATAGTCGGCTATATAACGCGCGGCCAGGGCGTTTCCATCCACCGCACCGACTGCGCAAACTATGCCCGGCGCGAATTTAAGCCCGAGGATATCGGCCGCTGGATAAACGTCAGCTGGGCCGATGAGATAAAAGAAAGCTACGCAACGGCGATAACCGTCGTCTCGCGCGAGCGCAACGGACTTATCATGGATATCGCCAGTATATTCAATACGCTCAACACCAAGGTGCGCACGATAAACGCGCGCGATACGGGCGATAAGTCCATAGTCAATATAACGCTTGAAACCTCCGGCATCGACGAGCTGCGCGCGGTAGTCAACCGTATAAGCGCGCTGCCCGGTGTCGTTGAGGTTAACAGAAACGGAGGTAAACGATGAGAGCCGTAGTAACGAGGGTGGACAGTGCGTCCGTCGCGATAAGCGGAAAGGTCAAAAGCAGCATCGGCAAGGGCTTTCTTATCCTGCTCGGAGTTCACGAGGACGACGAGGAAAAGGAAGCGCTGAAGATCGCCGACAAGATCTGCGGCCTTAGAATATTCGAGGACGAGGCAGGGAAGATGAACGTAAATCCTGCCGACGCAGGCGCTCAGCTGCTTATAATCAGCCAGTTCACACTTTTTGCCGACTGCAAATCGCGCCGTCCCGGCTTTTCCAAGGCCGCGCGCCCCGAAAAAGCCATACCGCTGTACGAAAAGGTCATCGCCGAATGCCGCAGTCGCGGCTTCGAGGTCGGAACAGGCGAGTTCGGCGCGGAAATGAAGGTCGAATCGATAAACGACGGACCTGTCACCATTATTCTTGACACAAGGGAGCTTTGAAAATGAATATTAAAACTCTGCCCGTAGGCCAGCTTGAAACAAACTGCTATGTCGTCATAAACGAGGATACCCTCGAGTGCGTCGTGATAGACCCTGGCGATGAGAGCAACACCATCATGGACTATATAGAGTCGAATAATTTAAAATGTAAGGCGATCATGCTCACTCACGGCCATTTTGACCATGTCGGAGCCGTCAACGCCGTCGCCGAGCAGACCGGCTGCCCGGTGTATATAAATAAGCGCGACGAGGGCTATAAGGTCGGCATGAGCGGCATGATGTTCAAGCTCCCCGAGGGCGGCAAATACTATGACGACGGCGACGTTATCACCGAGGCCGGCCTTGAGTTCAAGGTCATCGCAACTCCGGGACACACCCCCGGCGGCGTGAGCCTTATCTGCGAAAACGCACTTTTCACGGGCGATACGCTGTTCCGCGGAAGCTGCGGCAGAACGGATCTTCCCGGCGGCGATACCGAAACGGAGCTGAGATCGGTCAAAAAGCTCTGCATGCTTCCCGGCGACTACGAGGTATATCCCGGCCACATGGACAGCTCCACGCTCGAGCGTGAGCGCCGCTTTAATCACTACTGCCGCGAGGCGATGGCAAATTTCTGAGCTTATAACCGGAGAACCTAATGCTTGAAGACATACTAAAGACGCTCGTTACGGCGATGCTGCCGATACTTGAGATACGTGGCGCGATACCCGTCGGCGTTGCGGCCGGAATGGATCCGTGGACGGCATTTGCAATAGGCTTTGTGGGCAATATGCTGCCCGTGCCGTTTCTTATCCTGCTTGCCCGAAAAGTGATAGAGTGGATGAAAAAGCACCATATTCTCGATAAGCTGACGACCTTTGTAGAGCGCAAGGGAAAGGAAAAGGCCAAAACCGTTCAGGCATACAGCTTCTGGGGGCTTTTTATACTCGTTGCTATACCTCTGCCCGGAACCGGCGCATGGACGGGCGCGCTTGTCGCCTCGCTGCTTGATATGCGCCTTAAAAGGGCGCTGCCTGCCATCGGCATGGGCGTTGCCGTTGCCGGACTTATAGTTCTGGTGCTCACATACGGCGTTATCCACATCGGAACACTGGTGTGATAAGTATTCACTTGCACGCATAATAACTGCATAAGAATAATTATTCAAAATCCCTGCAAAATTCGTGAATTTTGCAGGGATTTATGCATATTTGCCGCCGACTGTTCGATTTATACAAGCGAGGGCGGCTGAGAAACGATAATTTGTTCAAAATAACGAGCAAATTTTTATTCAAAACTATTGCATAATTGTGAATAAAAATGTATAATAGCCACTGTCAATGAATAAAAAACCTAACAGAAAGGCGACAAGGTGGAAAACATGCATAAGGCAAAGACAAACAACAATTTCACGAAATTCATTTCCATGCTGCTTGTTGTGCTGATGCTCGTGTCGATCGTTCCGATCACGGCCTCGGCGGACCCGGCAAGCGCAAGCTTTGAAAATGTATCCGGTGAAGGCAAAGATATAATATCTCTTGCGGAAGGACGCGAATACAAAGCAAGCATCCCAATCAGCGCAGACGTTGACCCGTCCACGATAACATGGACGATGGTCAAGGACAGCTCCAAGAGCTATGTCAGCAAGGAGCTCTTCCCGAACCAGACCGAAGGCGGCGCGCTGAGCACCTGGATCTGCGACGACGGCAAGACCCCGTTCTTCAACGAAGTCAAGACCAGCGTTTCGGATTCAAACGGCCAGAAGACACTCGTTGCCGAGTTCAGCACCAACGACTTCTTCTACGGCTACGACTGGTATACCGGCGAGAGCTACCCCGACAACAGCGCTCCCCACGATGAAGGCGGCGCTTACCTCGATTCCTGCGGCTACTTCAATCTCACCGCGACCGACGCACAGGGCAACGTTATCGGCTCTGTTCCCGTGAAGATCGCTCCCTACGACAGCTTCCACACGATGGACGAGATCTACACCGAGCTTGATGAGATGGTAGCAGCTGCAAAGGATTCCGGTGTCTTTGTGCAGAAGTATTCCATGGGCAAGTCCTCGGGCGATATCTATGACGCGCTCGACATGCCCTACCTCATTGTCGCAAAAGATCAGGCAACCGTGACCAAGTGGCTCGAGTTCACCGAAAAGGCGGAAACTCAGCCCGATCAGGTGCTTGCGGATATAAAGGCCGGCAAGTATGACGATATTAAGGTTCCCGTGATGTTCTCCAACATCCACGCGAACGAAGTCGCAGCAAGCGACGGCATCATGGAGTTTGCATGGATGCTCGTCAACGCCGCAGCCGGCGACGGCAAGCTCAGCTACAATAACCTCACCGGCTTCACCGCCGATGGTCAGACCGAATTTAACAGCGAGAAGGCCGCAAACAAAATGGCCGTTCCCGACCTTGTCAAGGACAGCGCGACCTACCTCGGTTGGCTGACCGACGAAAACAGCGGTTCCGGCGTTGTTGACCTCGATAAGTACTACACTCAGGAGACCGTCAACACCACTATCGACGAGCTGCTCGACGGAGTGTTCTTCATCCTCGTTCCCGAGGAAAACGTCGAAGGACGTACCTACATCACCCGTGAAGCCTCCAACGGCTACGACCTCAACCGCGATAACTCCTTCCAGACCACTGAGGAAACTCAGAACATGCAGAAGCTTATCGCAACCTTTAACCCCGTATCCCTCACCGAGTTCCACGGCCGCGTCTCCGCGTTCCAGTGCGAGCCCTGCGATCCCCCTCACGAGCCGAACTTTGAGTACGACCTGCTGGCAGATCACCTGATCGCAGGCGGCGAGGCTCTCGGCATTGCAGCCGTTGCAAATAACGATACCTACAACAGCTACGTCATCCCCCAGCGCGACTACCTCACAGATAACGGCGACGGCACCACCTACTGGGCCGATCCATGGGACGATATGTCCACCTCTTACACTCCGCAGTTTGCAATGCTCCAGGGCACCGTTGCTTACACCGTTGAGCTTCCCGGCTACAACGACGCAGGCGCTCAGCTCGTTCAGTACGGCTGCCTCGGCCAGGCAAACTACATAGCAGGCGAAAAGCTCGGCTACCTCACATCCCAGACCAAGATCTTCAGCCGCGGCGTTAACAACGCAAACTCCGATGCATACGACCTCGTAGGTCAGTGGCTGTGCGACCAGAACGATGTCGAAGGCGCCGAATCCGATCTGTTCCGTCCCGAGTATGACGGCGAAGGCGAAAACGGAAACTTCTATCCCGAGTGCTACATCATTCCTCTCGACGGCGTTAACCAGACCAACCTCCAGGCGGCCGGCGACATGATGGAGTGGCTCTCCCGCAACGACGTTAAGGTTCTTGTGACCGATAAGGAATTCACCTACGACGGCGTTACCTATCCTGCCGGAACGATGATCGTTTCGATGTATCAGGCAAAGCGCTCCGTTGCAAACGGCGTGCTGTACGACGGCACCCTCATCACGAGCTGGACCGTTCTCTACTCCGAAGGCATCACCTCCTTCAGCGAGACCCGTGGCTTTGACATGGTCACCGTCACAGAGCCTGCCGCATACAAGACCATCAAGGCAGCATGCGGCGACTGGATGGATCACGACGATTGCCTCAGCTACATTGCAAATAAGCTCGGCTCTTACTTCACCGGCAAAACCGGCGAGTACGTCGTCATCTCCAACGCCTCCGAGGACTCCACCGCAGCGGTCAACGCACTGCTCAAGGCAGGCAAGTCCGTCGGCATGGTAACCGACAGCGAAAGCGATTTCTACGGCGACTTTGTTTGCAGCTATGCAGATTGGCAGACCGTTTCCGCAAAGTATGTCCTCAGCGGCACCGGCCTTGCAAAGGCTGATGTTCCTGCGGCAAAGACCATCACCAAGGCTCCCAAGGTGTATATCACCGGCGAGGTCGGCGCAGACGACGCAGGCTTCAAGTGGACCAGCCGCATCGACTGGAGCCACAGCAACTGGAACTACGACCGCGTAGCTCTCGAACTCATGGGCTTTGAGACCACCAGCGATCCTGCACAGGCAGACCTCATCATGGGCGCAAGCGCACTCAATGATGCCGCAAAGGCGCAGGTCCTTGCAGGAACTCCCTACATCGGCTACGGTTCCACCGCAGCTTCGACACGCAATAACATCTTCGGCTCTGCTCTTACCCGCAGCTCGGCTGACGGCATGGACTGCCTCGGCTATGTAACTTACCCGAGCACCACGCTCGTCAACGCATCCTACGTCATGGATAACGACGATGTCCTCTACGGCTACGGCGTCGGCTACTTCTCCAAGGTTCCCGAGGGCGCTCAGGTGCTCGTCAAGATGGACGGCAGCAAGACCCCGACCGAGGGCTTCATCAAGATGATCGACGCAGATCAGACCGCAGCGGCAAAGTCCTACCTCGAGGGTTCTGTCCAGGCAATTTCCTACCAGGGCAAGCTCACCGCAGATGCACAGAACGAGATAAACGTTGTCTACTTTGCAAACAGCCTCACTCACAAGGTGCACCAGCGCGATGAGTACGCATTCATCAGCAACTTCGCATTCTCCAACCTCCTCGGCGACGACTTCATCGCAGCCGGCGACGACGGCAGCGAGCTTCCGTTCAAGGATGTTAAGGCCGGCGCATGGTACGAGGACAGCGTCAAGTACGTTTACGAGAACAAGCTGATGCTCGGTACCACCGACGATACCTTCACTCCCGACGGCACCATGACCCGTGCAATGTTCGCAACCGTTCTCTACCGCATGGCAGGCAGCCCCTCCGTCGAGGGCCTGAGCGTAAGCTTCAAGGACGTCCCGGAAGGCTACTGGGCATACGACGCAATAGCATGGGCGCTCAACAAGGGCGTAGTCAACGGCTTCAGCGCAGACGAGTTCAAGCCAAAGCAGGCAATAACCCGTGAGCAGCTTGTTGCAATGCTCTATCGCTACTCCGGCAATCCCGAGGTCAGCGGCGAGCTGAGCTTCACCGATGCGGCAGCTGTCTGTGATTGGGCGGTCAACCCCATCCTCTGGGCATGCCAGAACAAGGTGGTTCAGGGCTACACCGACGGCAGCTTTGCTCCGGATAAGACGGCAAGCCGTGCCGAGATGGCAGCAATAATCCAGCGCTTCTGCGCTATCTGATAAACCTCAAACCTCTCAAAATAATCTCAAAAAGCAAACGGCAAGGTCAATTGACCTTGCCGCTTGTTTTATAAAGATTGATTATTTAAATCGCTGCTTTGCGGAAAATTCGCGGACGACGATCTTTTCAACGCTCGTTGCGCTGACCACCGCCTCGGGGCAGCCCATCTCGTCAAAACCGCAGTGGCGGCATAAAAGCGTCAGCGCTTTTACGGCTTCCTCGCCAGTCACGGTGCTTATCTCGCCGTAGCCTATGAAGCTTTTGTAATCGGCGGTCTGCGAGCCCTGCTCAAGCTCGACAAAGCCCGAGCACACATCGGCCTCAACGCACACGCGGCTGCTTTTTGCCGCAAGAGTGTGCCGCCTGCCGACCTTTGCGCCGTGAACATAGAACGTAAACTCG
>OLYI01000391.1_pt1 | contig 16905 bp, 18 predicted proteins | sample 1644251 | NCBI WGS metagenome assembly OLYI01 (sample SAMEA103958140, study PRJEB25191) | human gut metagenome | biome: human-associated habitat [ENVO:00009003]; feature: intestine environment [ENVO:2100002]; material: feces | place: Germany | collected 2013/2015 | reverse complement strand
CTCTCCTCGGGGCGGCAGACCACGATCATCTCCTGCTTCTCGAACTGATGGATGCGGTAGATGCCGCGCTCCTCGATGCCGTGTGCGCCCTTCTCCTTGCGGAAGCAGGGGCTGTAAGAGGTCAGGGTCAGGGGCATCTTGCTCTCGTCCAGCGTCTGGTCGATGAAGCGGCCGATCATGGTGTGCTCGCTGGTGCCGATGAGGTACAGGTCCTCACCCTCGATCTTGTACATCATGGCGTCCATCTCGGGGAAGGACATGACGCCCTGCACCACGTTGCCGTGCATCATGAAGGGAGGGATGACATAGGTGAAGCCCTTGTCGATCATGAAGTCACGCGCATAGGCCAGAACGGCCTCGTGCAGGCGGGCGATGTTGCCCAGCAGATAGTAGAAGCCATTGCCGGCCACGCGGCCTGCGGCGTCCATATCAATGCCGTCGAAGCTCTCCATGATCTCGGTGTGGTACGGGATGGGAAAATCGGGCACGACGGGCTCACCGAAGCGCTGTGCCTCGACGTTGTAGGTGTCATCGGGGCCGATGGGCACGCTGGGGTCGATCATCTGGGGGATGGAGTACATGATCTCCTGGATGCGGGCTGCAAGCGTTGCCTCCTCGGCTTCCAGTTCAGCCATCTTGTCTGCGTCGGCCTTGACGGCGGCGTTGTTGGCGTCGATCTGAGCCTGCAGCTCTGCCTTCTTGGCCTCGTCGTCGCACTTCTTCAGCTGGCCGAACAGCGGGCCGTTGGCCTTGCTCAGCTTGTTGCGGGCAGCCTTGAGGGATTCGACCTCCTTCAGGCACTCGCGGTACTTGGCGTCCTTCTCAACGACCTCGTCCACGAGGGGGAGCTTGGCGTCCTGGAACTTCTTCTTGATGTTTTCCTTGACCGCGTCCGGGTTCTCACGGACAAATTTGATATCAAGCATGATTTACTCTCCTTACTCTATTTCATTCGCGCGGGGGCGCATCGTCCCCGTGCCGTTCAAAGGCGGGAGCCCGCCCTCAATCGCATGATTGTTGATACTGGCCCAGCAGATTTGCAAAGGCCCGGAGCTGTTCGTCCGAATAGAAATGCACCGTCAGCCTGCCCTTGCCGCCATGATATGCAACGTTGACTTCGCTGCCCAGCACTTCTTTCAGGCTCTCCTCCACCTCCACCGGCAACGTGTCGATGGGGGCCGGTTCGGCGGGGCCTTTGGCGGGCCGTGCCAGCTTTTTGCAGAGCACTTCGGCCTGCCGGACGTTCAGTTCATGGTCGGCGATCATCTGCGCGGCCTGCTCCTGTAGCTCCGGCGTGGGCAGGCCCAGGATGACCTTGGCGTGGCCGGTGTTGATGAAGCCGCTCTTGAGCAGCTCCAGCACGTTTTCCGGCAGGTTCAGCAGGCGCAGGCTGTTGGCCAGCGCACTGCGGCTCTTGCCCAGCTTCCGGGCGGCCTGCTCCTGGGTCAGGTCGCAGCGGGTCATCAGCTCACGGATGCCCATGGCCTCTTCCACCGGGTCCAGGTCTTCGCGCTGCAGGTTTTCCACCAGCGCGATCTCCATGGCCTGCTCGTCGGTGACGTCCTTCACGACGACCGGCGCTTCGGTCAGGCCCGCCATCCGGCAGGCCCGCCAGCGGCGCTCGCCTGCCACGATGAGGTAGCCGCCGGACACCTTGGGCCGCACCGCGATGGGCTGGATGAGGCCATGCTCGGCGATGCTGGAGGCCAGCTCGGCCAGTGTCTCGTCATCAAAGGTCTTGCGGGGCTGGTCGGGGTCAGGCTCGATCTCCCGCAGCGGCAGGGTCTCGATCTTTGCATTGTCGGGCTCAAAGCTGGGCGAAACGTCCTCGAACAGACTTTCCAGCCCTCGGCCGAGGCCCCCTTTTTTCTTTGCCATCTCCTTATACTTCCCCCTGCTTTACTTCTTCCAGCGCATTTTTCGGTTCGGCGGGTGCACTGCTGCCCTTGCCGCGCCGTTTGGCAGGCTCGTGCGGGCGGTTGTTCTTCACGAACTCAATGGCGAGGTCCATGTAGGCCTCGCTGCCCTTGCCCTTCGGCTCGTAGAAATTGATGGGCTGGCCGTAGCTGGGCGCCTCCGAAATGCGGATGGTGCGCGGGATGGTGGTCTTGTAGACCTTGGCCCCGAAGTACTTTTTGACCTGCTCCACGACCTGCATGGTCAGGTTCAGGCGGCCGGAGAACATCGTGAAGACCACGCCCTCAATGTCCAGATAGGGGTTGTACTTCTTGCGGATGGTCTTCAAGGTGCTGATAAGCTCAGACAGACCTTCCAGCGCATAATACTCGCACTGGATCGGGATCAGCACACTGTCGCAGGCGCACAGGCCGTTCAGCGTCAGCAGGTCCAGGCTGGGCGGGCAGTCGATGAAGATGAAGTCATAGTCCTTCTGCACCTCGGCCAGCGCCTTGCGCAGGCGGCTTTCGCGGCCGGGCAGATCGATCATCTCCAGGCTCGCGCCCGCCAGCCGGGTGTTGGAGCCGATGACGTCGGTGCGGAACTCGGTGTTCCGGATGGCCTGCCGGGCGCTCGCCTCGCCGATGAGCATCTCATACGTTCCCAGCTCGACGCTCCGCTTGGGGATGCCGTAGCCGGTGGTGGTGTTGCCCTGCGGGTCCAGATCCACGATGAGCACCTTTTTGCCCAGCGCCGCAACACAGGACGACAGATTGACGGCCGTGGTCGTTTTGCCCACGCCGCCTTTTTGGTTTGCAACTGCAACTATTTTTGCCACGCGCGTTTTCTTCCTCTCAGGAAAACTTTTTGTTCCACATGGAACATTCGAGGTCGGGCCGCCGTTTTCCCGTCTGCGGACCCCTTTGTTCTTTAGTATAGCACATCAGCGCGGCTTTTTGAACCCGATTCCTTATAATTTTACGCGAAAACGGCCCCGCATTCGCAGATTTTGCTTCCTCCGTTCGATTTTTTCAAATTCTTTCGCTTCCCGGCGCGTTTTTGCTGTTGTTTTTTCGGCTCCGGATGTTCCACATGGAACATTTCTGCCCTCCCCTATTTCTGGGCCGCAGCGGTGGGGATGCGGACGGTGTACTCAATGTAGCCATCCCGCTCCTCACGGTGGGCGGTGGCGGGCACACCGTTGTCGGTCATCAAGCGGATGGCGTGGTCAATGGTGTTCACAAAGATGCGCACATCCTTGACCATCGAAATGCGGTGCTTGCCCTGCGACGTCTCGTTCAGCAGCTGGTCGATGTAAAGGTCGGTCGCGCGGGCGTTCATCTTCCGCTTGGCGATCATGATGAGGGCTTCGCTGCGGCGGTTCTCCGGCAGGCGGAGGACGGCCCGCGCGTGGCGCTCGGTCAGGCCGTTGTCCAGAATGAACTGCCGCTGGTCCCCTGTCAGCTGCAAAAGGCGGAGCTTGTTGGCCAGAGTCGGCTGTGCCATCCCCAGCCGTTTGGCTGCTTCGGCCTGCGTGCAGTCCCACAAAACCATCACGTCCCGCAGGCCCTGCGCCTGCTCAAATGGGTTCAGGTCTGCCCGCTGCAAATTTTCGAGCAGGCCAAGCGCGGCGGTGCGCTGGTCGGTGAAATTGCAGACGATGGATGGGATGGTCCCCATCTTCGCCAGCTTGCAGGCGCGGAGCCGCCGCTCCCCCGCAACCAGTTCATAGCCGCTGTCGGTCTTCCGCACCGTGATGGGCTGCAACAGACCGTTTTCCCGGATGCTCTGGGCCAGCCCCGCAAGCTCCTGCTCATCGAAGGTCGTGCGCGCCTGATACGGCGAGGGATGGATGTCTTCCACCGGGAGCTGCACGATCTTTCCAGCGGATCTTCTACGTTCAAACATAAGAATGCCCCTTTCACCAAAGTATGCGCTTGTTTTCAACAATTTCTCAGGAAAAGGTGGAAAACAAGCCTCGTTCCATCCCCAGTGTACCAGAAAACAAAACACCCTGCCAGAAGTTTCGTTCGGCAGGGTGCTTCAATTTTATTTCGATATTTCGTTATTTCAGCGGTGATTTTGCGATTTTTCCACCATTTCTGGGGTACGCTGTCGGAGTTTGCGAAATCTTTTTGCAGAGGATGAGGGTGCGGGTGTCGCCGCCGGGCAGATGCAGGGTGCGGGTCTCCTGATACGCGCCGCCCAGCTTCCGGATGGCGCCGCGGGCTGCCGCGAGTTCCTCCTCACCGGAAGCGCCCTTCATTGCCAGAAAGCTGCCGCCGACCTTGACCAGCGGCAGGCAGTATTCGGCCAGCATCGGCAGAGCCGCCACCGCGCGGGCCGAGGCAAGGTCGAACTGTTCCCGCCAGTTCTTGCGGGCTGCTTCCTCAGCGCGTTCCTTGGCGAACTCCACCCCGGTCAGGCCCAGCTGACCGCAGGCATATTTCAAAAACTCCACCCGCTTGCCGGTCGGCTCCATCAGGGTCAGTTCCAGTTCCGGTTTGTAGATCTTGGTCACGATGCCGGGGAAGCCTGCCCCTGCGCCGACGTCCACCATCTTCCCTGCCACTTCCGGCTGCGCGGCAAAGAGCAGGCTGTCGAGGAAGTGCTTGTCCTCGATGCCCTCCGGGTCGGTGATGGCAGTCAGATTGACCTTCTGGTTGTACTCCACCAGAATCTCCGCAAAGGCGTCCAACTGGTCGAGCTGGGTTCCGGTGAGCGCGATGTTCCATGTGGAACATTTTGCTTCCAGACGCTGTTTGTCGATCATAGTGTTGTCCTTTCTGTCGGGTGGTTGGGGTAGCACAGTCGTTTATTTTATCGCAATTTCGTATTATTTTTGTTGTTTCCCTGCCAGTGCGATGCTCAGCTGCGCCACATCGGAGGGCGAAACGCCGGGGATGCGCCCCGCCTGCCCCAGATTGCGGGGACGGATGCGGGCAAGCTTTTCCCGGGCTTCCAGCGTCAGGCCGGTCAGGGCGGCATACTCGAAATCCTCCGGGATGAGGGTCTTTTCGTGGCGTGCCACCTCCCGGATCATCCTGTCCTGTCGGGCGATGTAACCGGCGTACTTGATCTCCGTCTCCAGCCGCTCCGCCAGCATGGGGGTGATCTCCTCTCCCCAGCCGATGATGCCCGCCACCAGCGGGTAGCTGATCTCGGGGCGGCGCAGCAGCTCCTCGGCAATGCCGCCCTCGGCGGCGGGGGCAAGACCGGCGGCTTCCATGGCGGCGCGCAGGTCGGCAGTGCGCAGATGCGTCTCGTGCAGGCGGCGGCGCTCGGCTTCCAAGATCTGCTGGGTGTGCTGGTACTTTGCCCAGCGGTCATCCTGCACAAGGCCATACTCCCTGCCGATGGGGGTCAGGCGCTGGTCGGCGTTGTCCTGCCGCAGGGTCAGCCGGTATTCGCTGCGGCTGGTCATCATGCGGTAAGGGTCCATGACGCCCTTGGTCACAAGGTCATCCACCAGCGTACCGAGGTAGCTCGTATGGCGCGGCAGGATGAGCTGTTCTTTGCCCAGTGCGTTGCGGGCGGCGTTCAGGCCGGCCAGCAACCCCTGCGCAGCCGCTTCCTCGTAACCGGAGGTGCCATTGAACTGCCCCGCACCGTACAGACCGCGAACGTTCTTGCTCTCCAGCGTTGCTTCCAGACTGGTCGGGTCCACACAGTCGTATTCGATGGCGTAGGCCGGACGCATGATCTCGATGTTCTCAAACCCCTTGATGCTCCGGTAGAAGGCGTTCTGCACATCTTCCGGCAGGCTGCTGGAAGCACCCTGTAAATACATCTCCTCGGTGTTCTCGCCGCAGGGCTCCACAAAGATGGGGTGGCGGTCCTTCCCTGCAAAGCGGACGACCTTATCCTCGATGGAGGGGCAGTAGCGCGGGCCGACGCCCTCGATCATGCCGCCGTAGAGCGGGCTGCGCTGGATGTTGTCCAGAATGATCCGGTGCGTCTCCGGGTTGGTGTAGGCAATCCAGCATTCCACCTTGTTGTGCATGGGCGCATCGGTCAGGAAGCTGAAAGGCTGCAGCTCATGGTCCGGGTCGCCGGGCTGGCATTCCAGCTGGGAGAAATCGATACTGCGCCGGTGGACACGGGCCGGGGTGCCGGTCTTGAACCGGCGCAGCGGCAGGCCCGCCGCCTTCAGGCTCTCGGTCAGGGCATTGGCGGCGTGCATCCCGTCCGGGCCGGAGGCATACCACGCATCGCCCACAAAGATCTTGCCGCCGAGGTTGGTGCCCGTGGCGATGACCACACATTTGGCCCCATACTCGCCGTTCAGCTGGGTCACAACGCCCTTCACATGGCCGTCCTCCACCTCAATGGAGACGACCTCTGCCTGATGGATGGCCAGACCCGGCGTCAATTCCAGTGCATGTTTCATATATTCGTGGTAGCGCTTGCGGTCGGTCTGGACGCGCAGCGCATGGACCGCCGGGCCTTTGCCCTTGTTCAGCATCCGGCTCTGCAGATAGGTGGCATCCGCCGCCAGGCCCATCACGCCGCCAAGAGCATCCAATTCACGTACCAGCGTTCCTTTTGCAGTCCCACCAATGCTGGGATTGCAGGGCATATTGCCGATGGCATCCAGGCTCATGGTGAACACCGCCGTCTTTGCGCCCAGCGTTGCAGCCGCATGGGCCGCTTCAATGCCCGCATGGCCTGCGCCGATCACAATGACGTCATAATCTCCTAAATGGTTCATTTTTACTTTCCCACACAAAATCGTTCAAATACTTCGTTGATGACCGCTTCCGACGCATTTTCGCCGGTCAGGTCACACAGGGCATCCAGTGCATCGTCCACGCAGACCGATACGGCATCCAGCCCGAACCCGCCTGCTGCGGCATCCAGCGCACCGGCGACCGCTTCCCGCGCACGGGTGGCGGCGGCAAGCTGCCGCTGCCCCGAAAGGCTGGCAGCGTGGGGGTCGATCTGGTTCGTGCCCAGCAGCCGCGCCACAGCCGAGGCGATGAGCTTCCGTGCCCCCTCCTCCTGGCAGCAGACCGGCAGCACCATCGCGAAATAGGGCGCGATGACTTCCGCGTCGAACCGGGTCGGCTTGTCCTCCTTGTTGATGAGGGCAATGGCCTGGCGGCCTGCACACTTCCGGGCCAGCGCAAGGTCCTCCCGCGTCAGCGGCTCCGAACCGTCGAAGACGGCCAGCACCAGCCCGGCCTCGTCCAGCTTCTTCCAGCTGCGGCGGATGCCCTCGGCCTCGATGACGTCTTCGGTATCCCGCAGTCCGGCGGTATCGAAGAGGTTCAGCCGGATGTCGCCCAGCCGGACGGCCTGTTCCACCACGTCGCGGGTCGTGCCCGCCACCGGGGTCACGATGGCCCGGTCGAACCCAGCCAGCAGGTTCAGCAGGGTGGATTTTCCCGCATTGGGTCGGCCCACGATGGCGCAGTCCACGCCTTCGCGCAGAACGGCCCCGGCATCGTAGTTCCGGATGAGGACATCCAGTTCGTCCTTCACGCTGCCCAGCACGGCTTGCAGATGGTGCTCATCCAGCTCCGGCACATCTTCCTCCGGGAAATCCACCCACGCGGCCAGATGGGCCTGCAGACTGGTCAGGGCCTCCTTTTCGGCGGCGATCTTTCTGGCCAGCGCCCCGCCCAGCGAAGCATTGGCCAGCGCGGCCCCCTGTCTGCCATCCGCAGACACCAGATCCATGACGGCCTCGGCCTGGGTCAGGCTGAGCTTGCCGTTCAGAAAGGCGCGGCGGGTGTACTCGCCCGGCGCAGCAGGCGCAGCCCCGGCCTCGATGCAGCTTTCCACCAGCCGCCGGGCCACAGCGCTGCCGCCGTGGCAGCTCAGCTCCACCACGTCCTCGCCGGTGTAGCTGTGGGGTGCCCGGAAAAAGAGGGCGACCCCCTCATCGAAAGCGTCCTCCCCTTCCAGAAATGTTCCGAACAGGGCGGTGTAACCTTTGGCCCCGGCCACGGTCCGGTCCGGGTTCGCGGGGCGGAACACCCGCGCCGCCACGGCGTAGCTCTCCGGCCCCGAAAGGCGCACCACGGCAATGCCGCCTGCCCCCGGTGCTGTTGCAATGGCTGCAATGGTCGAATCCTGCATCTGTGTCCCCTCCCGCTGGTTTGAATCAAAATTTATTGTACCACGAACCGACGAAAAAGGGAAGTTTTTCTTCGCAGGCGGCCTGTGTGCAAAACAAAAGCTGCCCCCTCCCGGCAGTTTTCCACCAGAAAGGGGCAGCATGGTTCAAAACTCAGCGATCAGATCTCGATCTTGCCGAAGCTGAAATCGGCGAAATCATCCACGCGCTCGGTGCGCTTGGGTGCTACGGGTGCTGCATCCTCCGCGCCGCGGGGCGCATAGGTGCGCTCCGGCACACTGGAGCCGCGGCCGCCGCGGCTGCCTGCCGGGCGGGGTCCGCTGCGGTAGCCACCGCGATTGCTGCCATTGCGGTCGCCGTTTCGGTTCCCGCGATAGCCGCCATTCCGGTTTCCACCGTTCCGGCGGCCGTTGCCGCGCGGGCGGCGCTCGCCGTAGGTGTTGTCGGTCTGGGCATCGGGTGCCGTGGAGTAGATGACCACACGGCGGTCACGGCCTTCGCCCTTGCTCTCGCTGCGGACGCCCTCCATCTTGCCGATGGCAGAGTGGATGATGCGGCGTTCGTAGGGATTCATCGGCTCCATGGCAAAGCTGCGGCCGGTCTTGCGGACCTTGGCACCGATGCGCTGCGCCAGAGCGGTCAGGTCGCTTTCGCGCTTGTCGCGGTAACCGGCCACATCCAGACCCAGCTTGATGTAATCTCCTTCCAGACGGTTGGCCACCAGGCTTGCCAGATAGGACAGGCTCTCCATGGTCTCGCCGCGGCGGCCGATGAGGGCACCCAGCTTCTCGCCATCCAGACGGATGATGGTGGCTTCGCCCTTCTGCACGGCGCTGAAGGTCACGTCATTGACGCCCATCCGGGTGATGACTTCCTGCAGGTATTCCACAGCGGCCTTGACCTTGCTGTTCTCTTCGATGTTGATGGGCACTTCCACCTCTTCGGCTTCCTCTGCGGGAGCAGTCTCTGCAGCCGGTGCGGCCTCCTCAGCCTTGGGTTCCTCGGCCGGAGCAGCTTCCTCCGCAGCGGGTGCGGCGGGCGCTTCCACCTTCTCCTCCACGGGAGCCGGTGCCGGTGCTTCTGCGGCGGCGGGTGCCTCCGGAGTCTTGGGTGCATCGGGTTCTTCCACGCTGACCCGCACCTTGGCGGGGGTCAGTTTCAGGCCCAAGAATCCCGTCTTCTGCGGCATTTCCAGCACTTCGTAGCTCACATTCATATCCTCAGCCTGCACACCCAGCAGGGCGCAGGCCTTTGCGCGGGCTTCATCAACCGTCTTGCCGGTTGCTTCCTGAGTACGGATCATAACCGTTATTCCTCCTCTTTCTTGTTCAGCTCACTCAGCGGAACGGTGCGCTCGTCCTTGTAGCGCTCTGCGTCCAGTTGGCGGGCATACTCCAAGCGGCGCTTGTTCATCTCGCTGGCGGAGATATTTTTCTCGACCGTCTTGCCGGTCTTCTCGTCCGTGACCTTGATGGTGGTGCTCTTCACACCGCGCTTCTGCTCCTTTTTGCGGGCTTCCATCTCCGCCAGAACTTCAGCCTTCACCTTTTCGGGGTCGTAGATCTTCTTCATGATGATGCTCTGCACAGTCATGAGGATGTTGGAGACGACATAGTACAGGGAGAATGCGCAGGGGACCGTGAAGCAGAAGAACAGATACATCAGCGGCATCATATACATGGTCAGCTTCATGCTGCCCTGCATCTGCTGGCCGGAGGCCTTCATGCTGATGTGGGTGGAGATAAACATGGTCACGATGGCCAGGACGGGGAAGATCAGCAGGGGCAGGTTCTCTGCGGCCAGGCTGTACTGGGGCACACGGGTCAGGTCGATGCCGAAGAAATCCATGTGCTGGCCGAACTCGGTGATGGTGCTGACCTGGTCCGGGGTGAAGCAGCTGGTGACGGTGCTCTCGCCCGCAATGACCTGCGCGATGATGTTGGTGTCGCGGGTCACGGTGGTGAAGCTGATGCCAAGGGTCGTCAGGGCCTCACCGGCAGCGGTCAGGGCATCGGCACCGATGTGGAAGATGCGCTGCAGCGGGCGGTACACGACCTCGATGACGCCGAACATGACCAGGAAGTTGACCAGCATGGGCATACAGCCTGCGGTGGGCTTGTAGCCCTGCTCCTGCAGCTTCATCAGCTCTTCCTGCTGCTTGTCGGGCTTGTCACGGTACTTCTTCTGGATGTCGGCGACCAGAGGCTGGTAGGCGGACATCCGGGCCATGCTCTTCTGCTGGTTGATCTGCAGCGGGATCTTGACGAGCGTGATCAGCAGGGTGAACAGGATGATGTCCCAGCCATAGTTCGGGATCAGCTTGTAGATCCACTCCATGACATAGCCGAGAGGACCGCTCAGGATGTAAAAGAAGTTCATACCTTTGTCCATTCTGCCCCGCCTGTGGCGCGGGACGATAAATTTTTTATGAGAAGGACACACCGCCCACAGTTCGGTGCGTCACAAGAAGCAAACCTCTCCGTCTCGCTTTGCCCGCCAGGCCGTGCTGGCTGAAAAAGCGCGACGGTTTTTCAGGAGCGATGGCTCCGTCTGGCCCGGAAGAGCCGTGCGGCCGAGAGCTTCCGCTCCGGGCTGACCCACCTTCCCTTCGGGGGGACGGGGTCGTATCCCCAGCGGCCCAGCGGATTGCACCGGGCGATGCGGGCCGTGCCCAGCAGCAGCCCTTTCAGGCAGCCATGGGTCTGGATGGCCTCCAGCGTGTACTGGCTGCACGAGGGCGAAAAGCGGCAGTTGCGCCCAAGGCCGGGGCTGATGAAGCGCTGGTAAAATCGGATGGGCGCGCAGAGCGCGTTCCGGCATCCCTGCGAAAGGCTCATTCCTGCGGGGCCGGCTTCTGAGCCGGCGGAACGGTGGCCGAGGGCTTGGCTCCCGGCTGTTTGGCCTTGTCCGGCAGACCGGCCTGTGCAAAGAGTTTGGCCACCACTTCGCTGAGCTGCCAGCTCTTGAGGTGCGGGGTGATGCCCCGCGCCACAAACACGAGGTCGTAGCCGCCGATGTTGTAGTCCAGATGCTCGTCGATGGCCGCCTTCATCACGCGGCGGGCGCGGTTGCGCTGCACGGCATGGCCGATCTTTTTGGTGGCCGTCAGGCCCACGCGGGTCTTTTTGCCGCGGGTCTTGAGGACGTACAGCACCAGCGCCGGGTTCACATAGGACTTGCCGCGGGCATACACGCGGCCAAACTCGCCGTTGCGGCGGATGGGACGATAGCGCATCCTGTGCGCCTCCCTTCAGGTGATGTGGGAGCACCGCCCGGAAAAAAGCAATGCTCAGTGTTCAGTATAGCAAAAAAACGCCGACATGAAAAGCCTGTCCGGACGTTTTTTGTGCCAAATCTTCGGAATATTTTTTAGTCAAACCGCGCGAAAATAAAAAAGAAGACCGCCAATTCGATATCAGCGGCCTTTTGTGCGCATGTTCAATTCTGCGCCGGACCCATTGCTCAACGCAGCTGGATCAGACGGTCAGGCTCTTGCGGCCCTTTGCACGGCGAGCATTGATGACCTTGCGGCCGTTCTTGGTGCTCATGCGGGTCAGAAAGCCATGAACTTCCTTGCGCTGACGCTTCTTGGGCTGAAAAGTTCTCTTCATGGTTGTATCCTCCGTAAAAACTCGTCCCCGGTGATGGGGTCTATTCTGGTCCCAAAATGGGGACAGGCTTGCAATTCAACAGTATATCGCACACTATCCCCTTCTGTCAAGCATTTTTTTCGCTTTCCAGCAAACTTTTTTCAAAACCGGGTGTGAAAAATCTTTCAACTTTTTCACTCATTCCCCGTGGAAAACTTTTCTTCCACCATATCTTGTGGCTGATTTGGGTGTTGGGCACAAGCCTTGCAGACGGACGCAGGTGCGTCTTTTCTTATGTATTATAAATTACATTATAGAATGTAGACGCAGGGAGATTTTTGTGGTATACTAACCTGGTATCAGCAGCATTGTTGAAAACTTCAATGGAGTGGATGTTTTATGGATTCTTTCAAGGACGTTTTAGAGGCCGCGCAGGCATACTGCAAAACGCAGATGGCCGAGCCGACCTATAATCTCTATATCGATGGCCTGGAGCCCATCAGCTTCGAGGACTCAAGCCACATCACCCTTTCGGTGCGGAACGACTTCATCTGCAAGATCGTGACGGACCGCTACCTCGGCCTGCTCAAGGAAGCCTTCAAGACCGTGCTGGGCTTTGATGTGGACATCACCCTCGTGGTGCCCAGCACCCCGCCGCACGAGGTCGTGCTGGCGCAGCAGTACGAGGCGAACCCCGCCTCCCCGCAGGGCAACTACGAGTTCACCTTCGAAAACTTCATCAAGGGCCCGTCCAACCAGTTTGCGTTTGCTGCTGCGCAGGCGGTCGCGGCCAACCCTTCCGGCGCCTACAACCCGCTGTTCATCTACGGCGGCTCCGGTCTGGGCAAGACCCATCTGCTGACGGCCATCCAGACCGAGATCAAGCGCACCCACCCCGATTTCGTTATCATGTACGTGACCTGTGAGCAGTTCACCAACGAGCTGATCGCCGCCATCCGCGCCGGCAGCACCGAGGACTTCCGGATGAAGTACCGCGTGGCCGACCTGCTGCTGGTGGACGATATCCAGTTCATTGCGGGCAAGGAGTCCACCCAGGAAGAGTTCTTCCACACCTTCAACTCCCTGCACGACGCCCACAAGCAGATCGTCATCGCATCCGACCGCCCGGCCAAGGAGATCAAGAGCCTGGAAGAGCGCCTGCGCACCCGCTTTGAGTGGGGCCTGACCGCCGATGTCCAGCCGCCGGATTTCGAGACCCGCGTGGCCATCGTCAAGCGCAAGGCCGAGCTGCTCCACCTGGATCTGCCCGAGGATGTGGCCGAGTTCATCGCCAACCACCTGAAGAACAACATCCGCCAGCTGGAAGGCGCAGTGAAAAAGCTCAACGCCTACTACATGCTGGAGGGCATCCAGCCCGTCATCAGCGTGGCGCAGAATGCCATCAAGGACATCCTGAACGAGACCCAGCCGGTGCCCGTAACCATCGAGAAGATCGTGGGCGAGGTGTCCCGCACCTTCAACGTCTCCCCCGCCGACATCCGCGGCACCAAGCGGAACGCCAACGTCGCCTCCGCCCGCCGCGTCGCCATCTACATCCTGCGCGAAGTCACCGGCATGAGCATGGAGGAGATCGGCCGCGAGTTCTCCGGCCGGGACCATTCCACCATCGTCTACTCCCTCAAGACCATGGAGCGGGACATGAAGAACGACCAGCACCTGCGCGAGACGGTCAGCGACATCATCAAAAACGTCAAGGCATAAACCCGAAGAACGCTGCGAAAGTCATACTATTTCAGGCGGCAAACCACCAAATATGGGAGAAAAAGGGGCGTTCCGGGGAAAACTGGAACAAGATGTTGTGGCAAAGGGGCGGATCTTTCCACTCTTTCCACAGAGTTTTCAACATTTAACACCCACAATCCACATCGGATGTGGAAAGAAACCGCCGACCACACGATTCAACACTTCTTCCACGACGCATTCACAACCCCGTGGAAAACCCCTGCCCCGCATGAAACCAAACACTTTCCGACTTTTCAACATCTTCCCCACCCCCTACTACGGTTACTACAACAAGTTCAATATACAGAAGACGGTTTTGCAGCCATTCCATACGGAAGACTTCCTGAACACACGAATCCAAAATAAGGAGAGACGATAGATTGAACATCATCTGCGATAAGACCCTGCTGAGCGCAGCCATCGACGGCGTTTCCAAAGCCGTCACCCTCCGCTCCACCATCCCCGTGCTCGAAGGCATCCTGCTGAAAGCCGAAGGTTTTCAACTGACTTTGACCGGCTACGACCTCGAAATGGGCATCGTGACCACCATCGAAGCCAATGTCAAGGAACCCGGCGAGATCGTGCTGAATGCCAAGCTGCTCAGCAGCATGGTCAGCCGGATGCCCTCCGGTCAGATCACGATTCAGTCTGCCGAAAACGGCAAGACCACCATCCAGAGCGGTGTGGCCCAGTTTGAGATCCAGTCCATGTCGGCCACCGATTTCCCGGAGCTGCCCAACACCGGCGCCGAGGAGACCCTGAACATCCCGACCGGCGTACTGCGCGATATGATCGACCGCACCCTCTATGCCGTCAGTCAGGATGAGAAAAAACCTGCACACACCGGTGAATTATTCGAGATCCTGCCCGATAAGCTGACCGTGGTGGCCCTGGACGGCTACCGTCTGGCCATCGTCGAGCGCCCGGTCAAGGCCGTAAAGGACATCCGGATCATCGTGCCCAGCAAGACCATGAACGAGGTCTCCCATCTGCTGGCCAACGACGACGAGGAAGCCGTCCACATCTGTGCCAACCGCCGGTATGTCGTCTTCATGACCGCCGGTTACACCATCATGAGCCGCCTCATCGAGGGTGAATTCCTCAACTATCACAATGTCATCCCGGACGGGAGCCGCACCCGTGTGACGCTGGACACCAAGGAATTTATCGAGACCATTGAGCGCGCGTCCCTGATTATTACAGAGCGTCTAAAAAATCCCCTCCGCATCAGTTTTACAGAGGGTAAAGTCGTGGTCCGCTGCCAGACCAATCTGGGCCGCGTCGTGGACGAATTCAACGCCAAATGCGAAGGCGACGATGTGGAGATCGGCTTCAACAACCGCTATCTGCTGGATGCGCTGCGGAATGCCCGCACCGAGCAGGTCCGGCTGGAGATCAGCGGCCCGCTGAGCCCGGTCAAGGTCCTGCCCGCCGAGGGAAACGACTTCTTGTACCTCGTCCTGCCCGTCCGTTTCAAGAACGATTGAGAGGCGTAATATGCAAAAAATTCTCATCCATACGGAATTTATCAAGCTGGATGCCCTGCTGAAATATGCGGGCCTGTGCGAGACCGGCGGCGAAGCCAAGGAGCTGGTGCAGAACGGTGCCGTCAAAGTGAACGGCGAAGTCTGCACCATGCGGGGCAAAAAGTGCCGCGCCGGAGATGTCGTCGAACTGGACGGCCAGAGCGTGACCATCGGCCAGGGACAGTAAACCATGCGTCTGCTCTCACTGGAAGTCCAAAATTATCGCAACATCGCCTCGGCCAGCCTGACGCCGGGCCGGGAGCTGACCGTCATCTGCGGCAACAACGGCCAGGGCAAGACCAACCTGCTGGAAGCCATCTGGCTGCTGACCGGCGGAAAGAGTTTCCGGGGCGGCAAGGACGCTGAACTGGTGCGGCGGGGCGAACCCTTTGCCGTGCTGGAAGCGTCCACCCTCCGGGCACAGCAGGAAGAGCAGGAGCCGGACACGCCGAACCGCGTCCGGATGACCATCGGGATGCCGGATTCCGCCCGGCCGGGGCGGTACGCCGTCGTGAACGGTGCCCCGCCCAAACGGGCGGCGGCATTGGCAGGCAGTTTTCCGGCCGTCGTCTTTGACCCCGGACACCTGAGCCTTGTCAAAGGTGCCCCGGAGGGCCGCCGGAAATTTCTGGATGCTGCCTTGTGTCAGCTCTACCCCGGCTACCTGACCATCTACCGCCGCTATGTCCGGGCATTGCAGCAGAAAAATGCGCTGCTGCGCCATTCCAGCACCACGCCGGAACGGCCCTACGCCGAAAAGACAGCCCTGCTGGAAGTGCTCAACGCCGAGCTTGCCGCGCAGGGCGAGGCCATCCAGCGGCGGCGGCGGGCTTATCTGGAACAGCTGGGCCCCCTCGCCTGCGCCAACTACGCCGAGCTTTCCCATGGAGCGGAGCGGATGGAGCTGCGCTATGCGGCCCAGTTCGAGCCGGGCGGTCTGGCCACTCTGCTGCGGGCCCGGCAGAACGAGGAACTGCGGGCCGGGCAGAGCCTTTGCGGCCCCCACCGGGAGGACCTGGAACTTCTTCTGGACGGTCAGCCCGCCAAAGTGTTCGCCAGCCAGGGACAGCAGCGCAGCGTGGTGCTGAGCCTGAAGATGGCCGAGGCGGCCGCTGCTGCCCGCATCACCGGCGAACACCCCGTGCTGCTGCTGGACGATGTGCTCAGCGAGCTGGACGAGGGCCGCAAGCAGTATCTGCTGACCCGCATGAAGGAAAAGCAGACCTTTGTGACCAGCTGCGATGACACGGACTTTTTAAAGACCGACGGCGAGGTGTACCGCATGGACGGCGGAGTGCTGAACCGGGTCTGACGGCATAGAGGAATGTTGCAGAAAGCATTGCATAAAAACTGCAATTTCGCGGATTTTATGCAAACAAACGACACGGGAGAAAATACAGTATGTATATTCATCTGGGGCGGGACTATGTTCTGAACGACCGTGACATCATTGGCATCTTTGACCTGGAGACCACCACCACCTCCCCCCGGGGGCGGGAGTTTTTGAACTACGCCCAGAAGAACGGGGCGGTGGTCAGCCTTTCGGACGAGCTGCCCCAGTGCTATGTGCTGGCAGACGGAGGGCTGGTAGATACAGTGTATCTTTCGGAATTGTCCAGCGCCGCCATGCGCCGCAGAGCGCAAAAGATGGTGGAGTAAGATTTGAGGAAAACGGGCGGAAAACCCACAGAAAAAGAGGGATGGGAAAGCCCCGGAACTGCCCGGAAAGCTGCACCGTGCCAGCCGGAACGCCCGCTGCGGGCAGCGCGTAAAAACACAACAAAACGGCGAGAAAAAGTACACCATGGTGTACCGGTTCCCGCTTTGCTATAATTTGAAAAAACAAACGCAAAAATGAACAAAAGGGAGAAAGGATATGGCAGAAGAAATCATTACCAGTACAAATGCCGATACCGTAACCGACCACGAGTATAACGCCAGCGAAATTCAGGTCCTGAAGGGTCTGGAAGCTGTCCGCAAGCGCCCCGGCATGTATATCGGCTCCACCGGCGAGCGCGGCCTGCACCATCTGGTGTACGAGATCGTGGACAACGCCATCGACGAGGCT
>OLYI01000386.1_pt1 | contig 16955 bp, 9 predicted proteins | sample 1644251 | NCBI WGS metagenome assembly OLYI01 (sample SAMEA103958140, study PRJEB25191) | human gut metagenome | biome: human-associated habitat [ENVO:00009003]; feature: intestine environment [ENVO:2100002]; material: feces | place: Germany | collected 2013/2015 | reverse complement strand
AGTGGAATCGACCTGAATGCCGTTATTTGTTCGCACAAAGTGAATATTTTCTTTCGGATAAGCTATATAATGTAAAGTAACATCTACAGGATATTTGTCATCGCGAAGTAATATATCTGTCTGAGTTCCTCCTTCCACTTGTTTGGTAGAAGAAGATACATAGTACAGCCATGTAGAAGGATTACCGTCGCTATGGGTTACTCCCCATGCCGGTTCAAAGAAATCCTCATTTCCGGAGGTGCTGCATACTTCCCATCCACGTTCTATCACACTGGCATCAGAGGCCGGATGAACACTCCATCCCAACAGGTCAAGATCGGATTCATGAAGTAATTTCTCACCCAAGTATGACTGATAAAGCCGTCCATTAGGAGCAACCTGAAGAACAAGATCAGTCTGATCGGTAGAAATACGGATAATTTGCTTTTCGGCAGCATATGCCTGCATTCCTACCAAAGCTGCGAGAGCTAAAGTACAAATATGTTTCATGGTTTACAGGTGTATAATTAATGAAGAGAATTTTATAATAAAAAGCAAGTTCAAGTTCCAAAGAACATGAAAGGACGCCAGAACCTGAACTTGCAGAGAACTGAAGCAATCTGACTGCTTACAGTCCTAATTTATAAATTTTCATATTGCTTATCTGTGCTTCACCGTTTTCTGCATAGAAACGCAAAGTATTGTACGGTTGAGTCGGGAATACCAGATTAGTCATGGCAATACGTCCACCGTCTACAAAAATTTCAACAGAACATTTATCTACAAAAACATTCAGATGATAAGTTTTTCCTTCGCAAAGTGACAGAGGAGCCCATGTACCCAGTGCAAAGTCGTTTTTATAGTTAACAGACATTGTCTTACGGTGATCATCTGTTTCCTTTTCATGTACATTCATTTCTCCATGACGTGCCAAATCGACAATACCACTTTCAGTACGGTCGGCAACCAATTTACCTTCTTTCATATCCAGATAAACTTTTACCTTTTCGCCTTTGGCATTCAACAAGTCAAATCCAACAACTTGCGCCTTGTCAGGAGTTACATCCATTTCCAATTCATAAGCACCATCTGTCTGAGGCACAATTTCATCGATTTTATATTCCCCTTTTACTGCAAAATCATCAATATTACGGGTATCCTTACGCAATGCTTCTGTTTCCTTCACAGCATTGGCAGCCATATAGATTTGTCCGTCTTTTGTATAAAGAGACAATTCACGAGGCAAAGCATTAGCTCCACGATATTGACGGATAGGAGTTGCATTAGCATATTGCCAGTTACTCATCCAAGGAACAGCAATGATACGGTCGCCTGTATTAGAGAAACAAACAGTAGCATAATGATCTTTTCCGAAATCAAGCCATTTGGTTACTTCAGGTTTTGTATCGCACTTAAATTCTTTACCGTCGAAATCACCAACAAAATATTCTGTTGCACTACCACCAAACATACATCCTGGGTTGATATTAACAATCATTACCCATTTCATGTTATTCTTATCACCGTCAACCGGCAACTGAATAAAGTCCGGACACTCGAACTGATTTGGCTGAACACCATACCCCTTGCCAAATCCGCTTAAATATTCCCAGTCTTTCAAGTTAGAAGAAGAATAAAAACGCATCTCCTTATCTGCAGAAACAATCATATACCATTTCTGTGCCGGTTCATACCAGAACACTTTCGGATCACGGAAGTCTTTCAATCCGTCGAACGGAGTCAGAATCGGGTTTTTCTCGTATTTTGTATATGTACGTCCATTGTCGTTGCTATATGCTATACACTGAATCTGTCCGTGTTCATCACTTGCAGATGTATAAAAGGCAATCATAGCATCTTTACCGTAGCCTGCGCTGTTGTTATGATCGACGATAGAACTTCCTGAAAAGATATGTCCCAATGTATCACGAGCTATCGCCGGTTTTAAATGTTCCCAGTGAATCAGATCCTTACTGACAGAATGTCCCCAATGCATATTTCCCCATTTTGATCCATAAGGATTATACTGGAAATACAAATGATATTCACCGTCTTTATATACAAGTCCGTTTGCATCATTCATCCATCCATATAAAGGAGTATGATGATAAATAGGACGGTAATAATCGGTATTTGCTGTATTGAATGTATCCGACAACTGAATATTTTCCCAGCATACAGCACCAGAAGGAACCTTACCAATAGTAACTGTTGCTTCTTCAACTCCTTGAGGCAATTCGAATGGTACATAATATTCTATGCTGTCTACGGCCAGACGAACGTCCATTGCCATATCAGCAGGACTGCCAGTATCAAGTTTTACTTTTCCTTCACTTGCTGCCTCCTGAATAGGAAGCAATAAATATTTAGTAGGATGAGTTATGCGAACAATAGTCAACGAATCTCCCTGATTTTCGAATGTCAAATTACTTTTCTGTGACTGACAAGCAATCATACTGCATAAAAAAGCTTGTCCCAGGATCAGATTAAAGATTTTACGTTTCATGGTATATGCTTTTAGAATGTTTTAAAGATACTAATTTTTGATTTATCGGATATTAGCCGACTTATTTTATTTATTACGAATACCTATTGAAAACAGGATAAACCTTGTCAGCTTTTGCAAACTCTATCTTCGCTTTGCGGAGATAGAGCATACAAAACTGCTTATTAATTAAGAAACTAACTATTAAAATTTAATTTGTGCAGAGAATTCTACGGTAAACGGACGAATGTAGCTTCCAGCCATTACAGTATTGGCATATTTGCCAGCTTCTTCTTTTGTTACCAGTTCAGCACCAGCTATACTTCCTTTTGCTCCTGTCTGATTCAAGAAGTTAACAACAGAACATCCCAAAGACAATTTTTTGTTAACCTGCCAGTTCAAACCTCCAAAGGTTTCCCAACGTCCGTTGAAATAATATGCATCATTGATATTAGCATAAGTCTTACTAAAGTAACGGAAACTAGTCCAAATTTTCAAATCTTTAGTAATCATATAGCTCGGGTCGATTTCAATAATTACCTGAGGAATTTCTGCAACGATATTGCCTGTAGCGTTAATCTGACCAACATATCCATCAGAGAACTTAACCGATGTTTCATACTTTTTATAAGTCGGTTTCTGATAAGTAAACAGGAAGTGCAAATCGAATCCTTTAAACGGAGTAGCAACAACGTCGGTAGTCCATCCCAAAGTCTTGATATCATAGTTAAGTGGAGCAGCCAAGATTTCATTGACACCATTTACCGCATGCTGAAGATTCAATGTTGAGTTATTGTTTGTCTTCGAAATATATGAGAACAATGAGGTCAAGCTCAACCATTCATTATTGAAATAAATTCCGGCACGTCCCAGAGGAACAGATATCTTGTCTGTATTCGGTAATGTAGCAGGTGCAAAGTTCTCGATTCTAGGATGCTGAGTAATGTAAGTAAAGTCACCGGTAAATCCGAACTTATTTGTCAATTTATACGTAGCGGCAGCACTCAATGCATAATTAAACCAATCATAACTCATCGGAGTCGGTTCGATAGATACAGCTCCAGCTGTACCGGCAGCTCCTGCTGCATAACCAGTCTGATTACCATCTACATCGTATACAGGAACAGCAGTGGCTCCAAGATAATAATTAGCAAAACGTCCGACGTAATCACCATTGGCATTTTTTACTGCGGCATTGTTTCCACGAAGTGCCTGATACTCGAAACGTGCACCATAATACAAGTTTAATCTGTCTGTTATATCCCAGTCATGAGTAAAATAAACAGCCAATTTATTTTCATGACCTTTATAATATTCCGAAGCATTCTTATTGAAATCATAATAATATCCGTTTCCAGCATAAGAACGACCGGTTGCAGTTGCAAAAGCAGGATTCCACAAACGTACCGGATAACTGCCGTCTGTAGGAACAGACTGATCATACATGGTTGTATTTGAAGCATAGTCGATGTCATAATACCACTCATTCAATCCCAAACGCCATGTTCCATTAGACAATTTACGTGACAATTCAGTAGTAAACATAAATTCATCGATGAAACCACGATTCAAACATGACATACGGCTTTGCACATATTCACCGTCATACGGCTGCATTGATCCGTCGGCTGCTTCATACTGATAATCAATAGAGCTGTTAGTACGCTGACTCAGTTCCATAGGAGTCTGATATACGCATGAGCCGGTAGCATGATCGTACTTCATAACAACTTTCCATGCCAGTCCATTATCCCATTTATAATCATTCATCAAAACGAACTCACTACCCTTATTCTGTACAGCATCGTAAAGATTTGTCTTTTTCAGCTCGCCCGTACGCATATCGCGGTATACCATCTCATTATCCATTGGCAAGTAAGATGTAGTACCAAGAGCAAAATCGCCAAACTCTTTTACACTACCATCACCAACATATATAAATGGAGCCGACTGGGTAGCATACATATAAACCGGATGACTGTTGCTATAATGATACATTGCTGTAAATTCACCGCGATTATCATTATAACGTTTTGTCAAAGCAAATTTGTAGATCTGAGTTCTATCCTGGAACGGAGTTGATTTGATTTTAAAAGTTCCCGGATCAAAATCCTGATAAATGCTTCCACTATAAAACCAGTCTTTTGCAATTTCACCATTCAGGTTCAATGAAACTTCTTGCATACCAAAATGGTTAGTTTTATAGTTTAATGTACCATGAAAACCTTTTTGTCCTAGCTGAGTAAAAGAGTTTACGGCATAACCGATATTACCAGTAGTAATAGCAGTTTCAGAAATCTTAAGAAGTCCCACATGGCTCAAGCTGGCATCAGCACGCCACAAAGAATTTACGCTGTGAGGATTCGTAGCATAAGTAACAGGAATACCATTCTCGAGTACATTTACATCCGCAGAAGGAAGACCAATCTGAATTTCACGAGGTCCGTTAGCACTAGCAGCATTCAACATCACATTGCGGTTGCCTTCTTCTTTAGAACCACCGTTATTGTTTGATGATTTATTTTCCTCTTGTGCATATCCATTAGCACAAACTAAAGCAAGCAGCAAGACTGCAGCTCCCATACGATTGCCAAACTGTCTTTTTTCAGTCTTCATAGCATTAAAATTTTGTATGAAAAGTTTGATTTTTTTATTTGCTACAAAAGTAGTCAGACGTCTAGTTAACGGGTATAACATATGTTACATCATATAGCAAAAATGTTTCATGAAACAATTTTGTCATACGGCGCAACATTTTTACAAATCTGTGTATAAGCACCTTACACGCTGCCTATACAACAGATTTGTTTCATAGGGCATTTCTTTATGTTTCAATTCTACAGCTAACGCTTATCAAATATGATTCAGCCAGCCTCTTCAAAAAATAGGCTTCTATTCTAATCTACTGCAATCTATACACATTCATTGATTTAACAATATAGCTTCCTTTATCTGAACTAAAAACCATTCTATTGTATGGTTCTGCAGGGAAAACCAGATTAGTCATCACATAATCCCCATCTTCACCAAAAGCCTCAACACTGGAACGGTCAATAAATAAACGAAGATGTATTTGATCTGTATTCCTAACAGGAGCAACAGTCACAGCAGGAAAATCACGGCTAAAACCAACAATACCACTAGCACTACGGTCCATAACAAACTGCTTACGTACTACATCGTAATACATGGCTACTTTTTCACCTTTCTCATTCATCAGAGAAAAATCAATTTTAGATGTGCCTTTGTTTTCGATTGTCATTTCTATTTCATAAGCACCTTTATTGTCTGCCAGCAAACTTGCAACTTCATAGTTACCCTTCACCTCAAAAGTTGATATCTTTTTTTCTTCCGCACGTGCTTTCTTTATTTCAGGTGAAGGTTTACTCTTCAAATACAATTCCCCTCCTGCTCTATAAAGAGTCAGGTCACGCGCCAATGTATTCGCACTACGATATTGTGTAGTAGGAACATTATTTGCATACTGCCAGTTACTCATCCAGCCCAATGCTATACAACGGCCAGCAGGAGCATTACTCCACGTAACAGTTGCATAATTATCTTTTCCCCAATCAAGCCATTTGGTCTGAGTTGGTGATTCATTCACAAATTTCTTACCATCGAACGAACCAACAAAATACTGAGCAGCACTACCTCCAAAAGGTCCTCCAGGATTCAGATTACAAATCAATACCCATTTCTTTTCCTTACTACCTTCAACAGCGACCTCTACCAAGTCGGGACATTCCCATACACCACCATGTGCTCCTTGCATTGCTCCAAAACTACTTTCCTTCTTCCATTCTTTCAAATTGCCAGATGAATATATCTGCATTTCCTGCCCTACAGCCAACATCATCACCCAATGTTTACCCGGAGCATACCAGAAGACCTTTGGATCACGGAAATCACGCTCAGTCGAAGTCAGTATCGGATTATGTTCATATTTAATAAAAGTCTTACCGTTATCTAAACTATACGCCATACTTTGTGACTGTACATCTCCCCACGGAGTAGATTTTGCAGATGTATAAAAAGCGACAACAGCTCCTTTTCCAAAACCAGCAGTATTATCTTTATCGACAACACAAGAACCACTGAAAATAGCTCCCCATGCGTCAGGAACAATAGCTGTGCCTTCATACGTCCAATGAGTCAAATCTGTACTTGTAGAATGTCCCCAAGTCATATTTGCCCACATCGAACCATAAGGGTTATATTGGAAATACAAATGATACACTCCATCTTTATAAAACATTCCATTCGGATCGTTCATCCATCCATACACTGGAGTATGATGATAAACAGGACGGTAAGTTTCACGATTTGAAGAATCGAACGTATCGGAAAGCTTTATCTCCTTCCAGCACAATGATGAAGAAGGCATACCCGTAACATCAACAGAAACAGATTTTCCCTGATATGCAGACAAATCTAATGGTACATAATAATCAACTTTTTCACGAGCCAGACGAATATTTATGTTTTGTTCCAACTGGAATTCATTATTAACAATAATGTTAACCTTACCCTCAGGTGCATTCTCTTGAACGGGAAGAAGTAAAAACTTCTTCAACGAATCCAAAAGAATGATATTCTGTTCATTAGCCAAATGCTTGACAACCACACGGTTCTCTGCACCTTGAACAGTCAGTGAGAGTCCTAGTGCAATAGCTAACAAACTTTTTTTTGACGAAAAACTCAAACTCATAATAATTAGATTAATAATAACTTACTTCAATATTGCTAACTTCAATGGTTCCCTCATAACTATTTATAGACCAGCAGTTCTTCTGTGTACCATAAATACGATTTGTATAAGCTACATTGTCATTGATATAAACAACACAAACAGAATTGTCTGTATAAACAGTTACATGATATTCATTATCGACAGGAGTGTTGAACAGGTATCCGTCAATTCCTGCAACAAATCCCATACCTTCTTCTCCTTGTTCTTCAAAGTTCAGTTTTTTCTTGTTACCGTTATCTTCTGGATTTACAACAATAGAGTAATATTTCTTCGAATCAGTACCACGAGCAAAAGAGAAACCAAACTTATCTGTTTTATCAGTAGCTTTTACAGTAAAGGAAATCTTATTAGCAACGTTCAAACGATTGAATAAAACGAAAGAATTTCCGGTCAATACATACTTACCTGCGTTTTCACTTACTCCGTTTTCACTTTTAGCCATAACCTTCAACGATGAAACAGTAGTAAATTTATTATCAATACCTTGTATGCTACCCAATGATAAGCTACCGTCTTCATGCTGGATAATACGATGAGCAACCAAGTTACCAGCCCATTGAGGTTCATTCGGCTCAGCTCCGACAGCTGTATTGTTATTACCTTCACGAGTTGGGCACCAGCCCCAAATATAACGATTAATACCATCTGAAGCAGTTTTTCCTGCATAGAAAGCACGAGAGTCCAAAAGACCTTCATGATCATCAGGCCATTTACCAGCGTCATTAACCGTACATGCCTTCAGTTCATCCAGCGTACGTCCTTTAAAATATTGGACTTTACGGATTGCTACATGCTTTTCTGAGTAAACCAAATACCACCAGTCACCCATCTTAAAGACATCTGGACATTCATAGAAGCGATCCCACATCATTGACATAAATACACCTTTGTGTTCCCAAGACTTCAAATCAGAAGAAACAAATTCTGCCAAAACGCCTTTTGTTCCCTGCATAGTAGAAACAATCATATGATAAATACCATCATCACCTTTGAAGACAAACGGATCGCGGAAATCCTTTACACTGTATCCATAGTCATTTCCCTGCAAATAAAATATCTTGCTTTTCGTCCATGTCTTAAAATCAGAAGAAGTCGCCATCATTACAACTTCCAGATTTGCGCTATGGCCTGTATAGAATGTATAATAAACTTTCTCCGACTCATTATAAATAGTACTACCTGTTCCAATTGCAGCATCTACCTCCGAAGCATTACCGGTAGGAATCACCTCTCCCAACGACTGGTAAGAGCCAACATCCTTTGTACTTACCCCCCAAATAGGATGGTAGGTTGCTTCCTGATTAGGACGAAACTCCTGTAAATACAAAATTTTAAAATTCTGTTCTACCGGATCATAGAACGGCATTGGATCGCCTACATAACCCACATACGGTCTGTAATAAGTAGAAAACTGTTCGTCTGTCGAAGCGAAATATGTCGCAGTACCATCCCAATCTTTCTGTGTCAATATAGGATCATCGTCATTACAACTACCTAATGACATAAGGGCAGCCAAAGCTAAAGAATATATCATTGTTTTCATAAATTACATTATTTAGTTAACGTTGTCCGACAAATGACCACCTTTATCGGACAACTTATTTTTGAATATTTATTTTGACTCGCTTATTAAATAATTAATAGCATTCTGAGTAAGCTTCTCTACATTTACATGATACTGGTCAGCCGAAACATCTACCCCAGCAGAATACCAGTCATAGCATCCTGAACCAATGCAGAGAACTCTACCTGACGTCTCACTTGAAGGATACTCCCATACAACTACGGCACCATCACCTCCATAGCCTAAGCTAACAGCACCATGATTTGTTTCCCATGTGGTCAAATCGGCATAATCTTCCCAACCAAGATGCCACTGAGCCGTACTGTTAGTAATGTTATAGCCTTTGTCACAAGTATAAATAGCTGGTTTTCCATCAATTGTTGCAGTAGATATACCTGCATAAAGCGCATGTTCTGAATTGTTTGTGATAAAGAAGCTCCATGGAGCAGTAGTTGTTTCACCAGATGCTTCTGTACCTCCCCAACTGTTATTAGGAACCTTTCCATCTTTGGTTACCCCTAATTTAGCAGCGTAGTATGTAGCAAAACGAGTCAGCAATAAACTACCTCCATTTTCATAGAATTCTTTTACCTTCGAAACAGCCTGTACCGCACTTGCAGCATCAGCATCAAATTTTGCCTCGTTATTAATTCCTCCATCCACATGCAGATGCCACCACATTACTTTACAATCACTCAAGTTAACTCTTCCTGTACGAACATCATCGAATGACAAATACTGAGCATTCGGAATATTCTTCAACATCCAGTTTGCTGCTGCTTTTTCTTCCGGATTAAGCTCGTCAATTGAAGAAGCCAAACCTACATATACGGCACTTGGAGAATCAGACTGAACAACACTTACAGTATAAACAGTAGTTGCACTCTGATAAGTAACAGTAAATTCAACCGGATTAGTAAAGTCAACAGCTTGTCCTGAAGCCGGAGATACGGTTGCGCCTTCGGTCGTTTCAATCGTAGGAATCAGACTAGTTATAGTAGCACTTGTCGGGATTCGTACCAAAATTGAATGATTTTCTTCATCGATAATACCCGTATACTCATTATTCAATTTGAATGATGTAATTTTAGCTTCATCATGTTTAACAATGACGGTATAATCCAAGAAAGCATCCCCTCTAGTTACCTTAATTGTTTGAGGAAAAGAAAAGTTAGCAACATCTCCTACTTTCATTGAAGCTTCCGCGCCATCGGAAACTTCAATTGCTGTAACTTTCATAGCATCTGTATTATAATCAACAGGCACTCCTACTACAACCGTTTTATTCGAATTATCAATAATACCCTGATATTCGTCCAACTTCAAGGTTTTCAACCAAGTATCTCCACTCAATTGAAGGTCTGAAGCATTATCATCACATCCCACAATAAAAATCAATGAGAGGAGGATGAAAAGAACTTTATTTATATGTTTTATTGCATTCATAATATTCATTTATTAAGATTCACAATTTAATTACCAACCTCCACAGTTCTGTGTATAATGTCCGTTACTAGCACTTATCTGAGCGAACGGTATAGGCAAGTATTCATTTTTATTTTTAGTAAACGAAGCACTTGAATAGACAGCACAATTATCAGCTTCTTCTGCATAGAACTTATTCAAAACCTGATCGGCTTCACCCCAACGTACCAGATCAAAGAAACGATCACATTCCATTGCCAATTCTACACGACGTTCAAACTTCAACATCTTCAAAGCTTCATCCTTTGTGTAAGTTCCTGTATAAGGTTTAACATAGAATGTAACTCCATAAGTAGAAGGATAATTTGCAATCATGGTTGTACTCTGACTTGCACGATTACGCAATTCATTAATCAAGTCAATAGCTTCACCAATACGTCCATCATTCAACTGGATCAGTGCCTCTGCACGCATCAACAACACATCAGCATAACGAAGAACGATATGGTTCATTGGGCTACCCCACCATCCACCTTTAATCAGATATCCGCTATCTGGATCTACATTCTGCTTCAATGTGACATAATAACCATAAAGACCGTTACTACGACTCCAAGTAGAAGACTTGTCCATCATATACTTCGTATTGAATTCGTAAGGGAATCCAGGCATACCTACAGTCAGGAACAAACGAGGGTCTGCATTATCAGAAGTTACATTATAATCGTTATTGTTAAACGTATCGAACAAAGGATGTCCGTCTTTATCTGTTCTAAATGCATTTACCAGATTCTGACTTGGTTTATAAAAATCACAACCACCATCTGTTACACCCGGAATATTCGGAACAATCAAACCATACGACCAGTTACAGTTACCATTGTTCGTACCATCATTCATAGAATACTGCATAGCCCACAAAGATTCGCACCCGTTTTCATACTGAGGCTCCGGACGGAAGTTATTATGGAAATCCGGTTCCAAGCCGTAACCTCCGGCCGACATGATTGATTTTTCTGTATACTGAACAACCTTTGCCAAATCTTCAGCATTGATGCTTGTCACTTCATTGTTTTCAGGATTGTCCTGACGATAGGCCTTGTACAAATAGGTCTTTGCCAGATAAGCAGCTGCAGCAGCTTTGGTAGGACGGCCTTTATCAGCCTGTGTAACAGGCAGATTATCAAAAGCAAACTGAAAATCATTTGCAATCTGCTGCCAGCTTTCATCATTAGAATAAGTAGTATTCGACAGATTATTATATTCTTCTGGAGAAAGACTTTCATCGTCTGCCAAAACAATATGCTTAAATAACTGTTTCAACAAGAAATGTCCGTGACCGCGCAAGAATCTCATTTCAGCAATACGCTGATTCTTCAGCGGATAAGTACTTTCATCCATCTGATCCAACAACTGCAAAGCGGTATTGGCACGAGAAATACAGTTATACAGACGCTGCCACATATCGCTGATATTCCATGCAGTAGTCATGATACCTTGAGAGATATCCAACGTATGAAACACATCACCATCCTCAGTACCATTTCCACCTTTATAAGCATCGTCTGAACGAACATCATAGTTCCACATGGAGAAAGAAGAGTTGATATCTTCTGCAGATATCCATACAGCATAAGCAGAAACGACCAGATTGTCTACATATTCAGAATTCTGCAATTGTTCATTATCAATGGTTCCCTGTGGTACTTGATCTTCCAAAAAATCAGAACATCCAGAGCAAGCCAACGTAGCACCTAAAATAGTTGCATATAATAAATTTCTCATAATTTTCATTTTAATAGTTACTTGTTTTTAAAAGCTGACATTAACACCGAAAGTCAAGTTCAAAGGAATCGGGTAACCAAAATTCGGGTTTTCCGGATCAACTCCTGTGAAATCTTTACTCTTAATCGTAAGTAAGTTCTGTGCACTTAAATAAAAGCGCAAACGTTCCATTTTTATTTTCTTTACCACGTTCTCTGGAACATTGTAACCAATCTGAAGATTACGCAGTTTCAAATATGAGCCATTCTCTACAAAATAAGTAGATACACGTTTTTCATTATTAATATCATCACGCGACAATGCCGGAATGTTTGAATCAGGATTTGTTGGACTCCATGCATCAAGAACCCGTTTACCTTTGTTCAAGAAACCGATATTCAAACCACTCCACAAGTCAGTTTCCTTTTTCAAGTCACTAATAATATCTACTCCCTGTACACCTTGCCAGAATAAAGTTAAATCAAAATTTTTGTATTCCAGATAGATATTCAATCCATAGCTGAATGCAGGTGTCGGATCATAAATCCACTGCTGGTCTTTTTCATTGATAACACCGTTGCCATCAATATCACGCCAACGGATACGACCCAATCCAGCGCCTTCCTGAGTAGCATGATTATCAATTTCAGCCTGTGACTTAAAGATACCATCGGCTACATAACCAACTTGTGCTCCATTCGGATGACCAACAACACTTTCTACACCGTTACCACCAAATGTTCCGTTTGCAGCAACTGTTGCAGGAAGAGCAGTAATCTTATTACGATAAGCAGAAATATTACCACTCAAATCATACTTTAAGCCAAATGCCGTACTATTACGATAACCTACGTTCAATTCAAAACCTTTATTATCCATTGCTCCAGCATTGATCCATTGTGAACTACCTTCACCCATAGCAGCAATACCAGCCATCTGAACAAGGATATCGGTTGTCTTTTTATAGAACCAGTCGAATGATCCGTACAAAGTCTGACTGAACAAAGAGAAATCAAAACCTAAGTTTGTCTGAGTAGTAGTTTCCCACTTGATATCATCGTTTCCAATCTGGTTACGTTTAAATCCAGATTGCAGAATGCTTCCGCCATTTGTACCAGCGATATCATAAGAAGTACCATAACTCTGTCCTCCTGATTCGCTTACACCATAATTAGGTACGTAAATGGTGTAACGAGCAATATTTGAAATTTCCTGGTTACCCGTCTGACCCCATGAAGCACGGATCTTCAAATCATCCAACCAAGTAAGTCCTTTCATAAACTTTTCATTACTAATACGCCATCCCAAAGATACAGACGGGAAAGTAGCATAACGGTTGTTTTTACCAAAACGAGAAGAACCATCACGACGAACAGTTAAAGAGAACAGATATTTATCATCGTAAGTATAGTTTAATTTTCCAAAGAAAGAAACCAGAGAATATCCCTCTGCTGTACCATAAGCCTGGGCAGTTCCAGTTCCAGCTTCAGGCCACATATAATCCGGAGTCAAAATACTAAAATCTTCTTTATATCCAGAGAACCAGCTATCATCTTCACGGTTCAACTCCATACCAACCATTACATCACCACGATGTTTGCCTACTTCCAAATTATAAGTAGCCACAGCATTCCACATCCATTTTGTCCAGTGCTCTTGCTTTGCTTCCACTGCATTTTTATCATTTGCAACATTACCTTCTGTAATAGGATATGTGAAGATACGCTGCTGCTTCTGAGCATAGTCCAAACCAAAAGTAGAACGAATATTAAAACCTTTAAACGGATTTAAATTAATATATGCATCTCCGAACATACGCCAATAAGTATAACGATTATCCGAATTTCTATCCAAACGTGCTACAGGATTTTCACGGTCAGGATAACCACCTACAGGGCCAGCATATTCTCCATTGATGTCGTATACAGGCAAAGACGGATTAAACTGCAACACATTTTCCAAGAAACCGCCTGGGGCTTGTACTTCAGAAGTACGGTTCAACGTAAAATGTTCTCCAACCGTCAACACCTTGCCGATCAGATTATAATCAGAGTTCATACGAGCGGAGAAACGTTCGAAATCGGTATCTTTAATAATACCCAAATTCTTGTAATATCCTAAAGAGAAGAAAGAAGAACCTTTTTCAGAACCATTACTTACTGATACATTGTATTGCTGAATAACACCGGTACGGGTTGTTTCATCAAACCAGTCTGTATCAGCAGATGGTACAGTATTATTAGAATCAAGGAAACGAGACATGCTAATGCCATTCAATTGAGGATAGCCGTTGCTATCGTATCCCCAGTCATATTTATAACCCAGCGGGTTCGTATTCGGGTCCTGACCACCATTTACATAGGCCTGCCACATAGCCTGACCATATTCTTTTGCATTTTTTATTATTATACATAGAAGCAGATATAGATGCATCAAAGTCGATCTTCAGCTGACCATCTTTTCCCTTCTTTGTTGTAATGATAATAACACCATTAGCAGCACGAGAACCATAAATAGAAGCAGAAGCAGCATCCTTCAAGACCTGAATAGATTCGATATCATTACCATTCAATTCATGCATACCAGCTTTTGTCGGCACACCATCGATAATATAAAGAGGGTCATTGTTATTCAAGGTACCGACACCACGAATACGGATCGTTGTTGAACCACTCGGATTACCATCTGCCGTAACATTCATACCCGGCACACGACCTTGCAACGCCTTCATCGGATTATTTTCATTCTGCTTAGAAAGCTCATCCACACTCACTACGGAAACGGCTCCTGTCAAATCGGCTTTACGTTGTGTAGTATAACCAGTAACAACAACTTCATCCAATACTTCAGTATCCTCTTCCAATACAATGTTTAATACACTTTGAGCTTTTACAACCTGAGTTTTGAAACCAATATAGGAAATAGCTATTTCCGCATTTTGTTTCACTGTTAAAGAAAATTTACCATCAAAATCTGTAATCGTACCATTAGTTGTACCTTGTTCAAGAATAGTTGCCCCGATTACAGGCTGCCCATCAGATTTGGAAACTATAGTTCCCGACACTTGCAAACTTTGTGCTTGCACCACCGAACACACCAAAATAAGGAGTGTTAAAAAGAATGCTCTTTTTATGCTTTCCATTTACACGTAGATTAAGTTTAACATATAATAATAAATCTCCCAAACCGTTCAAAACGGTACTGCAAAATTACCTGACTATACATAATTCATCTATAACAAATGTTTCATTCTCGATTAAAAATGTTACCTGAAACATTTATACTCAAAGATGAAACATTTGTATCATTTAAACTACACACTGAGAAACAATCAGTTAGCGATATACAGCACATATTACCTTTTCTCCTCCTACGTAATATACATGAATTGCCATTCGCTACTCAATTTCATAAGACTTTAGCGCTGCCATATCGACTTCAACCTCCATCCTTTAAAAGAAACAGTGGTTCCAGCCTTCAGTGCAAACAGTTCGATGCCCGTTTGTGAAACATCCGGATAAGTCAGGAAAGTAAAGACATCCCTTCCATCATTGGCAAATAATTCAACGCTCGAACTATCTACATAAAGATGTATTCTTAATTTACCATCTACCGGAATGACTTTAGCATGTTCCATCCGACTGAATTTCGGTATACTCGCATCTGTGCAATTAGTACGATCAATTACTAAATTATGAGAATCCGTATCATAGCTGATTGTAACTTTCCGACCATTCCCAACACACAAATTCAATCCGAACACATTTGATTTTTCAACATCAAAATTAAGATCCAATTCATAAGAGTTCTCAGAAGGAGTAAAAAAGTCAACCTTATTTATTCCCACCTTCAACTCCTGGCTACAGGTTACTCCGTCATACCTTAATGTCTCCAACTGCGGAACCGGTACTTGTATCAAGCGTAAACCTTCTGGATAGCTTTTCAAGCCCAGATTCCGAGGTATAGACCAGAATCCCTTACCATACGTACTAGGCACCAGTTGAGCATAATCCCAGGTAGCCACCCATCCCATAGAAGTGACCGTCGTCAAAGTTGAATCATAATCACGGAATGTACGTGAAGCGTAATAATCCATTCCTTTATCTACATACAGAGGGTCCTGAGGATGATTTTCTATCAACTTGAATTCTTTTCCATCAAAATCACCTATAAAATACTGTTCCTTTGCCCAATTGACAGAAATGACCATCACCCATTTTTTGTTATTCCAATCTCCATCAACAGGAAGCTGAAACAAATCCGGACATTCCCACGACTTTTCCTGGTCACCACACGGCCCGAAATCGCTCTCCCATTTCCAATGTTTCAAGTCAGCCGAAGAATAAATCTGTACTTTCTTCTCGAGTGCTTTGGCCACAACCATCACCCACCTCTGAGTAGGTTCATAATAAAAGACAGTAGGATCACGAAACTCCGTACTACCAATATCCAGCACAGGATTACCCTTATAATACTGAAAAGATTTTCCATCGTGGCTGAAAGACAAACCTTGGGACTGCTTTTTGGAAACTTTTTCAGCAATTGTATAAACAGCTACGCAAGCATTCTTTCCAAATCCGGCAGTATTCTGCTTGTCTACGACCATAGATCCCGTAAAATAATTCATTGCGATATTTTCTCCCGTCATAGCAAAAGGAGTCACTTCCTCATAATGCACTAAATCTTTTGACTCTACTTTTCCCCACCAGAACATATGATATTTATTCTGATAATGGATAAACCCACAAGGATCTCCTATCCATCCTTTCTTGGGACTGAAATGATACTGAGGACGATATTTTTCTTTATAAAGCGAATCGACAGACTGTGCACAAATCTGCAGGCCTATCCCCAGCAAACATCCTACGATATACAATGTTTTTTTCATCACCTTTTTTATTTGTTTTTCATTAGTCTGAATTTTCCAAACAAAGCGTTATCAAAAACACAATCTTTCTACCTTAAAAAGAACGGCAGGCTTAACC
>OLYI01000378.1_pt1 | contig 17560 bp, 9 predicted proteins | sample 1644251 | NCBI WGS metagenome assembly OLYI01 (sample SAMEA103958140, study PRJEB25191) | human gut metagenome | biome: human-associated habitat [ENVO:00009003]; feature: intestine environment [ENVO:2100002]; material: feces | place: Germany | collected 2013/2015 | reverse complement strand
AGCAAACCGGAAAATCTCTACACCTATAAGATGAATATTGCCATGACCATTTCAGAACTAAAACGAACTGTAGTGGAAATGCTTTCTACATCTTCTAAGCTGAAACGGGAACGATTATATGCAGAGATGACATTTCGTCTTACTAAGGCTGTGGTTCCAGTGCGTCCGAATCGCTCCTCAGAACGAGCAAAAAAGCATAAATCCATGAAATATCCTAACAATTCAAAGAGAAATTAAGAAACCTTAAGTTGATGACATTGCCCTGAAAGGGGAGCCTAAAACAGAAAGGAGCCCAAGAATGCTTCGATTGCTTTTGGGGAAGGACTGGAAGGCCCTTCGCAGAGAAATTTTGGCGCAGATCGGTGAGAACGTGGCTGCCCGGCAGGAGGGAAATGTGCTCATTGTGCCGGAGCTCATCAGCCATGAGATGGAGCGGGCTCTCTGTGCCGCTGCCGGGGATACGGCCAGCCGGTATGCAGAGGTGCTGTCTTTCTCCCGGCTGTGCCGGGCCGTAGCGGAAGAGGTGGGCAGCGCCGGCTTGAACTGCCTGGATAACGGCGGCCGGGTGGTGGCTATGGCGGCTGCGGCCCGGCAGCTGTCCAGCCGGTTGAAAGCCTATGCCGCCCTGGAAAGCAAGCCGGAGTTTCTTAAGGAGCTGGTGGATGCGGTGGACGAATTCAAGCGCTGCTGCATTTCTACGGATGACCTGAAGCAGGCTGCGGCCCGGACCGCGGGAAGCCTTGCCCAGAAGCTGGAGGAGCTGGCTCTGCTCATGGAGAGCTATGACGGCCTCTGCGCCCAGGGCAGACGGGACCCCCGGGATCAGATGAGCTGGCTGCTGGAGCAGCTGCAGGAAAGCGACTATGGCGAGAACCATGTCTTTTACATAGACGGCTTTCCGGACTTCACCCGGCAGAATCTGGCCATCTTGGAGGAGCTGATCTGCACCAGCTCCATGGTTACCGTGGCGCTGAACTGTGATGAGGTGGATTCTTCCCTGCTGGCCTTTGAGAAGCCCGGCAAGACCGCCGGGGAGCTTTTTCGCATTGCCAAGCGTCGGGGCATCCCGGTGGAGGTGCACTGCCTGGAGTGCCGGGAGGAGCCTCTAGCCCTGGCCCGGGAGCGGCTGTTTCAGGGCGCGCTTCCGGTTGGAGCGGCCAGGGATGTGCTGCGCACCTACCGGGCGGAGAATATCTGGCAGGAGACCATGGCGGCGGCAATGGAGGCGGGGCGGCTGATCCGCCGGGGCTGCCGCTACCGGGACATCACCCTGGTGGTGACGGATATGGCGAGCTACGCCGGTCCTGCGGAGATGATCTTCCGGCGTATGGGAATTCCACTGTATCGGGCGGGAACCCAGGATATTCTGCGGCAGAGCGTCGTCGCCACCGTGATTGCGGCCTTGGAGGCGGCGGACTCCGATTTTGAGCCCAAGGCCATGCAGCGCTACTTGCGTTCGGCCCTGTCGCCGTTGGACGCAAACCAGTGTGACAAGCTGGAAAATTATGTTTACCTCTGGTCCATTCGGGAGAAACAGTGGCTGAACCCCTGGACCAGACACCCTGATGGTTTTTCCAAGGAGATGGAGAAAAAGCCCCTAACGGCCAAGCAGAAGCAGCAGCTGGAGGAGCTCAATGCGCTGCGGCGGAGGGTTGCAGAGCCGCTGGAGCGTCTGCGCAGGAATCTTTCCGATGGAAAGCCCCTGGAAGACCAGGTAAAGGGGCTTTACCGCTTCCTGGAGGAGCTGGGCATGGAGCAGCGGCTGGAGGTGCAGGCCCGGGAGATGGATACCCGGGGAGAGCACCGGCAGGCCCAGATTCTGAACCAGCTGTGGGAAATCCTGGTGTCTGCCCTGGAGCAGATGTACGATGTCCTGGGGCAGACGCACTGGGAGCCGGACCAGTTTCAGCGGCTTCTGCGGCTGCTGCTGAGCCAGTATGACGTGGGAACCATTCCGCCGGTGCTGGATGCGGTCCAGATGGGCCCGGTATCAGCGCTGCGGTGCCACGAGGCGAAGCACCTTCTGATTTTGGGAGCGGGGGAGGGCAGCTTCCCCGGCTACTCCGGCTCCAAGGGCGTTCTGACGGATCAAGAGCGCATGGCGCTGCGAAAGCTGAATGTCCAGCTGACCGGCGGCGCAGAAGAGGGCATTCAGGAGGAATTTGCGGAGATTTATGGAGTGCTCTGCGGCGCGGAGCAATCTGTGGCGGTTTTTTGCAGCGCAGACCAGCCCTCTTATCTGTTTTCCCGACTCAGCGAGCTCTGCGGCGGGCCGGAAAAGGCGGATGTGCAGTTGGAATTTGCTCTGACGGGCAGGCGCGAGGCAGGTGCCTGGTTTGCCCAGCAGGGGCTTCCGGAACAGGCCCGGGTGCTGGGGGTGGAGGCGGCTTGCAACGAAATTCTGTCCCGGCAGGACTACCGCCTGGGAAGCCTGAAACGGAAGACCCTGGAGGGCCTTTATGGCCGGGAGCTGCGGCTGTCCGCCTCTCAGGTGGATACCCAAGCGGAGTGCCGACTGCTGTATTTTCTCAAATACGGCCTGAAGGCCAGGGAGCGGAAGCCTGCTCAGGTGGACCCGGCGGAATTCGGCACCTTTGTCCATGCGGTGCTGGAGGACACGGTGCGCCAGGTCCGGAAGCAGGGGGGCTTTCATACCGTCTCTTTGGAACAGACCCAGTCCATTGCCCGGGAAAGCGCCGAGCGCTACCGGAAGGAGCGGTTCAGCGCGCTGGAATCCGCCCGGGTGCAGACCATGATGGCGCGAAACCAGCGGGAACTCACCATGATTGTGGAAGAGCTGTGGAGAGAGCTCCACGAGGGCCAGTTCCAGCCCGTAGGTGAGGAGGTGTCCTTTGGAGAGGACGGTCTGCTTCCCTGGATTCAAGTCCCCAGCGCAAGCATGAAGGCGGCGCTGCAGGGCAAGATCGACCGTGTGGATGCCTGGCAGGGCCCCGGAAGCCCCTATTTCCGGGTGGTGGACTACAAAACCGGCAGAAAGAGCTTTGACCTGTGCGATGTGACCCAGGGGGTTGGCTTGCAGATGCTTCTGTACCTGTTTGCACTGGAGCACAGCGGGGATGCCTTTTTTGGCAAGCGCTGCTATCCAGCCGGTGTGGAATATTTCCCGGCGCGGGCGCCCTACCTTTCGGTCAAGGGCGATATGGACGCGCCGGAGGTGGAGAAGAAACGGCGCAAGGAGTGGCAGCGCTCCGGAATGCTGCTGGACGACAGCCAGATCCTGGAGGCCATGGAGCCGGAGAATGGGGAGAAGAAGGTCCTTCAGGATATCTTCCGGGCGGACCGGGAGCAGCTGCGCAAGCTGGAAAGCTATGTATTCGGCCTTTTGACGGGGACAGTGAATGACATTGCCTCCGGTGACGTCACCCCCAATCCCTACACCCGGGGCACGGCCTTTGACCCCTGTACCTTCTGTCCCTATGGGCCGGTGTGCCACCCGGAGCAAAATGCCCAGCGGCGAAATTTTGAAAGAATCAATGAAGCGCGCTTCTGGGAAACGGTAGGAAAGGAGGAAAAGCACCATGGCTGAGCAATTGACCCCTGCCCAGGCCCTTGCGGTGGAGAACCGGGGCGGGCGGCTGCTGGTCAGCGCTGCCGCCGGTTCCGGCAAGACAAAGGTCCTGGTGGATCGGCTCATGGCCTATCTGACAGACCCTGTGAATCCGGCCCAGCTGGATGAATTCCTGATTATTACTTATACCCGGGCCGCTGCCGGGGAGCTGCGGGCGAAGATCGCCAAGAAGCTCACGGAGCGTATTGCCCAGGAGCCGGAAAACAGCCGCCTGCAGAAGCAGCTCCAGCGACTGTATCTGACCAAGATTTCTACGGTCCATGGTTTCTGCGGGGACCTTTTGCGGGAGTATGCCTATCGGCTGGACCTGGAAGCGGATTTTCGTGTCGCAGATGAGGATGGGGCCCGGGAGCTGCGGCAGCAGGCCATGGAGCAGATGCTGGAGCGGGCCTACAATACCCTGCTGGAGGACCCGGATTTCTGCGCCTTTACGGAGAGCCAAAACCTGGGCCGCAGCGACAAGCAGCTGGGAGAGATCATCGAAAAGGTCTATGCCAGCGCCCGCTGCAACAAAGACCCGGAAAAATGGCTGGATGACTGCCTGCGCCATTCCGAAAGCCTGCCAGAGGATGTGGGCGAGACGGTGTGGGGCAGAGCGCTGATGGACAGCCTTTTTACCTGGCTGGACAGCTACATCCCCGCTTTGGAGCGCTGTGTTCAGACGGCCAAGGATATGGAGAAGGTCCGTGCCAATTTGGAGGCGCTGCTCTCTGGGGCAAAATATCTGCGGGAGAGCCAAACCTGGGACCAGGTGGTTCTGCGCATCCGGATTGACTTTGGCCGACTGAGCTTCCCCAAAAAGGACGTAGACGAGGACGCAAAGGCTTTGATTAAGGCCGTCCGGGAGGGGTTCAAAACAGAGCTTGCCAACCGGGCAAAGGACTTTGGCCGCAGCTCTTCGGAAATTGCGGCGGATTTTGACCTCTGCGCCCAGGCCCAGCGGGGGCTGGTGAAGCTGGTGCGGCAGTTTTCGGTGGAGTATGAAAAGCTGAAAAAGCAGCGGCACGTTCTGGATTTCAGCGACCTGGAGCACCGGACGCTGGACCTGCTGCTGGGCAAGGACCGGTCCGCACCCACGGCGGTGGCGGTGGAAGTGGGGCGGCGATTCCGGGAGGTGCTGGTGGATGAATATCAGGATTCCAATGGCGTTCAGGATGCCATTTTTGACAGCCTGACCCGGGAAAGACAGAATTGCTTCCTAGTGGGTGACGTCAAGCAGTCCATCTACCAGTTCCGCCAGGCAGACCCAGGTATTTTCCTGGAAAAGTACAATGCCTATGGTCCTGCCGAGACAGCCCGGCCAGGGCAGGGAAGAAGGGTGCTGCTGAGCCACAATTTCCGGTCCGGTCCGGAGATTGTGGAGGCGGTGAACCATGTGTTCTCCCACTGCATGACGAAGGCTGTGGGAGGTCTCGACTATGGCCCTGATGAGGCCTTGCAGGAGGGTGTTCCCCGGGAGAAGCTGCCGGACCCTGCTGCAGAGCTGTGGGTTCTCACCGGGGCCCAGGACAGCAAGGCGGGAGAGGCGAACTTTGTGGCAAAGCGTGTCCGCCAGATGCTGGAAAGCGGCGCGCCTATCCGAGGGAATAAGGGGCTGCGGCCCGTTGCGGCGGGGGACATTGTGCTCCTCATGCGCTCTCCCAGCTCCCGGGCGGCGGCATTTCAGCAGGCTTTGGAAAAACAGGGAATCCCCTGCCGCACGGACGCGGGAGTGGATATCCTGGCAAGCCCTGAGGTCTCCACCCTGCAAAGCCTCTTGCAGACGGTGTCCAACCCCAGGCAGGATATCCCGCTGCTTGGCTGCCTGGCGAGCCCGCTGTTTGGCTTCACGGCAGAGGACCTGGGGCAAATCCGGGCGGGCTCCCGGGAGGAGCGGCTCTTTGATGCCATGCTGGAAAGCGACAGCCCCAAGGTCAGTGCCTTTTTGGGACTGCTGGACCGGCTGCGCAGCGTTGCCCGCATGGGGACACTGACAGAGCTATTGGAGCTGATTTTTGCGGAGACGGACCTGGAAAGCGTCTATGGGGCAGGCCCCCAGGGGAGCGCTGCCAAGGAAAATCTGCGCCAGTTCTATTTGCTGGCCGCAAGCTTCGAGCAGGGGCAGCTGTGCACATTGGAGCGTTTCCTGGAGCACCTGGACCGGGCTGCGGAAAAGGGCCTGTCCCGCGCGGCAGCCAAGGATGAGAATGCTGTGACCATTATGAGCATCCATCAGTCCAAGGGCCTGGAATTTCCGGTGGTGTTTCTGGTGGATCTGTCCCATCGGTTCAATATGATCGATGCGGGGGAGCAGCTGCTGTGCCATAAGGATCTGGGGCTGGGGGTCCAGATGGCCGACCCTGACAGGCGCATTCGCTATCCGTCCTTGGAAAAGCTGGCCATTGCGGACAGAATCCGGCAGGAGACTGTCAGCGAGGAGATGCGGGTGCTGTATGTGGCCATGACACGGCCCAAGGACCGTTTGGTGATGACCTATGCCGTGCCCAATGCCAACGGCCCCAAGGCCATTGATACTCTGGCGGCCCCGCTTCCCATGCGGGGCATGGAGGCACTGTGCCGGGAGGCCCAGTGCATGGGCCACTGGATCCTGCTTGCGGCTCTGGACCGCCCGGAAGCGGGACAGCTGCGGGATCTGGCCCAGACCCATGAGGTCGCCCCTTCTGACGGCTGCCCCTGGACCATCCGTGTGGTTCCGGAGGAAATAGAGGAGCAGACCACTGCCCGGGAAGCTCCCCGGCAGCAGCCCCAGCCTCTTCCGGAGCAGACCATGCAGGCTTTGCGGCAGGCCCTGGCCTTTGCCTATCCCTACCCTCAGGCGGCGGTTGCCCCCTCCAAGCAGACGGCAACTGCCCGGAAGGGCCGTGACAAGGACCAGGAGGCTGCTCAGGATGCCCCGGAGGAGCGCCAGCCCCAGCGGGTCTGGCGGACCCCCGGTTTCCTGGAAAAGACCCGGGATGGGCGGGCCTATGGCAGTGCTATGCACCGGGCCATGCAGTACCTCCACTTTGAGGCCTGCGGAGACAAAAAAAGCGTCCGCCAGGAGATCGACCGGCTGGTAGCCGAGGAATTCCTGACGGAGGAGGAGGGCAAGCTCGTCAATTGCACCCAGATTGCCCGGTTCTTTGAATCGGATATAGGCTGGAAGCTGCGGCTGGGCGGGCAGCTCCTGCGGGAATTCAAGTTCTCCATTCTGGATGACGGCTGCCATTATGGCGCCGGGCTGGAGGGAGAGCAGGTGCTGCTGCAGGGCGTTGTGGACTGCGCCATTGTGGAGGAGGACGGCATTACGGTGCTGGACTTCAAGACGGATCGCGTTACCCCCGATACCCTGCCCCAGGCTGTAGACCGCTACCGCACCCAGGTGCAGACCTATAAGGAGGCCCTGGAGCGTATCTACGAAAAAAAGGTCAAAAAGGCCCTGCTGTACTTTTTCCACCTGGATCAATTTGTGGAGCTTTAGCGCGATTCTTCCCATTGCGCCCCTATCTGCCCGTCCTTTTCGGCCAGATAGGCGTCCTTGAGCCGCTGCAGGTAGGCGAATGGCTCCTCCGGGGATATGGGGGCAAAGTGGGTGCGCGGTGCGTCGTGCTTGCTCACCAGACGAAAGCTCAGTGTCCCCTCCCCCAAATGCTTCACAGGCCGCCGGGTATCCAGGCCGAAGCCCCCGTCCATGGGTACCAGCACCCCCAGGTCTTCTTTCTTTTCTCCACAGCTGACCCACAGCCGCACCGCCTGCCGGGTATCCAGCCGACAGCGGCAGTGAAACACATAATACAGTCCCTGCCGCAAGGCCTGCACTTTCCCCACCGAGCTGCCGCCCAATTCCAGTTCCGCTTCCATAAAAGCACCCCCTCGCCGTATCCTATGCGGCGAGGGGGCGTCTTATTTTTTCTTTTGAGTGTAAATTGCAGTCAGAAAAGGAACACAAACCATTTGAGGAAAAGCGTAGCGCACAGCACCATTGATGTGGGTCAACAAAAGTCCAACAGTCAAGGTCGCCACTGGCAAAAGCATCCAACAGAAATAGGTCCGTTTATCCCAAATTGCTGCCAGCAGTAAAATGCCAACCACGCAACTGTAAAGGCCTGGGCTGCACAGGATCCTGACTGGCAGAAAGTTTTGAACCATTTCTAATCTATCCTCTCCCTCTAGCCGAGCGTCCTCTGGCATCCAGAAAGAAAAGTCGGATTTTCGTCCTCCCTCAACAGCATCCAGTGGACACTGTGTAACATACATCGTCTGCCCGCCCAATGAGAAAGGTGTGTAGTACAGATTCTTGGAATACACCACAGCCTCCAAACAGGTTGCCGGGTGTCTAATCAGGAACTTGGCGTTCAGCAATAGATATTTTCGTATCTGTGCATCGTTGGATGCGTGAAATGTATTTTTAACATCGTCCACTACAATATTGGAATACATTTTGCAAACCGTATCGTAATCCAATACATCATCAATGATTTGAACCTCTTCCGGCGTCAGCTCCTGCCCGTGCATCTGGCAATAGTAAGCAGTTACCGGATAGATAAGGCTGTAGTTTTCTCTCTTCCAGGGTTTATCAATGCCCAGAGCCGGATAAACGAGGCTGTTCATGCTCCAGCTCCCCAGCAGAAGAGCGGCTGTCCCCAGAAGAAACATCTTGCGCCATGCTTTTTGCTTGATTGCCAATCCCACCAAGCAAATTGCCACCAAGTATACTCCACCCTTACGGGTGGCTACTGCCAAAACACCCCAGATGGCAAGGCCAAAAAAATCGGCCCGCTTCCCAATTTGGAGAACTCTGATGAAGAAAATCAAAAAGAATAAGTATACGGCACCATGAATGGAATCCTTGATAAGTCCCAGTGCCATTTCCGGGTATACAGGTACAAGCGCAAAGAAAAGAGACAGCACCAGTCCCACGGACTTTCGTCCAGTAACCAGGGCAGCTTCCCGGCAAGCGACCGTCATAGCACTCAGCAGCAGGCAGATTTGAAGCATCGCACAGACAAATATCCCACCGTTATCCCCTGCAAAGTGCTGCCCCAATGCAAACAAACCTCCATAAAGATAAGTAAGCAACACCGGCATAGATGCGTGGATCGGAAAGGAACCTTGATACATCAGAATTTGAATCACCGTATCCATATACAGTGATCCCGGACTTCTCAAAAATAGGATCGGTAGCCATCCCAAAACGATGATTGCCCTATAAAGAAGCCCCACAGTCTTAGAGATTTTCAAAGGTTCCAAAGCATCTCTATGGTTCAGCCAATCACACAGGGCGGCAATCATACAACAATAATTCACCGTAAGCTGTAGATAAAACAAGAGATTTTCCACTGCTGCGGTTCCCGGCAGGAAAAGAAGGTGTTCTAACAACCGCGGTCTTTGACTGGACAGCCACATAACCGTATTCCATGAAAAGAAAAAAGCCAACAGCAGTGCGGAAAGATGGAATCTTCTGTCGTTAAAGGCACACTTTCTCCACAACCAGCTGACCAGCAATGATCCGCCACAAACGATTCCATTTCTTAGAAGCCTCATGTTCCCATATTGCAGGCCATAGGAAACGTGACGCAAAAAGCCCATTCCAGGTTCCGCATTCACGGAAAGAGCTATCATCGCCTGGATGGTAATTGCCGTAAAGGCCGCCCAGAGTAGTGTTGTGAGTAGCACCATGGATCTTATTTTTTGTTCCATTCATGCACCTCCTCGCCCAATATCAGGGAAGCTCTGACTTAAGTGACAAGTGGCGACAACGGTCGTTTCAGCTTTTCCCTGTATCTGGGGACGACAAAACCTATCGTCCCCAGATAAGTCACATGCTTACCGCAAGGTCGCGCCCAGTTGGTCTTCCAGGGCTTTCAGGACCTTGGAGGTGACGGACTCGGAGTCGCTGTCGGTCAGTGTCCGGTCGTCGGCACGGAGTTCCAGGGAGAACGCCATGCTCTTTTTGCCGGTGGGGACACCCACGCCCCGGTAAATGTCAAAGAGTTTGACATCCCGCAGCAGCTTTCCGGCGGCCTGGGAGATGATGCTCTCGGCCTGGGCCACGGTGACGGCCTCGTCGCACACGATGGCCAGGTCACGGCTGACAGCCGGATACTTGGGCAGGGGCACATAGGTGGGCTCGGGCAGCAGATGGCAGAGCATTTCGGAGAAATTCAGCTCGGCGCAGTAGATCTCGCAGTCCATGCCATAATTCTTGGCAACCAGGGGATGCACCTGGCCCATGACGCCGATGTCCGCGCCGTCCACGCTGAGCTTGGCGCAGCGGCCGGGATGGTAGCTGGGGTTGTTCTTCTCGGCGGTGTACTCTACCTTCTTCAGCCGCAGACCGGCGAAGATGGCTTCCAGCTCGCCCTTCAATGTGAAGAAGGTCTCACCGGAGCCGTAGGTGCCGAACATGAGCATCTTGGGCTCTCTGGGCAGCTGCTCGCCCTCTACGGGCAGATAGACCTTGGCGACTTCATAGAGCTTGGCAGCCTTATTGTGGTAGGCATTGTTCCGGCTGAGGATTTCCAGCATAGAGGGCAGGGCAATGGTCCGCATAATGGAAGTGTCTTCGCCCAGAGGATTCTGAATTTTCAGCACATTGCGCAGGGGGCTGCCTGCGGGAATGCGGATCTGGTCAAACACCGTGGGGGAGACGAAGGAATAGGTGATGATCTCGCTGTAGCCCATGGCCCGGCACAGGGTACCCGCTTTGGCCTCCAGCTTCATCTCCTTGGAATAGCCGCCCTGGGTGGAGATCTTGAAATCGGTGACGGGGATGGCGTTGTAGCCGTAGCTGCGGCCAACCTCCTCGGCGATGTCCGCCATACGAACAAGGTCCGGCCGGAAGGAGGGGACCAGGATATCGTCGCCCTGGACGGGAATTTCCAGCAGGTCCAGATACTTCACCATATCCTCTCTGGGAATATTGGTGCCCAGGAGCTTATTGATCTTCTCCGGCTCCAGCTTGACGGTTCTGGGCTGGGGTACATTGTTGATGACGTCGATCATGCCGTCCAACACATCGCCGCACTGCAATAGCTCTACCAGCTCACAGGCCCGCTCCACGGCGGGGACGGTCAGCATGGGATCCAGGTGCTTCTCAAATTTGCCGGATGCCTCGGTGCGCATACCCAGGGCCAGAGCGGTCTGGCGGATGGAGGTGCCGTCGAAGTTGGCGGATTCGAAGACCACCATGGTGGTGTCGTCCCGGATTTCGCTGTTCAATCCGCCCATGATGCCTGCCAGGCCAATGGGCTTATTCTCGTCGGCAATGACCAGCATACCGGGCTTCAAGGCCCGCTGGGTGCCCTCCAGGGTGGTCATGGACTCGCCCTCCCGGGCTTCCCGAACCACGATCTTGCCGGAGGAGACATAGCGGTAGTCAAAGGCGTGCATGGGCTGGCCGTATTCCAGCATGACATAATTGGTAATGTCTACGATGTTGTTGATGGGCCGGACGCCGTTGGCACGCAGACGCTGCCGCATCCACTTGGGGGAGGGGCCGATCTTCACGTTGGCGATCATCCGGGAGGTGTAGCGGTTGCACAGGTTTTCAGCCTCCACTTCTACATCCAGGTGGTCGAAGATGGAGCCTGCCTCAGAGCCGTGGACCACGGGCTCGTGGTGGCGCATATGCTTGCCAAAGGCGGCGGCAGTCTCCCGGGCCAGACCGATGATGGAGTAGCAGTCAGGGCGGTTGTTGGTGATCTCGAAGTCAACGACGGTGTCGTCATTGCCGATGATCTTGTTGATGTTATCGCCGGGCTTTCCGGCGTCGGGCTCCAGAATCCAGATGCCGTCGGCGAAGACACCGGGCAGATCGTTCTGGGTCAGGCCCAGTTCCGTGAAGGAGCAGAGCATACCGTTGGACACCTCACCCCGGAGTTTGCCCTTGGTGATGTGTACGCCGCCGGGCAGATAGGAGTTGTGCAGGGCGGCGGGTACCAGGTCGCCCTCGTGGACGTTCTGAGCGCCGGTGACGATCTGTACGGGCTCGGCCTGGCCCACGTCCACCTGGCAGATGAACATATGGTCAGAGTTGGGGTGGCGGACGATGGACACGACTTTGCCCACCACCACATTCTTGATTTCCGCATCCATGCGCTCCCAGGTCTCTACCTTCTGGCCGAAGACCGTCAGCGTTTCCACAAATTCCTTATCGGAGACCTCGTGCAGATCCACGAACTCCTCATTGATCCATTTTCTGTTCAGTTTCATTTTCTTTCCCTCCTCAGAACTGGTTCAGGAACCGGACATCGTTGTCGAAGATCAGACGCAGGTCGTTGATCTTCAGCCGGCCCATGGCCATGCGCTCCAGGCCCAGGCCAAAGGCAAAGCCGGAATACTTCTCCGGGTCAATGCCACAGTTTTCCAGAACCGTGGGGTGGACCATACCGGCACCCAGCAGTTCAATCCAGCCCTCGCCGTGGCAGGTGGAGCAGATCTGGCCGTCAATCTCGCCTACGCCGTGGCACTTGTGGCACTGCATATCCATTTCGCAGCTGGGCTCGGTGAAGGGGAAGTGGTGGGGACGGAACCGCATCTGGGCATCGTGGCCGTAGATCTTGCGCATGATGCCGATGAGGGCACCTTTCAGGTCGCCCATGGTGATGTTCTCGGCCACCACCAGACCCTCGATCTGATGGAACATGGGGGAGTGGGTTGCGTCGGCCTCGTCCTTCCGGAACACCCGGCCGGGAGCCAGAATGCAGATGGGGGGCTTGGTGTTTTCCATGACCCGAATCTGCATGGGGCTGGTCTGAGTCCGCAGCAGCACGGAATCGTCATCGGTGAAATAGAAGGTGTCGGAGCGGTCCCGGGAGGGATGGCCCTCTTCGATGTTCAGCCGGGTGAAGTTGTAGTCCGCCAGCTCCACCTCGGGGCCTTCAACAACCTGGTAGCCCATGCCCACAAAGGTGTCCTTGATCTGCTGGAGCACCTGGTTCATGGGATGCTGATGGCCCACGCAGTAGCTCTCGCCGGGGATGGTTACGTCAATGGCCTCGGCGGAGAGCTTTGCCTCCAGAGCGGCGGCGTGGATGGTGGCCTTGCGCTCTTCCAGCTTCTCCTCAATGGCGGAGCGGACGGAGTTGGCCATCTGGCCCATGACAGGCCGCTCTTCGGCGCTGAGCTTGCCCATCTGCTTTAAGACGGCGGTGAGCTCGCCCTTTTTGCCCAGCAGCTTCACCCGCAGCTCTTCCAGAGCGGCAGGGGTTTCGGCATCCTCCAAGGCGGTCATGGCCTTGAGACGGATGCTCTCCAATTGTTCTTTCATAATGCTTCCTCCTAGTAAAGAAAGGTGATTTTGGGTATAAAAAATACCCTCCATCCCACATTCGGGACGAAAGGCAAACCTTCCGCGGTACCACCCGCATTTGCCGGAAACCGGCACACTCTTCGGACGCAGACACGCCCCAGACGGATAACGGCGTCACCCGGCCAACCCTACTTGCGCTTTTGTGATTTCAGGCGGCGGCTCCTGGGAGAAAGCCCGTTTGCTGCACATACGGAGATCCCACCAGCCCCCGCTCTCTGAAATGCAAACCAACAAAAGGCAGCCCAATCGCAGCTTTTGAATATTACTGGAGTATTATACCACCGGAATTCTCGTTTTGCAAGTGTTTTGACAAAATTTCTCTTTGCCTCCCCTTGGAAGGGGAGGCGGCCCGCAGAGCCAGAGGGGTTCCGCAAAAAATACCACAGTCAGGCCACGGCCCAAGGAAGGCTTTTCACAAAACCGTCCCCTCCGGGAAAGGCGTCCCGCCGAGAGGCGGGACGGAAGAGGGGCGGGACGGAAGAGGGGCGCCATGGGCGGAAATTGTGTGCGTATTTTTGACCGTTTCCGCCCGTTACGCCCCTCCTCAGTCAGGGCTGCGCCCTGCCAGCTCCCCCGTATGGGAAGCTCTTGGCCCTGCTGAAAATTTACGCTTACACTCTGCGCAGCGCGTCGATGGGGTTCAGGTTTGCGGCCTTGGTGGCGGGCAGCAGGCCAAAGATCACGCCGATGAGGGTGGAGAACACCACGGCGATGATGATTGCCGGGGCACTGATGGCCACGGGAATTTGCATCAGGCCGGAAATCAGCTCCGCCAGGCCAATGCCTGTGAGAACGCCGATGATACCGCCGATGCTGGTGAGCACGGCCGCTTCCGTCAGGAACTGCAATAGAATGCGCTTTTTCTTGGCGCCCAGGGCCTTTTTCAGACCGATCTCGCTGGTCCGCTCGGTGACGGACACCAGCATGATGTTCATAACGCCGATGCCGCCTACCAGCAGGGAAATACTGGCAATCCAGATCAGCTGGGTATTGGTGGATTTGCTCATGTTTTGCAGCTGCTGGGCCTGCTCCAGCATATCGGCGCTGCGGTAGTCAAAGCCCGTGTCCGTGCCGATGATCTGGCTTCCCGTCAGCAGGTCTGCTGCCTTCTTGCCCACGGAGGCCATGACGTCCGTGTTCTTGACCTTGATGGCCACGCTCTGGGGCTCGTCAAACTGGTAGAGGGCGGGCCACAGGCTGTCCGGGAAGTAGATGCTGCCGGAGCCGTCGCTGGCGTAGAGGTAGTAGTCGTTCAGGCTGTTGATGGTGGGGGTGAACTCCTCGGCGGGGCCGATAATGCCCACTACCGTGTAGACATCCGAGCCGAATTCGATTTCCTTGCCCACAGGGTCTGCGCCACTGAAAAGGCTCTTGGCTGCGGTGCTGTCCACCAGGGCCACCTTCCGGAATTCGGTGTAATCCTTTTCCGTAAAGCCCCGGCCTGCCCGAATCTGCATGCCGTAGGTGCTGAAATAGTGCCGGTCTACCCCCAGTACGTTGCCGTTGAAGGGAGTGTCCAGGTAGAAGAAGCCGTCGGTATAGCTGCGGGAATAGTACAGGGAGACTTCCTCAGCGCCGTTGATGTCCTCCAAAGCCTGCCGGGTCTCCGCGGAGATGACTCTTACGGTGTCCGGCAGCGGACTCCAGCTCAGGTCGTACGCATTGCCGTTCTGATTCAGCTGCACCGTGACCACATTGTTGCCCGCGCCGATCAGGTTTTCCTTGATCTGCTCGTTGGTGCCCTTGATGGTGGAGACGATGGTGATGATGGCTGCAATGCCGATGATGATGCCCAGCATGGTGAGAATGCTGCGCAGCTTATGGCTCCAGATGCCCTCAAAGGCAAGATGAATATTTTCAAGCATATTTTCCTTGCCTCCTCAGTTCTCTTCGTACAGTGTGGAATAGTCGCCCTGCTCGGTAGGAACGCCGGGCTTGACATTCTTGCCATAGGGGAAGGCAATCAGGTCATCCACGGTGATGCCGGAGAGAATCTGGGTGTAGCTGCCCCAAACGCTCTTGCCGGTGACCACGTTCCGCCGCTCCAGCTTGCCGTTTTCCCCCTGCACATACACAAAGCTGGCCCCCTGCTCCGTGCGCAGGAAGGGATTGCTCAGGTAGATGCCGTCGGTGGAATCCGACAGGGAGTATTCCATATCCACATAGTATCCGGGCACCAGATTCGCATCCTCGTCCACCAGAACGGTGAAGGGATAGAAGCTGGCATTGGGGTTATTATTGCTGCTGTAATAGGTGGCAGTGGAGGGAAAGTCGCCGATAGACTGGACGGTGCCTGTGCAGGAAGTACCGTTGCGCCAATCGGAAATGGTTACCTCGCTGCCCAGCTCCAGCTTGTCCCGCTCCAGCTCGCTGATGGTGCCGGTGACATAGTAGCCGCCGCCGCCGGAGACCTTGATGATGGGGGTCTGGTTGGCCCGGGCCTCTTCTTCCGTCAGCACGGAGACCACGGTTCCGTCCACCTCGGCGTAGACATTGCCGTCGTTGGCTTCCTTCTTGGCAATGCTGTACTCCGCCTCGGCAATCTTAATCTGGTACTCCACGTCCAAGATTTTCTTCTGCTGGTCCTCCTTCATCCTGACGATTTCCTCCAGGGTGTAGGTGGGGCCGGGATCGGGTTCCGGAGTGGGATCGGGTTCAGGCTCCTCGGGGCGGGTGTAGTCGTAGGCATCCGCTGCGTCATAGGGGATGAACCAGAAGTCGCTGCCGGTTACGTAGACGTGCATTCCCTGGAACACGGCGTTGTCTGCCAGAGTCATATTGCTCTGCGTGGATTTGAGGATCATCCAGTAGTCGCTTACGGCGTAGTCCGCCTCCTGGGGCTGCTCCGGCTCTGCGGGCGCATCGCCCTTTTCTTCGGAGGTGTCTGCGTCCCAGGCGGCCTTATCCTGCAAATACTGGGCGTAGGCCGCCTCGTATTCCTTCAGGGCTTCCGTGTAGCGGTAGCGCTGCAAAAAGCGGGCCATCTCTGCGGCCAGGTCCCGGTCCACCATGGTATTGAGCTTGGTCCAGAGAATCAGAGGGCTATCCGGGCTGCTGCCGTCAAAGCCGCCGTTGGTATTCATCCATTCCTCCACGGTCACATCGCCCCGGTCACCGTAGTCCGGGTAGTGGCTGTAGGAGAAGGCATCTCCCTGGCTGCTGCCAGAGCTGCTGCCGTCATCCTGGCGGGGGGTATAGGGGGTGTAGTTACGGATCTCCTGGAGCCGCTGCTGCTCTTCTTCCAGCTGCAGCTTCAGCTGCTCTACGCCCAGCCGCTTCTTTTCCAGGGCCAGGTCGTTCAGGGTGGTATCGAAGGACAGCAGCAGGTCGCCCTTTTTCACATGGTCCCCCTGCTGGACCTCGATACCGGTAATGGTCTGGGTGTCGGTGAGCATGACGGTCTGGATGTTGTCCGCCCGGACCAGGCCGGAGGTGGACTGCTGGTCGCCCCAGTAGTCCGTCATGCCGCAGATATCGAAATTGTAGACATAAACGGGTTTGCTGCCGCCCTTGGAGGCCACGGCAAAGATGCCTGTACCGATCCCGGCCACCGCCAGCACGGAAGCGCCGATGATCACTGCTTTTTTGGAAATTTTAAGCTTCATGTTCACTGCCTCCCTGGGGTGAGGTCAGCAGCTCGCCGTCCAGAATGTGATAGACCTTCTTGGCCCGCTTGGCAATGTCCGGGTCGTGGGTGATCATGAGGATGGTCATGCCGTCGGCGCTGAGCCTGTCAAAAATATCCATGACCTGGGCACCGGATTTGGTGTCCAGAGCGCCGGTGGGCTCGTCCGCCAGCAGCAGGGCCGGCTTTGTCACCATGGCCCGGGCAATGGCAACTCTCTGGCACTGGCCGCCGGACATCTGATTGGGCAGGAAATGGATGCGGTCCTCCAGACCCACAACGCCCAGGGATTCTGCCGCCCGCTCCCGGCGCTCCTTCAGGGGAACATCGGCATACAGCAGCGGCAGGGCCACATTGTCCACGGCGTCCATTTTGGGCATCAGGTAATAGCTCTGGAAGACGAAACCGATGTACTTGTTCCGCACCTCGGCCAGGTCGTCATCCTTCAGGTCGTGCAGGTTTTTACCGTCCAGCACATATTCTCCGGAGGTGGGTACATCCAGACAGCCGATGATGTTCATGCAGGTGGATTTGCCCGAACCGGACTGGCCCACGATGGCCACGAACTCGCCTTTTTCGATTTTCATGGTGATGTGGTCGGCAGCCTTTACCGTGGTATCGCCCATCTGGTAATACTTGCACACCGCATCAAACTCGATCAGAGCGCTCATTCATCCCTCCTGCGTCAATTCACCACAACTGCACCGGTCTCAGCGGGGTCGATGCCTTCTGCCGGCTCTTCAGCGTCCGCTGCGGGTTCTTCGGCGTTTTCCGTCTCCTCCGGCAGCATTTCCTCGCCGCCCGCGGCAACATCTGCGGCGTTTTCGGTACCGCCGATCACTTCACCGTCGGAGTAGTCGTAGCCGCCGTCGTCATAGTAGCTGTCGCTGCTCACAGAGCTGGGGTCGTAGGCGATGGTATCACTCTCGGACAGGCCGCTGGTCACCTGCGTATAGTTGTCGTCGCTGACACCGGTCTTGACCTTGACGTACACATAGCCCTCCGGTGCGCTCATGGAAGCATCAGCGTTCACGGCGCTGGGCGAATCCTGCCG
>OLYI01000372.1_pt1 | contig 17802 bp, 10 predicted proteins | sample 1644251 | NCBI WGS metagenome assembly OLYI01 (sample SAMEA103958140, study PRJEB25191) | human gut metagenome | biome: human-associated habitat [ENVO:00009003]; feature: intestine environment [ENVO:2100002]; material: feces | place: Germany | collected 2013/2015 | reverse complement strand
GAACCTGACCATCCCTTCCGGGATGGCCTTGGTTCGGGTTCGTTATGTAGCGATAGAAAGTTAAAAACTTGCTCCGGCTCCTTCGGGAGCCGAGCTGGAACTCTAAGTAAATATGTTATATTAAATTGTTGGGATAGATTACCACAAAAATCGCAGTGTGTCAACAAAAAACTTTGAAAACACGCCACTTTCGGCAGTGTGCAAGAAAACGCAAGGGAAACCTTGGTAAAAAGAGCGAACAGGACAACTCGTTCTGTTTGTAATGGAATGCCAACTCGGAACTTTTTTGAGCAGAAAAACAACCGTCCACTTCAAGTTGAGCTTGAAAACGGACGATCATTCTTGCAAAGTGATTTTCAAATTTGGGAGGCGTTTTGAAAGGCCTCATAGCGCTAGCAAGAGGTTATACAAAGACCATTTTTGCGTTGCCAAACACTTGTTGGGAAAGTCAAACCCTTGAACTGCATCCGGTGGATGCAGGCTGTGCGATTGCATCGCTGATTCGTTCAAACTCATCGCAGCCCTATATTATCGCTCACACTCCCGATCAGGATGTCAAATGCAGAAGCGGCCATCTGCATCTACGCAAACAGCCGCTTCATGATTCATTTTGTACTGGTCACTGCAGTACCTTATTCATCAGTTCTTGATAGCTGTCCACATGGTCGTATGTCACAAGACCATCTGACAATTTTGCGAAGAGCTTCTTGGCGCAGTCGATCTTGGACTTCTCGATTGGGCGCAAGTTCAGGCTTTCCATCGTGCCTTTGGTTTCTGCTACAAAATAGATGTGTTTCACCTTGCCCTCATGGAACACGATTGCCCAGTCCGGGGAGTAGTGTCCAACCGGGGTCGGAATATAGAAGCCTTTCGGCAGTTTTGCATAGATAAAGACTTCCTCTGCACCATCCAGATTTTCCGCAAACTTCCGTTCCACGCTCTTTTCCGCTGTGCCATCGGTGAAAACGTAATCCTGAATCGCCTTTTGTGCCTTGTAAGCCTTATCCATCGTCAAAGCGTGTTTCTCTGCCGTAAAGATGCTGCTGTCGTAGCTGCCCTCAATGGTATCATAGGTGATATGCTCCACGATCATGGTAGCTTTCTGCTCCTTGACCAGCCGGATCACCTTTGCGATAAATTCTTCCGGGTTGTTCTGGTACATCGCAAAGGTTGTCGGCTTGATGCCCTGCAAAATCCGTGCAACGGTATGCCGGGTCAGCGTTGTGCCCTCTGCAATTTTGCCGATCAGGTCATACGCAACCTGACCTGCGTAGTCATGTTCTAATTTTTTTGTTCTGCTCTTGGCATCGCTGAAGCTGCTGCCTTCTCGCACCATATCGGCACTCAGGACATCTTTCTGCCCGGCATAGGTAACGGTATATTGCAGGCGACTGACGTACAGTTCCCTGTCGATGTATTCGATTGCTTTCCGGATCAGTTCCTCAGAATCAAATTCCACCGTATAGGCGTATTTGTGGTTGATCGTCTGCCAGAGCTTCTGGAACTCTGCCTTTTCAAACCGGTCGTTCAGCGGATTTTCCAGCACTTTCGGCTTGTTGCCATCCTCAAACATAGACTTGAGCATACTGTCATCATAAATTGCCTGCACAAGCGTGTGCACGCCCTCTTCAATGGGCTTCAGCGTTTCCGGCACCGGTGCAAGTGTTCCGGTCTGCACATCGTCCCGGTAGTCCTGCGTGACGTTATCCTGCTCATCCACATAGTTATTGCGGACAAGATACTGATAAATTGCCCGTGCCTGACGGTCATCCACCTTGACAATTTTGCCATCCAACCTGATGGTCTTGCCGGTGAAATATGCAATGTCTGCCTTGCGGGGGCGATCATACAGCACTGCTTCGGTCTGCTTTTGCAGTCCGTCTACAAATCCTGCATAGCTCTCGCTGGCAATAACGGTCAGGACGTTGATATCCTGCACCTTATCGCCCAGCACTTCCGCATCCATGCGGTTTCCGTCCTTATTCACGCACAGACGCAGACCACGGCCTACTTCCTGCCGCTTCTGCGTGGTGCTGTCGCTGTGCTTCAGGGTGCAGATTTGGAACACATTCGGGTTATCCCAGCCTTCCCGCAGGGCAGAGTGGGAGAAGATGAACCGGGTCGGCTCTTCAAAGGACAGCAGACGTTCCTTATTTTTCAGGATCAGGTCATAGGCAGAAATGTCATCCGACATATCTGAGCCACGCTTGACCGAACTGTTGACGCTGTGACCTTTCTTGTCGATGCTGAAATAGCCCTTGTGGACATCATGCACATCGGTTGAATCCAGATAGGCTGTATAAGCAGGGTCGAACAGGGTGCGATGCTCATTCAGAACCGAAAGATACTCCTGCTCAAAAATCTTGCCGTACTCGCCCAGCAGCTCGTTTCCGTCTTCATCGTACTGGCGGTATTTTGCCACTTCGTCGATGAAGAACAGCGAAAGCGTCTTGATGCCCAGTTTGAAAAGTTCCTGCTCTTTTTCAAAGTGCGAAAGGATCGTTTCATGAATCTGTACCCGGCGCATATCGTTTTCGGAAACGTCGCCGGTGACATCGCCTTTGCGGATGGTATCGCCGTTCGTAAAAGTCACAACACCCGTGATCGGGTCGATTTCCGACACTACGAAGCCCTTGTACTGCTCCATTTCCCCGGATTTATAATAGAGATTATCGCCCACATCCAGCATATGGAACTCTCGCTTCGTGCCGTTCTGGTAGCTGACCTCCATCTCCACTTTTGCCCGTGGCGGATTCTTCGGGGAGATGATGATGCTTTCCAGATACAGATACTTGTCCGTACCACGCAGATTTTTGACCTCAAAGCCTTTGACTTCGATTTTCTTGACCAGTCGCTTATTGTAAGCGTCCAGCGCATCCAGAACGTAAATCAGATTATGCTGCTTGGCGTGGGTAGCAGAGTAATTCAGTGTGAAAAGTGGATTGAACTTTTTCAGGGCTTTCTGAGTGGCAGAGTCCTCTTTGCCCATCTTCTGCGGTTCGTCCAGAATCAGGATCGGGCGGTTGGCGGCAATCACATCAATCGGGCGGCGGGAGCCGAACTCATCCCGCTTGGTGTAGATAATTCTCGCAGCGGCATCACCCTTGCGACCTTCCACGTTCTTGTCCTCGTTCATGGATGCCGCAAACGCCTGCGTGTTGATAATCATGACATTGATGCCGGAATTGCTGGAAAAGGAATCCAACTGATTCAGGTTGCTGCTGTTGTAGATAAAGAACCGTGCCTTTTTGCCGTAGCACTCCATAAAGTGATCGGCAGTGATCTCAAAGGACTTCTTTACGCCTTCACGGATGGCGATACTCGGCACAACAACGATAAATTTGCTCCAACCATACCGCTTGTTCAGCTCGAACATGGTCTTGATGTAAACATAGGTCTTGCCTGTGCCGGTTTCCATCTCGATATCCAGCGAGCATCTTCCCAGCGGTGCTACCAGCTTGTCCGACTGATGGATGTTTGCTTCTGCCTGCAATGTGCGGATGTTCTGAAGCAACTCCTGATCGGTCAATTGGAGTGCTTCGTTCTTAAAGCCGGAATCGTTGATCAAATCCTGCAATTCCACCTGTGTTGCATCGTCCCCGTTGGAAACAAGGCTCAGCTGCTGCGGCTGTGCGGACAGACTTCCCATATCCCGCAGGTAAGACACACCTGCATTATAGGGCTGACCCTGAAAGACCCGTGCCACCGCATCCACAGCATCGGTCTGGTACTGCTGAATCTTAAAACTAAACTTCATCTTTGTGGTTTACCTCCTGCTCCAGCATCAGGAACCGGTCAAAATCGCTCTCATACAGGCGATCCTGAATGACACGATACTTTTCGTATTCGGTTTCTGCATGGAGTTTGGCCCGTTCTGCGCTGATTTTACCGGGGCCTGTCAGCAGTTCATTGCCGTTGAACTCCAGAAAACCATCCAGCCGCTTTGCCCAGTCCTCCATGCTCATGGGGATCTTGCGCTCGGCCTGCAACTCGGCATAATCCAGATAGAGCGACACGATGCGTTCCAGATAATTCATTTCCTCTTTGCTCAGGTAGTTCTTGGCCACCGTCACATCTGCTTTCAGGATTTTCCCATCCGGCGCATTTTCCCATGTGGTAAGCCCCATGTGCTCCTTGTTGGCATCGGCACGCTCCACGATCAGTTCTGCCGCCGTGTGGCGATGCACAGCATAGTGCATCTTATTCTGAACCGTCTGGAAGAACCGCCGGGTCGTTTTTGCATCCTTGTCATAATCAAACGCTGTTGCGTACAGATCCGTTACTTTCTGATAGAACTTGCGCTCCGACAGACGAATTTCCCGGATCTGCTGCAGCTGCCGCTCGAAGTATTCATCCGTGAACATGTGACCCTTTTTCAGGCGTTCCACATCCATTGTCCAGCCCTGAATGGTGTGTTCCTTGACAATCTGCCCCGCCCACTTGCGGAACTGCACAGCACGCTGATTATTCACCTTAAAGCCAACTGCAATAATCAGCTGCAAATTATAATGCGTCAGTTCCCGATTGACCTGCCGAGTGCCCTCGGTCTGAACTATCCGGAATTTCCGGATAGTTGCCTGCTCGGTCAGTTCGCCGTCCGCATAGATTTTTTTGATATGCTCGTTGACCGTGCGCACATCCACATCATACAGTGCCGCCATCATCTTCTGCGTCAGCCAGATGTTTTCATCCTCATAGCGCATTTCATAACTTGCATCGCTCTCACCCGTAGAAGCCACAAAAGTCAAATATTCTGCCGCTGAACTGCGAATAGCAAGTTCTTTTTTCTTTTTATCATCCATATCACATTTTCACCATTAAAGAAGAGCAATAAGGATAGTAGCAACAAGCGAAGCTAACGCAATACCCGCAGAAACAAGGGCAATAATCAGCATCTTTGTATTATACTTTTTTGCTTTTTCAGCTTCCTGTTTGCTTTCTTCCAGCTCTTTCTCCTTCAGCAGGTACAAATCGTTAAGTTTTGAATAGTTATCATTAAGTCCCTCTACCACTCTCTGATTTCCTTCAAGTATTGGTTTTATTTCCTCTGCAAGAATCTCGTTCAGTGGCGTAATGCTATCAATCACTTCCTGATTTCGCCTATTCATTTCATCAATAAACGAGGTATCTATTTTTGGGGTTAAATCAGGTAAGTTAATACCATTAAAATCCATCACAGCACCTTCCTTACCGTTTCCGGGCTATACGTTTCAAAAATCTGGTCAAAGTTTGTCGCAACGCTGTCGTTTGCCATGGAGCTGTCACGGAACACAGCATAGTAGGGCTTCATCTGGGCAATGGCCTTGACGGTTTCCTCGGTCACATCATGGTCAAAGCACGCCAACAGGAAGCCGTCTGCCACGTTGAACACCTTTTTGCCTGCAATCTCCTTCACTTCAATGGAACTGGACAGCAGCACACCCAGATCCAGCATCACCTGGAACAGCAAATCTTCCGGGGTTCGGTCAGATTTTACGTTATCCACCAGCGAGAACATATCCTGCTGGCTGATTTCTTCCGGCGTGTAGTACACAGGCTTCATGTTGCTTTCATCCAGACGCAAGCAGCGGAAACCAATATCCAAATCAGCCGGAGCGGTTAGCCCAGCATCTTCCTTAATTTTTCGCCCAGCACGGCGGATACGCTCCTTGCCGATTTCGCAGATGTTCTTGTAGCCTGCCTTGTAGGCTTCGCTCTTCTCGTCCGTCTTTTCCGGCAACTGCACCATGATAAACTTGCGGTGTCCACCATCTTCGGCGTTCAATTTCATTACGGCATGGGCGGTAGTAGCAGAACCAGAAAAGAAGTCGAGAATAGTACAATCTTTCTTTTTCGTGCAAAGTTTAATCAGATATATTAACAACCGTACAGGTTTAGCATAATCAAACGGAATATCTAATTTCTTCATCTCAGCTGCACTTTGTCTATTTTCAAAACCTGCTATGAAGTTTCCGGGAACAACCCCTTTTTCTTTTTGCTCATTTAGCCATAATTTATTATAAATATTCCACGTAGCTTGAGTATTAGTGGCTGTCACCAATGATGTTTGGTCAGATTTTATAAAAACTATATTTCCAGCCTCTTTTTCAGATTTATATCTATCATATGTCCATTTCCACACATGGTCCTCACTAGTCGGAATTACTTTTTCCCCTTCAACACAGCAATCCGGGAAATGAACTCCTGGAGGAATTACAAATTCTCCATCCGGGCACTCAATGTAATAACGCTGATTAGGTCTTGCATCTAGGCTTGCTTTATATAAACGCTCTATTCCATATTTTTCACCAGTGCGCTTTCCTGACGTTTCTGTTCGATTATAAAAGCGATCAATTTGCTCATCTGAAAAATCCGACCGGAAAAATTCTGCGTTTGAAATATTCTTAGCATATACTAGGACATAATCAATATTTGGTGTATAAAACTGTCCTTTTGCACCACCGGATTTCATCACACGAGAAAAAATCGCAATCTCATTCTGTTCTCCAAATATTTCATTAGCGATTTTATGAAGATTATCAACTTCATCTTCTCCAATGCTAATAAATATAATTCCATCATCAGCCAACAGATCTTTTGATATTCTTAATCGTGGATAAATCATATTGAGCCAATCTGTGTGAAAACGGCCATTGCTCTCTGTATTCAGTTCCAACCTACCAACGATCTGGTTGCCCTCTTCATCGTAGTTTCCGCTGGTGGCGTTCCATTCCTCATCCCTCATTCCAAATTCATCATTATAAACAAAGTCATTGCCGGTGTTGTACGGCGGATCAATGTAGATCATCTTGACCTTGCCCAGATAGGTTTCCTGCAAGAGCTTCAGCACTTCCAGATTGTCGCCCTCGATGTAGAGGTTCTCACTGTCAAAACCGCCGGGTGTGCCATCCTTGCCAACACTGTCGGCCACCACCGGACGCAGCGTTGCCGTAATGGGCGCATTGGCCGCCAACATCGCCTTTTTCTTGTCCGGCCATGTAAACTGGTAGCGCTCTTCCCGACCCTCCACGATGGAATCGGAAAGCTCCTGCCGCAGAACGTCAAAATCAATGGCGTGTTCTACTTTGCCGTCACGTTTTACCTCGGTAATTGCATTGGGGAACAGCTTGCCGATCAGCTCAATGTTGCGCTGTACACCGTCAAGGCTGTGCATTTTTAGGGTTTCCATTTCAACGTTCTCCTTTATTCATATTTTGAGAATGGAGACAACATACTGACCAATCTTAACAAATATGTCTTTGTTTCCGCCTTAAACTCGCAATTTCCAACGAAACCATGATAGTCGTCACGAGCAGTATAGCTTTTAACAAAGATTGCTTCATACACTGCGGTGACCTTTTCTTTTAGCGTTACAACTTTTATCCTTTTTTTCATTTTCAGGCGCATTATCATATACCTCATCCCGTGTGAGAAAATCCCTAAAGTGTCCACTGTAACTTGAATCTATCCACTCGCAAAGTTCAATCATCTTCTCTGGATTTTGACCTGAAATCAACTGAGTGTATGCGTTCATGTCACTTATTTCCAATGCAATCAGAAGTGGAACCAAATATATCTCACAGATACGTGCTGTCAATTGCTCTGGGTCGCTGAAACTAAATCTGTCACTATGTGTCAGCTCATATTCAGCAATTTTCATTGCTTTCAGGAATCTTGAAATCTCTCGGAGCGAAAAATGGAACTTCTCAATGATTTTTTTACATACAAAATCCACTGTGTAGTAATCACTTTGAAAGTCAATACTTTGGTAATATCTTTGAAGATTTGCCGGAGGAAGTGCTATCCTTAGGTCAAAAAACCTGTCAAGATATCTGCACGAATCAAAATGACTGCCATAGTAACTTGAAATTGTGTGCTGAAGTTCCTGCACGTTCACTGCAAATACAAACGTAATACGTTCATTGTCAAAATAGTGCTTAATTTTTTCCAAAACACGAACCGCATAGTCCGGCTTGCATCTATCAAGTTCGTCTATAATAACAATCAAGCGATTTGCTCTTTCATCAAGCAGGTGGTCTAAAAATTCCGCAATCGTACTGTGAACACTCTTGCTTTTCCGTAAATCGTCAAGAACACTATCAGATTTCATTGATTCTAACACTGCTGTTGTACTTTTTCCAGTAATACAATCTGCCAGAGCTGCTACCTTTTCAAAAATTTTATTGTCTTTTGGAAAAGGCGTTTCCTCATCTACCTGTTGAAGAATGGAATATACCAGAGACAAGATAGGGTCTCCATCATTATCATTTTCCCACGCATCGTAATAAACACAAAGCTGCGCTTGAAATTCGGGTTCTCTGCCGCTGTGGTAGTTTTTCCAGACAGTTTTGACTTCTTCGCTGTATTCACTCTTAGATTCTATTGGCGAGCAGGATTCTAAAATCATTTTTACCTGCTTGACAAAAAAGGTCTTACCGCTTCCCCATGCACCATCAAGAGCAATCGAGCAGGAATCCTCCAAAGAGTTCAGTATATCCACAAACGCATGGATATCCGTATTTCTTCCAATCTGGTCGTTTTTGTATGTAGAAAGTAGGTTTTCTTTTGTTGGTTTCAGTTCAAATGATTTCATAACGTCTCCGTTTTCTTTTGTAGAGCTTTCATTTGTTGTACCAGTTCAAATTTCTTCTTCGGCTGCTTTTCCTTACGGATTTTGGCTTCCAGTGCTGCGATCTGCTTTTCCAGCTGCTCTCGTTGCTTCTGCTGCTCCACACTGTCTTTCAGAGACGCACTTTCTCCTGTGCCAAGCACATCACCTGCGATCTGACGGACAAAATTCTCGTACACAGCATCCAGCGTAAGTCCATCCAGATGCACCGGCAGGTCGTCCTCGTCCAGCCAGTCCGTAGAATAATAGCGATCAACCTTAAAGGCTGTCTTGCCCGCCGCAGCCTCCTTGTAGCCGATGACAGCACGATACTTGCCCTCGTATTCCAGCAAAAAGAGGATGTGATACGGAATTTCCCGGTCGATTTGGCGCAGGACACTCTCATCCAGCTTCGGGGCAGACAGCCGTACCTCGAACACCTCGATCTCCGTCACCTGCCCGCCAGCAGCCAGATTCAGGGTAGTGGTCGCAATCTTATTGCGCCAGTAGATGATCCTGATCTGCTCGACAATGGCTCTCTTCATAGCCGGGGTAACAGCAATGTTCTCATAGAACTTCTGCTTCGGGATGCGTTTATTGAACTCGGTAGATACAGGCAAGCCCAGCACGTTTTTTCACCTCTGTGCGTTCATTTTACAACAAGAAAGCAAATCAATTCAAAATCATCCAGTCCGGACACCTGACTGAGCAATGCCGTTGTTCCGCCCGCAGAGAACAGGCTGTCGATGTCGCTTTCTTCTTTGACATCAATGATCGAGTCAATGGCTTCACTCAGCAATTCGGACATTTCTGCCATGTCCTTTCCATCGTCTGTTTCCCGGTTGAAGCGTTCATACACCTCTTTGATTGGCTCAGTCTTTCCACGGCACAGCAGCCGGATATCGTCCAACATCTTTTTGGGGTTCAGGTAGTCGCAGATGATCTGCCCATCCATGCCGATGTAAACCATGTAGAACGGATGGATGCGGTTCCGATTGTCCACATTGACGCTGTTATTGATGTTTTTCAGAACAAAAATCACGCCCTCCGGCAATTCATCCGTAGCTGGAACCACCGCATGAAGTCCACGGGGCTTCTTGTCCAGATCACCGTTGTGTTTGATGTAATCCAGCAGGTCGAGCCGGAACTCGTTCAGACCCAGATCCATAATGGAGATGCCGTCCGACATATCCTCGATGTCAACAACCTCTTCCTGCAAGCGTTTCAGCTGTGCCTTGCGATACTCCAAATCACCCTTTTCTTCGGGGTTGATAAGGTCATCATCGCCGGTGGAGGTCATAACGGTGATTTTCATGCGGGTCTCCACACGGGATTTCAGGTTGATGTAATCGTCCAGCGTCAGATCAGGCCAGAAATTCACAAGCTGGATGTACTGGTTTCTGCTGCCGATACGGTCGATTCGTCCAAAACGCTGGATAATGCGTACCGGGTTCCAGTGAATGTCATAGTTGATCAGATAATCGCAGTCCTGCAAGTTCTGACCTTCAGAAATGCAGTCTGTCGCAATCAGCACATCAATTTCCGTGGCACTACCGGGCATCAAAACATCCCGGTCTTTGGAAATGGGAGAGAAGCAGGTCAGCACGTTGTTGAGTGTTGCCTTGAAGCCTTTGATCGTGGTACGTCCGTCAATCGAGCCGGTAATTACAGCGGTATTCAGCCCATATTTCTGCTTTACAAACGCACTCACATTGTCAAAGAGGTACTCTGCCGTATCCGAAAATGCAGAGAAAATCAGCACTTTTCTGTTGCCGACATTGATCGGGTGCTCAATTTTTTCAGACAGCAGCTGGAACAGTTCTTGCAGCTTTGTGTCATGCTGCGGCGTGATATCTGCCACCATAAAGGTCAACAGCTCCAGAATTTCTGCATCTTTCCGAAGCTCCGTACGCCAGCTCTTCCAGTCCATATCCGCAAGGTCGATTTTGACTTTTTTGCCGACGGTGAAAAAGTCAGTGTTTTCATCGTCCATGTCAAAATCATCTCCGGCCATGTCGTATATATCCAGATCAGCGTGGCCGGAGCATTCAAACTGGTCAATGGACTGAATCGTACCATCAATCAGTTTCTTGATGCGCATCAGGGTCAGCTGGAACGAATGTACAGAGCTTTCCAGCCGTTTCAGCAGGTTGATACTCATCAACCGACAAATACCCTGCTCACGGCCTCTCTGGGTCAGATTCTCTCCCTTATTGTGCGTCAGCTCCTGATATTTCTGGATCTTACTTGCGAAGATGTAGTTGGAGGGCATATAGACGCACAAGCTCAGCTGAATCAGCTGCTCATAAATTTCGTTGTAGTTGATGGCATTATTCAGGTCCGTCAGGCATGGACGGACGGAAATCGGCTTCAACCGCTCCGGGAACTTTCCGATAGCGTTGGTGTTGTAGTACTTCTCGATATGCTTCCGAGAACGTGCGATGGTAACACTGTCCAGCAGCTCGAAGAAGTCGAAATCCAACGTCCGCAGCAGCGCATCCGTGGTTCTCTCTTCTGGTTTCAGCTTGCTCCATGCGTTAAAGGCTTTCTGCGCCTGCTTGAAGATGTCCTCAATGCTCTTTGAGGTGTTCAGCTTTTCATCCAGATACTCGGAGCTTCCCTCATAGGCAAGGGCCAGCTGATTTTTCAAATCCACAAAGCGGTTGTTGACAGGCGTTGCCGAAAGCATCAGCACCTTGGTCTTAACTCCGGCACGGATCACCTTGTCCATCAGCCGCTGGTAACGATTGTCCTGCGTCTTGCTATGAGTTCCGATTCCATTACGGAAATTGTGCGATTCATCAATGACGACCAGATCGTAGTTGCCCCAGTTCAGGCGATCCAGATCGAGGCCATTCGATTTTCCGCTGCTTCTGGACAGGTCTGTGTGGAACAGGACGTCATAGTTCAGCCGATCCGATGCAATCGGGTTGTTCACATAGTTGTCCTTGTAGGTATTCCAGTTCTCTGCCAGCTTTTTGGGGCACAGCACAAGAACCGACTTGTTTCGATTCTCATAATACTTTACGACAGCCAGTGCGGTAAATGTCTTGCCAAGACCAACACTGTCCGCAAGGATGCAGCCGTTGTACTTTTCCAGCTTATTGATGATGGCAAGCACCGCATCCTTCTGGAAGTCGTACAGCAGACTCCAGATTTTGCTCTGCTTAAAGCCGGTTGCCTCATTCGGCAGTTCATCTTCTGAGATGTCGTCCAAAAACTCGCTGAACACATGATACAGCGTCATAAAGTAGATGAACTCCGGGGAATTTTCTGCATAAGCCGTGCTGATATTTTCCAGAATCACATCTGTGACATCCTGCATTTTGTCCCGGTCGTTCCATAGGGTATCGAACAACCTCATGTACTGCTGTGCGAACGGTGCCTCTATGCAGTTGACCATATTGTAGCTGTTATTTCCACGCTCACAGCCAATATCAACTGTCGTAAAGCCGCCAATCGGCATATAGGCGGTCTGTGCTGCGCCGGAATCCACCGTCATGAAGCCAGCCATATTCTCACCAGTGGTGTTCGATTTGAACGCAGCCTTTCTTCTGATCCAGTCTGCGCACTCCTTTGCGATGGCTCTCTGGGTCATCTCATTGCGCAGTTTGATTTCAAACTCTGTACCGTAAAGGCTTGTTTCACGAGAAATGCGGGGAATGTAGAACTCCCGCTTCTGCTTTTCAGCCTTTTCTTTCACAAACGTGGGGGATGTAAAGATAAATTCAAACTCGTCTATGGTTTCCAGCTGCTTCTTTAGCTCTTTGTAGGCATACATTGAAAAGCAGGCTGCCGCAATAGACACCCTGCTGCCTTTTTTGATCTCGACCCGTAAATCATCTCGAACGGTATTGGTAATGTTATCCAGAATTTTCATATCATCCACCGGCTTTATGCTTATCCGTATTTTTTATAGCCTTGACTATGAAAGCACTCTTACAAAACTCTATTTCTATTATACCACCCACTTTTTCCCCTGTAAACGAAAAAGCTGACGGTGTGTAGCGTGCAGCATCCATCAGCTTTTCGTGACACAAAAAACGGCACCCGCTTTTCAGCGAGTGCCGATTTTGTTACCCTATAGTGCGCTTTGATTTTTGGCGTAAGTGGCGTAAGTTTGGCGTAAATCCGCTTTTGCGCGCTCCAAAAATCAAGGATTCATGCGGTTTTTTGGCAGTTATTAGTACATGCCGCCCATACCGCCCATGTCGCCGCCGGCAGCTGCGGGAGCAGCCGGGGGTTCGGGCAGATCAGCGACCAGGCTCTCGGTGGTCAGCACCATCTCAGCGACGGACGCTGCGTTCTCCAGAGCGGAGCGGGTGACCTTGGTCGGGTCGACGATGCCAGCAGCAATCATGTCGTCCACGAAGACCTCGTTCTGTGCATCAAAGCCGTAGTTGGGCTTGTTGGCAGAGACGATCTTGTCGATGATGACACTGCCTTCCAGACCGGCGTTCTTTGCGATCTGGCGCAGAGGTGCTTCCAGAGCCTTCAGGACGATCTTGGCACCGGTGCGCTCGTCGCCTTCCAGCGTGTCGCACAGCTCACGCACAGCGGGGATGGCGTTGATGGGAGCGGTGCCGCCGCCGGCAACGACGCCTTCCTGAACGGCTGCCTTGGTCGCGTTCAGAGCATCCTCGATGCGGAGCTTCTTGTCCTTCATCTCGACCTCGGTCGCAGCGCCGACCTTGATGACGGCCACGCCGCCGGCCAGCTTTGCCAGACGCTCCTGCAGCTTCTCGCGGTCAAAGTCGCTGGTAGCGGCCTCGATCTGGCTGCGGATCTGGGCAATGCGGGCTGCAATAGCGTCCTTGTCGCCTGCGCCGCCCACGATGGTGGTGTTCTCCTTGGTGACCTTGACCTGACGGGCATGGCCCAGCATCTGGACGGTAGCGTCCTTCAGCTCGTAGCCCAGATCAGAGGACACCACAGTGCCGCCGGTCAGGATCGCGATATCCTGCAGCATCTCCTTGCGGCGGTCGCCGAAGCCGGGGGCCTTGACGGCGCAGACGTTCAGGGTGCCGCGCAGGCGGTTGACGATCAGGGTGGACAGAGCCTCGCCCTCGATGTCCTCAGCCACGATCAGCAGCTTCATGCCGTTCTGCATGACCTGCTCCAGCAGGGGGACCAGATCCTGAATGACGCTGATCTTCTTATCGGTGATGAGGATGGCGGCATTGTCCAGAACAGCCTCCATCTTGTCGGTATCGGTGACCATATACGGGGTCAGGTAACCGCGGTCGAACTGCATGCCTTCCACGATCTCGTTGTAGGTCTCAGCGGTGGTCTTGTTCTCCTCGATGGTGATGACGCCGTCGGAAGTGACCTTTTCCATGGCCTCTGCGATCAGGCGGCCGATCTCCGGGTCACCTGCAGAAATGGTGCCGACACGTGCGATGTCGTTGGCATCCTTGACCTTCTGGCTGTGGGCCTTGATGGTCTCAACGGCGGTGTTGACTGCCTTGCTCATGCCGCGGCGGATGTCCATCGGGTTTGCACCGGCGGTGACGTTCTTCATACCCTCGGTGACCATTGCCTGTGCCAGAACGGTTGCGGTAGTGGTGCCGTCGCCTGCTGCGTCGTTGGTCTTGGTTGCGACCTCACGCACCAGCTGTGCGCCCATGTTCTCGAACTCGTCCTTCAGCTCGATCTCCTTGGCGATGGTCACACCGTCGTTGGTGATGACGGGGGCGCCGAACTTCTTGCTCAGCACCACGTTGCGGCCCTTGGGGCCCAGGGTGATCTTTACCGTATTTGCCAGCGTGTCAATGCCAGCGCACAGTGCCTTGCGGGCGTCCTCGCCCTGCTTGATCTGTTTAGCCATAATCCAATCGCTCCTTCAAAAGCTCAATTTCTTACAGTAGAGGGGGAAACTCAGTCTTCCACAACGGCCAGGATATCGCCCTGACGGACGATGGTGCACTCCTCGCCATCCACCTTCACTTCGGTGCCGGAATACTTGCTGGTGAGGACCTTGTCGCCGACCTTCACGGTCATCTTGACTTCCTTGCCGTCCACGACGCCGCCGGGGCCGACTGCGATGACCTCGCACACCTGGGGCTTTTCTTTTGCGCTGCCGGTCAGGATGAGGCCGCCCTTGGTGGTCTCCTCGACCTCAACAGTCTTGATAACAACACGGTCTGCAAGAGGAATGATCTTCATAGTTCTTGCCCTCCTATTTATAAAAATAAAATGAAAACATCGTTGTGCCCGGAGGCTCTGGTTTACCGGCCTCCGGTTGTTTAGCACTCCTTTTCTCTGAGTGCTAAGTGTATTGTACTCATCTTGCCCGCAAAAATCAAGAGGTTTCGGAACTTTTTTTGTTAAATATTTATGACGATTCCAAAATCCCTCCGCACCACGTAAAAATCCCTGTGCGGAATGGACTCCCGCACAGGGATCTTTGCAGTCATTCTGTCACATCGGCTGGTGTGCTGCGCGCTGCACAGAACCGCTCATAGGCAGGCTTCGGCAGCAGGATGCGGCCTGCCAGCGGCTGGAGCGAGGCCGTCACTTCGCCGCAGGGGGCGCACTCGCCGTCCGCCGTGGCCACGATGGGCCCGCGCCCGTCTGCCGGGCGGAGCGACACACGCTTTGCGCGGCGGTAGATGAAATACGGTTTTGCCGCCTCGGTCAGCTGGCCGTTCACGAAGTGGCGTCCGTTTTTGTACATGCTCAGCAGCTTGGCAATGGTCAGCCGCCCGACCTTGCGGACGATGAAGACATCCAGCCAGCCGTCGTCGGGCACCGCCTCCGGCCCGGCCAGGAAGCCGCCGCCATACGCCTTGCCGTTGCAGATGGCGCACATCAGGCAGTCCACGGTCAGGGTTTCCTCGTCGATGGTGAAGGTCAGCGTCCGGCCGATGCGGCCGCACAGCTGCTCCACGATGGAGAGCAGATATGCCGCCTCTCCGCCGCACAGCGGGATGCGCCGGAATTTCGGGATACCATAGGCCACCTGAGCGTCCAGGCCCGCCGCGCAAATGGTGGCGGACAGACCCAGGTTCGTCTGGAGCAGGTCGATGGTCACTTCCCCGCCTGCCAGCTGCGCGTCCAGGTCTGCAAACTCTTCCTTTGTGCCGTAGGTGCGCAGAAAGTCGTTGCCGCTGCCGTAGGGCAGGCATCCGACCGCCGCACCGGGGATGCCCTGCACCCCGGTCATCGCCTCCATAAAGGTGCCGTCGCCTCCGGCGGTATAGATGCGGAGGGGCACACCCTCCGCTGCGGCCTGCTGTGCTGCTGTGCGGGCCAGTTTCCGCGCGTGTCCAGCATATTCGGTGACGTGGATCGTGACCTCTTCCGGGGCAAGGCCCGCCCGCCGGGCAGCTGCTTCGATCTGCGGAATGAGCTGGGCCGTACAGTCCTGCTTGCCCGCAGCGGGGTTCAGTAAAAATAAGGTGCGCATGACGTCCTCCTGCAATTTCGATTACCTCTATGATAACAGAAATCGCAGGAGTTTCAAGGGGGTCTTTCGGCAGAACAGCGGGTCGTCAGCCGGTGGTCTGCCCCACGGCTGCTGTTTCCGTTTGCAGCAACGTCACCTGCCCATCGGCTGTGCAGTCCGCCGTCCAGTGCTGGCCGGTGTGGGCGGCACCGGCGGCGATCTGGTCGGCCAGGGCCTGTTCGACGGCGCGGTCCACCTGCCGCCGCAGTTCGCGTGCCCCATAGGGCGAACGCGCCCGCGCTGCCAGTGCCGGGCCCACGCGGGACGTATGGCTCAGCTGATACCCGCTGTGGGCCGCCCGCTCTTCCAGCTGGCCCAGCAGCTTTTCGGCGATGGCACACAGGCTGTCCTCGGCCAGCGGGCGGAAGACGATCAGCTCATCCAGCCGCCCGACCAGCTCCGGCCGGAACCACTTTTTCGCCTCTTCAATGGCCTGTGCCGACTGCTTTTCGAACACAGCCTCGCTGCCCGCCGCAAAGCCCAGCGGCGCGTTCTGCCCCGCCAGAAAGCGTGCGCCCAGATTGGACGTCAGCAGCACGATGGTGTTGCGGAAATCCGCCTTGCGGCCCATGGCATCGGTGAGCTGGCCGTCCTCCAGAATTTGCAGCAGGATGTTCTGGATGTCCGGGTGCGCCTTTTCGATCTCGTCAAACAGCACGACGCTGTAAGGACGGCGGCGGACGGCCTCGGTCAGCTGCCCGCCCTCATCGTGGCCGAGGTAGCCCGGCGGCGCACCCAGCAGCCGGGCCGTGGTGTGCTGCTCCTGATATTCCGACATGTCGAACTTGAGCAGGGCTTTCTCACTGCCGAACCAGCTGCGGGCCAGCGCCTTGGCAAGGGCCGTCTTCCCCACACCGGTCGGCCCCAGAAAGAGCAGCGCCCCGATGGGCCGGCCCGGCTCCCCCAGCCCAGTGCGGCTGCGCCGGATGGCACCGGCCACCGCCGCCACCGCTTTCTGCTGGCCGACGATCTCCGCGTTGAGGCGCTCTTCCAGCCGGTCGAGCCGCTCCCGCTCCTTCTCCCCCACCCGCTCGGCGGGGACACCGCTGGCCTGCGCCACCACGCGGGCGATCTCCTCCCGCGTCAGTTCCGGGTCCCGGATGCCCTCCCGCTCGGCGCGGATGCGGGCGGCGGCACAGGCCTCGTCCACCAGGTCGATAGCCTTATCGGGCAGGCACCGCCCCGGCAGATACCGTACCGAAAGCTCCACGGCCTCCTGCAGGGTCTCCAGCGGCAGACGCACATTGTGGTAGCGCTCGTAGCGGGGGGCCAGCCCTTCGAGGATGGCCACTGCCTGCTCCGGCGCAGGCTCTTCGATCTGCACCCGGCCAAAGCGGCGTTCCAGCGCGGCGTCCTTCTGGATGTGGGTGCGGAATTCCTGATTGGTAGTTGCGCCGATAAGCTGCAATTCGCCCCGGGCAAGCACCGGTTTCAGGATGCTGGCGGCGTCGATAGCGCCCTCGGCGGCACCGGCACCCACGATGGTGTGGAACTCGTCCACAAACAGAATCGCGCTGCCATCCCGGACAAGTTCCTCCAGCAGGTTTTTAAAGCGCTCTTCAAAATCGCCCCGGTACTTGGTGCCTGCCACCATACCGGAGAGATCCAGGGTCAGAAGCCGCTTGCCCCGCACGGAATCCGGTACGGCTCCATCCACAATCCGCTGGGCCAGTCCTTCTACAATGGCGGTCTTGCCCACGCCCGGCTCACCGATGAGACAGGGGTTGTTCTTCTGGCGGCGGTTCAGGATCTGAATGACCCGCTCGAT